>Ga0194039_1001416_pt1 | contig 12851 bp, 8 predicted proteins | sample JunL228m_MetaG_FD_148679 | JGI IMG/M metagenome (GOLD analysis project Ga0194039, IMG submission 148679) | Anoxic zone freshwater microbial communities from boreal shield lake in IISD Experimental Lakes Area, Ontario, Canada - Jun2016-L227-8m | ecosystem: Environmental > Aquatic > Freshwater >...
TTATAAACGAATTCAATGACAAAAGAACCCCGGCAATGATGGAAGACATTATTGATCATAAGATCACTTGGTCCGGGTTTTTGTATTCAACTATTAAGTATGTCTAGTTAGGACAATGCCAAATTTTTAGGAGATTGATTATTTTTGAGCATTTCCAGGTAGAATAATTAAAGTGATTTGAAAATAACATGCAATACTAAAAAGCGGTGAAATATAACGACAGACTGGGAGGAATTTTACGGGACTATCGTAAAGGAGATTAATCGAATTGAAACTGAAGAATACTGTACAAGACCCTTTTTCAGAGGTGATATTGACAATTCTTTTAAATTAGTGCCTAGTTTGTTTAGGACCAAACTTGATCCCAAAGTATTTGACATTAAACAAGTTGAAATGAATTTATTCATAGAATTTGAAAGTTATTCACCTTTCTTCCATGGAATTGATTCTTCGATTAATTCATGGGTTCTATTATCTGAAATGCGACATCATGGATTACCAACGAGATTAATAGATTGGACCGGAACTTTTGCAGTGGCGTTATATTTCGCCTTACGCGGAGATGTAAGTAAAACTCAACCCTGTATACGAATATTAAATCCATTAACCCTGAATAAAAAATCAAGAAACATTGGTAAAATTTTATCAATAGATTATGAATATGACTATAAAAAGGAATTATTAAACCCAAAAATTCCTTTCGAAAATCCAATTGCTATTTACCCATTAAAGAGCCATTCTCGGCTATTAGCCCAAGATGGATTTTTTACAATTCATGGAACTAATGAAAAATCATTGGATGAAATTTATCCTGGTCTGATCAAAAGTTTCGATATTCCAAAATCGATAATTCCCGACGCCAAAAAGTTTTTTCAAATGGCAAAAATAAATGAATTCTCTCTGTATCCAGATCTTGATGGTCTTTGCAGGCATATGATGCAACAATACAATTTTGATTAATTGCAGGGGGCTGGAGGACGTTCCCTACCATTTATCCCTCCTTGGAGATGCCTGGTATCTGGGGGTACTAAACACGAGGGAAAACAAGCCCGAATTGGGCTCCGATTGCCGGGATCCGGTCCGGAAACTCCCTCTAAACCCGTCTAGTTCCGGAATGTGAAAATAAGTGCCTTAATCTCGCCCTGTTTGCCAAAATACGGATTTATTGGGCTTGAAAAACGAGGGTCGCCAAGGCCCTTTAAATCGCGTTTGTTTTTTCCCGATGCTTTACCCGATTGAGGGGAGATCTGCCCTATAAAGGGTCGTTATCGGGGTCGTTTTTTTTGGAGTTGGGAAAAATGGGGTTTTGGGCAGAAATAATAGGGAGCCGGTCGCGGAGCGGGGGCGAGCACGGCGAAGCTGTGCGAAGTGTACGAAAGCGGGCGGCGATCAACAGGCTGGCAAAATATAATTGCGCTAGGATCTTTTTGGTGACATGAATATCGGTCGAGACGGTTCGTCTCCGCTGCACTTCGGCTCGCTCGGCTCTCCTTCATTCCGCTCCGCTCACAGACTCTCCCTTGCTGTCGTGGATGTTGCGCTCGAAGAATGCAACTTGATACATGGAGATATGATGAGGAAATGATCAAGGTTCGAGCTTCAATGGAGCCATGACCTTTCGGTCATGGAAACCCGCCGCCGCCCCGACAGTCACAGGAATTGCACCGGCTTCAATGGAGCCATGACCTTTCAGTCATGGAAACTTGTTGAAGGCATGGGATCAGTGAATCCCGCTGCAAAGCTTCAATGGAGCCATGACCTTTCAGTCATGGAAACTTCTTTCGTCACGCCGTTTACGATGAACGCCGGATGCTTCAATGGAGCCATGACCTTTCAGTCATGGAAACTTGCAGAAGGGAACACAAGTCGATGTCACGCTGTCGCTTCAATGGAGCCATGACCTTTCAGTCATGGAAACTATCGGGCGCTCGTGCGTGTGTTTCCCGCATTGATTTGCTTCAATGGAGCCATGACCTTTCAGTCATGGAAACAATGTCTTTCACTGTGAGAGAATGAGCCCCCGCATCGCTTCAATGGAGCCATGACCTTTCAGTCATGGAAACGGCGGCAGATTTTATGCCGTCGGAGACAAGTATGCATTTTCGAGCACCTCTGCTCAAAACCCCCACGGATAGAGAGTTGTGAGTTCCCCTGCATTCCAAATTTTGGATCCGTACCGTCAGAAAGAGGCGTTGCCCGACACTATCGAGCGGTTCTGTCTGTGGGTGGTGTCACCCAACCTCTCGAATAGTCTGTCTATTTAATAATATCATCCCAGTTTAAAAAGAATTCGGGGATGAGATCTTTTTGTAATTCAGTAGGAGGGTCGGTCATAAGAGTTATTTGTTGGAGCCCTCAACCGGAGCAAAAAGCCCCAACCCGAAGTGAGCACCATAACCGAGAGTGAACGGTCCCTTGACCGGTTCGGCGAACTCCAGCTCGAACCCATACCCCAGCCCGGCTTCATCTGCCTTCCGGTTCCTTCTGAACTCAAGCCAGAATAGATCGCGCCCCTGCCTCTTCAACCGGGCAAGTGGTCTCACCGCCACGGGCTCAGGCATCTCGTGGTTCTTTGCCTCCCGCTTCACTTCATTTGCCAGCCACTCCCCGAAGTCACCCCGTCCTTTGCGGTAATGCCTTGGGGGAACAAAGGGCGTCTCGCTCCTGAATGTTTTTGCCGGCTTTGTTCCGTTAATCTCGCCAAAAATTCCCCATTGAACCGGAATGCAACGGAGGTCTGGTTTTCCGTCCGGTTGCCAGAGCGAGGTAAGACGGTCCAGGGTTGCAAGTTCAGTCTCGTCAAAGGGATCTCTGCACCAAATCAACAGATGATCAATCTTCCCGTCGCCGTTTTTGTCCAGGGGGAGAATAAACGTATGTCGTTGTCCCTTCAAGCTAGTGCCATCCGGGTTCTTCCCGCTGAACTTTGAAGAGACTTGTACCGGATCGCCGATAAGTCGTTTGTGGATCCCCATCAGTTTCACTCTAACCCGCTCAGCAATGTTAAGCGTGAACTGGATTCGTGGCGGAACTTTTGATTCAAGTGAATACATTACCGCGTTCACTACATTTCCCTGCTGGCGGATTTTTGTGACAGGATTTACTTCAAAGCAGTTTGCGGCTCGCAGATATTTCACAAACCGGAATGCCGGGGGCTCGCTCAGTTTGGCTTTGAACATTTCCTCGGTTGTCCATGCAAGGGCATCGAGCCAACCTACCCGCTGAGGGTTTCCTTTTTTTGTAGTTGATTTGAGGTGGAATGGCTTTGCGTCATACTCAGCCTTACTCACCGGTGTAGCAACAGGTCGGCTCTGCATCATTCTGGCTCGTTCACCTTCACCTGCCGGATAGGAGTTCCATTCAATGTTACTTCCTGAGTCCCCTACTTTCGCGTCTACCCATGACTCGCTCCTGCCGAAATAATTGAGAAGCCGGAGCAGTTCGTCGAGGTCTTTTTTCTGATCAGGGGTGGGGTTTAGATCCGACCATCCGAGGATCACCTTGTTTTTCGGATCGAGCGCAACAAAACCATCGAACACCAACTGGCGCTTTGAAATATCTTCAGAGTTCTCGCTCAGGTAACTCCTTGTGGAAGATTCCGTGGCATGCGGAAGGTAAAACTTCGGTGGACTGGACGCCAGCATCTCAAATAACGGTTCAATCCGCTCCGCTGACCAGTCGGGACGCTTGCGTTTCCACACATCAAACAAGGCACGAATAAGCCGGTACGGAGAGGGCGGCCATTCCGTCACAGCCTCATTGACGTTCCTTCCCCACGGCGTAGTGTTGAAGCGCCCTGTCAGAAAACCTACCTCTATCACGAGCATGTGAGATTCTCCATAATGAATTTCCTTAACCCTTTTTTATTCGGGTACGGCCTTTTCATCAGTGTCTGCCATTGTTTCCGGTGAATTCTTCTCCTCTTTTTTCTCCTTGACTTTTGTAACCAGCTCGGTCACGGGCGGGTTGGCAAAGAGCCCTTTATCGGCACAAATTTTAATTTCTTTCTTGATTTCCGCGAGCAACTCCTTCTCTTCAGGAAGTGAAAATTTCTCGGGTGCTGTGACATTTATACCGGCTTTCATCTTCAGGTCGCAAGCGGTTCTCAACCGGAGTCCGGTCCGGATAAATCTCTGTATTTTATACATACCAAGAGCAATCAGGAGCCTTCTGGCTGCGGGGTCAAACCCGTTTCCATCGAGAAGGGAAAGATCGAAATTAAAGTATGCCGTAATTTTTGCTGCGGTATATTCCATACGGTGATACGGTACATTGGAATAGACATTTTTATCGTACGCTTCAGCCCGTATTTTCCCCGTTGGATCTATCGGATTATTCTTCACGCCCCCGGAAGCGGCTTCCCTGATATCTTCCGCTTCAATATATCCGGTAAGTGCACGCGGCACCTTGATCCTTCCATCCTCAAGATTTGCCATAAAGGCACCGTGGAGAATTGAGTTCGGGTCGTAATAAAACAGGGTTTTTCCAACTTTTTTCCAGTCAATCGGTTTACCCTTTGCATACCCCGCCATTTTTTTGAATGCATCCTGAAAATCTTTGTTTTTAGGATTCATTATGAACGGGGAATTGATCCGGTGTGCCTCAACGAGCGAGCTTGTTTCAGTGTCAATTCCATCGCCATTGAGTCTGACATGAATGTATGGCAACCCCTTCAGTTCCTCGGCAATGTTCGGTCCATCGCCATCAAGACACACCTTCTCAAACCGATTAGCCATCGATTGAGAGGATTCCAGAAGGATCATTCTCTTTCCATCAGGTCGTTCATAGACTGCTGCACCAAGATCCGGAAATCCGGTTGGCTGAAAACGAGATCCCTGAATGGGTTCGAGTTCAACTTCCATCAACAATCGCGGGACATCTTTCAGTTTTTCGATCTCTTTTTCAAATTCCAAAGCTGCCATTCTTTCAACCTCGTAGTTTCTTGTTATCTGTTTCAAGTACCAAGTTCATCAGCGTCTTCTCCGCTCTTACGGGAATGAGGAGCGCCGCTGCAATTCTTTCTCCATTTATGGTATTGGGAAAGATCGCTTTCACCGGTAAAAACCCACTCGAATACAGGCGTTTTCGGGCAATATCGCACGCATCGGTTATCCGTCCAGCCCTGATCAGGGGAATAATCGAGGACTCTGGTTTTACCCTGACAGGTTCATATCCTTCTCTTCTGATATCGTGGGGCAGGAAAAGGAGTTTAATGAGCGCCCATGATCGCTGTACAATTCTTTCATTCACCGGCATCATCCATCTCTTTCTAAGTTTGATCTCCATCTCCTTCGTTTCCTTGTAGTCACTCCATTTTATCCACATAAGACCAAAAAGCAAATCCTGCACAAGATTGTCATTGGTATCCCCTTCAATAAACGATGCAATATCTTCGGGGACGAGCGAAATTACTGCATCCAACGGATTTGACGTGCAGCTTAGTCTCTTCGCGTCCATCATTCGCCGTGTCAATACGCTTGCAAGCCTTGCAGAAAAGTTGTTGCCAGTCCATGCAGTCTGATCAGGCTTTGTCGGATCTCCATGTTCAAGATTTGTCCTGATCGACCCAACATCATCTGTTGCCTTGATTGATGCAAGCGCTGCGGCAATTCGTATTTCAAGAGTACCATCATCAGCAGCGGCAATCCATCTGGGGCTTAACCCGAAGAACGGATGAGAAGGACTTGCTGATTTTGTTTGATTTCCCTTTGCCAGGAGTTGCTCCATCTGTCCAATTGCCGCAACAAGATATTTGATTTTTGTAGTTCCTCCATGCAGGAGAACTTCATACATCGCTTGATCAATTCGATGTCTTGCACTTACGAATTCTGCAGGTACCATCTTATCGAACGTTTTCGACAGGTGGATGTCAAGTCTCTGGAGAATCTGATCAAGTTCGTTGATAAGATCTGATTCTCTGCGGTAGGTAACGGGAAAACGACCGGCAGGAAGTGCGATGTAATTATCGCCTCTCCGTTTTAACAAATCGTATCTGACAAACTCAGTGACGCCACGATCCACGCCAAGTGAAGAAATCGCTTCCGCAAATTCAATGGTGTTCCCGGCGCGTTTCCGCCCGACATCAGATCTTCCTTCACCAATAAATGCCCTTAATTCCTTGATTCCAAGTAGTCTTTGCCATAAGGGAGTCCAGAGCTCTGCTCGTGCGGCATCCTCATCTTTTGTTGACAAGTAACCTACCGCTTTTGCTTTTACGGTGAAAGGACTCTTCAGGAGACCTTTTCTCTCTACAGCATCTCTCCGCCCAATGCTGCTCGACCAGATGATCGCACCTTCAAGGGTAAGAACGAAATTCCACGGGTTTGTGGGGAAGTCCTTTTGTTCAATTCCAAATCCTTGATTGTATCCCCCAGCACGTCCCGGATCGAATTGCCCCACAGACAAATCCGAATAACCTTCAACATTATCGCCAAACAAGGCATTCTTCAAAAGTTCCTTTGGCTCTGCCGGTTTGGACGCATCAATCAGGAGTTGCCGGATATTGTCCATGAATGCATTCGTGTAGTCAAACCGACCTTCATTTCCACCAGAGCCTAGAATTTGTGGCCACATCGGTTTCTCATCAGACCCGATAATTACTGCTGCATCCACCCACCCGAGAGCCTCTGGACAAAGCCGGTTTCTGCATGCCAGAATTATTTCATTTTTTCCTGCGGATCGCTTTGTTTTTTTCACTTCCGTTCTGATCTTCTTTAGCAGGTTGACTAATTCTCGTATCTTCGAAATTATCTCTTTTTTACTTGCAGAAACGTCCTTGTTGAGGTCAGAAGATTTCTGTTCAAGTTCATCTATTGTAAAGTGTGCCACATTCTCAGAAATCAAAGTGGGGTGTAGTGCATCAAGGATTGTTCTTGCAGCGGCGACCATCTTCAGTAAATCTTCTTTGGCTTTACCACTTTTCTGATTCGCATTCTGCTCCAGCTCATCTATGAGATTTCCAACTTTTAACCCGGCAGATGGCAACTCTGACCAGTTGAATATTTCTTGTATGGTCTCTCGGTATAATACGAACCTCGGGGAAGTGCTCTTCAGAATCGCATCCAGTCCCGTCCTGTTATCTCCCTCGTAGAACCCGCTTCCCCCGTTCCATGGCGCCACGATCGGGGTAGGCATATACTCTTTCAAAAAGAACCGGGAGATCCCCTCTTTGTCAAGAGCAGATTCAATGCAAAAAGTCCCGTCTTCCCACCATCCTTTGGCATTGGGATCTTTTTGTTCAGCGATAAGCCTGAGCACGGCAAGTGATTTCAGGTACGATCCCAGAGGCTCGGCTGTGCAACCGTCCAGTATCACCCGCGTCATGGTCTCTCCATACTTGCCCGTTCATCGGCAGCTTTTATCAAGGCTTCCATGTAAGCCAGCCGGAATATACCTAGATCCTCTCTGTCCCGTAATGCCAGCATCCTTGCCAGCCAGCTCGGTCCTCGTTTTCCTTCGCCCAGATCCATGTAAGACAGATCTATCTGCGTGACGGGCATTGTAGTCCCTCCTCCCAGATCTACAGAAGGTATTTTCTCTCCATCCCAGACTCCGCGTGCAAACCGCCGCTCCTTATCAAGAGGTGAAAATTCATCCGGCATTGATCGAATCGAAAGACGTACTTTGCCGTGATGCGAAGCGGCGAGATACGCAACCAGATCAGATCTGCCGTTGAGAAGTGCAAGAATCCCCGATGCCAGTTCGTGTCTGAAGAATTTCCGCCTGCCATCTTCCCATGTCAAAATTTTATCGTTTCTCCATGCGGTTTTCGGCGCTTTGGCTGCGATATAATCCGGCAATCTTTTCAGTTCATCGGGTTTGATCATCATCGCCTGAAACGCGCTGTGGGCTTTACCGGCATCGTGCCACCGGACCCCTTCGTGAATTTTATCCTTCCATTTGTCCGGCAGACCGATGGCATTTACCATCTGGTTCATCTCATTCCACACTTCGTCGGAATGTTCGGCAATGGTCTCCCAATTCCCTTGCGAACTGACTTGATCGCCGAACTTATCAGGAGCCATTTGCAATTCCGGAGAAATAACAAGGACGGGTTCTTTGGATTTGATATTCCAGCCCTCATCCGGTAAATAATGCCCATCTTTTGAATTGAGCATAAGGCAGAGACCTGGGAAGATCAGGAAGGGATCATGAATCCTCAACCAACGCTCTTCAAGTGGATCCCAGTGCCATACACAAAGACCGTTCTTTACAAGATCACGGACTTCTTTGATTGGAGCCGGGCAGAGTTCGTCCCGGGACGGCAATGGGTCATCATCACCTGGCTTATCTTTAGATAAATATCTCCAAAAAACTTGAACATTCGTATCGGTTGATTCACGGATGAATCGGGATATATCAGTATCATGCCCCGTGAGATCCGGCGTTGTGTCGAACAATTCAATAATATCCTTCTTTCTGATGACGTGCCTCACTTTTATCGGCATTTCATGATGGGGCAATGCCTCCGGACCCACGCTTTTTCCTTCAAGGGTTTCCAGCAACGTACGGGATTCGTCTAACTCCTCGTCAGAATAGGGAGGGGATTGACTTTTCTCCCCAGTCGATAAATCGATCCAAAATATTTCAGATTCCTTGTATTCTCCATAGCGATTGCAACGTCCAAAACGTTGCACAAGCGATGACCATGGCGCAATCTCGGTGAACATTATTTTTGCAGATACATCCACACCCGCTTCTATCACTTGGGTTGATATGATTATGGTACCTGCTGCTCCAGGCTCATCGAGTAAATTCTTTACTCTCTCTTTCCGATCCAACGGTCTGAAGTGAGAGTGGATCAGGACAAGATTGGGCGCGGGATGTTTCTTCTTCAAAATAATCTTCAAACCCGAATAGATCTCCATCGCTCTTCTGACAGTGTTAATTACAACAAGGGTACGGGTTCCCTCATGATGGTGTTCGAGAATATTCTCAACGAGTTTTTTCGCATCGTTGTTTGATGTGCATTTCTTGAGCAACTTTACAGCCTGAATCCGGGTTTTCACTTTCTGATCTGCAAGATCATCTGACGCGAGGGTGAGGGTTGTTGAGATTGATTTTATCGGATTGAAATCTACCGTTTGAAGCCATTCTTTTTTCAGCGTTGCGCTCATCCAAAGTGTCTTTGTATTCGTGCATTCCATTGTTCCCATATGAGAACGAAACGCCTCCATCTGAACACCGGTAGAAAGACCATTCCCCATTAACTGAACTTCATCCATGACCCAGAGACAATCATTATTGAGGAGCCCGAAATGCATTGGCCACCGGTATCGGCTCATACCGTATCCCCGGTTCAATGCGCGGGACAGCAGCATATCCTGTGTGCCAATGATAATTGCGTCCCTTTCCGGGTAAATATCCCAATCGTCATCCTCCTCGCCACCCATCAGTGTCGTTACGACGATCTTATCCGGGTTTTCAAACGATGGTTTGTATTCTTTGATTACGTTTTTGGCGTCTCCCACCTCAATTTTCAAATTCCCGCCGAGTAAATTGAGCCGGTGAAGCCATAGGAGGGTATTATCCGTTGCCTGTTCAACCAGAACTCTCATTGGCAGACAGTACACAAGCCGACGTGGAGTCGTCTCACGGATTGTGCTATTATCGTGAAACCTTCGTCTCCAGAGCCAGCCCAGAATTACTGCTGCCGTTTTCCCGATGCCGGTTGGAACGTTAATAAGTTCAGGCAGATACTCACCCGTTAAGGCGAGACGTATCTGATAGGGATAGGGAAAATAGCCAGTTGCTCTCTTGAAAAACTCGTTAAACTCGTCAGATTTCATTTCGGGGAAGGTCCAAAATTAATTCTTATGCTCTTCAATTGAAGTAGATGACTCTCCAAACCTTAAGATTTTCTGTAGCCGCGGTATCTCCGAAAGAAATTAGAATTTTGTAACTATCCAGGGCAAGCCCTCAACCGGATCCAGCCAAACGGGCCGACACCGGCCCTTGCTGCACGGGCGGATGCGGGGCCTTGAGCCGGAAGAAATTTCCAAGCGGACCCTGTGACCGGAAAATGTTAAACCGGCCCTGCCCGAAATTTTCTCATCGCAATCTGGATCGATATAGAAATTGTTTTTCCGGATCAACTGTACCTCACTCTCATTGTTTATGAGCAATCACCGGACCGGGCATCCCCTCCCCCCTCAAAATTCACGTCGATATCCGACGTGAAGATACTTTGATTTGACCCCCAAAACAGGCCTTCCTTTCATTTTCCACCTACTTTAGCCCATCTGATAAGAGATCTGCCCGCCAATAGCGTCTATTAGCGTACATTTTGGAGCCCGAAATATACCGAATTACGTCGAACGGGGCTTATTCTGAAGTTTTTAGAAATGCGTGTGCCGGAATTGGGTGGATTTGTGCCGGAATTGGTACCCGGACCCTTTTGCAGAAAGTGGGTCTACGACGGAGAAGTGGGTTTGGCGAAGTGCAGGTCTCCAGTGATGCGGTAGCCAAATCAATAAAAATACCTCATGAGGTTGTTTTATGACTATTTTCGATCGAAAACTCCTGGAGTATTTGCATGAACAGGGGGTCCGGAGTATGTCAGACAAAATCAGGATCCTAGTAGTTTCCCCGCACTAAAAGATACACTATTCTGAGCCCAATGCGGGCTCCGATTGGCATTTTTCTGATCCCGTTTTCGGGTTTTTAAAAAGATGGTGTCCACCGCTAAAAAAATAACGGGTTTAAAGGGTTATTTCTCCAAAATAGCCCGTTTAATCGCGATTTTATCCTGCAATTTAGCGGCGTTTTAAGGGCATCAGATTTTGGCACATATGTAAGGTTAATTTTTGAGAGAAACTGCCTCAGATGCCCCTCTATTGCCCTCTATCGCGATCACGTCGGAGAATTGGGTGTTTTATGAGGATTTTTACGGTTTTTTAGTGGTTGGGAATAATTCTTGTTTGCGGGGAGTGCGTGTACAGATTTTGCTGAAAAATAATTTCCGGATTTTTCTCGCACGCCCGGAAATTTTTTCCGGATTTTTTGTGAGCTGCCAAAATTTTTTTTTGGATTTTAAAAAAAAATTATTCTTCCTTCTTCTCAGGTTTCTTGTAACTCTCGACAAGAACGATCTCGGAGATGCCCTTGATCTGCTCAAAACCCTCGTGGATGATCCGTCCGCGCCAGAGCATCCAGCGGCGGTCGTAGTTGATTCCTGCCGGGAGGGTAACGGTTGCCTTTTCATCTTCAAGAGTTGCTTCCATCTCCCTTCCTGCGTACAGTCGGATGAGACCTTTGAGCTCTTCGAGCGGGTCGGTGACTTCTTCTTCAATCTTATAATGGTAGACAAGTGTCTGACCAGCGAGTGGTGCATTGAAGTCCACAATCACGCGGTTACCGATCACATCGACAACCGTGCCTTCACCGTGCTCTTCCATCTTTACCGGCATACCGCGGACCGGTTTCTGGGTAAACTTGTTCTTGGGATAGGACTGAACACGTTTCATATCGCGTTCTCCGAATGCTTTTTCGGGAGCAACTGTTATATCGCCCTCTGCACCGGCTTCCTTACCCACAAGTTCTTCGTCAAGACCGAGAATCACATGCTTCTGGCCGACACAGACAGTTACCGGGCCGTAGATAGCATTTTCGCTGTGAATACCGGCAGTTTTTGCTTCTTCTTCAAAAGTGGAATCAAAAACATTACCATTCACACTGCCCGTATAACTCAGTTTAATAAAATCTCCTTCTTTTATTGCCATGCTTCACCTGACTATATTAAATCGCAACGATGACAGATAAAAGTGTGGCAGACCTATGCTCGAAGTTGAATTGAAAGTTAAGGTTCCCTCGCTTGAACCCGTCCGCAAACAACTGCTGGAGAAAGGAGCGGTATGTTCGGGCAGGATACACGAGCACGATATCTACTATAACGCTCCCCATCGTGATTTTGGCGTAACCGATGAAGCCGTCCGGGTCAGGTACACTAACGACCATGCCGTTGTCACCTACAAAGGAGCGAAGATCAAAAAGTTCGGGCTCAAGGCAAGAGAAGAGCTGAACACAGCAGTGGAATCCGGTGAAGTTTTTGAAACAATGCTAAACCGTCTCGGGTTTACCAAAACCACCGAAGTTAACAAGTGGCGTGAGAACTTCCAGTTCTCTGATGCTGCGATCTCACTGGATGAAGTTGATGAGCTTGGCACTTTTGTCGAGATCGAGATCATGGCAGAAGATGAGAATTCCAATGCCGCTGTCCTGATTCAAAGGATTGCAAAAGAGATTGGTGTATCCGGCGAGCCAATCCTCGCCTCGTACCTTGAACTGCTGCTCTCTAAACGGTCAGCAGTTCGATCTTGATATCTTTGGCATCGTTGCCGAAGTGAATCATCGCGCAGTGCCCGTCCATTGCCGGACCGGGATTTACAATTTTTACACCGTCAACTTCCATTATGCCCCGTGCCTCGTGAATGTGGGCACAGCACACGATATCAAACGATTTCATGTGCTTTCTTATACTGTGGCTCCCGATATGCTCACCTGCAGGTTTATCCAGAATCTCATATGGGGGTGCATGGCAGAGCAGTACATTGTGAATGGACTTTTGCATTTTTTTCATCGCGCTGTTCAACACGTCATCTATCTGCTTGTCGGTCAGCTCGAACGGGGTTCCGAACGGTGTGGGGTTGGACCCGCCAACACCAACGATCGTCATCTTGCCAAGGTTGATACTGGCGCCATGAAGGCTGACAGTGTCGGAGTGTTCAAGGGTCTCGAGGATCTCACGCGGGTCACAGTTTCCGGGAACTGCAAAGCACGGCACATCGATACGTGAAAGCACGTCGTCGACCGTGTCAACTGGACCCATATTGGTGATATCTCCTGCAATAAAT
>Ga0194039_1001417_pt1 | contig 12848 bp, 13 predicted proteins | sample JunL228m_MetaG_FD_148679 | JGI IMG/M metagenome (GOLD analysis project Ga0194039, IMG submission 148679) | Anoxic zone freshwater microbial communities from boreal shield lake in IISD Experimental Lakes Area, Ontario, Canada - Jun2016-L227-8m | ecosystem: Environmental > Aquatic > Freshwater >...
GTACATCCACCAAAGTAGGCGACAAGGTGGAAGCTGACGCTCTGTGCAATATTTTCGGGAAAAAAGTGCCGCCGGTATCAGCAAATAAATCACAGTTAGGGCACGCGATGGGCGCATCCAGCGCCATCGAAGCAATTCTGGCGATGGAAGGAATGCTCAGAGATACTTTGCTGCCCACAATCAACTACCAGCTTGATCCGTCAATTGATATCGATTGCGTGGCGGAAGGAGCAAGAAAACTAAGTCAGGAATTTGTGCTGAAAAACGCTTTTGGTTTTGGCGGGTGCAATTCCTGTTTGATCTTGCATAGAATGGCATAAAGAATATATAGTGAAATTATGAAAGCACCTAAAAACAGAAAAGTATTCGTTGTTGGTTATGGCACAGCAACGCCACTGGGCAGCAGCTTTGAAAAAACCTGGAAGCGGGCGGTAAAAGGGGAGGCAGGTTTTCGCAAGGTAACCCGCTGCAAAGTAGAATCGGTCTGTGATATTGTCGGCGAGATTCCTGATTGGTATCCAATGGAACTTGATTTTACCGATGCCAAAGAAGTATATAACTGGAATGCCTCTTTTGTGATTTTAACTATGGCCGTTTGCAAAGAGGCTCTGGAAAATTCGGGCATAATTATTGATGAAAAGATTGCCCCGCGCATGGCCTGTCTTATCGGATCGGCGCTGAACGGATCGGATGCTTTCCGCGTCGCCATGCACGATTTGGAGCACCGCGGCCCGCTCAGAGTAAGCCCTTATTTGCTGCCGAACCTTTGCGCAAATATTCCTTCGGGCAAAGCCGGTATGATGCTGAAGTTTACAGGGCCCATATTTTCACCCCAGGGCGCCTGTGCCTCCGGTAATCATGCCATTGGCATCGGGGCGCGCATGATCCGCGATGGAGATTGCGATTTTGTGCTGGCAGGAGGAGCTGACGCGCCGATTTTGCCGGAGCTCATTCATGGTTTTGCCAATATGAACGCCACGATTAAGGTTCATCCCGATGATCGCGGCTATAATAATCACGGTCAGGTTTCCCGTCCTTTCAGCATTGACCGCAAAGGATTTGTCCTTTCCGAAGGCGCCGGTGTCGTTGTTCTGGCAGCCGAAGAAACAATCAAAGCTTATGGCCTTACCCCTAAAGCGGAAGTGCTGGGCATCGGTTGGACCTCCGATGCGCATCATTACACCAGCCCCAATGCGGGGACAATTATTCGCGCGATCAAAGAGACAATAGAGGATGCCGGTTTAAAACCGGAAGATATTCAGTATATCAATGCTCATGGCACTTCCACGCCCAAGGGTGACAGCACCGAGGTAAAATGTTTAAGAGAAGTATTCGGGAAAAAGATAGCATCCATTCCGGTTTCCTCCAACAAGTCGCAGCTGGGGCATACATTAGGAGCAACCGCGGCAATTGAGGCTGCGCTGACTATTGAAGGTATGCGCAAGGGAATAATCTTACCTACAATCAATCATATTCCCGATCCACAGTTTGCCGATATAGATGTTGTGCCCAACGTCGCCCGCAAACATAAGTATGAAATCGCCTTATCCAACGCGTTCGGTTTTGGCGGAACAAATTGCTGTGTAATTTTTCGGGGAGTTTGAAATGAAGCCTAAACCATTTAAACCTGGAATATTTAATGAAGATGAGCGTTATTTCCGCGACGAGACCACTGGGCTCATATGGCATCGTACCTGCCACCGAACGCTGTATGCCGATACAGATCGCTCCGAGGTTGTTTATCACTCCAACTATCTGCGCTATTTTGAATTTGGCCGAACGTCTCTGATGCGTGATGCCGCTTATACTTATAAGGCAATAGAGGAAAGTGGTTATGTTTATCCGATCATTGACTTAGGCATAAATTTTTATCAGCCGCTTTACTATGATGATTTGATGTATATTTATACCCGTCCGGTGAATCTGGAGCGTGTGCGCCTGCAGTTTGATTACTTAATTACCCATGCTGAAAAAGGTCATATCGTTTGTATTGGATTTACCAAACACTGCGCTCTGAATTTGTCGGGACACCCTGTTGCGGTTGACCCCAAAACGGTTCATCTATGGAAATCATTTCCGACATGAAGAAAAAAGAGCGCTACCCTGTGGAAATTAGGGTCTATCCTTATCTTCAGGATCATTGTTTTGAAGGCCAGGTAGTATTTCCGGCTGTGGAAGCCCTAATAGTTATGGCTACAGTTGCCGCGGCAAATTATCCGCAAATAAATGTCTGTCATCAGCGACAGGCAAGATTTCCTCGTTTTTTATCCATTGATCATCAAGAACAAGTAAAAAAAATATTCACAGACATCACAGAGGCAGCCGACGGTTCGCTTAGCGTTTCAATTAAATCAATGGTTAAGGCAAAGACCGGAACAATCAGTCGCATGGTGGAACATGCTTATGTGGAATTTGCTGTGTCTCCGGTACTAGAAGGTTCTGTTCCGCCACTTGCGGACTTTCAGCATTTCGGCGGTAAGCTCTTCAATGTGCCCTCTGAGGTAATTTACCGCGATCTGGTGCCTTTCGGGAAGGCCTATCAAAATATCACAGGTGAACTTACAATGTTGCCGGAAGGAGCCATTGCTCACCTTTACGGTGGTGAAGGCGAGGCAAATGATGATCTGATTGGTTCGCCTTTCCCTCTGGATGCCGCTCTGCATGCCGCCTGCACATGGGGGCAACGCTATGCTGGTCTTGTTGCCTTTCCGGTGGGGTTTGCAGAAAGAAAAATTTACCGCAAAACCAAAAAAGGAAGAGAGTATTTTTGTAAAATTATTCCGGTTAATAACAGTCGGGAGTCTCTAATATTTGACGCGTTAATTTATGATTTAGATGGTATGATGTATGAAAAAATCAGCGGCATTCAAATGCGTGATGTGTCGCAGGGACGGCGGAAACCACCGGATTGGATAAAGGCGGATTTGTAGAACAAGGGGTTGCCCCGCTGAAACGGGATTAAAACAGCCCCTTGTTATAAAGGTCACGAGAGAAAATCATGGGAAAAATAATTCTAATCTATCTTATTGCTTATCTGGCAGGTTCCATAAACTTCGCCATCATATTTTTCAAACTAACCGGCAAGGCCGATCCAAGGTCGAGTTTCAGCGGCAATGCCGGAACGACAAACGTTTACCGGCAGGCGGGGTATTTCTGGGCGACGGTAATATTACTTCTCGATATTGGCAGGGCTTTGGGTGTGGCGGCGCTGGCCGTGTATTATCTTGAGGGAAGGTATTTACCATGGGTGGGATTTTTTCTGGTTTTGGGCAATAGCTTCCCCTGCTTCCATAATTTTCGCGGTGGTAAAGGAGTGGCAAACTACTTAGGTTTTACATTCCTTATCGCGCCGGGGGCGGCTCTTGCTTCCGCGGCAATCTGGCTTATCGCTTACGGGATTGGCAGAATTACTTTTATTGCTTCATTTTTTATGGTTTTTACGCTGGCTTTAGGACAGGTTTTGACTCTGCACTGGAAATTTAGTGCAGTAGCCGGCGCCATCGCGACGTTTCTGCTTATCTTATTTAATCATAGAAAAAATATTATCAACTACCGGAAACCTGCTGGGGGAAGCTCAGGATGATCCCTCTGACCAATTTTCCATTATGTAATCACCTTTTTTAATAAATCGTACCGGTGCAGAACCGATAGTTGTGATTTTGCTATCCGGGGTAACCCGCAGCGCGCCTTCTGCCGGGATGCCATAACCTACTTCGCCTTGCGGGAAGAACCCGAGCAATCTTTTCATTTCCACCCAGTTGTCCTCTTCCGCGTGAACATCGCAAAGCAGCGGCGCAAATCCCAGGCAATCTAAAAGCTCGGCCGTGTTGTCGTCATCCGGATCGCGCCAGGACATCCAGTTGCGGCAAAGCATTATGGCTCCGGCAGAAACTCCGCAGAAAAGTTTTCCCCTGTCATAGAGTTTTCTGAAAAAAGGAATTAATTTTCGCTTAGTCAAATATTTCATTCCCATCTCCACATCGCCACCGCTAATAAAGATAACATCGCTGGCAAGCAAAATATTTTTAGCCTTAGCCGCATCAAATCTTTGCATGATGGGAACAAGCGTCACATTTCCGGCGCCGGCAGCCATGATTATTGGCTTCAGCATTGAAAAGAACTCTTTGTTATCACCGCTTGCTGTGCCGATATAAGCCACGTTGGGAGCTTTCTTTTTACAGTTTGCCAATACTTCGGCCAGAATCTCTTTAGTGTTTTTCGCCTGCGGGCCTCCGGCAATCAAAAAAATATCAGCAGGTTTTGATGAAGTCATACTCCGGCCTCCTTTACAAAAAGCTGATCATAGTCCGGTTCGATATCCGAGCGCGTCCGGCGATATTTACCGGATGGCTCGGCGGAAATTTCCGCAACATATTGAACTTTGATGACAGCATTCTTTCCATATAGCTGCAGTAAGCTCTCTACTATTTCTTCCTTAAGCGTGGAAGAAGCACTGGCATCTTCTTCAAGGACTATGTAGACATAATATATACCTTCTCGCTGTAAGACCTGATAATCGGCAACAGATTCGAATCTGCTGATGATAGACTCAACCATTGCCGTGGTTACGGGATAATTATCTGTTGTATAGGTAAGATCAACCGTCCGTCCAACAATCTCTTTACAGATATATCCGTCATTGCGGCCACAGGCACAAATACCCACGGGATCGATTTGCACCAGATCGCCCACATCAAATCGAACTAATGATCGCCAGGGATTAGTCAGTGTTGTCAAAAGCAATCTTCCGACATGAGGATATCCGTATTCAGGCCGCATATATTCTATGTCAATCCGGCAGGAATCCGCAACCTGATGGAGTTTCCCCTGTTCACATTCCATGAACACATATCCCGCTTCGGTCGATCCATAGGAACTGATAAGCGGTGAGCGGAAAACTTTTTGGATTTGATTTCTTACCAAGATGCCCGGGTTTTCATACGTAAAAATAATTACCGGTGGCTGAAATACATTAAGATTATGCCTGTAAGCGTAGCGGGCAACCGCAGCAAGATAAGAGGGATTTGCTTCCAGCACCACCGGTTGAAATATTTCCAGCTCCGCAAGAATGCGCAAAATTAGTTGATTGTCCCATAATGACGGATTGATTTTTTCATTAAGATAGAGAAAGCGGCCACGTAAGCGTTGCTCGAAAGCCAGCAAACCATTTTCAGCCAGAATGCCTGTATTCATTGGGCTGGTGAGAATTGCCTCCCGGTGCTTACCCAGTCCTAATGCCGCCGTACAGGAATTATAGCGCCACGATGCCGCTTCTGCTGCGTCCCACCAGGGCTGATACCAGACATTTAAAACCTGTTCACTAATTGTGCCACTGGTTTGTACAAGCTCTATTGTCCCTGTCTTCAGCGCGGCATCGGTATTCATACCTGCGGGAATAAAATTGCGCCAGGTGCGCTCTCTTAAGTCTTTCTTAGAAATTGCAGGCATAGCGTTAAAGCGTTTGTCTATAGAAGCTGATGAACCGGGATCAAATGCCTGCCAGTCTTTGTATGCGGATACATGGCGCAGCGCCGTTTCCAGCGCGGTTGCGGACAGTTTATAATAATCAGCGGAAAAGAGAGGAGATGGTTTCATTTTATGCCTCATATTTATCTATATATACGAATATCACAGGCCAAACACAAAATGCAATCAACAAAGATAATCCTTGCTATTTGTTGATTATGCCTGTAATGAGTTCTTCGTGATAACGATAGTTAGTTACCTTCCCAACTTTTTTCTCTTGGAATCTTCGGCAGGACAATCAGGCTAATCGTAATAGAATCCAGCTATAGTGCCATAAATGCGAGCGTTTTTGCGTTTGCTGCAAGGCAATTAAAGCGGTGAGTATTTGCCGTAACGATTAGAAATGGGTTCCCTCACTAATCAAAAATAAAGGAAGAAAGAAAAAATGAGTTTTGAGAAGTTTGAGTTACACGCGAAAGTGCTTGCCGGTGTGCAAGCGCAAGGTTACATAAAACCTACACCGATTCAGTTAGAATCAATACCGCCGATTATGGAAGGCCGTGATGTTATGGGGCTTGCCCAGACAGGAACGGGGAAAACAGCGGCTTTTGTGCTGCCAATTTTGCAGCGCTTGATGCAAGGACCGCGCGGCCATGTCCGCGCTCTGATCATCGCGCCAACGCGCGAGCTAAGCGAGCAGACCAATAAAGCCATAGGGGTTTTGGGACGAAGGACGGAACTGAAGAGCGCGTCTATCTATGGTGGAGTGAGTATTCAAAACCAGATTAAAAAACTGCGTGATAAAGTTGAAATCATTACAGCCTGCCCCGGACGTCTTCTGGATCATATAAATCGTGGTACTGTTGATTTATCAAAGATTGAAGTACTGGTACTCGATGAGGCAGATCACATGTTTGATATGGGCTTTCTGCCGGATATTCGGAGAATTGTGAAGCACCTGCCTAAACAGCGCCAGACCTTGCTGTTTTCGGCCACGATGCCGGACGATATCCGGTCGCTTGCCAATGATCTGCTGCAGAATCCGGTGAACATTAAAATCGGTTTTACGGCGCCGGTGGAGTCGGTCACACACAGATTTTATCCGGTTCCTATGGAGTCTAAAACAGCGCTGCTGAAAGATATTCTGGATAAAACCGATACGGAATCTGTTTTGGTATTTACTCGAACAAAATCCCGCGCCAAAAGTCTTGCCAGACAGCTAGATAGCTCAGGGTACAAGGTTACATCGCTGCATGGAAATCTCACGCAACCGAAGCGTCAGCAGGCGCTGGATGGCTTCCGTGACGGGCGTTATGAGATTATGATTGCCACAGATATCGCCGCTCGCGGCATTGATGTGACCAGAATTTCCCATGTTATTAATTATGATATGCCGTCAACTGCGGATGCCTATACTCATCGTATTGGCAGGACGGGACGTGCCGCAAAAACCGGTGATGCTTTTACTTTTGTCACCGGTCAGGATGTCGGCCTTGCGCACAGTCTGAAAAAAGTACTGGGAGAAAAGCTGCAATACCATAGCGTTGACGGCCTGACGATGAGCATGCCACTATCTGCCACTCCTGCTCCTGCCCGTCGCAATAATAATTCCAATGCCAGAAAGCCGGAGCAGAGCAGAAAGCCTTTTACCATCAGCGATAAATCCAGTAGAAATCCCCGGCAGCGGTCTTTCACGTCGGAAAACCGTCAGTACTGGGCGCACTAAAATATTACAGGACCATCTTGACTGCCGGATGGGCTTTAAGTGCTTGGTAGAGAGCAGTTCTTTGGGGCTCGCTCTCTACAGTAAGTTCCACGTTCAGACAGATGTATTTAGCCGCTGCGCTAGTGTGCGAAGGGGATATTTTGTACTTACAATCCCGGATTATTTCGGCCACGGCATTTTGCATCTGCTCTTTATCGGGGCCGATAATTTTATATGCCCAGGGGCAGGGGTATTCCAGCTCAATATTTTTATTTTTTTTATCGGTCATTTGGCATCAACCTTTCTGTGCAGTTGCTAAAGTAATTATCCCGAAACAATCCTGTGGTCAAGCAATTTCGGCATTTCTTGTTTTAAATCAATCTATTAATCGTAAATCGCCAACTTACTTTTAGCGGGTTGACGGTTATACTGATGGATATATGATAATAGATTTACCCTTTGATAAGGTTTGTGGACTCTGCTAAAAAATCATCACTAATCACGGGTATGAACCCCGAAGCAAGCTTTGAAAACAGATTCCGCAGCAAGCTGCGGGGGTATTATACCCTCCGCTTCGCGGGATAATTTGACCAACAAGCTTCAGTGCACTTTGCTTCTGAAGTTTGGGTCGCATTAACTTACCAATTCCGCTGCGCTTTTGGAATTGGAGCTTCAACAATAAAGAGTATCTTGTTGTTAATTAGTGTTTTTAGTTGGCTCATAAAGATTATAGTTGCAAGCTTATTAACCCAATTTTATAAGGAGCATTTATTTATGAAAAAGATTTTGATGTTGGTATTTGCGTTTGTTTTTGTTGCCACAGTTGCGGTTGCGTGAGGGGAATCCTCGGGCAACCGCAATTTCCATCTGACAACAAGGAGGCAGAAAATGGGATTACTTGATAAAATCGTATCAATCGTGGTCGATAATATGTCCGGGAGTGCGGAAAACAAAGATCTTCTGAAACAGGGAATAGATCTTCTTTCTGCGCAATTTTTGAATCGTTAAAAAATAAGCACTACCATTTCTAATTAAAGCGCTGTCATTGGCGTTATCGCTTTATATCTTCACACCTATTTGACAATCCCAAGATCATCGTTAATATTTTCATAGAGACGCTGTCAGGAGATAAACAATGAGAAAAGTATTCATGTGTTTAATAATATTTAGTTTTATGTTCGGTTGTCAAGACGGCAATACCGGACAGACGGAGGGAAAAATCAAAATGGTTAAACTAGATGAAATAACATCGGAGAATATTGCTATTTTGGCCGGAGGTTGCTTTTGGTGTATGAAGTCGGATTTTGAAAAATTATCCGGTGTAATAAAAGTGATATCCGGTTATACAGGAGGGAGAGGTGAAAATCCAACCTACGAGACTTATGCCCAAATGGGTTACATTGAAGCTGTGCAGGTTTATTATGATCCGGACAAAATCAACTATGAAGAAATTTTAAATTACTTCTGGCGACATATTGATCCTACCGACGCAGGCGGGCAGTTTGCCGACCGCGGTCATGAATACAGCAGTACTATATTTTATTCAGACGACAAACAGAGGCAGATTGCCGAAAAATCAAAGCAGGCGCTGGAAAAATCAGGCAAAGTCGGGCAGCGTATTGCCACAAATTTAATAAAATTAAATAAATTCTATCCGGCAGAAGAGTATCATCAGGATTATGATACACAAAATCCTGTGCGTTATAATTCCTACCGTTCGGGGTCCGGGCGTGATCAAACCATCAAGCAATTATGGGGAGACGATAAAGGCCTTCAGCAAGTATGTCCTATTAAGTCGAATAAACCTAAACCGGATGACGCGATGTTGAAGCAGAAACTTTCACCAATACAATACGAAGTAACGCAGAAGTGCGGCACGGAGCAACCCTTCAATAATGAGTATTGGAATAACAAAAAAGAGGGTATCTATGTGGACGTTGTTTCCGGTGAACCGCTTTTCAGCTCTTTGGATAAATACGATTCCGGCACCGGCTGGCCTAGCTACACCAAACCACTGGAGGCAGGAAATATTGTCGAGAAAGAGGATCGGAGCCTTTTTTCTACCAGAACTGAAGTTCGAAGCACAAAAGCAAACTCCCATTTAGGCCACGTTTTTCCTGATGGTCCGCAACCGACAGGATTACGTTATTGTATGAACTCAGCGGCAATGCGGTTTATCCCTAAAGAAGATCTGGAAAAAGAAGGTTACGGAAAGTATTTGAAATTATTTGTGAAACTCAAATAAAACTTTTAATTATTTGCTGGCAATAATATCAGCCGCAATCGCGTGGACATTTTCCATAGCCGCCCTCAGGTCAATTGTGAGCAACTGACGATCTTTCATCACAACCTTACCATTGATAATGCTGGTTTTTACATCCGCGCCGCGCGCGGCATAAACAAGATGAGAGTAGCAATTATAAAGCGGTGTAAGATGAGGCTGATTCATATCTATTAAGATGATGTCGGCTTGTTTCCCTATTTCGATAGAGCCTATTAATTTATCCAGCCCCAGAATACTTGCTCCGCCCAGTGTGGCCATTTTCAGGACTGTCTGGGCGCTCATCACAGTAGGATCAAGCGATGTAACCTTGTGAATTTTTGCTGCTGTATCCATTTCCCGGAACATATCCAGATCGTTGTTGCTGGCACAGCCATCCGTTCCCAATCCCACTTTGATGCCGCGCTTCAGCATATCCGGAACAGGGGCGACTCCTGCCGCAAGCTTCATGGAGCTCTCCGGGTTATGCGAAATCCGGACGCCCAGGTCAGCAAAAATAGCCATGTCATCACCTGTAAGCCAGTTGCAGTGGACGGCAACAGTTTGATCATCCAGAACGCCCAGATTCAGCAGATGCTGCACAGGCCTAGTGCCATAGCGATTGAAGATAGTGTCGATCTCATCTTTATTTTCCAGCAAATGCAACAGGTAGAGGATGCCTGCTTCGCGGGCGGCTTCTTTCACGTTGATAAGTGTTTCCGGAGAACAGGTATAGGGAGAGTGACAGAAAAATGCCGGTGTAATCATCGGCGCATGGGACTGCCAGCGCTGCACAAAGCGCGCGGCCGCCGCCATCACTTTCTCGAACCTGGGATTATCGGGTGTGGCGAAATCAGCAAATCCCTGCGATACAACGGCGCGCATTCCGGTAACGCTCACTGCTTCTGTAATGGTATCTTCAAAGAAATAGCCATCGCAAAAAGTTGTCGTGCCGGAGAGAATCATTTCCGCCATGGCCAGCATTGCCCCGTCGTATGCCATTTTTTTGTTGACGAAACGCGCCTCTGCCGGGAAAATATATTTAGTGAGCCACTCCATTAAAGGCAGATCGTCAGCCATGCCTCGGAAGCAGACCATCGGCAGATGAGTATGTGTATTGACTAATCCGGGCATAACGATGCAGCCTGTTGCATCGATAGTTTCTTTTGTTTTGAGGTCAACAAATCCTCGATTCCCATTTTTACAAACTGCAACAATAAGGCCGTCTTTAATGCCGATGATGGAATCTTCGATAATTTCCATGCCGGCGGACATGGTCAAAAGCGTTCCGCCGGTGATCGCTATGTCCCAATTATTGCCCCGCATTGTTATACCAAGTTGTTATCAAACATTAAAAGGGTGATTTAACGGGCATAATACCAAGTAAGCTTTCAAAAATTCATAGTTTGTTTAGTGAGACCCCAGTTTCATAATCTGAAACTGGTTGGCCGAACTATCCCGCACAACGGGGTTTTGAAAGCAACTTGGTATTACTTTTATTTTGATGCCCGTGTTACTGTAAGAGCTCCGGTTTTGCTGCCGGATAGATTACATGTTGCGTTGACTTCCAGTTTATCACCTCCCCCCGCAGCTACTTTATAGGTGTAGGTAAAGGGTGATTCAGCAGGTTGTGTGTCGTAATTAGTTGTGCTGATTACGGCTGAGTTTTTCTTGATCTCCACAGATTTAATGTGATGCATGCCAGGAAACGATGCTTTGTGTGTGATAGTCACCGCTAGCGTTTGCGTGCCTAAATCATAGCTGAGTTTTACATCCTGCGGAGCGTCGGCATAAGACGCTTGTGGATAAAAACAGAAGCCCATTAAAACAAATAACAACGCGCCCAAAATACATGTAGAAACTGCTGATGTTCTTTTCATAGTAACCTCCTTAAATTTTGTCAGTATGGTAATATATTTGATGATTAAATGACAGCTAAAAAATAAGGTGTTGAAATTTTACCTTCAATCCGCTAATGTGAATCATCAAAAACATGGAGGTGTTTATGAGCGCGTTACTCCTTGCCCGTATCCAGTTCGCCTTTACTATAGGTTTCCACTTTCTCTTTCCGGCCATGACATTGGGTACTGCCCTGGTTATCCTCATATCCGAAACTTTGTATATTGTTAAAAAAGATGAAATTTATAAAAAGATAACGGATTTTCTGGCCAAACTGCTCGGGCTGATTTTTGTAGTAGGAGCGGCAACCGGCATCACCATGGAATTTTCTTTCGGTACTAACTGGTCAGGATATTCAAGGGCGGTAGGAGACATCTTCGGGCCAATACTAGCAGCCGAAGGCGTGATCGCTTTTTTTCTGGAATCGGTGTTCATCGGCGTGCTTATTTTCGGCAGAAACAAGGTATCCGCTAAGGTGTACTGGGTAGCGGCGCTGATGGTATTTTTAGGAGGTCATCTTTCCGCTTTCTGGATAATAGTTGCCAATTCCTGGATGCAGACTCCCGCGGGATATGCGATAAATGAGACGGGCAAAATAGTTCTGACCAGTTTTGCCGATGCTGTTTTTAATCCATCAACGATCATCAGGTTTTGCCATACGGTATTGGCTTCGTGGATGACCTGCGCCATTATGGTCGCGGGAATTGCCGGATACTATGTAAGAAAAGGCTTGCATGGCCAGACGGCTAAAACACTGCTGAAAATCGGCATCATTCTTTTTGCTATCACGCCACTTCTGCAACTGGCAACAGGTCATATTCATGCGGTTGAAGTTCTCAATATGCAGCCGGAAAAAGCAGCCGCTCTGGAGGGCCATTTTAACACTGCCAAAGGCGTACCGCTTTATATCGTTGGGTTTGTTGATGAACAAAACGAAAAGACCTATGGAATTTACGTTCCCAAGGGACTAAGCTTTTTATACAACTTTGACTGGAACTCGGAAATAAAAGGATTGAAAGATTTCCCCAAAGAAAATTGGCCGCCTGTTAACTTTGTGTTTCAAGCCTACCATATAATGGTGGGGATAGGCATGCTTGCCATTGCCATTGGATTACTCGGCGCCTATCTGCTTTGGACTAAAAAAATCTATGAGAATAAATTATATCTTTTTGTCCTGCCTTTTCTGATTCCGCTACCGCATATTGCTAATGAGACAGGATGGATAGCAGCAGAAGTAGGCAGGCAACCATGGATAATCTATAAACTGATGAAAACCGCCAATGCCGCGTCAGTTGTCGTAACATCAGGTGAGATAGTATTCAGTCTTATTATGTTTTCCCTGCTTTATCTGCTCCTGGCGATAATGTTTGTCATGCTATTTGTGAAAATTGTTAAAAAAGGTCCGGCAGTCTAATTAATAACAATGTGGAGGAATACTAAATGGATACTATACAGAACTATCAAATGCTCTGGTTCGTTTTAATTTTGATACTTTTTGTCGGCTACTCTCTTTTGGAT
>Ga0194039_1001419_pt1 | contig 12839 bp, 12 predicted proteins | sample JunL228m_MetaG_FD_148679 | JGI IMG/M metagenome (GOLD analysis project Ga0194039, IMG submission 148679) | Anoxic zone freshwater microbial communities from boreal shield lake in IISD Experimental Lakes Area, Ontario, Canada - Jun2016-L227-8m | ecosystem: Environmental > Aquatic > Freshwater >...
TTACACCTCCGTTACACCTCCGTTACACCTCCGTTACACCTCCGTTACACCTCCGTTACACCTCCGTTACACCTCCGTTACACCTCCGTTACACCTCCGTATCGCCTACAGAGGTACTACGGAGGTGCAACGGAGGTACTACGGAGGTGTAACGGAGGTACTACGGAGGTGCAACAGAGGTAGTGCGGTGTAATCCGGGCTGCGGGTGGGGGACTCTGGTTGATTGTCGATGTGGTAAGTAGTTATGGGGACGGTTGATACCTTCGGGAATGCGGAAACCGAGGCGGGTTCCGGTCGTTGGCGGAGGATAAGGGCCAGGCGGGAGACTTGATCTGGGGCGCGGGGACTATGGCGATGGTCTGTTTGAGGAGGTTGTTCCAGCCTGGTATGCTGCCGAGTTGCCAGGGAATCGCGAATGCGCCCGGCAATGACAGGGCGGATTCAAGAACCTGCAAAATCGTAGCCGCCGATGGCAGTCGGCGCACTTTTCCTCGATTATCGGAGTGTTAGCGCCGACTGCCGTCGGCGGCTACGATTTCTTGAAACCACCCTGGGCAATGATGCGGTTCGCAAACAAACGGTTGCCAACGGGGGTTGTGGCGGGCTACACTCCGGGGCATGGTTCACACTTTGTTCAACCACCATGCGGTTGGCGAGGTTTTCTCATTTGGTGATTTGTACGTCAAAGCATACCGTATAATGCTGTTGGCACGCGTTTTGGACGACAAATTGGCGAGCCTCTATCGCATGGGCAAGATTCATGGCGGCGTCTTTCTGGGACGCGGCCAGGAAGCGTTGAGCGTTTCCATCGGGCTGGCATTGCGGAAGGGCGATATTTTTGCGCCGCTGATTCGGGACGGGGCAGGGCGGCTGGCGTTTGGCGAGCCGATGTTGGATGCGGTGCGGACGTACCTGGGTTCGGCGCTGGGGTCAATGCGGGCGCGGGACGGCAACGTCCACCGCGGCCGGCCCAAAGAAGGATTGTTCGTCATGATCAGCCATCTGGGGGCAATGATTTCGGTCGTGAACGGGGCGCTGCTGGCGAACCGGATGAAGGGGATTACCGGCACGGTCGGGGCCACGTGCATTGGCGACGGCGGCACATCGACTGGCGCGTTTCATGAGGCTTTGAATCAGGCAGCGGTGGAGAGATTGCCTTTGGTGCTGCTGGTGGCGGATAACCAATATGCTTACTCGACTCCGACGCGGCGGCAGTTCGCGTGCAAGTCGCTGTTGGACAAAGCGGTCGGGTACGGGATCGAGGGGTGGCCGGTGGACGGGACGGATTTGGCTGCGTGTCTGAAAGTGGTCGGCGAGGCCGTCAACCGGGCCAGAGAAGGCGGCGGGCCGCAGATGGTGGTTGCGCGGTTGCTGCGGCTTTGCGGCCACGGGGAACATGACGACGCGAGTTACGTTGATCCGGAATTGAAGGCGTCGCCGATGGGGCAGGATTGTTTGCGGGTGGCGGAGGAGCACTTGTTGCAGTCTGGCTGGGCGGAACAGGAGACGATGTCCGCCTGGCGCAAGGAGACGATGCAGGAAGTGGAAGAAAGCGTAGCCAAAGTGCAACGAGAGCCGGGGCCGGATCCGTACAAGGAAGATTGGTGCGCCCTGGCGTCGAAGCATTTGAGTGAAGGGCGCGAGCCGGCTTGAGGTAAAATGAGCATCACTTATTTGGACGCGATTCGTGAAGCGCAGGCCAAGGCGCTGGCGGATGATCCGCGCGTGTTTATATACGGGCAGGATGTTGGCACGTTCGGCGGCGCGTTCAAGGCGACGAAGAACCTGGCGCAGAATTTCCCCGGGCGGGTGATCGACGCGCCCATCAGCGAAGATGCCATGATGGGGCTGGCGGTCGGCGCGGCGATTCAGGGGATGCGGCCGATCATCGAAGTGCAGTTTGCGGATTTCTCGATACCCGGGTTCAACCAGATTGTCAACCAGGCGGCGACGCTGCATTGGCGGACGCGGGTGCCGTGTCCGATCACGGTGCGGTTGCCGTGCGGGGGCACCTCCGGCGGCGGCCCCTTTCACAGTCAGAGCATGGAAGCGATTTATGCGCATTACCCGGGTCTGATTGTGATGACGCCGGCCACGGTGGAGGATGCCTACAGCATGTTGCTCGAAGCGGTGGCGATTGATGATCCGGTGATCTTCTGCGAACACAAGTATCTTTACTACCACTTGAAAGCGGAACAACTGCCCGCCGAGGCCATGCCGGTCGGGAAGGCGCGGATCGCCCGACCCGGCCGTGACATGACGCTGGTGGCGTATAGCGCCATGGTACACGAGGCATTGGCGGCGGCCGAGGAGTTGGGCTCGGAGGGAATGGAAATCGAAGTGGTTGATCTGCGTTCGGTCAAACCTCTGGACACGGACACGGTGATGGCCTCCGTGGCGCGCACCGGGCGGTTGCTATGTGTCGGCGAAGCATGGCCGTGGGGTGGGGTGACGGCGGAGGTGATCGCTCGCGTTGCCACCGAAGGCTTCGGCCTGCTCGATGCGCCGCCCCAGCGGCTCAACGCGAAGGACACGCCGGTGCCGTATCATCCGAACCTCTGGGCCGCCCACCGCCCGACCGCCCGCAGCATCGCCGCCGCCGCGCGCCGCCTGCTCCGACTATGAGGAATGGATTGATGGATTATTGGATGCATGGATTGTTGGCGCGCGGCAAACCCCGTGACGACATGACCCAACCGACGATCCACCAATCCACCAATCCATTAATCCATTAATCCATTAATCCATTGCGCTCCGCCATGCCTTCCATTCCCATCATCATGCCGCAGCTCGGCGAATCGATTGCCGAGGCCACAGTTGTTAATCTTCTGGTCGGGGTTGGCGACCCGGTGCAGACGGGTCAGGACATCATTGAGGTGGAGACCAGCAAGGCGACCATGAACCTGGCTTCACCGTGTCCGGGCCGTGTGGAACAATTTCTGGTCAAGCTGGGCGAGAGCTATCCGGTTGGCACCGTGCTTGGCTACCTCGAGGCCAGCCCGGAAGATGCGGTGCGGCTGGGATTGGATGGGGTTCCCGCCAAGAACGGCGAGGAAGCCGAGGCTGGCCTCGAGCCTTCGCGCAGAAACGACACTGACTTCACGCACAAGAGTGTTCAGCCGACTGTGCGCGGCTTGCCTGTGCCGGCCAGCGCTGCCGGCGCCAGCTACATGTCGCCGCGCATGAAGGCGCGCATGATGGAGCTGGGCCTGCACGCGGCGGACTTGGCGGGCCTGCCCGGCAGCGGCTCGGCCGGGCGCGTAACGATCAAGGATTTCGAGAAGTTCGTTGATAACCTTGAGAAGCACAAGCTGAGCCAGGCATCCACGATGCGCGTGGCCGTTGCGGACGCGATGCGGCGCAGTTGGACGCGGCCCATTGCGACTGTGGCGTTGCCTGTTTGTTTCGATGCCCTGCTGACCCATCGCAGGACGTGCAATCCCAAGCCCGGTCCCGCCCTGTATGCGTTGCGGGCGCTGGCACTGGCGTTGTCAGAAAACAGCGCTCCCGCCGGGCGGCTGATTGGAAACAAGATTGTCCACCCTTCCTCCATCGATGTCGGCTTCGCCGTTGAAGCGGAGGAGGGGGTGCTGGTTCCGGTCCTTCGCAATGCGGACAAGCAACCGCTCAAGCACCTCGTTAAACGGTACGACGAACTGGTGGAGATGGCCCGCCAGAGGAAGCTGCCGGTTGATGCCACGGGAGGTTCGATTGCCACCGTCACGAACTTTGGCACCTTCGGACTTACATGGGCGACCCCGATTCCATTGCCCGAGCAGACGCTGGTTCTGGGCATGGGCGCCGCCCGCCGGGTGCCCAATTGGGATGAAGGCAAAGGCCAGTTTGTGCCCGTCATGGAAGCCAACGTGACATTGAGCTTCGATCATCGCGTTTTGGATGGTGGGGCGGCGGGCCGTTTGCTGGGGCGCGTGGCCCAACTCCTGGCGCAACCCGAAAACCTCTAATAAGGCCGGCAGCGGTTCATTACATAATTCTCCACACGATGAAGTTTGGCTCGCATATCTCGATCAGCGGCGGCGTTTGGAAGGCCCTCCAGCGCGGGCATAGTATCAACTGCGAGGTCATGCAGATTTTCGTGAAGAACAACATGCAGTGGTTCGGCAAGGCCTATTCGCCGCAGAACCTTGCCCTGTATTCGAGCGAACTCGCTGCGAACAACTTTGCGTGCGTCTTCGGCCACACCGGTTACCTGATCAATCTCGGCGCGCCCGCTTCCGACAACCGCGACCACTCGATTAAATCACTGATCCAGGAAATTGAATTCGCCACGCAGCTCGGGCTTCCTTTTCTGGTGTTGCACCCCGGCGCGCACCTGGGAACGGGCGAGATGTTGGGGATCAAACAGATCGCCGCGGGTCTGGACGAAGTTTTTGCCGCGACCCGGAAGTCGCCCGTGCGCATCGCTCTGGAGAACACGGCAGGGCAGGGGACTTGCCTGGGGAACAGGATTGAGCACTTGGCGGCGATCTTCGACCGTGTGAAAAGACCTGAGCGGTTGGGTGTATGCCTCGATACGGCTCATTTCTTTGCCGCGGGCTATGACATTCGCACGCGCAAGGGCTGGAACCTGGCCATCGGCGAGGTGGATTCACTCATCGGGGAAAAGGAAGTTCTCGCCTTCCATCTCAACGATTCCAAAACGGACCTCGGCTCGCGCGTGGATCGGCATGAGCACATCGGAAAGGGGAAGATCGGGCAGGAGGCGTTCCGTCATATTGTAAACGATCTGCGGTTTAAGGATTGCCCGGGCTGTTTGGAGACGCCCAAGTCGGAGGATTTGCATGAAGATGTGCAGAACTTGGCGACGCTGCGGGGGTTGGTGAAGAGAGGCAGACTGGGTAAAGCCAGGGAATCGAGACAGAAAAATTAGAGACAGAAAAATGGGGAGGGATTCTGATTTCATGGCTTTGATCTTCCTGTTTTAATTTTTCTGTCTTCAATTTTTCTGTCTTCAATCTTTCCTTGTTACGCTGCGGGGGGTGGTGAACAGAGGCAAACTGGGTAAAAGCAGGGAATTGAGACAGAAAAATTAGAGACAGAAAAATGGGGAGGGATTCTGATTTTCTGGCTTTAGTCTTCCTGTTTTAATTTTTCTGTCTTCAATTTTTCTGTCTCTAGTCTTTCTGTCTTCATCGTCTCCCTTTGTCTTTCAGCCGAGGCATCCAGGACCAAAGGCCACTTTCCTGAAACGCAAAAAAGTTTGAACGCCGTCCGGCAAATATAATCCAAGAGACTCGAAAGTGCGCAGCGGGGCGCATTTGTGCCTGCGAGCAGAGAAAATGTTGTGAAAAATCACTTTACAACCGGGTCGGGACTGAGTATTTCGACGGGTCGTTTCCATTAGAAACGATGGATGCAGAATATGATTAAGGTTCAAAATCTGGCAAAAATGTTTGGGACCAAACGGGCGGTGGATGGCGTGTCGTTCTCTGTGGACCGAGGCGAGGTGCTTGGTTTCCTGGGTCCCAATGGCGCTGGGAAATCGACTACCATGCGCATGATCACCGGTTTCCTGCCGCCGACCTCCGGCGCGGTGTCGGTGGGCGGGTTCGACATTGTGCAGCATCCGATTGAGGCGCGGCGGCTGATTGGTTACCTGCCGGAAAACGCGCCGGCTTACACTGACATGACGGTGTATGGTTTTTTGAATTTCACGGCTGAGATTCGCGGGTTGCGCGGGGACGCCAGGAAACAGGCTGTCGGGCGTGTTGTGGAGATGTGCTTTCTGAAAGCGGTGCTGCACCAAAGTGTCGAGACGCTATCCAAGGGTTTTCGTCACCGCACGTGCTTTGCGCAATCCATCATTCATGACCCGGATGTGCTGGTTTTGGACGAGCCGACGGACGGGCTGGACCCGAACCAGAAATACGAAGTGCGCCAATTGATTCGGCGGATGGGTGAAAAGAAGGCGATCATCTTTTCGACGCATATTTTGGAGGAGGTGGATGCCGCCTGTTCGCGGGCTATCATCATCGACCGCGGCAAGATCGTTGCCAACGGCACGCCGGCGGAGTTACGGCAGAAATCGGATTCGGCCGGAGCCGTGACGTTGCGAGTCAAAGGCGTGGCGTCGGTCACGGTTACAACCAGGCTTTACCAGGTGCCCCTGGTCAAGCGGGTGACGTTGCTGGATGACAAGGACGGCCATGTGACGGTGCGGGCGTTCCCGAAAGCGGGCGCGAACGGCGCGCTGGCGCAGGCCATCGGCGAGGCTGCGCACGATTGGCAAATCGAGCAGTTGCAAGCCGAAGAGGGCCGGCTCGACGATGTTTTCCGCAGCATCACCATGCCTGACACGGCGAAGGAGGTGGCACAATGAACGCCTGGCGCAATGTTTGGACGATTACAAAACGCGAGTTAGGCGCCTATTTCACGTCGCCTCTGGCCTATGTTTTCATTGTGATATTCCTGCTGTTATGCGGTTTTTTCACATTCTTTGTCGCTCATTTTCTCGAGGCGGGCGAGGCATCCCTGGTTCGTCCATTCTTCGACTGGCATCCCTGGTTTTACCTGTTTCTGGTGCCTGCGGTCGGGATGCGATTGTGGGCTGAAGAGCGGCGCGTGGGGACCATCGAGCTGCTGCTCACCATGCCCATCACCGCCTGGCAGGCCATCGTCGGGAAATTTCTGGCTTCGTGGCTATTTTTGGCTTTGGCGCTGCTGCTGACATTTCCAATGGTGCTGACGGTGAGGTACCTCGGCCATCCGGATATCGGCATCATTTTCACGGCTTATATTGGGAGCTGGCTTATGGCGGGGGCCTATCTCGCCGTCAGTTGTATCACGTCGGCGTTGACGCGCAGCCAAGTTGTCAGTTTCATCATTTCGGTGATGGTCTGCTTGTTCCTTATCCTGGCGGGTTACCCGCCGGTCATTAACGTGCTCGAGCAGTTTGCCCAACCGTGGCTGGCGGATCTGGTTACGTCATTCAGCGTAATGACGCATTTCGAGGGGTTCCAGAAAGGCGTGTTGGATTCACGGGACATTATTTTCTTTCTTTCGGTGATCGTGTTTTCCCTTTTCACGACCAGCGTGATTTTGCGAACGCACCGGGCAGGCTGAGCCAAGGAGACGACGATGCAAAAGAAATCAATCGATACCATCTTATATTCGACTCTGGGCGTCGTGGTGATGCTCGGCATTCTCATATTGCTCAACTTCATCCTCGGGGCGGCACGGATCCGCGTGGATCTGACTCAGGAGAAGGCTTATACGCTATCCGCCGGCACGAAGGCGATTCTCAAGAAGCTTGATACGCCTGTCACCATCCGCTTTTACTGCACGCAAAGCGAGTCAGCGACGCCCGAAACTGTGTATCTCAAAGGCTACGCGCGCAAAGTCGAGGATTTGCTGGCGGAATACAAACAGGTGGCCGGCAGCAAGCTGAAGGTCGAGAAGTACGATCCGCAGCCGGACTCGGACGCCGAGGACTCGGCCCGCTTGGACGGCATGGAGCCGACACCGCTGCCGGGAGTCGAGAGGTATTATCTTGGTCTGACGGTTAAGTGTGTGGACGAGGCGCAGTCGATTGCATTTTTGGCGCCTAATCGCGAGCGTCTGCTCGAATACGACCTTACCCGCGCCATCGCCCGGGTGGAATCGCCGGAGAAGCCAACCGTTGGCATCATGAGCCCGCTGCCCTTGTTCGGGATGCCGGCCAATCCCGTGATGCAGCAGATGGGCCAGCAACAGCAAGGCAGCCAGCCGTGGGCGTTGGTGAGCGAGTTGAAGAGTGATTTTACCGTCAAGCGGGTCGGTTTGGACGTGGATAAGATCGAGGACGACATCAAATTGCTGTTGGTGGTTGCGCCGAAGGACATTTCCGACAAAGCGCAGTATGCCATCGATCAGTTCATCATGCGAGGCGGCAAGTTGGTGGCTTTCCTTGACGCCCAGTGCCTGGCTGACAACCGGCAGCAGCAGAACCAGATGATGGCCAACATGGGGGGTGGCGGCTCGTCGCTGGACAAGCTGCTCAAAGCCTGGGGCATCCAGTTTGACACGGCCAAAGTTGTGGCCGATCTGCGATTCAAGATGCAGTTGCGCGGGCGAACCGGCGAGCCGCAGGAAGCGCCAGCCTGGCTGGCCCTCACGGCGGATGGCATCAACAAAGACGATGTGGCCACCAGCCAGATCGACAACATTTGGCTTCCATTGTGCGGGGCGTTCACCGGCACCCCGGTATCAGGTCTGAAGGAAACCGTGCTGCTGGAAAGCTCCAAGGATTCGCAGTTGGTGGATGCGATGCTTGCCAATCTTTCCGGCGAGAACATCATGAAGGAGTTCAAGCCATCGGGCGTGAAATACAAGCTCGCCCTCCGCCTTTCGGGCAAGTTCAAGACGGCCTTTCCGGACGGCGAGCCGCTGGAGAAGAAGGACGACAAGGCGGACGCCGACAAGAAAGACGAAAAGAAGGCGGACCAGAAAAAGGCCGGTGATTCGCTCAAGGAAACCAAGAGCGATAATGCGGTTGTATTGTTTGGCGACGCCGACATGCTCTACGACCCGTTTACGATGCGGAAGATTGAGAGTCCGTTTGGCGCCATGCAGATGGCCATGAACGCGAATCTGAATCTGGCTCAAAACCTTATCGAGCAAATGACGGGCGACAGCAACCTCATCGCCGTGCGCAGCCGTGCGACCATGAGCCGCCCGTTCACCCGCATGAAGGAAATGGAGGCGGTGGCCAACGAGAAGTTCCAGAGCGAGATCAAACGGCTGGAGGAGAGCAAGGGCGATGCCCAGCGCAAGATCAACGAACTGCAGGCGGCGAAGAAGGACAAAGACCAGCGCTTCATTTTATCTCCGGAACAGCGCATCGAGTTGGAGAAGCTCCGCAAGGAAGAGGCGGAAACCGGCAGGCGCCTCAAGCAGGTCCAGAAGGATCTGCGCAAGGAAGTTGTGTCGCTCCAGACACGGCTCAAATGGATTAACATTCTCGCCATCCCCCTGGCCGTGACTGCCACGGGCATTGTCATCGCGGTGGTTAAACGCAGAAAGACCTCGGCAAAATGAATCAGAAACAGCTTCTTATTCTTCTGGTATTGGTGGTGGCGTTGGGTGCCGCCGGTTTGTGGTTGTATCAGAGCAAGCACACTGCCTGGAAGGGCAGCACCAAGAGCACCGGACAAAAACTGCTCGGTGATCTGCCAGTTAATGATGTCGTCGAGATCGTTATCAAAGGCGGCACGAACGAGCTGGACCTCGTCAAGAAGGATAACCTTTGGCGGGTCAAGCAGCGCAACGATTATCCGGCGAACTTTTCGGAGATCAGTGGGTTCCTTCTGAAGGCGGCTGACCTCAAGGCAGTTCAGGTGGAGGAAATCGGGCCGTCCATGTTAGGCCGCTATAAGCTGCTGCCACCCGGCCTGGCGGCGAACACCGCTGTGCTGGTCGAGCTGCGCGACCAGGGCGGCAAGATCATCAAGTCATTGCTCCTGGGCAAAACCCATCTGCGCAAGGCGGAAAACCGACCGTCCCCGATGGGCGAGATGGGAGAAAGCGAAGGTTACCCCGATGGCCGCTACGTCATGGTCGGGACAGGAGCCAAAGTGGTCGCCGTGGTCTCGGATCCTTTGAGCAATATCGAGGCGAAGCCTGAGGCATGGCTGAACAAGGACTTTTTCAAGGTCGAGAAGATTCGTTCAATTAGCGTTGTCTTTCCTGTGGCGACCAACTCATGGAAGGTAACGCGCGACCTGGAAACCGCCACTGACTGGAAGCTGAGCGAAGCCAAGCCTGGTGAGCAACTGGACTCCGCCAAGACATCCAACTTCTCCTATGCGCTGAATTCCCCGACTTTTAGCGACGTGCTTGCCCCCGATGTCAAGCCGGAGCAAACCGGTCTGGACAAGCCCACGGTGGCAACGCTCGACACGTTCGACAACTTTACCTACACGATCAAAGTCGGCCAGAAAACCAACGACAATTTTCCGTGCGCGCTGACGGTGTCGGCGCAGATTGCCAAGGAACGCGTGGTTGGCAAGGATGAAAAGCCCGAGGACAAAACGAGGCTCGACAAGGAATTCAAGGAGAAGCAACAGAAGCTTGAAGACAAGCTGGCTCAGGAGAAGGTTTACGAGAAGAATGTTTACCTGGTTTCGAGCTGGGCGATGGACTCGGTGCTCAAAGAGCGTGGTCAGATTCTCGCCGAGAAGAAAGAGGAGCCCAAGAAGGAAGATAAGGCGGCCGCTGCGGATGCCTCGAAGCAGGAGACGCCCCCGGTGCCGGCGGCTGACCCTAAGCCAGACCAAAAGTAAGCTCGCGGTGGTCGGCTGAGCGGAATGGCACGGAGTGTGCAGCTAAGCGGTCTGGTTGCTTGACCGGACAGGTTGGTTGGGCAGCAAGGACTCCGTGTATGAACGCCTTGAAAACGCAGCACTATGCCGCAGGCAGACTCATCTGGCTGGCCTTGGCCCTATGGTTAATATGGGCTTTTGGTGCCGGAGCCGCCGAGGAGCAGACGTTTGCCCTGCTCAAAACCAAGACAGAGACGTACACAAATGCGACAGTCACCACCAAGGCCAAGACCTACATCTTCATCCTCCACGCCGGGGGCATGAACAACATCAAAGTCGCCGATTTGCCGGCAGACGTGCAGGAAAAGCTTGGATATGGCATGGCGAAAAAGGCTCGACTTGGGACCAACAGCGCGGTCGTTTGGGCACGGACGGAAGTTGTCAAACTCGCCCCGCCCAGGATGCAGGAAGAGGGCAAGAAGTTGGCGCAGATTTGGCAGAAGAACAAGCTGACCTATTCCTCACTGAGTGCTTTGGTCCGCAGCAAGCAGGCGCTGACTGTGTTTGGTATTCTGCTCCTGGTCTATTTATTCCATTGTTACTGTTGCATGCTGATTTGCCGGAAGACCGGACTGGAGCCGGGCATTCTCGTCTGGCTGCCGGTTGTGCAGCTCTTTCCGCTGATTCGCGCCGCCGGAATGTCACCCTGGTGGTTCGTGGCTTACCTGGTTCCCCTGCTGAACCTGGTGGCCCAGGTTCTTTGGTCGCTGAATATCGCCAAAGCCCGCGGTAAAAGCATCTGGGTCGGGGTGCTCCTGATGGTGCCGATCGCAGGCTTCTTCGCGTTCCTGTATCTTGCCTTCTCGGAAGGCGCGAGCCCAAGAAACGACGCGCACGAACCCAAAGTGATGTCGCTGCAAACAGCCTGAAGTTTCCTTTTACACCATGGGAACGGCCGGTATCAGGAAAAGGGTAGGGGACACGATGGCCACGCTTTTTGTTGCGACGGCATCCGAACTGCTGAACAGAACAGCCAGGGATATCCCGGTGATCAAAGCGAGCAGAGTCGAGGCCGAATCCATGGTCCTCTGGGTCGAGGCACTGCCTGAAAAGAGCAGCCCTCCCAGTTTCAGGCAGAGTTCCGTCCTGACATCGGGATCTGATGTCAGAGGCAGGTTCACGCGCTGAATTCTTTTCTGATTGCGGGGCCTTCGGCGTCAAGTCGCGGCGGAACGACAGGAGAGATTCCTGCAGAATATGAACCGAACTTGATGGGATTTCCGGGCACTGCCTTATCCCCGGATTGGCTTACCATGTTCCTGAACCTGATCTGTTCGAGGTTTTCTGCTTCTTCCACCGTAAGGACCAGACCGACTGGAATACCTGCCTTTTCGAGTTTTGTACGCCAGGCAACGGCGGTATCCTGCCGGAGCGGTCCTTCGAGCAGGTCTTTGAGAGCCTGCTGGTTCGCATTGCGTTTGGCATTCGAGTCAAAGCGTTGATCCTTGGCAAGATCTGGAAGACCCAGGGTATCGCAGAGGTGACCAAACAGAACATCATTCCCGCAGCAGATCACCAGCAACCTGTCATTGCAGGCGAAGGCATCAAAAGGAGTAATAGAAGAATGTCTGTTCCCGATTCGTTCCGGATTGATCTTCAGATTCGTCAAAGTTTTTCTATCCTAATTGTGTTTTATTCGCCCTTAAATTCCGGTGTTCTTTTCTCGAAAAAGGCTTTCACCCCTTCCCTGAAGTCAGCGCTTTTATAGACTGTTTTTCGCATCCCCTGGATTTCTTCAAAGTCGTCGGGTGTCAGGGATGTCCCTGACGCCAGTTTCCTGAGTTCCAGTCTCAGAAGTTTAACATCGAGCGGGGCCCGGGAAGCGATTGTCCGGGCGATGTTCATCGCTGTCTCCTCCAGTTTGCCGGGATCCACCAGCCGGTTCAGGAATCCCAGTCGGTAAGCTTCATCGGCGGTGATGGGGTTGGCAGTGAAGAGCATCTCCCTGAACACATGGGCTGGCATAACGCCCATGAAGTGGTTGAGGCCTGCCACGTTGTATGCGATGCCCAGCTTTGCGGGAGTGATGGCGAAGGATGAGGAAGGAGTTCCCACCAGGATATCGAAGGTGGCGGCCAGGTCGCAGGCTCCGCCCCACACGCTGCCCTCGATCATGCCGATCAGGGGAACGGGATATTTTATGACTGCCCTCAGGAGTTGTTCGAAGAGATCGTTGTAGGCGAGCGGCTCCGATCCGTCGGCATGTATCTCCTTCAGGTCATGTCCTGCCGAAAACACTTTGGCTCCGGGATAGGCCCGCACCACCACGACACGCAGTTTATTTTCTTCAAAGCCGGCAAGTGCCGACAAGAACAATCTGCTCAGCTCCGCACTGAGGCAGTTAGCTCTATGCGGATCATTCAGGGTGATGATCCCGATATTGCCCTCTATCCTGGCAAGCAATACCGGCTGGAGGGTGCCGATTTGAACATTCTGTTCATCCATATAATGTAACTGTATCTCTTGTAAAACTGATAAGCCATTGCTTTCTGGCGCAGTGCGCGGGTGATCCTATCCCGC
>Ga0194039_1001421_pt1 | contig 12821 bp, 13 predicted proteins | sample JunL228m_MetaG_FD_148679 | JGI IMG/M metagenome (GOLD analysis project Ga0194039, IMG submission 148679) | Anoxic zone freshwater microbial communities from boreal shield lake in IISD Experimental Lakes Area, Ontario, Canada - Jun2016-L227-8m | ecosystem: Environmental > Aquatic > Freshwater >...
AGCTTGGGCAATTGCGCGAATACCTCTTTGTTTCTGCGCATTGACGCGCTCACACTTGCAAGACGCTTTTCCGGATCACTCAGGTCGGTGGCCAAGCTCGCCAGCAGAGCTCCCACCTGGTTACCACCACTGGAGTTGGCATCGTCACGCAGGCTCACCGGCACCATCGCGACGAGTGGTTTGTCCGGCAGTGCGTTCTGTTCGATCAGATACGCGCGAAGTGCCCCGGCGCACATGGCGAGAACAACGTCATTGACCGTGACCCCGGCAGCCTGCTTGATCGCCATCACCCGCTGCATCGGCCAGGACTGTGCGGCGCATCGTCGCGCGCCGCCTATCGGAACATTGAATATCGTCTTCGGTGCACCGAACGGAAGGGTCAACTGCTGCTCCATGAGACCGTCGCGAACAAGGTTCACGGCCGAGGGGCCAAGTCCAACAATGGATTCAACGATTTTTGGCAGCTCACTCAGCCACGAAGCGGCCGATTTGCTCTTGCTCGACGGCCGGCCGTTGGTTCCCCAGGGCACCCGCAACTCATGATCCTGCGGGTCGATCGACAGCGCACGACGCATCATCCGCATGGCACTGACGCCGTCAACGAGGGCGTGATGGATCTTGGTGTAGACGGCGAACCGGCCATCGTTGAGACCTTCGACCAGGTGGCTTTCCCATAGTGGACGATGACGGTCGAGCAGGGTGCCGTGTAATCGCGAGGTCAGTTCCAACAGCTCGCGTACCCGCCCCGGCGCGGGTAGTGCTGACCGGCGCAGGTGGTATTCGAGGTCGAGATTACGGTCGATGGCCCAGGTCAGGTTGGCAATGCCGCCCAACAGTTCAGCGGGATGCTTGCGGAAGGTCCTGCTGATATCGTCTCGCGCGACCAAGTCTTGTCGATGGCCCAGGTCAGGTTGGCAATGCCGCCCAACAGTTCAGCGGGATGCTTGCGGAAGGTCCTGCTGATATCGTCTCGCGCGACCAAGTCTTGATAGATGTCGCGGATGTAATCCGGTCCGGCGCCCTCGGGTGGCTCGAATACCTGTAACCCGGCGACGTGCATGGGATGCTCCCGCGATTCGCCCAGCAGAAACATTGCGTCAAGCGGCGAAATCAGTTCCATGACGCCTCCGATGCTCCCCCATGCGTCCCATTAGAGCGGTTTGCCAGACGCGTGATCGGACCTTTGCACTAATTGGCCGAACATGGAAACCGCGCGGGCCCCGGTAGAGACCTCCGGAATCACCTGTCAGGCGCTGGTGGCCACCGCAGGTGCGGGCGTGATCTGGATGAGGTCACTCAGACTGTAGGCCGTCACCGAGGAGTCGGAGACCGCATAGAGCACGTCGCCGACGCGTACGGTCCGGAAGACTGACTGATCAGTGCGAATCTCGCCGAGAACCTCGATGCCGCTGGCGCTCACCCGCATCACCTTCAGAAGCTGCTCGGAGAAATAGGTGCCCGAGTCGGGGTCGTACCCACTGCCGAATACCGGAACCACCAGCAGTCCATCCTCAGCCGAGTAGAGCAGCGCGTGATGGTCGAACTGCGCTTCAGACCACGACCACTGAGTGTCATCAGTCAAGTATTGCCGGGTGATCTGGGTGGGGCTTGCACGATCGCTGACATCAAACAGCGTTGCATGCACGTGGGTGTTCCAGTTTCCTGTCTCGCGTTCCTGACCGATGCCCAGCAGTAATCCATCGCCGACGGGCTGTAGATAGTTAGAGAAGCCCGGGATAACCAGTTCGCCCCGAAGGGTGGGCGCGGCCGGATCGCTCAAGTCGATGGCGAAGAGCGGATCTGTTTGCACGAACGTGACCAGGTATGCGGTATCGCCGACGAAGCGCGCCGCGTACAACTGCTCGCCCGGTGCTAACCCGGTCAGGCTACCTACCAAGTCGAGTGTGTCGCCGGCGGTGTCCAGTACGTACACGCCGTTGTCGTTGCGGGTGCTCCAGATGTCGTTGACGTAGTCGTATTCGTCGGTGTGGGTGGCGACGTGCAGATAGCCGCCCTGCTCGTCCATCGCGAACTGGTTGATCAATGCACCGGAGACAACACCGCTGGCCTGCCACGCGACGTTCGTTCCCTGGATCGCGAAGCGGTCGATGCGGGTGTCGACAGATGATCCCGTATCGGAGTACTGATACTCCGTCGTGCCCACATACATGGCGTCGTGGCTCATGTAGATGGTGTTGCCACCCTGCGACACCATGGTGCCGACGCTGTCGGAGAAGGCCGAACCAGCCGCGGTATTCGCTGAGTCGACCGAGATCAGCGTCAGCACCGACTGCGCGTCGCCGCTGTGTGGGTGGACGATGTCCCCGGCACCGGCGATCAGGCCGAGATCGACCGTATTTCCTTCTGGGTCAACGCTGTAGGCGTGCGGCAAGGATAAATCGACGATCTGGTCGCCGACACGAGCCACGTACTCATCCCAGGTCTCGTAAGTCCGGTTAGCGGTGACAGTCGGGTCCCAGGCCCAACGAGTCAGCAATGGATCAGCACTGAACACCGGATCGGAAGGCGCGACGACACCGCTGTCCACCGGGGTGTCCGTGTACTGCGGCGCGGGCAGATTCAACCCACGCTGCAGTACGACGTACACCACGCCATCGACGGCGCGCGCGTCCTGGAAACCACCATCGAATACCGTCTGTGTCACCACCGCGGGGGCAGTCCGATCGGCGACGTCGTAGACGGTGACCGTGGTCTGTGGGTTCCACTGCCAGGGCAGGTACGCCATCCGCACCATCGGTCCGTACCAACCGGATCCGGTTTGGGTGATCACCGTCAGCCGGTCGCCAGCCAGGAACTCCCCAACCACATTGCCGGATAGCGATGATTGTGACGCGACCGTCAGGTCGGTGCCGACGATCGACAATTGGCCGTTATGGGCGACATAAATATAGTGACCATCGGTCTCGACGAAATCCGCCTCGTCAACACCGTTTACCTGGGTGTTGGTGTCTGAGGTGACCCCGGCGCCCACGACTGCACCATCCACCTTGACGTAGTAGTTCGGCCAGGGTCCCCCATTGCCGTACACCGCAACGGTCTCACCGAAGAGGTTTCCGTACTGCTGCTGGGCTAGCTCCAGCAGGTAGTCGCGCAACTCCTGTTCGGTGTAATACGTCGCGCCGGCACCCGAAGTCTGTCCGGTCGTCTGACCCGGACTCAGTGTGCGCACCAGGTTGAACAGTGCGCGACCGACCAAGAGCATGGCACCCTGCAGAAATTCGGTTGCCGGGTTGTCGGGCAGCCCGGAGAACCAGTTCGTGGCCGAGTCGAGAAAACCGGTGACCATCGCGCTCATCGTCGTAGCCGAGGCGGCCGGCACCGGCGGCCGCACTCTGGCGGTGCGCACGGCCCTGGCCGTCCGGAGGTGAGGAATCGCTATTCCGGCAGCAGATGGGGTCGTGGTCGATCCGGGAGTGGCAAACACGGCCGGGAGAATTCCGCTACCGACGCCGATGCCGGACGCCGCGGCAAGCGGATTTGCCACTGCCAGAGGCTGGGCCTTCGACGGTTTGGGGTTAGGGGTGATTCCCGGGATTCCGAACCGGTCACGTCCAGTGATCGGAGCGGGGACAGACCCGCCATGCTGGGACGCACGCCTGGCGGGCTTGGCTTTCTGCTGCCCGGAGGCCGCATCTGCCGGGGTTGCTGGCGATGTCGAACTTGAGGAGGAGCCTGACGACGACATCGAGGGGGAATCATCTTCGCCAGGTGCCGCAGCGGCTATGCCTGCTCCAGATGTACCAGCCACGGCCACTCCGAGGGCGAACGCCGCAGCTCCAGCCCGCGCAAGGCGCTTGTTCCCCGACATCGACAACCCCTGTCACCGCTAATTACTGAGATTTAGCTGTGGATTGCTAAAACCTTAGCTGAGAGCGGTGCCATCAGTCAACGCTTGGCGACTTTGCTTGACCGAGTGGTTATGGCGGTGGCGGAGGGATTTGAACCCTCGGACGGGGGTTACCCGTCACACGCTTTCGAGGCGTGCTCCTTAGGCCGCTCGGACACGCCACCGCGGGAAAGCTTACGGTTCGCCTCGGACTACCCCAAATCGCGGTGGCGGGCGAAAAAGCCGTTCAGTAATTCAGCACACTCACCGGCCAGCACGCCGCCACGTACCTCGGGCCGATGCGTCAGTCGACGGTCGCGTACCACGTCCCACAGCGAACCGACCGCTCCGGTCTTGGGCTCCCAGGCGCCGAACACCAGACGCCCGATACGCGCCATCACCAGAGCGCCCGCGCACATAGTGCACGGTTCCACCGTCACCGCGAGCGTCGCACCCTCGAGTCGCCAGCCGTCGCCCAGAACCCGCGCCGCGGCACGCAAGGCCAGGATCTCGGCATGCGCGGTCGGGTCGCCGAGTGCTTCGCGGGCGTTGGCGGCACGGGCCAGTTCTGCACCATCGGCACCGAAAACCACCGCACCGATGGGAACGTCGTCGGGTCCGACATCACCGGCCGCGCAGAGGGCCGCACGGATGAGGCTTTCGTCGGCGGGAAGGACATTCACCGGTCGAGGCGGTCGAGAACCGCCGAGAACTCCTCGGCGAAACCCATCTCGCGGGCGATACGGCCCAATTGCTCGTCGGCATAGAGGTCCGTTTCGGCGAGGATCACACCGAGCACTGCATCAGAGAGACCGACATCGGCCAATACGCCCAGGTCACCCTCCTCGAAAGGATCGGTGTCCTCAAGATCCTCCGCGGCGATATCGGCATCGAGTTTCTCCAGCGCCTCGGCGGCGATGTCGTAGTCCAGCGCGGCGGTGGCATCCGACAGCAATAGCCGGGTACCCGATGGCGCGGGGCGGATGATCAGGAAAAACTCGTCATCGATATCGAGCAGGCCGAACACCGCGCCAGCACTTCGCAATTCCCGTAACTCGGTCTCTGCGTCAGCAAGACTGGTCAACGCCTTCGCGCTCATCGGCGAACACCGCCAGGCCGCATTCTCATGAACCACGGCCACGGCGAATCCGTCCGGGGTGTCCCCGGAGCTCGGCGCCCCTGGTTCGCGGCCAGCCCGCTGTGCCTCCATGGGCGCTTACGGTAGTCGCTGACCAGGTGAGTTGACTAGCTCCCGAGCGGACCCTCAGGCCGATGTGCCAACCTGTGAAGCGTGACGAAGACACCCGTGTGCGTGCTCGGGCTCGGCCTCATCGGCGGGTCGGTGTTGCGCGCAGCGGTATCGGCGGGCAGGCAGGCGCTCGGTTACAACCGATCGGCGCAGGGTTGTCAGGCCGCCCGATCCGACGGTTTTACCGCCACCACCGACCTGGCCGAGGCACTGGCGTGGGCCGCTGAGCACGATGCGCTGATCGTTCTGGCTGTCCCGGTGCCGGCGGTCGCCGGGCTGCTGCCGCGGATCAACCAGCTCGCCCCCGGCTGTCGGATCACCGACGTCATCAGCGTCAAGGGTGCGGTGCTGCAGCAGATGCACTCAGCCGGTCTGCTCGACCGCTATGTCGGGGGCCATCCGATGGCTGGCACCGCATACTCCGGCTGGTCGGCCGGAGATGGCGGACTGTTCACCGGAGCGCCGTGGGTAATCAGTGTTGATGAACACGTCGACGCCGAGATCTGGTCGCAGGTGATGTACCTCGCCCTGGACTGCGGAGCATTCGTGGTGCCTGCGAGGTCTGACGAGCACGACGCCGCCGTGGCGGCCGTCTCGCATCTTCCGCATCTGTTCGCTGAGGCGCTGGCCGCGACCGCTAGCGGAGTACCGCTGGCTTTCGCACTGGCGGCGGGATCATTTCGAGACGGCACCCGGGTGGCTGGAACCGCACCTGATCTGGTCCGCGCAATGTGTGAAGCCAACGCTGCTGAGTTGATCCCGGCCCTTGACCACGCGCTGATATTTCTTCAACGCACTCGAAATTCTTTGGCGGCCAACGGTTCAGTAGCCGAGCTGGTTGATTCCGGACACGCTGCGCGCGTTCGATTCGATAGTCTGTCGCGGCCTGAGATCCTCACCGTGGTACTCGGTGAGGACAACTGGCGTGACGAGCTTGCCGCCGCCGGGCGCTCCGGTGCAGTGATCAGATCCAACTGGCGTGACGAGCTTGCCGCCGCCGGGCGCTCCGGTGCAGTGATCAGATCCGCTCTGCCAGGCCCGGGTAGTCGAGGATGAATCCGTCGTCGTCGACGACAACGGTGGTTTCCGCAACCGGTGAGTGCAACTTGATTCCGTTGCCGCTGTCGGGACCCGAGCTGTTGTAGCTGATCGATGCCGGGCCAACCGTCAGTTCGGGCAGGTTCACATAGACCAGCGGCAGGGTCACCGAGTCAGCGCGGCGGTGCAATCCGACGCGGCGGATCGGTAGGGCGTTGAAAAACGGACTCAACACGACGTCGACGTCGAGGGCGCCGTCGTAGGCGTCCCGGGCCTGGCCCTGATGGTCAGTGATCAGCCACATGTTCTCCTCGTCGCGGGAGATCGACAGCTGCCGATCCCGCTCAGCGAGGCTAACGCAGCGAGGCTAACGGTGAGTGACAACCGATTGGTGGCGCCGTTGTCTTCGGTAACCAGGTCATAGGACGCGCTGAAAGCCGGATGGGTGTCGGTGGCCGCCGCGGCAATTCGCCCATAGGCCTTGATCCGATTCCCTGATACGTGGACGCGGGTGGACTCGATCCGAGTCAGATCATGGGAGCGCCAGGTCAACATGGCCGGCCACTTCATGACGCTCGTATCGTCGTCTGCATTCACCACCCCTCCACGGTAAGCGACGGATCGCCGCTGGTGTGTTCAGGGAGGCTCTGAGGGCCCCGGATGCGACGTTATCGGCTCGTTGCCGGTTTGGTTGTTTCCTTTCCGGGCGGCACAGGGCAAGGATGGGCTCATGAGCAGCGCACCCCACATTTCGTCGGGCGAGCCGGTACCGGGCGAGCCGGTACCGCCCATGGCGGCGGAGCCGGACATCAGCCACCCTTCCCAGAGCCAACCCTCCCAGAGCCAACCCTCCCAGAGCCAACCCCCCAGGGATCGGAGGTGAAGTTCACTCGAGCAGCGGCGCTGTGGTCCTCACTGATCCTCGGGTTCCTGATCCTGATAGTTCTGCTGATCTTCATCGCCCAGAACACCGCCTCCACACCGTTCACCTTCCTGGGCTGGCACTGGAATCTCCAGCTTGGCGTGGCAATACTGCTGGCGGCGGTCTGCGGCGGGCTGATCACCGCATTGGTCAGCGCGGCGCGGATGTTTCAGTTGCGCCGGGTGGCAAAGAAGAACCTGGTGGCCGCGCGTCGGCGGTAGTCATCTCCGATTGCGCGGTAACAGGTCCCACACGTGTTCAACGCCGTTGATGGCAGCCACCGTCGCCGTGCCTTTTCGCGAATAACGCAGCAGCGTGACAGAGGTGTATTCGATCGGGAATGACAATTCCTGTGCCGTGCCGAGAATCTCGTGCAGGATCACGTTGATCACACCGCCGTGGCCGAACACCGCGACAGTGTCCTCGTGCTTGGCTGCGGTGACGATGTCCAACAGTGCCGCGTTCACCCGGCCCATGAACGCGCCGACGTCAACTGAGGCGGGAAGTTTGCCTTTCACCATTCGATCCCAGTCATCAGGTCGCTCAGACCGCACCTGCTCGAGTGGCACATAGTGGGAATGCCCACGGTCATACTCAGCCAAGCGATCGTCGGTCTCTACCGGCAAGTCAAGCGCGGCAGCGACAGGTTCGGCAGTTTGGACGGCACGGCGCTGCGGGCTGCTGACCAGCCGACTGATCGGGAAGCGTGCCAGCGCATCGGGCAGCCTGCGGGCCTGCTCCCAACCGGCCCCGGCCAATTCCGGATCAGAGCCCTCACCGATCTGCGTACGCAGCGGCAACGCATGGCGTACGAGCAGAATCTGCATGCCTGCAACGATAGGGGTGCCCGACCTGGCCAACACCGGAAGGATCTGCAATGAGCGGCGGCAAGAGCTACCCAGAGCGGCTGTTCGACCTCACCGACAGGGTGGTTGTGGTCACCGGCGGCAGCCGCGGGCTGGGCCGCCAGATGGCGTTGGCCGCCGCCCATTGCGGCGCCGACGTGGTAATCGCCAGCCGTAAGTACGACAGCTGCGTGGCCACCGCCGCCGAGATCGAGGAAACCACCGGGCGCACCGCAATGCCCTACGGCGTGCATGTCGGCCGATGGGCTGAACTCGACGGACTTGTGGACGCTGCCTACGAGCGGTTCGGCAAGATCGACGTGCTCATCAACAACGCAGGCATGTCACCGAACTACGACAAACTCACCGACGTCACCGAGAAGCTGTTCGACACCGTGATCAACCTCAATCTCAAGGGCCCGTTCCGGCTGTCGGCTCTGATCGGTGAACGGATGGTCGCCGACGGTGGCGGAGTGATCATCAACGTCAGCACCCACGGTTCGCTGCGGCCACACCCGGCGTATCTGCCCTACGCGGCGGCCAAAGCTGGGCTGAACGCGATGACGGAGGGCTTGGCCATCGCGTACGGGCCCACGGTCCGGGTCAACACGCTGATGCCCGGTCCATTCCTCACCGATATCAGTAGGGCGTGGAACCTCGGCGACGTCAATCCATTCGTCCGCCACCCTCTGCAGCGGGCCGGTGACCCTGCCGAGATCGTCGGTGCGGCGCTGTTCCTGATGTCGGATGCGTCGAGCTTCACCACCGGTTCGATTCTGCGAGCCGACGGTGGACTGCCCGGGTAACTCCTACGGGGTGACGATGCTGAAGTTCGGGTCTGGTGCATCGAGTACACCGAGCAGGGCCTGCAAGGCACCACTGTCACCGGTTACCTGCAGGCCGGGCGAGGTGAAATCACCTGCTGCGGCGGCCATCAGCCGCATCTTGGTGGCCAGCGTCACCGTTGCGGTCGCGGTCGACTCCTCAGCAGGACGTTTGCGCTGGATCAGAACACCGTTACGCAAGGTGATTCGGTAGTTGGTGTCGAGGTCGGCGAACGTCACATCAAGTGCGAGATCCAGATCCCAGGCCCGTGGCCCGTTCACTGAGATCGCCAGAATGTCGAACATTTGCTCCGGAGTGAGCTGATTCAGGATCGCCAGAATGTCGAACATCTGCTCCGGAGTGAGCTGATTCAGCATGCTCGGCGACGTCGTATTCACCGGCGTACCGAAATTGCCATCGCGCAATTCGGTTGCGCCAGACAGGAAGAAGTTGCGCCACGTCGCACATTCCACGCCGTAGCCCATCTGTTCGAGGGTATCGGCATAGAGCTCCCGGGCTTTCGTGTGGCTGGCATCGGTAAACACCGCATGATCCAATAATGTTGCTGCCCAACGGAAATCACCGGAATCGAAGGCTTCCTGTGCGATCTCAACGACCCGGTCAAGGCCACCGATCGCCGCCACGTACCGAGGCGCCACCGCCTCCGGCGGATGCTGCCACAGCCGGCCGGGGTTGCCGTCGAACCAGCCCATGTACCGCTGATAGACAGCCTTGACGTTGTGGCTGACCGAGCCGTAGTAACCATGCGTGTGCCAGGCCTGCTCCAGCGCCGGCGGCATGGCGAAGTCCTCGGCGATCTCGATACCGGTATAGCCCTGGTTGAGCTGACGTAGCGTCTGGTCGTGTAGGTAGGCGTAGAGATCGCGTTGCAGACCAAGGAATTCCACGATGCGCTCACGACCCCAGGTGGGCCAGTGATGTGAGGCGAACGCGACGTCGGCGCGGTCAGCGAAGGTATCGATGGCCTCGGTCAGATATCCCGCCCAGGCGCGTGGGTCACGAACCAGAGCGCCACGCAGGGTAAGCAGGTTGTGCAGATTGTGGGTGGCGTTTTCGGCCATGCACAGAGCCCGGAAGCGGGGGAAGTAGAAGTGCATCTCCGCCGGCGCTTCGGTGCCGGGTGCCATCTGGAATTCGATCTCAACGCCATCGATGACGTGCACTTCGCCGGTCGTAGTGATATCGAGGGTCGGCACAATCACCGCGATCTCGCCGGTTGATGTGTTCTGGCCGAGTCCGCATCCCACTTGGCCCTGTGGGCCGCGGTCCAACAAGGTTCCGTACATGTAGGAGGCCCGGCGGGTCATCGCCGTTCCCGCATAGATGTTCTCCTGCACGGCATGTCCGATAAAGCCCTCCGGCGCCAACACCGCCACCGTGCCGGCATCGACGTCAGCCTGAGTGGTCACCCCAAGTACGCCGCCGAAGTGATCGACATGACTGTGGGTGTAGATCACCGCGACGACGGACCGGTCGCCACGGTGTTCGCGGTACAGGGCCAGCGCGGCAGCGGCCGTTTCGGTGCTGATCAACGGGTCGATGACGATGACGCCGGTATCGCCTTCAATGAAGCTGATATTGGACAGATCCAAACCGCGGACCTGGTAGATACCCTCGACCACTTCGTATAGCCCCTGCTTGGCAGCCAGTTTCGACTGGCGCCACAGACTGGGATGCACGCTCGGCGGTGCATCACCCTGCACAAACCCGTATGAGTCGTTGTCCCAGACCACGCGGCCGTCGGCGGCCTTGATGACGCACGGCTCCAGCGCGCCAAGGAAACCCCGGTCGGCGTCGGTGAAGTCGCCGGTATCCGAGAATGGAAGAACATCGTATTGTTCGGCGTTTGCGGACTCGATGACTGGTGTCGCGGCTTTGTGTTCCATACCGCGGATTGTTTCGCGAAACAGCGCTTGGGGGGCTGCGTTTGCGCGGATACGCCTGCTCCGTGCGCGCCCGGTCGCCTACCCGGTAGGTGAAGGTAAAGGCCGCCGGGGCACCATCGTGAGCAGTGCCACACCGGCCGCTGCCACCATTACAGCGGTCCCCAAAAACGTCGCCTTCATCCCCCATGTGTCGATCAGCGTTCCCAGGCCGACCGCGCCGACGGCAGTGGTCGCGGTGACAAGTACGAAGAAGAGCCCCATCATGCGACCGCGAACATTGTCGGGCACCTCGGTCGCGATGGTCGCCTGGCCACCGATGAACACGAATTCCCACCCGAATCCGATGACGAACGCGCCTATCAAATCGACGGCGATACCGTGGCGCGGAGTGATGGCCAACTCAATCATTCCGGCCGCAGCCAGGAATAGACCGATGGCCATCAACCGCCGCCGCCCCTCCGTCGAGTTGCCGGCCCGCCCGATAACCGGGTTGGCCAGGATCGCGCCCACCCCGATCGCCCCGATCAGTAAGCCGACATATGACGCATGCACCCCGTGCTCTTGCGCCACCATCGGCATTAACTGCTCCACGGGTGCGACGAACACAAAAAATACCCCGACCCCAACGGCCGCCAGCCGCACGAGGCGCCCAAGGCTAAACGCCCCAGCATCCTTCGCCGCGCGAGTCGGTTCCCCGCGCTTACCCGTCGGCGATTCCGGGTTCTGGTTCCGCCTCACTTCGGACACCGTGGGCGTCCCGGAAAGCACGGCGGCGACGAGGAAATACGACGCCGCGTTGAAAGCGAAGGCAGCGAAGAGACCAACCCAGTGCACCATGAACCCGCCGACGATCGCTCCTCCGAGTCGGGTGATATTGAACATCATCGACGACTGCGCAAGGGCCGCCTGCCGATACTCCTCAGGCACCGTAGACGGCCCAACCAGACTGACCACGGGACAGTTGAGGCTGTACGGAATTGCCCCGGCGAACACCAGGGCGTAGAGCCAGCCAATTGGCAAATCACCCACCAGATCCATGATCGCCATCGCCGTCGCGGGAATTCCCTGGAGCAGATACAGCACTATCGCAAGGCGGCGCGGCTCGTAGCGGTCGGCAAGCGCGCCGCCGATCGGGCCACCGACGATGGACGGTCCGAGCGCCAACGCTGACAGCAGTCCAACGGAGGCTGCGCTACCCGTGATGCTGTAGGCGTACCAGGTGGTGGCGACAATCTGCATGTATGAGCCGGCCGGAGCCGGCCGAGGACACCGCACGGGCGATGAACAGGCGACGATAGGCGGGGAAGGAAAACAGACTTCGCGCTCGCTCGGGACTCACAATGGCCACGATATGCGCAGCTCACACCTGTGCGAAATACATCGGCAGGCACACAGTGAATTCGGTGTTACCGGCTTCGCTGATGAGTCCGATGCTGCCATTGTGTGCGCGGACCACAGCAGCCACAATGGCCAATCCCAGTCCAGTCGAGCCGTCCACATGTGATCGAGAGGTGTCGCCGCGAGCGAACCGTTCAAAAACTTCGGCCTGTAACTCCACCGGAATCCCCGGCCCATCGTCCACGACACGAAGCACCACCATGTCTGCATCTGTGTCGAGCGACAACGTGACCGTTGTGCCGGCGGGAGTGTGCACACGCGCATTTGCCAATAGGTTGGCCACCACCTGATGCAGCCGGGCGTCGTCACCGGAGACGTACAGCGGCTCCGGTGGCACATCGAGATTCCATTGGTGATCTGGCCCTGCTGCATGGGCGTCACTCACTAGATCGGCACACAACCGTGCGAGGTCGACAGGCTGGCGTTCCAGTGGCCGACCGGAATCTAGGCGGGCCAGCAGCAGGAGATCCTCGACAAGCCGCGTCATCCGTTGCGTCTCGGACTCGACCCGGCTCATCGCATGGGCAACGTCAGGGGGCACCTCAGTCGACCCGGCTCATCGCATGGGCGACGTCAGGGGGCACCTCAGTCCTTTTGCGCTGCGCCAGTTCGGTGTAGCCGCGGATCGCGGCCAACGGTGTCCGTAACTCATGGCTCGCGTCAGCCACGAACTGTCGCACCCTGATCTCGCTGGCCTGCCGGGTCGACAGGGCCGCATCAATGTGATCGAGCATTCGGTTGACCGCCAGACCGAGCCGGCCGACTTCGGTGTTGGGGTTGGTGTCGGCGT
>Ga0194039_1001422_pt1 | contig 12815 bp, 7 predicted proteins | sample JunL228m_MetaG_FD_148679 | JGI IMG/M metagenome (GOLD analysis project Ga0194039, IMG submission 148679) | Anoxic zone freshwater microbial communities from boreal shield lake in IISD Experimental Lakes Area, Ontario, Canada - Jun2016-L227-8m | ecosystem: Environmental > Aquatic > Freshwater >...
GTGGAGAACTCCAGCAACTCGGACGCGTTGGTGGGCACGAAGACGATATTCGTGAAATAGAATGGGACATCCCCGAAATAAGAGCCGGCAGCGGTAATGTTGTTGATGGTGGCCAGAAGGTTGCCGCCAAGCTTGACTTTCAGATCGACGGCGGTGGCGGTCGAGACGCTGGCGTTGTAACGAAATTGGAGCCAATAATTCTTTTGCGGCGTCAGGGCATAGATTTGCTGCGAGAGCGTGTTCGTACCCTCCAGGACAGCCACCTGGAGTTGGTCGGGAATGATGCCGTTGTCCAGAGAGGGGCCGGTGGCGGCGTTGACTCCGGAGCCGCCAGTCCAAGCGATGATCGGGGTGACGCCGGGGGCCGAATCTTCAAAGCTGGGGTTGATCACAAAAGAGGTGAAAACGTTCACGGTCGGAACCGTGACCACATCCAAGCCGGCGGTGGCAGAGACGTTGAGCCCCGACGCGCCCCTGCCCACACCCACAATCTGGAAGGGTTGGACATTGGTGGCCCCTCGAGCAAAATGCAGCCTCACGACTCCGTTGGAGTCCCCGCCGACGATTCCGACCACGGCCGGACTCGGCGTGCTGATGCTGATGTCGGCGGCTGAGAGGGCGAGAAAGGCCGGGGGCACCGTCACCTGAACCTGGGCGATCTGGGTGGCGGCCAGTTCGATGGTCGTTGGCGCGAACGCGAGCGGCGGGAAGTGCTGTGCCACCTGGCCCACCAAGCGGACATCGTCTAACAACAGAGTCCCGCTGGCGCTGGTTTGGGCGAAGGTGATCTCCGCATTGGTGGTGGTGGGGGTGAAAGTCACGGTCTTGGTGTGGTATGGATTGGAGCCACCAACCGCAGCGACAGCTTCGTCAGTGACCACCGTGCCTGCGGCTTTGACTTGCAGATGCGCCATCGTGCCCGCCGCGCTCTGGGCGTTGTAGGCAAAGCTCAACTGGTAGGGGGTGTTGGCAACAAGGTTCGAGACGGTTTGACTCAATGAGCCGGGCCCGGCGATGAACCCGACCAAGTCCTGGTCCGGAATTGCGCCGTTGTCGGCATACACGCCGCCTATCAGGCTGATGCCGTACGTTCCGGTTTGGTTAATGTCCCATAGCCAACCTGACATGGCCGCGGGCTTAATGATCTCGCCGGAGTCGGCGGCCGGCGGGTTGCCGGTCGTGTCGGTCGGCGGTCCGCTAGCCTCAAAGCTGGGGTTGGCGATGACCACGTTGCCGACGTCACGCTGGACGATATTCACAGCATCAAAGAGGGCACTCGCGTCGCCGGTGGCCGTCGTCTGGAAAGTCACGGTGCCGGTGTCGTTGGTGGGGGTGAAGGCCATGTTCATGAAGTTGAAGCCGCTGGTCACGAGTTGGACGTTATTAATCACGCCGATAGGGGCACCACCGAAACTGACCTGTATCACCATCGCCCCGCCGCAGCAGTTGCGGGCCTCGTACCAGAACTGGAGCCAATACTGTTTGCCGGGCGTCAACCCGCTGATGTTCTGCGACAGGGTTCCGTCATGCCAGACATAAGCGAATCGGTCGCGGTCGGCGATGAGCGTGCCCACGTTGTAAAACGCATCGCCTGATTGGTTGACCCCCCAACTGCCGGTTCTGGTCCAATATTCGGGGGTAATGCCGCCGTTGTTAGCTGTGGTATAGTTGTTCTCGAAGCTTGGGTTCGCCACGAAGGCAGCCCAAAGTGGCTGAGCGGCCAGGGCGAGCACCGTCACCAGCAGAATTCTTGTCATTCTCTTATTCATAGGTTGTTTTTCGGAGGGATTCTGGTCTATTAACCGAGTCGATTCGTGTATTTGAGTGTCATCAAAAAAAGATATGGACGGTTTTAGGCCAACTCTGGCTTTTTGCAAGCCTTTGTTCACACCCATCGCACAAGGAGGCGCATTCGCGAGTCCTTGAGAGGTTGGTAGGAATGCTCCGCCCAGGCGTCACCTGCTCACGAATGCGCCCAGGCCAGACCGTTCTCCCTGGTAACGACAGCCTATCCAGCATACCTCCGTCGTGCCGCCTGTCACCGGGTAGCTCAAAACCAGCCACCTGACAATTCTCCAACAGTTGAGAGTGCTTTTGCAAACAAGTCCCTATATGAACAGTTTGCGTGGGTTTGTTCGTGAAACGACCCTCAACAGCGTGATGATCTGGCGCGATTGCTAATCAATAGCTTTTTGACTGGGTTCCGCTTGAAAATCCGTCTTGGGCGCGGACCAGGGCGGATTCATGAACCTGCAAAATCGTAGCCGCCGACGGCAGTCGGCGCACTTTTCCTCGATTATCGGAGTGTTAGCGCCGACTGCCGTCGGCGGCTACGATTTCTTGAAACCACCCTGGGCGCGGACTCTTCCCAGGAACCAAAGTTTGACAGGCGACCGGGAACTTGGTTCGATGCGGTGAAGTTCTGATAACCGATAGACTTTTGCACTTGAGGATTCAAAATGACTACCTCTGAGAATGACCACGGAAAAGCCGGCACTGGCTTAATTACGCGTCGCCGGTTTATCGCCGGAACCGGGGCTTCGGTTTTGGCTTACACCGTCTTGCAGCCGGGCCTGGTCGGCGGCGCGGAGGCCAACTCGAAAATCGATATTGGCCTGATCGGCTGCGGCAACCGCGGCAAATGGATAGCGGCGCTGTTCGAGAAGCACGGCGGATATAACATCGCCGCGGTGGCAGACTACTTCGAGGACCACGTAAACGAGGCGGGTGAGAAATTCAAGGTTCCGACCGGCCACCGCTATAGCGGGCTTTCCGCCTATCACAGGTTGTTGGAGCAGAAGTTGGACGCGGTGGTCATCGAGAGTCCGCCGTATTTCCATCCCGAACAGGCTGCTGCCGCTATCGCGGCGGGCAAGCATGTCTATCTGGCCAAACCGATTGCGGTGGATGTGCCCGGGTGTCAGACGGTGGCCGAGAGCGGCAAGAAGGCGACGGCGCAGAAGCTGTGCTTCCAGGTGGATTTCCAAACGCGCGCCAACAAGTTGTATCAGGACGCGGTGAAGGCCGTGCATGATGGCGAGATCGGGAAGATCGTTTCTGTGGAAGCCAATTATCAATGCGGGATGACGTGGGATAGCATGGACCAGCTTTTGCGCAAGGACCCGAAGAACCCGGAGGTCCGCCTGCGCGCCTGGGGTGTCGATCGGCTTTTGTCCGGCGATGTGATCACCGAGCAGAACATTCACGCGCTTGATGTCGCCTGCTGGATGCTCGATGCCGAGCCCATGCGCGCCTACGGCACCGGCGGCCGCAAGCGCGAGTATGTCGGCGACTGCTGGGACCATTTCGCGGTTATCTACTACTTCCCAAATGACGTGGTAGTGAGTTTCAATTCCCATCAATCGGGTTTCGGCTACGACGACATCTTGTGCCGGGTTTACGGGCTGAAAGGCACCGCCGACACCCATTACTTCGGAAACGTTACCGTTAAAGCTACCGACTTTCACAGTGACGGTAACGTGGGCAACCTCTACAGCGACGGCGTCGAGACCAACATCGCCACCTTCCACGACAACATCACCAAAGGCGAGTGCGGCAATCCGACCGTCCCCGCCAGCGTGCGCAGCAATCTCACCACCATCCTTGGCCGAATGGCCGCCTACAAGAACGGCGTGGTCACGTGGCACGACATGATGCGCGCCAAAGAGAAATTCGTGCCGAATTTCAAGGGGTTGAAGGTGTGAGTCGCGTCAGAGACTCCTTTTAAGGAAATAAACAAATGACCAGTGCAGAAATACGCCAGTCCTTTTTGGACTTTTTCAAATCAAAACAGCACACCATCGTGCCGTCTTCGAGCCTGATGCCGGATTCGCCGAACCTGCTCTTCACCAACGCGGGGATGAACCAATTTGTGCCGGTCTTTCTCGGCCAGCGCGCGTCTGATGTCTCCAAATGGGCGGGTGCGGTCCCGGGCAGCGACACCCGCGCCGCCGACACCCAGAAATGCATCCGGGCCGGCGGCAAGCACAACGACCTCGAGGACGTCGGCCTCGATACCTATCATCACACCTTCTTCGAGATGCTCGGCAACTGGTCTTTCGGGGACTATTTCAAGCAAGAGGCCATCGGGTGGGCCTGGGAACTGGTCACCGAAGTCTGGAAGTTTCCCAAGAACCGCCTTTACGCCACCGTATATTCTCCCGACAAGACCAAAGGGGATCCCAGCGATTTCGACCAGGAAGCTTACGACCTATGGGCCGCGAAATTCGTTGCTGCCGGCCTCGACCCGAAAGTCCACATCGTTCATGGAAACAAGAAAGACAATTTCTGGATGATGGGCGACACCGGCCCTTGTGGTCCATGCAGCGAACTTCACGTGGACCTCACCCCGCAGGGCGACACCAAAGGCCGCCTCGTCAACCAAGCCACCGCCGAGTGCATTGAAATCTGGAACCTCGTCTTCATCCAGTTCAACGCCAACCCGGACGGCACTTTTTCTCCGCTGCCCGCCAAACACGTCGATACCGGAATGGGTTTCGAGCGTGTCACGGGCATCATGCAAAACACGCGGGACTTTACCGACTTCACCCGCATCATCTCCAACTACGAAACTGACATCTTCCGGCCTATTTTCGACAAGATCGAGAAGCTGAGCGGGAAGAGGTACGGGTCCACGCTGCCGGCGGCTGGCACGACGGCTTGGACCGACCAGGAGAAGATCGACATCGCCTTTCGGGTGGTCGCGGACCACATCCGCACCCTCAGCTTCGCCATTGCCGACGGCATCCAGCCCGGCAACACCGACCGCAACTACGTCCTGCGCCGCATTTTGCGCCGCGCCGTTCGCTACGGTCGCACGCTCGGTTTCCACGAACCATTTTTCTACAAGCTGGTCGCCGTGCTGGCCGACGCCATGGGCCATGTCTTCCCCGAAATCCGCGCCCAGCAAGACCACATTGAGGAGGTCATTCAGCGCGAGGAAGAGGCATTTAACAGGACGTTGGACAAAGGGATAACCCTCTTTGACGAAGCTGTTTCATCACAGGAAAGCTGCCTTGCAGTTCTTCCCGAGGTAACGCTGCTATATGGCAAGATAGGCGAGGCATTGAGAACGGATGAGTTCGAGATCATTCGGAGAAGGTTGGGAGCCATTAAGTCTGATCTGGAGCGATTCTGTGATCTTCTAACTGACAAGCTGAAAACGAGTGAGGCATTTCCGGATGGACAGGCTCTATCTACGTATGCCACAGCACTCGAACATCAATTCAACAAACTAGTTGAGCAAGAATATCCACCGGACGAATTCAAGAAAGTAATTCGACTTTTCGAAAGGTCTTTATCCCAGATTGGTGACGCGATAGCAAACATCGAGAAGCTGGGGGCAAAGATGTTGAGCGGGGATACGGCATTCAAGCTCTATGATACCTATGGTTTTCCACTCGACCTGACCGAGTTGATGGCTCGCGAGCGTGGATTGACAGTCGATGTTGCCGGCTTCAACAAGCTGATGGACGAGCAGAAGGCCCGCGCCCGCGCCGCTCAGAAGAAGCAAGTCATCGAACTTTCCCAGGTCGAGACCACCATTCCCACCCAGTTTGTTGGTTACGACAAACTGGAATCGCCTGCCAAAGTCCTCGAAGTGATTGGCGTCAAGGACAAGACCGCGGTCATCCTCGACGCCTCGCCGCTCTACGCTGAGATGGGCGGCCAGGTCGGCGACACTGGCGAGATGAGTGGCGCGGGTGGACTCTGGACTATCAACAGCACGCAGAAGGCCGGCGATGCCTGGCTACACTTCCTCTCGGACAAAGATGCCCCTGCCGCTGGCACAGAGGTCCGGCTTACCGTTGACCGTCCTCGCCGAGAGACCATCCAGCGCCACCACACTGTCACCCATTTGTTACACTGGGCTTTGCACGAGGTGGTCAGCCCCGACGCCGTGCAAAAGGGCTCCTACGTCGGCCCGGAGAAGCTTACGTTCGACTTCAGCATCGCGCCGCTTACGCCGCAGCAGGTGGCCGATGTCGAGCGCCTCGTCAACGAGCGCATCCTGGAAAATGCGCCGGTCGCTTGGACCGAAGTCAAATACAGCAGCATCAAGGACAACAAAGCCATCATGCAGTTTTTCGGCGACAAGTACGGCGACGTGGTGCGCGTCGTGCAGGTTGGCGGCAAGCCCGCCACATTGGACGGCTACTCGATGGAGCTTTGCGGCGGCACGCACACCCGCGCCACGGGCGAGATCGGTTTGTTCCGCATCGTCGGCGAATCCGCGATTGCCGCTGGCATCCGGCGCATCGAGGCCGTCTCGGGGATGGCAGCCTACAATCGGGCCAGCGACGAATTGCAGCTCATCAAGACCCTCTCAGGCAAAGTCAATTCACCCGTCGGCGAACTCGAGAAGAAGATCGAGTCGCTCCTCGCCCAGCAAAAGGATTTGGAGAAACAGCTCAAAGCGATGCACCAGAAACAGGCGGCGGAAATCGCCCGCGGCCTGGTTGCCAAGGCCAATACCTTCGGCTCGACGCGCGGCATTGTGGAAAACCTTGGGACCGGTGATGCGGATTTTCTGCAAGCGGTTGCTGACGGGCTAAAAGGACAATTTAGCGGCGTGGTGGTGCTCGGCAGCGCGACGAACGGGGCCGTCGTTCTCCTGGCGACCGTTTCGCCCGAACTCACCAAGCAGATTCAGGCCGGCAAGATCATCCAGACTATCGCCCCCATCGTGGGTGGAAAGGGCGGGGGACGTCCCGATAACGCCCGCGGCGGCGGCAAGGATGTGAGCAAACTGGACGAGGCGCTGGCAAAGGCCAAATCGCTTCTGACCTGAGAAGGCTGGGTCTGCTTGCGGTAATCACGCTGTTATTGGCCAACGCCGGCTCGGCGACGGAAGAAATGCGTGCGATGCGGTTTTCGGGCGCGGTCCACGGATGAGGCGAGCGCGTGGCAGGGCAGGGTGCGGGAGAAGCTTTTTGCCTGGATGATGGGTGGGCAGCCGCTTCTGGCCGAAGTTGCAGGTGGCGCTGGGGCCAGGCGGGATGGCTGCCTCCGATCACTCGGCTGCGCACTGACGCTGACGGAGGCTTACGAGGAGGCGGTGGCTGGCGCGAGCACGGTTTTCAGGGCTTCCAGGCAGCGCTTGTTTTCCTTGGGGGTCCCGACGGAGATACGAATCCATTCAGGCAGTTGGTAGCCGCCCATGGGCCGGACGATGACGCCGAGTTTCTGCATTTCGTTGAAGATGCGATGGCCGTCACCGACCCGGACGAGGATGAAGTTGGCGGAGGACGGAATGAACTCCAGGCCCAGCTTGCGGAAGGCGCGGGCGTAGAGTTTGAGGCCCCGGGAGTTGGTCCGGCGCGTCTTGTCGGCGTGCGCGGTGTCGTCCAGCGCGGCCAGGGCGCCGGCCTGCGCGACGGCGTTGATGTTGAACGGCTGGCGAATCTTCTCCAACTCGGCAATGAAATCGGGGTGGCCAATGCCGTAGCCGAGTCGCAGCCCGGCCAGGCCGTAAATCTTGGAGAAGGTCCGCATCAAAAGCAGGTTCGGCTTTCGTCCCTCGCGAATTTCGGGCAGCAGGTCCAGCGGTTCGTCGAGGAATTCGATATAGGCTTCGTCGAGGGCCACCAGCACGGTCTCAGGCACGGCGTTGACGAATCGGGCAAGGTCCTCGCGCGACGCGCTCGTGCCGGTCGGGTTATTTGGGTTGGCGACGAAGACCACTCGAGTGGTGGGGGTGATGGCGGCCAGTATTGCATCGAGGTCATGGCCGTGGCTCTTGGCCGGCACCACGGCAAGCTTCCCGCCGAACAGCGCGGTGATGATGGGATACACAGCGAAGCAGTATTGAGACACGACAACTTCCGCGCCGGGTGAAATGAGAGCGTGGCCGATGAATTCGAGGACTTCATTCGAGCCGTTGCCGAGGATCAGGTTGGCCGGAGCCACGCCGAGTTTAGCGGCGAGCTTTTGCTTCAGATGGAAGGCGTTCCCGTCCGGGTAAAGGTTGACGTGCGCCAGCGCCTTGCGCATCGCAGCCAACGCGAGGGGCGAAGGTCCGAGCGGGTTTTCGTTAGAAGCGAGCTTGATAACGGTGTCGGCCGCCAGGCCCAGTTCGCGGGCGACTTCCTCGATTGGTCGGCCGGGTTGATACACGGGGACATTTTGCAAAGCCGGGTTGGTGGAAAGGGGCATGAGAGTTTTTAGTTTTGAGTTCTTACGCGATTGCTTCTCCCGGCAGTTCTCCGCCGGAGCCGGGATAGAGTTTGTCGTAGTTCACGGACTGGACGCCGATGATGGCGGCGACGCCGAGGATATCGCGGGCATTTGAGCCGCGCGAAACGTCGGCGGCGGGACGGTCCAGACCGAGGAGAATCTGGCCGTAGGCGCTGGCGCGCGCGATATGGCGCATCAATTTGCTGGCGATGTTGCCTGAGTTGAGGTCCGGGAAAATCAGCACGTTGGCGTTGCCGGCGATCGGGCCTTCTGGAAGCTTGCGAGCGGCAATCTCCGGGACCAAGGCGGTGTCCGCCTGCAATTCACCATCGAAGTCCGCTTCGACTTTTCTTTCCAGGGCCTTTTTTTCCGCGAGGGCGGTGGCGGCCTGGACTTTGCCCGCCAAGGGATGATTGGAGCTGCCTTTGGTGGAAAACGAGAGGAGCGCAACGCGCGGACGAATTCCGAGCAAATGCCGGGCAAGTTGCGCGGTGGAAACAGCGGTATCAGCAAGCTGTTCGACGGTTGGTTCTTCGATGACCCCGCAATCTGCCATGAACAAAACGCCATTCTCGCCAAAGCGCGTGTCCTCGAGCTCCATGACCATGCAACTGGAAACGGTGGTGGTTTGCGGGGCGGGTTTGATGATCTGGAAGAGCGGCCGGAGGACGCCGGCAGTAATCTGGTTGGCACCGGCCACAAATCCGTCGGCCTGATGCATCGCCAGCATCATCGCGCCAAAATAGTTTGGCTGAAGCATGGCCTCACGCGCCTCGAAACCCCTCATGCCCTGCGCGTGGCGCAAACGCTCGAATCGGCGCGCGAAGTTGTCCAATTCCTCGCTCTCGGCCGGATTGATGAGGCGGAGGCCTTCCAGCGAGATGTTCAGCGCTCCAGCGGCCTCTTTGATCCGGTTCTGGTCGCCGAGAAGAATCGGCACGCCGAGTTGCAGCGAGTAAAACTGGCGGGCGGCCTGGAGCACGCGCGGCTCAGTTCCTTCCGGAAAGACGATCCGTTTGGGATGTCGCTGTAGTTTTTCTATAACACCGCCGATAAATCGCATAGGAGTTGAACTAACTCAGAGTGCGCCAAAAAGCAACTCCCGTCCTATGGCATGGCCAGGATGCGTTTCGGCTGAGTGTGCGCGACGGCCCTCATCACCCTCTCGATGGTTTATCCGAAAAACCGCAGCAAGGTTGACCGCAAAGACCGCAAAGAGAGGAGATTGCACTCGATGCCTCTGTGGTCTTTGGGGCTAACTCGACTGCTTTTTCCAGGTTTAACTTCTTGACGCTTCCGCACGGTGTCACTCTCCGGTTTCTTTGAGAACCTCCAACCTCGAGGTGCTGCCGCTGACGAGATTGACAGCGATGCCCTTTTTCAGATTGGCATTTTTCAGCGCATCATGGAATTGCTTCGGGCTGGCCACCGACTGTTTGTCCACGGCGGTGATGATATCGCCAGGTTTGATGCCCTTGCGGGCGGCGGGCGTTCCTTTCTCGACGCCAATGACGAGCACCCCTTCAGCGGTTTCGGCTCCGAATTGCCTGGCCAGGTCACTCGTCAAGACATGAATGCTGAGGCCCAGTCCCGCAAGGTCGGTTTCGGGAGATGGAGTGCGTTTGATCCTGGCGATCGTCGTGGCGGGCTGAACCCATTCGGCGGGGCTTACTTTGATTTTGAGCGGTTTGCCATTGCCCTTTTGGTCGGGCCGAAACACATCCAATACGATTGGTTGGCCAACCTTCTTGCCTCGGATTTCGGCTCGCAGCTCCTGGGCCGTGCTCACGCTCTTTCCATCGACCGCGGTGATAATGTCGCTGCGATCCAGGTCGGATTTGGCAGCGGGGCCGCCTGGAAAGATGCGCTCGATGACCACGCCATCCTCGACGCCCTTAATCGGGGCGCGCGATTCCGAGTTATCGCGAAACGCCCGAATCTCGAGGCCCAGCCAGGCGCGGGTGAATTTGCCATCGGCAATCAGCTTGTCGGCCACCTCTTTCGCCAAGGTGCTCGGGACAGCAAACCCGATGCCGCTGTGCAGACCCCGGATCATCGTGTTGATGCCGATGACTTCGCCCTCGATATTGACCAGGGGCCCTCCGCTGTTGCCGGGATTGATGAGGGCATCGGTCTGAATGAAATCCTGGTCCATGGCTCGGCCGGCGTAGCCCTGGATGAGGTTCGAGCGTCCCTTGGCGCTGACGTGGCCGAAGGTCACGGTATAGTCCAGGCTGAAAGGAGCGCCGATGGCGATTGCGAATTCGCCAACGCGCGTCTTGGTCGAATCGGCGAAGGTCGCCACGGGGAGACCGGCCGCCTCAATCTTAACCACCGCCAAATCAGATTGCGGATCGATGCCGCGCACTTTTCCATCGAAGGTCCGACCATCATTCAGTCGGACCCGGATGCTTTCCGCCTGATCCACCACGTGGCCATTGGTGAGAATGTAACCGTCGTCGCGGATGATGACACCGGAACCCTCGCCGCGGACTTTCTCGGGCGACGGTTCTTCGAGCCGCTTCCGAAAATATCGCCAGAGGTCGGGTGGGACGGCGTCAAGCGGACTCTCATGGTCCTCATCCATGGATGACGCGCCGGGTTTCTGGATCACGCTGATGACGACCACGGACGGCGTAGCTTTCTCGGCCACCTCGATGAAGGCGGCGTTGAGCTGCCGCGCCAATTGAAGATTGGCGCTAGGTTCCTTCGTTGAAGCGGGCAGAGCCGCAAGGGCCAAGCCGGCGGCGGCCAGCAGCAGCGGCGAGAATATCGGTCTTTTTATCATGCGCAAACGTTAACTGAATATCGCCCATCTTGCGCTATTTCGCCAGTCTTCCTTCGAAGACGGCTCGAACCACCGGCAGATGCCTTGCTCTGTCGCCGGTTGACTTGCGCCGGCGCGGCATATACCCTTGCGGGGTTAATTGAACTGAGGCCATGCTGGAAACGATTCAAAAGCTGCTGATTTTGCAGGACCGCGACCAAAAACTCTGCCGAGCCAGGGGGGAGTTGGCCCACATCGAGCCTGAGAGGCAGACGCTCAAGGCAAGAGCTGTCCATGCGCAAACCGCCTTGGAACAGGCCAAATTGCGAACGAAGGAGATCGAGTCCGGTCGTAAGAACCTGGAGCTGGATGTCGAGGCCAAGAAACTACTGATTGTCAAGTACGCCAATCAGCAGTTTCAGACTCGAAAGAACGAGGAATACCGCGCCCTGGCTCACGAGATCGAAATGTGCAAGGCGGCCATCTTCGCGATTGAAAACCAGGAAATCGAATTGATGGAACAGGCTGAGGTGGCCCTCAAGGAAGTCGGCCGTGCCACCCAGGCAGCGAGTGAAGCGCGCAAGCTTATGGACGAGCAAGTCGCGCAACTGGGGGCGCGCGAGGTCAACCTGGAGAAGGAACTGGCCGGTCTCTCAGCCAACCGCGAGCAACTGGCCGCCGCCGTTGACGAAATAGCTCGCGGCCGTTACGAGCGTTTGATGCGGAGCAAAGGGGAGCACGTGGTCGTTGGCGTGGACCGCGGGGTTTGCGGCGGGTGCCACATGAAGCTGCCGCCCCAACTGCTCGTGATGTGCCAGGCGGACAGGGAGTTGGTGGGTTGCAGCAACTGCGGACGAATCCTTTACTACACGCGCGAGATGGATTTGACGGTGGTGGATTAACCGCATACTGCGCTTGATATTTCGTCGGTCCGTGATATCATTGCTTTGATTTTGGAAGGGCGGAGAATCGCTTTCCTGGGAGCAATCCCGGGGAGGAGGAAAGTCCGAACACCACCGGGCGCGATGCCGCGTAACCTGCGGGGGCCGACGTAAGAAGGTCCGCCGCGCGATACACGCGGGAGGCCACGTCGTGAGGCGTGCCGACGGAAAGTGCCACAGAAAATAAACCGCCCGGGCTTCGCAAGAAGCTCGGGTAAGGGTGAAAAGGTGGGGTAAGAGCCCACCGCTCCAAGCGCAAGCGCGGAGGCACGGAAAACCCCATCGGGTGCAAGGCCAAATAGGGAACTCCGGAGCGGCCCGCTCCAAGTTCCGCCCAGCGGAACGGGTTCCGGGTATAGGCTGCTGAGACAAATGATTCTCTCCGCTCGCAAGAGTGCAGACAAAATTCGGCTTACAGCCCTTCCAAAATCATATTCTTGTGCAGCGCAAGCGAGACGCCTGCGCTACGGTGTGTTCGCAGTCTGCGGCGGGCCGAGGTGCCGTCCCAGGCAGCGGAGCACCTCATGCAGGTTGACTGGCTTGGCTAGGAATGGCAGGCCGCCGACCATGCCATGGCGCGCGCGGACTTCTTCCCGGGTGACTGCGGCGGTCAGAAACACAAGCGGCAGGTCTTTCCAACTTGGATTGGCTTGGAAACGGGCAGCCAGGTTCCCGCCGTCCAGGTCCGGCATCATCACATCCAGCAGGATCAGGTGGGGGCGGAATTCCTCTGCGGCAGCCAGGGCTCCCGTGGAGATGTTTTCCATCCGGACCAGGTAATTGCCGGTCTGTTCGAGGTTGAGTTTGAGCAGTCGTGTAATACTGGCGTCGTCGTCCACTACCAGGATGCGTTTCTTTTCATTATTCATGGTTCAGTCCACATGGTTGGCCGAAGCGGCCGGTGCAAGTAATGACACCGACCAGGCTCTGGC
>Ga0194039_1001423_pt1 | contig 12811 bp, 12 predicted proteins | sample JunL228m_MetaG_FD_148679 | JGI IMG/M metagenome (GOLD analysis project Ga0194039, IMG submission 148679) | Anoxic zone freshwater microbial communities from boreal shield lake in IISD Experimental Lakes Area, Ontario, Canada - Jun2016-L227-8m | ecosystem: Environmental > Aquatic > Freshwater >...
AGGTTGGGCGGGTGAGTGAGCCAGTGATCACGACACCCGATATTCCGAGAAGCCCAATTTGTAGTGAGGACAGGATGGCGGGAAAGTTCATCGCCTTACCCCAAGAGATCTCTGCCGATCCTTGGCAACAAGGTAACGCCGGAGGAAGGCAACGACCTCGGTGTGAGGTTGGCAGAGAAGTCGGATTATCTCGTAGTAGCGAGGAAGCGGGTGAAAGCCCGTGGAGCGAAGGGGATAATGAAGATGAGAACAACGAAACTAGAACAACTGAACTTGGTGTTCGCCGACAGCCCGCAAGGGGGCCAAGCCGAGGAAGTTCCCAATCTATTGGGGGCGGCCAAGGCACGGCTGCATAAAGCCAAGGGCAAGGAGTTAAGGGGTTTCGTGACCGGAGCAGCGGACGCAAGTTCGTTGCTGGAGGCAGTGGCCTCGGAGATGAACCTCCTGAGGGCACTGTACAAAGTCATACAGAACAAAGGAGCGCCCGGCGTGGACGGCCAGAGCGTGGGAGCAGTGAATGAAGAGCATCAGGAACTGCTGCCGCGTCTGCGTCGCGAACTGCTGGCGGGGACCTATTGCCCTGGAGACATCCGTCGGGTTTGGATACCCAAACCCGGGGGTGGTGAGAGGGGATTAGGGATACCCAACGTGATTGACCGGTGGGTGCAACAGGCGGTTCTGCAAGTGTTGGAACCGATTTATGAGCCGACCTTTCACGAGGGCAGCCACGGTTTTCGCCGTGGTCGCGGGGCGCCAACCGCGATAGCAAAAGCGCGGGAATATCTGGGGGCAGGATTCACAACGATTGTGGACATTGACTTGGCGAAGTTTTTCGATCGAGTCAATCACCAGCGGCTCTTGTCACGACTGGCCAAGCGGGTGAAGGACAAAGGCGTTCTTCAACTGATAGGTCGGATGCTCAAGGCCCATGTGGTGCTGCCGGATGGAACGCGAGTGGTTAGTGAAGAGGGGACTCCGCAAGGAGGTCCGCTTTCACCGTTGCTGTCGAACATTGTGCTGGATGAACTGGATTGGGAGTTGGAACGTAGAGGACTGCGATTCGTGCGGTATGCCGACGACGCCAATATATTCGTGGCGAGTCGGCGTGCCGGCGAGCGGGTGATGGTCAGCGTGCAGAGATTCCTTGAGAAGCGACTGCGCCTGACCATCAACACGGAAAAGAGTGCGGTCAGGAGACCGCAGGATGTCCACTTTCTGGGGTTTCGGTTCTGCCGGAACAAAGAGGGGAAATGGACCATCCATCTTTCGCGTAAGACGGTGGAGCGAGTGAAGGGGCGGTTGCGGGAGATGACTCCACGCAACTGGGGGCAATCGCTGCAAGGCTGCATGGGGCAACTCAACACATACATTACAGGTTGGGTGGCTTACTACCGGCTATGCAGCGAGGAAGGGGTGAGAAACTGGAAGGCGATGGACGCGCATGTCCGGCGACGGTTGCGGGCCATAGTCATACGCCAGAAGAAACGCCCTGGCTTTCTCTATCGACATCTGCTGAGTCGTGAAGTGCCGGCCAGTCAGGCGGCTAGAGCGGCATGGAGTGGACGCGGAACATGGCATCGCAGTGCTTGCAAGGGAATGCACCTTGGGTATCGCACCGACTGGTTTACGGAACGGCTTGTTTCGTTAACGACGGAGTGGTATCGACACAACCTCCCGGACCTTGTCCCGCCGGTCTCAGAGCAGCATCTCACGCTGTTTGCTCAATGAGCTATCATCCAAAGAGCCGTATGCGTGACCCGCCAGTCCGGTTCTGAGAGAGGGGTGGCCGTGCAAACGGCCGCCCCTACTCGACCATTTGCGCGCTGAGCGGTGGTGGATCGTTCATCCAGCAGGGGACCGGCGTGCTGAGCCTGACCGCGGACAACTCGGCTTTTGACGGCCCCATTATGGTCAACGCCGGAACGCTCAAAGCCGGCTCGGCGACCGCCCTCGGCAGCATCAACGGCGCCACCGCGATGAAGCTCGACCGGGCGAACGGGACCAACGATGTGCTCCGCACCTCGGGCAGTATCACCTGCGGCGGCATGCTCACCGTCACCGGCCTGGGCGGCGCCCTCGTCCCCGGCGACACCTTCAAGCTGTTCGATGCCGCCAGTTACGTCCCGTCCTCCTTCGCCACCCTGAACCTGCCGGTCGGCACGACCTGGGACACCTCGAAGCTGGCGGTGGATGGGACGATCAAGGTTGTGAGTGTGAGCCGCCCGCAGGTCTCCGGCACCACCGCGACCAGCGGCAGCTTGCGATTGACGCTCTCCGGCCCCGCCGGCAACAACTACAGTGTCTGGGCAAGCACCAACGCCGCCGCAACGCCGGTACCGAGCACCTGGACCCCCAGTAGTGACCAACGGGGTGTTTGACGCGGCGGGCGCCGCGAGCTTCACTGATACCTCCGCGACCAACTACCCGAGGCGCTTCTACCTGATCTCGGTCCCGTAAACCGTAAAACCGGGCGCGGTCTCTGCCGCTGCCGCGCGAATAGCCTTCCGGAATGTTCGCTTCAATCGAGCCCAGAGCGCGGTACAACTGGCCGGCCAGATCCAATTTACGCCGGTCCCCGGCCAACTTCGTCACATCGTGCCAGCCAAGGTCCGCAGCAAAGAGCGCCAACCGGGACCCTTTCACTTTCACCATCGTGCAGCCGCATAAAATCGGTAGCCAACGCTGCCGACAATGACAGCCACGAAAAGGAAGAGAAGGACTACCCCAACTCGCCGCACTGTTTACCTGAGCCTCTTTGCAGTTGGAGGCGTGGATGCCTGCCCCGAGACATTTCCCGTTCTGCCGTATTTTGTCGTGTCAAAGCCATTGTTGTTTACATCAACATAAACGACTTTGAATGACAATGAACTATCCGAAGGCTCGGCCTGAATATAAACGTCAACCTTGCTTTGCACTGTCATGTCAAACGCGTTTGCTTGCGGCATGTCCGTTCTTCGTAACGACGCCCGCACAACGTTCTTTGTGTAATGCGAACTGCCGTCGCTCTGGGGAGAATTCTCAGTCAGATTGTATCCGTCCGAAACCGAGAAACCGTTATATTGCTGAGGCAGTGTGTTCTGGAAGAACGAGTCACCGCACGCTTCCAGTAGCATGTCGTGGGCAACTTCGCCAATGTCAACCTTGGAAAATCGTTTGTTGTCCGGGCTGAGGGCTTGTTGCATCAACTGCTGGTTGTATGCAAATCCCCCTTCCAAATCTTGAAGGTAAAAGCGCCTGAGAAAGTCGCCTTGGAGCAGTTCAGGGTGCTTTCCCTCAGAGTGGAGATCGTCTAGCCCGCAGGTTGTCACGCCGTCGGAGAGCCACATCGTGTATATCTTATCCCCCTTCGTCAGCGGTTTAATCGCAACTCCTGTTATTTTTGTTTTTGCCGTGACGAGTGGATTACAAGGGTGCCGTGAATTGTCCATCGCTTTAGCAAGGCTGATGGCCTGCCCCCTCATATACTCTAAGGTTTTGTCGTTTGGGTCGTGGTCCACCGCAAAAGGCATTAACTGCTCCCGTGAATGACGTTCCTTAGTGACTATTTGTTCAGGAGGTTTAGCTGGAGCCGCCATTTGCGGCGGCTTAGATGACGAGTGCCACAGCAATGCTCCGCCGAGCAGGACCGCGAAAATAGCCAAGGTGTAAAAAAAGGCCCTGCTCGGTAGGTGCTTACCATTCGTTCCATTGTCTTTGTTCGCTGGTGGCATCGCTAGGAATCCCTGTTAACCGCGGTTCGGCGTGCATGTTCTGTTAGGGTGTCCTTGTATGGCTGGTTTGGAACTATATGCTTCTGGATGATATGAGTTGGCCCAATCCAGCGATTGCTTTGCCGTCATTAAGTTCCCGCTCCCAAGTGGCAGACCGTAAAATGTGGCACCAAGAGCTTCAAAATGCGGCGAGCAGGAAACAACTCTAAACTTTTCATCATAGCCAAATGCTACGGTCGGCTTTATCGGCGTCGTAGTTTGGTCAATTTCCTGCGGCGTGCCAAATAGCGCTGCGGAGGTTCTCCAACCACCGGAGCAGGCTCCATCCATCCAAACATCCATTCTCCTCTTATACGAGAAGTAATTGGTTAGTGCTCCACCACGCGAACCGCCGGGACCAAAATAGCCGGGCCGGTTGCCTGCTGCTGTTGACAACTCCTGAAGGTTCAAATTGTCGTCAAAAAGCGAAACGCCGGCAGTTGTGTGAGAAATGAAGTTGATACCCATATACAGCGAGTTTGTCAGGACATCCGAGAAATGGGCCAACTGGTTAGGTGTTGCAGTGAATCTGTAGGCTAACTTATTGTCCAAAACGTAGGGGTCGGGAATCGCCGGACAAAAGCCGAATTGGAAAAGCATTCCAATATCCACGAGCACCGCAGCTGCAGCGTGCGCCATGAAAGCATCCATGTAGCCGTCAATCCCATACCAGAATAGCTTGTATGGGTTAATCCCCGGACTAGGGGCGTCGTAGTTAAACGAACACCATGCAGCGGTGTTATACATCCCCCTGAACCGGGTTTGGTCAATGATGTAAGGAACCACGATATGAACGGATGAGTCCGCGTTGGCGACGACGCCTCCGTTACCGCTCGCAGTATCAGCCTGAACATCCGCAATGATGGTGTCCAGATTTGCGAGCACGTCGTCTGAAATGTTGATGTCAGCCTCAAATGTGTAACCTCCGTTCCAGTCCGGCTGCATTAAGCCGTTTGTTTGGCCAATCAACAGACCGTCCGGTGTTCGCAAGGTAACTGTGATAGTTATTTGCTCCTGACACCTGTATGTCCGGCTGAACGACGCTCCACCCCAATTTGCCGTGATGTAGGGGGAGCCGATGGTGTCTTCAATAGGCGGGGCTGCGTTGAACTGCAAATACCCCGTAAACGCGTGCGGGTAGTTGTTGGTTGTTTCCCCTGTTCCCGGCGGGTCAACGCCCAAGGACAAAAGGTAGGCTTCCTGTTGAGCAACATCGGGTGAGCCGTCAGCCAGCGTCATTGAATCCAAAATACCATCGTCCGGCGGTTGGTCGGGAAGAACATCAACGTATTGTGGTCCTTCATTTACGAAGGTGACGTAAACGGTATTGAGTCCCGTAGCGAAGGCGGTAGCCGGCGCTGTTATCGTTGCGATGCCGTTTGAGGCAATGTCAAAAATACAGTCCATCGTTTCGCCGGACGGCCTCACAACGACTGCCTGAATGGCCAACTCCGGGTCTTCCAGCAATTTGTAAATATCGCCTTTCAGGTCAAACTTCATCACTACGTCATTCGTGGTGACGGACTCTCCATCCGCGAGATTGCAGCCCAAATACTTAATCGGAGTCCAATTTCCAGCAAAATAATCATCAGTATCAAACGCTTTGTAGAACTCCATAGACTTGTCAAAAGGTGGCAGGTCAAATGTGTAGATGTACCCGTCCAAGTCGTATGTATAGAAATTGGGGTCTAGCAATGTCCACGAGTATTCTCTTGGGTCGTAGTCCGCAAGATTCGTAATCCACCTGACTGTCATCAACCACAAACTGGCCATTTCCGATTTGGTAGATTGGAAAGCCGGGCCAATCTCCCCGGCGGCCAGGGAAGCGGCGGTGATTTGTGGTCGTGGTTTGGGCCTTGAAGGAGCCAGAAAGTGCCGTATTTTGGGACAGCCGCTGGATTCAGTGGAGTAAGTGTCGCAAGGCCGGCGGCACTGACCTGCGGCTGCGCCTGTGATGTCCCGGTTGTAATGACAGAAAATGCCACGGCAGCCGCGATGCCAAGAATGATTGGAAATTTGATAAACTGGGCTCTCTTCATAACGATTTCCACGGTTCACCTCTACTAATTGTCTTTACATTACCCATAATCGCATTCTGAGCGGCTCTACGCCACGATGCTCCACATATTGTGGCAATTTCTCGCGTTTGTTGCTGCCAATCCGACACGATGTAAAGCATCGTGTTTGGTGGTTTTGGTTTTAATTGTCGAGTGGAGCGGATGCGCGAACATGATTAGGCCAATGACTTCCAATGTATCTGCCCTTTCGAGCGTCGTGGCAAAAAGTCATCAGGCCATCCACTTCGTTTCCTCCGCCCCCTCTATTCATTCCGTACGGCGAGTTTTCCCCAGTACGGCTGGAAGTCAGCCTTGTCCTCCGGCACCCTTCCGAAACCTTTCGGGGCTTCGTTTGACGCAGGAGCTGCCGTTCACCCGTTTCTGGTCATTTCTTATCCAGGCGTCTGGAACGGCGGCTGTACCCACAGGCCCTTGGCTCAGCACGGTTTATCATGTCCGCGCCTGCAAACGCTACTACGGCCTGATCCGCCAGTCTGACGAACTCCGTCCAGCTTGGCTTTATCGACCTACGCTGGCCGGTCTTTGCCCTTGTCGGGCGGTTCGCCTCACCTTCCCTTCTTTGGTTGTCGTTTACGGCAGAGCTTGCCCCAGCAGGGGTCTCCCCCAACCGGAGTCTGCTATCACTACTCGGCCCAACCATCCATTGCCGAGGCAGGACTTGCACCTGCAAGTATGTCAAAGGTTGAAGGCTGCACATAGGAGTTTGCTTTCTGCGCGCCCGCACGTACTCAGCGCTGCGCGGGTGAACAATGGTCAGAGCCGTTTGATCGCGAATCATTTCCTTCGCCTATTCGCCTTAATCCTTTCAATTTCCTTCTTGCCTTCTTCGAGTGTCAAGACTCGGCTGACCTCTCCGTTCTTTCTGGTCCAGTATAAGATGTTATTTGAATAGAAAGATGTCGTGCTGCTTCCGGCAATTTGAGTTGGCTCCAGGAGAGCTGTGTCGAGATGTTCATCGGAGATCTCCAGCGCCTTGACGCGAATGCTGTAGAGTTTTAGCTTTGGCGACTGCTCGTCCTTTGCGCCGGGCTTGACCGAATAAGCCGTGAGTTCTATTGGCAATTGGCCGTCATAAAACCCCGGCGAGTATTTGAATTGTATCCTTTCATATCTCTGCCCGTCATCTGTAAGAATGTAGGCAGCAACTGGAACTCCATTTTCGAGTGTTGTTTCAACAACCAGGTCTTTTCCGGCTTTGGTCTTCGCCATGAAACGATGTTTGTCTTGATCCCAAACCGCGCTGCCCGGAAGCATTTGCCAGATGCCAAGAGTTAGGAAAATATCCACGGTCATTCTGCAGGTTGATTCCCCTTCGACAGTGCCGCCGCTGTTCCCACCGGGCTTATTTGCTTTCGGGTCAAAAAGCGTCAGATTGCCATTGAGATGGTGCCAGGAAACTCCTTCAAACTTTCCCCCTCTCATTCCTCCCGTGGATAGTCGGTAATTATCGCCGTCCACGAGAAAGGTAAACGTTTGCTTTCGGCCCCCCGCAGGAATGTCGTCCATGAAAAGCTCCTTTTCAAAAACGGCGTTCGCGACAATTGGTGTTCCTTCCAGCATCGAAAAGAACGTGACTCCCACGTGGCTGCCAGTTGGCGGCGCTGTTGGGGCCTCACTGGGTTTTTCGATAAGGGCCATTGTCGCTACGCTTCCCGCCAGCAGCACACCTAAACCAACGCCAACTATCAATTTCAGTTTCATCCAAGTCATCATTTGCATAGTTCCTTTCACAAGGGCTGTAACGGTTGCCGTGACAGCCGCCCCTTTTGCAGCCGTCCCAGATATTGTCACCACCAATCCCACTGGCGCAGCTTGCACCGAGTTCGCCGCCACCGCTCCGGCGATGACCGCCGCCGTCAGCGTCACGCCGCGTTTCACAAAGATCGCGCGCAGCTTTTCCAGCGCCCGCGTCACGCGTTTCTGCGCCGTCGCTTCCCCCGTTTGCAAGGCCTCCGCGATTTCGCGGGCAGATTTGTTTTCAAAGAACCGCAGCACCAGCGCAGTGCGATCGGTTTCGCCCAGTTCGGCCAAGGCGTCATCCAGTAGCGGCGCCAGTTGTGCCCAGGCGTCGGAGTCGGGTTCGTTCAAGGTGGATTGCATGTAGGCCTCCTGTTCGCGGGCTTGGCGGCGGCGCCTGGCTTTGAGCACATCCGTCGCCGCATAGCGCGTGGTGCGATACAACCACGCCGAGAGCACGGTCTTTGGCCCGAGCGATGGGGCTTTGCGAGCGAGGATGATGAATACGGCCTGGCTAATGTCCTCGGCGAGCTGAGGGTCGCCCGACTGTCGCAATGCCGACGAGTGGACGAGGCCGATGTGCCGTTCCACCAGCGCGGTAAAGGCCGCCTCGGACTGGCTGGCGGCGAATTCCCGCACCAGCGTCATGTCATCGCTCATCATCATCTATACATGGCCGCACAAGGCGGATTCGGACAATGCTTTTTGAGAGGAATCAAGGAGGGCAAGGGCGTCCGCTCCAGGCCGATGGTTAGCCTCCCTCTCGCCGCCAGGCGTGACGTAGCTCACGTGGATCTTTGCTTTCCTCATACTTCTTGATGGCCAAACTCCCCTCTTCGAACAAGTATTCAACGCCGTCGTTCTTGATAATGCGGTAAACTTTGTGTACGGGCTTAGTTGGCCGGAATAGGTTCGCCAGCTTATCCATGCGGGAAACTTTGGGTGCCGGAGGATAACTTGGCCCACGTAGGTTTCCCTGGCTAAAAGTGACGACGTAATTGGAACTACTTCCCAGGAATGTGCCTGTCCGAACCGGACGCTTTGCAAGGCTTCCGTCTTTAGCTGAGCCATAGTGCTCACATCTCCCAGTCCCGTAAAACACGATCCGATTTGTTGTGAACTCAGCATTCCAAAATGCGGTGAGGACGGGGTCTGGCTTCTGGTTGCACCCGGCAGAGGTAATAAACAGGATGAAAGCAAGAACTGGAAGTAAGCGAGGCATACGGGGCTAACGACAGCGCTCAGGCAGGGCGGGACAAGCGCGCCCGCCATGAAACAGAGACGTGATCCCGCCCTTGCCTGGAGCGCTCTTGTTGGGCAGTGGCGGCTTCGCTCACTTACTGCCTTCGGTTCATCGGATTCGTCCCCAGAACGAAAGTGCCTTGGAAAGAGTTCACTCCCGGGTGGGACGGAGCAGGAGCACGCCATCAGTTTTCGCTGGCGGCCATTCCTGAACGACTCTGACGATGATTTCGTTTTGGAACTCGCCCTCGCTGCCAATGTCCACTACATTGTGACGCATAACTTGAGGAACTTCGCCCGAGTGGAGAGTTTCGGAGTCAAAGCCATCACTCCGGCGCAAATGCTGTTGAACCTGCAAGCAACGAAATGACATGAAGACTATTGAAGCTGAAATTCCGGAGCCGGTGCTCAAACAGGCGCAGGAACTGGCCGCGCGCGAGCATATTCCTCTGGAGCGGATCATCAGCCTCGCGGTCACCCAGGCGGTTGGCGTGTGGAGCAACGAAAGCTACATCGCCCTGCGCGCCGGCACATCACTCAATCTTGACCAGCCATGAACCCCCGATTCGTTCCGAGCAACAGCCCCACCACTCGCCGCCAATTCCTGGCACGCGCCGCCGCGACGACGAGCGCATTAACATTCCCGGCGCTGCTGACCAGTTGCGCGACCGGCAGCAAGGCTGGCAAGCCACTTGCGATGAGGGGACGGAATGCCGTCAAAGCCTTCTGCATTGATTTCAACTGGGGCGATCACGGAGCGGCGGAGCCGGGGTTGTTTGCGCAAGCCGATCCCCAGGAACACGTGCGCTGGTACCAGGACCTCGGTGCGAACGTGATCCAGACGTTCTGCGTTTCCTACAACGGCTATGCCTGGTATCCGAGCGGAGTGGCGCCCGTCACGCCGGGCTTGAAACACCCCAACTTTCTCGGCGACATGGTCAAGCTGGGTCACCGGGCCGGCATGAAGGTGATGGGTTACTACACGCTCGGCGCGAATCCATATTGGGAGGCGCGCAACCCGGAGCTGGTTCACCGCGACGCCGGCGACTACATCAAAATCCCGTTCACACTCGAATACCTGGATTACTTCTGCCGCTCGGTCGAGGACACGCTCAAGAAGGTCGCGATTGACGGTTTTATGGTGGACTGGGTGCGGCCCCCGCAGCACAAGAACTGGCTGGCGTGTGAGAAGGAAATGTATCGGCAGTTGCTCGGCGAGACATTTCCCGCGTCAGGCTCTCCGCCAAATGAAGTGGTGCTGGAGTTCGACCGGCGCGCCATCGAACGGGCCTGGCGACACCTCAAATTGACCGTCCACAGCACGCGGCGTGTCATCATCTGGACGAACCATCCGTTTGTGGAGGCAGAGAAACCGCTCTGGGAAGGCCATCGCCTGCTGCAGGAAGTGGACTGGGTGCTGAATGAAAGCCCGGAGGCCGCATGGCTCGATTGGCTGCGGGCGCGGGTCGGACCCAAAACACTGATCGTCCAGAACCTCTGCGGCTGGGAAGGCCATGATGCCAATCTCTGGCGCAAGGTTGACACGCAGGTGTTCGGCCTCTACGGCTTCGCCAAGGCCGACGCGCAGACGACGTTGCCCACCGACAAAGTACCGGCGAATATCAAGAACATCAAACTGCTGCGCGAGGCGTATCACAGTCTTTGATGCGGTGCTGCTCAATTGCCCGCCAAAGCCTCGCAGATAGGCGCGAGCGCCGTTCGTGCCAGAAGACAAAGAACGGACTTCTGGTCCTTGACGAATCAACCGACGCGTGTCGGTGCCGACAGATTCAATCGGGCGTGAGCCGCCTGAGCCGGGACAGCGCCAATTCCAATCGCTCTCCGGACAAGGGTGATTCGCGGAGACGGGATTCGATTAGCCCGGCGTTGGCGAGTTTTCGCAGCAACAGTCCGGCAACGAATGAACAATCCTTCTCCCGCCCGGCGGCCAGCTTCGCCACCGCGAGATCATGCACTTCCAGACACAAGCCGCAGCCGTTGCCGGTGTTCTCGTTGCTCACCGTGATCAAGCGATCTTTCCAGCCGGCGGGCAGGATGGCAGTTGCTTCCGCCACACCGTGAGCGTAATAGCCAAACGTCTGATGGAACGGCGAGCCTTCGCCGATGGAGCCGTCGATCAGATCGGCATCATCGGGATGGCGGAAGGTGAACACGTCGGCTTCAATGGAGACCAAGATCTCAGCGGGCGCATTCGGAAACTGGCCCAGCACGGCTTGGCTGCCGATCACCACGATTTCGGTCGCCCCGGTTATGGCGGCGGCAGCGCGAATGATGTGTTCAAGCTGCGCTCTTTGCATGGCGGAGACGTTGCTTCAATTCCCAGACCTCGCGCGCGTTCAAGACGCCGGCAAAGGGCGAATTTTGGCGGAGGCGGCTCGCTGCCTCACTTTCGGAACTCAAGAGATGGCAAATCTCTTCCACCGGATGATGCAAGAGCTCGCCCCATTCCGCATAACAACGGAGCAGTCCAGGAGCGTTGGCATTCAGGCGGGTCCAGCGGGCCAGATTCTCCTGGGCGAGTCGAAGCAAATCCGGCTTTTGGCGCAATCGCGCGGCAGTGCAGCGGCCCAACTCAAGACTGATTTCGTCTAGCAACTCGTGACTCACGCCGTCAACCTAGCCGGGCGGTTTACCAAGGTCAACGCCGTCGCGATATCGCGGTGAAGTCGATACGCAGAGTCATGGTCCGTCGGCTGGCAACGGATATTTGACGTTCGCGATCATTCCCAAATCGACTGATTGGCCGTCGGCGGAAATTATCGGCATGAAAGTCAATTTGGGTCCGACGGAATATTTCTGTCCGGCAGGAGTTTCCCTGCTCGCTAGAGATGTAATCGCCGCTCGACTACCGGTTGACACTGTGACTCGCGGTGAGTCTAAGATTGCCACGCTATTGGTGTCGTTGGCAGCCTTGGCGATGGTTTCACATAGCTCGGTTGTCAGAACAGTGGATAACTTGGTCTCCTTCTCACCGGTGTTGGACTGATCGAGTCCAAGCTTGGTGGCAGCCTCGGCGGAAACTTCGATGACGTGGGTTGTGATCGTCACCACTCCGGCATCCTCGCTACGCGTTGGCACGGCCAGGACATAGACCATTTTCCCGGAAGGTGTCTTCCAACCACCTGAAAGGAGAGCCTGATTCCAAGGCACCACCGCTTGCGCGGTTGCCGAATAGGTTTCCACCGGCGGCCCGTTGCTGGATGGCTCGACCACACGTTGCGCACGCTCGGCTTCGAGTTTGTTCCTGGCAATCTGTTCCGAGCTTTTGAGTTCGCCACGCAGGCGGGCCGTTTCTGCACGCAATTTTAGCAGTTCCGCGGTGTTGCGGTTCAACCGTTCGTTCTCCTCGCGGAGTCCGGCGAGTTTGCTTGCCGTTTCATCCCGTTGTTGGCCAAGTTGCTCAGCCTGCAGTCGCTGGAGCAATTGGCTTTCTTGGCGCAGGCGCGCGGCTTGGTGGGCTTCGTAAATTCCGGTGCCGACGGCGGCGACGAGCGTGACGGCGATCAGAGTCTTTTGCAATGTGGTCATGGCAATGGTTTTGGTGGCGGTTGCAGTTGCGGTCGCGGCGATAGTTGTTCCGCCGAGAGCGGCGGCGGTGGAGATCGTGGCGGCCAATCCGACGGGCGCGGCTTGGATGGCGTTGGCCGTGAGCACCACGCCGAGGCTGGCGGCGCTCGTCGTGACACCCCGGCGCTTCAGGAAGCCTTCCAATTTCTCCAAGGCGCGCGTCACTCTCATGCGGGCGGCGTCTTCGTTGCTGCCCAGCGCCTGGCCGACCGAGCGGAAATCCTGCTGCTCAAAAAAGCGGAGCAGGATGGCGGTGCGGTCCGCTTCACCCAGTTCATTGATGGCTTCATCGAGCAGCGGCGCGACCTGGGAGAAGTCCGCCTCGGATTGGTTTTGCAGCGTATTCATTTCAACGGCCTGCCTTTCGCGAGATTGGCGACGGCGTTCGCCGCGCAGGGTGTTGGCGGCCACAAAGCA
>Ga0194039_1001430_pt1 | contig 12799 bp, 8 predicted proteins | sample JunL228m_MetaG_FD_148679 | JGI IMG/M metagenome (GOLD analysis project Ga0194039, IMG submission 148679) | Anoxic zone freshwater microbial communities from boreal shield lake in IISD Experimental Lakes Area, Ontario, Canada - Jun2016-L227-8m | ecosystem: Environmental > Aquatic > Freshwater >...
CGATTGCACCATTGAGCGATGCCTCACCGTGGTGATAGCAGGAATGCTCTGACACATATCCAGAGAATTGCGCGACCTTGATTTCACTTGTGAGACCCTTTTTGAATGCAGCAAACAGAATCTTTCGCAAACTAGTTTTCTGTCCATCCATCAAGTTGGGAATACTGCGGTCGCAATCATACTTGGAGAAATGGATGAGCTCATTGTGGATAAATTCATCATACGATACAGCGGTTCGATTGGTGTCCAAATATAACTCTCTGTCATAATCCTCCAACCACTCTTTGCGGTCATCTGCTCGATCCTTGTTGAACACCATGTTGATCGCATCATCGCATTTCATGCCACTGTGCTCAAACCCCACAATCTTCTTCTTTGCGAAGTATTCACGGAACTCCTTGCCAGTGCTCGTTCCCAAACCCTTGTAATACTTGATTGTCCAACCCTTGGTATCATTTTCCGCCTTCCACTCCTCATACTCACCCTCATTGTAAAACTCCATCTCGAAATTCCCCTTCTTCGCTTTCAATATGGGTGTGTTCATGAATCCAATGAATCCTGGAATCTTTGCCAGTGATGGCCATTCCGTTTGGAACAGGTTGATGCAGAGCCCCTTGATGTGACTGCCATCCAAATCCTGATCCGTCATGAATAGGATCTTCCCGTATCGCAAATTCTTATGCACATCTTCCATCGTGTTGTATTCCTTTTTTGACTCTAAACCAAGAATCTTCTTGATTTCAGTGATTTCCTTGTTTGCCGAAATCTTTGCAGCACTCTCTCCTAGAGCATTCATGGGTTTTCCCTTTAGTGGATAAACACCGACTGTATTCCGGTCATCAGATGACAATCCGGAAATGATACCCGACTTGGCTGAATCTCCCTCACACAACAACAGCATACAGTCTTTGGCTTTGTCCGTGCCAGCCCAGTTAGCGTCCGTCAGCTTTGGAATACCGCGCACATTCTTGGTCTTTTGTCCGTCAGTCTTCTTTGCCGCCTTGTTGTCCTTCAATTCTGTCAGCGCACATGCTGCTTCCATCACCCCCATCTTCGCCAACTTCTCAATCACTTTGTCGCCTACAGTGCAAGTTGATCCGAATTTTGCAACAGGGGAGTTCATATACTCCTTGGTCTGACTGTTGAATACGGGGTTTTCAATATCGCAGCGGACAAACAGTGCGAGCTGCTCTTTGATATACGATGGATTGACCTTGATCTTTTTCTTCGTCTCAATATAGTCAGCCAATTTCCTGGTGATTTGATTCAGAATGTATTCCACATGTTTGCCACCATCACTCGTGTATATCCCATTTACCCAAGAAATCTGGTTGAATTCTTTAGACAAACAGTCAGAGTCTTTCGAGAGGCAAACCGCGTACTCCCATCGCTCTCCTGCCTCTTCATACACACGAGGAATATCTGTCCCAATAAACAAGTCAATATACTGCTTGAAACTCTTCACGGGAATCAGCTCATCGTTGAACTTGACTTTGACGCCCTTGCCCACAATCGCCGCCATATCATATACGCGACGCTTCAACAGTGCCATTATATCGTCGGTGAGTCCGTTGATCAAACCGAAACGCTTATAATCAGGCTGGATTGTGATGGTAGTGAATGACTTGACCTTACTCTTTTTGATCACTGGCGTGCCAATAATGGCCAAGTTGTCACTGAATTCCTGGAAATATTCCAGACCACGAATAGAATCTATGGTTCTCACCGATGCTGCCGATGACAGGATGATTGCCAGCTTAGCACCGAGACCGTTCATCCCACCAACAATCTTTTTCTCCTCCTTATCATAGTTTGTAGAAGTGCGCAAACGAGCGAAGATCATTTCTGGAATCCATGTCTTTGATTCGGGGTGTTGCGCTACATCGATTCCCGGACCATCGTTAGTGACTGAAATTTGTCCGGTGACTTTATTGATCATCACTTCAATCTTGGTGACCTTATTGGAGTCTTTGGCTGTGCGCGTCGCATGGTCAGTCGCATTTACGAACAATTCGTCGCATATCTTGTTGAAACCGGGATTGTACTGAATCGTCTTGCGTATGATTGTGCCGTCGTTGCTGCAAATATACTGCGAGGAATCAATCAGTTCAGTGGAACCTACATACATTGCCGTATTGTGCAGCACATGCTCGATAGGGGTTTTCTCCTGATACTTGACAGCAAGCTCCTTGTCCTCGAGTTTCTTTCCAGTGAGTTCCTTGTTGTCGTTACTCATGTTATTCTAATTATTGCATTGATTTTAAGTCGTATATTTAAAATCAATTTTTTTAGCAGAGAACCTAGGTTCAAGTGTCGAAGGCACGACGGTAGGGCTGTTCGCGAAGCTTAGGCCCGCTCCGCACCTCTCCTATAATAGCTCCGGTCGCGATGCTTTTGGCTCCACCTTTTCAAAAGGTGGATAAAAAAATTGAGATCAGTATTAACCATTTATATACAATATAATTGGTCAATAAAATCATTGTAATGAATTACACTACGGAAGAGAGGATTGCGTACCTGGAGGAAATGGTTGCTATGCAATCAGAGCAAATTAATCGCCTTCAGCAATGCGTGAATGCAATGGTTGAATATTCTGAGCTATCTGAAGACAGACAAACTGAAATTGTGAATGTATTGTGCGGCGACAATAGTGAATTCATTGTCAATCCAAAGTCTCTATTTCCAAAGGAAGAAGATAACGAGTTTGGCGATATCGCATTGACATTTGAAGAGTTGGAAAAAAAGTACGGGAAACTCACATTTAGTGAAGAACACAAAGATTACTGCGACGCCGACGGATTTGTCAGGCGCATTTGCAACCTTTCGCACAACGAGTTCTTTGCTTCAAACATGGCGAAGGGTGAAATAAATGTGAATAATACCGATAGCCTCTACCGTAAAATGAGGTTGGATGAAATGTAGAAAACATACAATTTGGCTCCACCTTTTCATAACTTCGTATAAAAAGTTGGAATACAATTTGGCTCCACCTTTTCCAAAGGTGGATTCACCGCTCTAAATATGAACCGTTATTCTGAAGGTTCGTGTAATACAATATGATAAATTTCACATCCTTTTTATCTTTTACTCGGTCAAAGAGTGTATAACTGTATGACGACTCCCACACACCAACACATATTCCTGAGCAAACCGCACCGATATGCATATCCACAATCGCAGAGACATCTCTAGACTTTTCAAGTTTCGGGGTGGTCAGATAATTATATCCATTGTTGTGCATATACTTAATCACCCCATTGTCGTAATCACTTGCTAAGAAAATCGTAAGAGAATCTTTGGTAACTAATTGGCTGATAATACTGATGTATTTATCTTCTAGAATCTTTTTATACTGCCGCAAGTCATTCATCCCGACCTCTTTACCCCACGCTTTAATCGCATCATCTTCCAAACGCAAATGAAAGACATTAATTGTCTTTTTTGCATCGATGTACGATCTGATAATACTTGTATTAATATATTTTTCTGCTTTGGCTACAATTGACTGATTGAATACAAAGTGTCGCAAGATATCACGGAACATTGGACTATCGTCATTGTTGAATCTCTTGGTTTCTTCGTATGCTAAATTTAATGGTTCGATCACCAAATTGGCTTCCAATCTGCCATCAACAACATTGCATTCTTTTGAATAAAATGTCTTGCCAACCATATAATTTACCCACACCTTGAGAGGTCCTTGCAGATCTACACCGAGTGTATCCTTGAAATGTGTGCGAGGATTGCCCTTAAAAAAATCCAGTTTATTATCTGAATACATAACAAGTTTTTTTGAAACTACACAAAAGTTGTTAGTAATGTCTAGACTGTACATGTCCGTTCCATATAAAATACTGATAATTTTTAGATCTACATCATACCCGTCGATTAGTGTAAGACCATATTTTTCCAAGAACTCATTGGTTTTCGGTAAATCATAAATTTCACTCACATTGCAATAATCGTTTGTCCCAATCTCCTTTAGGAACTGAGACAAATAAATAGTGGTCATCCTATTCTCATAAGCGTATATACAAGTGCCTATGGTTGAATACAGTTGGTTACAGAAACCAACATTGTTGTTTTTAGCCAACTTCAAATAAAACGCCTTTGACATTATTGTATTCCAGAATATATATTTATGTTGGTTTTTCAATAAATTTTCAATTAGTTCTATTTTTTCAGCTGAGGATAAAATAACAATGATATAATCTATTTGTATTATAAATGTATTCGTATAGACATTTTATGCCGGGTAGATCCGCTGATACCATAAATGTAATTAAAAACTCTGGCACGGACAAAACATGTGTATGCAGGTATGATACTTATAATAAGAATTTGCCACAACCGAATGCAGCCAACATATCAAATAAAATGCGAATTTCCCAACAAATACAATCTACGGTTGGAGGAAGTATTCAGTATGGAATGTATTCTTTAGCTGAAACACCGACGATCAATTATTTAGGGCGTACCGAAGGGCAGTATGGAGGTGGCGGCCGTCCTCCATCCAATTTCCGCGTTGGAAAACCATCGTTTCGTTGCTAAACACTTGCTATAAAAATATATTTTCTCAGATAACTTTATAATGACGCGTTACACGAAAGATACTCAAGGCAGGTTTGTTATTCATGGTAAAACACACGAAATTTTAATTGGAACTCGCGCCCAAGTGTGGCACGGGACTGCCTACAAGACGACGGGGGGTCTCACGAAGACGCACCTCTTCCAGAACAAGGCTGGACGCATCGTTTCCGCGAAGAAACACGCGACTGCCAAGAAGGAGAAGCGCCTGGTTAAGGCTGGTTTTGGAACCAAGAAGGGGAAGTTCGGGTTTGTTAAGATTGGGACGAAGAAGCGCCGTGGAAAGCGTGGTGGTGCGCCGCTTATCTAAACCAGCAACAATAATTTGATTATTTTTTATATTGTAAAAAATAATAATTTGTATGTGTTAGTTATTCAAGATCCAGTCTGTTTCGATGAACTTTTCATACACGATATGATTCGATAAGTTGAAACAGATATACTTCTCAAAATATCGCTTATTCACAACGAATTTGTGTGACATTGTATTGCAATATTTACTGTAATAATTGTATGCATCGTCAAATGATATCAGTGTAAGCCCCCTTGCTTTGATCTGTTCTTTGATATATTCAAACGATTCTGCAATATCCTTGTTTTTGTCCCATAAAATACACGATGCATTCAATACATACTTGGATTCAATTATTTCCACTGAGCAAAAGAAATGCTTCAGTATCTTGATAACATTGTCTTCACTTATATTTCCATTTGTCATTAGTGGTTCAACGCTCTGTTTGGCCCACGTCTTAAATAGAGAGCAGAGTTCATCGACCTCCAACTCTAAAATATTATCGCTTGATGGGTCGGTATTAATCGTTGTGTTCCAAAATCGAATAAAATCACTATGGAGCGGTAAATGCCGACTTGTGATACCGATAAACGAATCACAACTGTCATCGTAATTATATTTCTCTTTGAACATACTCTTCAATGTTGCTGAATAAATCATATTTGGTAACGAGAGGCTCGAGAGAAACTGCTTCCAAACGAAATGCAGATCTTTCCACCCAATTTTTACATCTTGGGCTTCATCAATATATTTGGAACAAAATTGTGTAACAATCTCTTGGCGTGTCATATTTTTCAAGTAATATACATAATTTCTTAATTCGTCGTCGGAACTATTGTCGGCGAATTTATCTGAATCACCATATCTATTTGAGTAATGGACTGCGACACAGAATAGATCTAGACCATTATTACGAATCATTTTTTTCCAAGCATCAACCGAACAGTTATCATTAACTTTTATCAACCGACAGTCTGCATAGGAGTGGTTTTCATGATATTTTGTGACAAAATTCGGGCTTATCGTCGCATGTCCGATGGATGCATATGCAATATTATCAAGATCTAGCAACATATGCTTCATATGCTGTCCAATTAAGAAAATTATGTTGTCATTTTTTGTCAATATATTATCACCGATAATTGTGAGAAAATGTTTTGCTTGATTTTTACTTTGAAAGAATTGGGGATACAATTGCCCAAGAACAGACTGAATCGTGTAAGACTCAGGAGTGGAACTGAACAAACTACGCTCGCGAATTAGTTTTATGACACTGATTTTCGTCTTGTATTTCCACTCTAGTAAAGTTCTGTCTTTGGAAATACTTGACAACAAATTGTGGATTATATCATCCTCTTTCACAACCGTGTAATGCTTACCATCATATTCATAAAAACTATTATTCATATAAAAATAGCGGTTCTTACTCAAGAATACTTGGATGAATGATTGCTGTTCATTTGATAAGAAATTTTGGCGCAAGATTCGTTTTTCATAATTAACTGATTCTGTTTCAAGTGTGTTTGGTAACGCGCTTACATGATTTACTAATCGTTGAATTATATATTCATTGTCCTCGTATTTTTCAAATAGGCTTGTGAGTATTTTTTGGCATTGTTCCTCTGACATTTATTCTAGGTAAGTATTTACTTTTAATATAGTTATAAAGATAGATTATAACTATATCGTAAGATGCATTATTACACCTTTTCACAGTTTAACCGCCACCATTAAGGGTCGGTGAGTAGAAAGTGCAATTGTGTAATAAAATAATTATATTATATAAAAACTTAAATAGTGAAGAATAAGTTATACAAATGTCATTTGAGTTATGCACAAACTGCAGGATATGCAAAAACACTGACTTAGTTGATATCGTCAATTTGGGTGAACAAGTTATCACCTCCCGATTTCCGTTGTATGGTGATTTCTCTACCCCCAAAACTCCAATCGTTCTGTCGTTGTGCCAACAATGCAGCCTGGTTCAGTTGAAACATGGTGCGAACTGTTCCGAGTTGTACGAGCATGAATACGGGTATCGTTCTGGCATTAATTACACGATGAGAGAACATTTGCGGTCGTATCAGCAAGAAATTTTATCCAAAGTTGATCTGAGCCCTGGTGATGTCATAATTGATATCGGAAGCAATGACTCGACTATGTTACAGTACTATGATTCGAGTCTCAAGCGTATTGGGGTTGATCCTACTGGAAAACAATTCAAGCACTTTTATGGAGATGTTGAACTGGTCCCAACTTATTTTACACGGGAGAATGTAGTTGGTGTTTATGGACAGCATCTGCGATGCAAGGTTGTGTCGTCTATATCCATGTTTTATGATCTCCCTGATCCAGTTCAGTTTGCAAAGGACATTCACAGCGTATTGGCGGACGATGGGATCTGGACATGTGAACAGAGCTATCTTTTGACCATGTTGGAGACAAACAGCATTGACACTATTTGTCACGAGCATTTGGAGTATTATTCTCTCACCGCAATCAAACGAATTGCTGATATGGCAGGATTCAAGATAATCGACATTAAGTTCAACCAGTGTAATGGGGGAAGCTTTCGACTGTATTTTGCAAAGGATACTTCAGACCGAGTAGAGTCAGAACTCGTTTCCCAGATACTTGAAAAGGAGCGTATCCTTGGTGTGAAGGAACAGCAGTTTTATACAAACTTTATCAATGACTGTGATGCAGAAGTTGGGCGTTTAACAAGTTTCATTGACATTGTAAATAATGACAATAAGAAGATGTATATTTACGGTGCTTCCACAAAGGGTAATTGCTTGCTTCAATATGCGAATATCGATAGTAATAAAATTAAATATGCGGTGGAACGCAATCCCAACAAAGTTGGAAAGATGACGAGCACTGGTATCGAAATTATCAGCGAGGAAACAATGCGCGAATCACCCCCAGAGTTTCTTCTGGTATTGCCTTGGCATTTCCGCGATGAAATTATCAAGCGAGAGCACGAATATTTGTCCAACGGTGGTCAGCTTGTCTTCCCCTTTCCAAAGTTTGAGATTTACAGTTTGAAGCCAAAGCTTCTGCTAACCGGTTGCGATGGAATGATCGCCAGATACCTGATCGATGAAGCGGCCAAGAGTTATTCATTGTATGGTGTCGGACACGACGAAACATCAAGTAAGAGCTCTACACAGATGATGACACGAACTGCGTTTGATGTAACAGACAGCTCAAATCTTGAGAAATTAGTGATGACGATTCGTCCTGACAAGATTGTGCATTTGGCTGGAATTTCTAGTTCTCAGTATGCTCACGAGAACCCAATAGAGACATTGCATACAAATGGACTTGTCACTGCTTATTTGTGCGATATCATTCATAATAACAAGTTATTGAATTGTTATTTGTTCAATGCTTCGAGTAGTGAGATTTACAAGGGGCATGTTAAATATATGGTTTGCGAAAATGATGACAATATGCAACATTTGCACCCGTACTCGATTGCAAAGACGATGGGGCACAAGATGATTGATTTTTATCGAACTACACACGGTTTAAAAGTGTCAAATGGAGTTATTTTTACGGCAGAATCGCCTAACAAAAGTAACGCGTTTCTATTGAATAAGGTTGCTGAGCATTCGAGGCTATGGAAGGAAACGAAACAACCGCTACTATTGGGATCGTTAGATTCGATGCGAAACATAATTCACGCGCGCGATGTCGCGACGGCGATCATGTGTATTATTGATCAACCTGTTGGTGACAATTACTTGATATGCAATACCGAGAATGCCAAGATATACGATCTGGTCGTAAAGTTATATAAAAATCAGGATATACACCTCACTAAGACTTCGGAAAACACTCTTTGTGATGATAGAACAGGAGATGTTGTTGTGATATTAAAGGAATCTACTAGTGGGTTAGACAAAGTGTGCGTTGATATAAACGGCACACCTGAAAAGTTAATGCATCTAGGTTGGAGCCCTAAATATTCAATTGATCAAATTTTGAATGATATTGCAATTATGCGATAATTATAATATAAAACCAAACCAATAATACTTAGAAAAATATGACAACACAGAATATATTGTTCTTGAACCATAAAAAGAAACAATGCGGTGTTTATCAATACGGCGTTCGATTGTTTGACATAATCAAACAATCAAATAAATATTGTTTTCAATATTTTGAAATTGAAAACATACATGAGTACGATAGATGCATCGATAAGTATGATTGTGAAATTATAATATATAATTATCATGGTGCGACAATGAGCTGGCTTAACAAAACCAACATTTCTAAACGATCAATAAATATTGGTATTCCTCATGAAACCAATGGAGATCTATTTGATATTATATGTGACATAAATCCGGTTGGTCTTGAAAATGAAAATACATTTACTTTACCAAGACCAATTTATGATAATATAGAAAGTATATTACAAAGTCATGTATGCTCAACAAACGAAATATCGAACTTTATTAATTATTGTGAGCCAGATGTACCCATTTTTGGAAGCTTTGGTTTCGGTTTTTTAAATAAGGGATTTGATAAAATAGTTGAATTAATAAATACTTGTTATGATAGGGCTGTAATCAAGTTAGTTATCCCCCTAGCGGATTTTGATGATAATGTCAGTTATCATATAAGTGAAATTGAACGACTGTGTATAAGTAAAAATACCAAGAAGGGTGTTCATTTGATGATAACTCATCTATTTTTCACAAATGAAGATGTGTTGCGTTTTTTAAATTCAAATACAATGAATTTGTTCATGTATGATGAAATGCATGGTAGATCTATATCAAGTGCAATTGATTATGCTATTTCAGCCCGTAGGCCAATCGGTATATCTGACAGCTATATGTTTCGAAATATATATGATGATAGCATTTGTCTCTACAAAACAAGCATTGACGAGTGTTATAACAATTCCATGCTTGTTGTAAATAAATATTTGAGTAAATACAGTAATCCGAATATGATTAGCAAAATACATTACATAATTGATGTCGCTCGTGATAAGATGAAAACTAAACTACACCGTAACATAAATGATCAAACATATACTTGTTTTTATAATGTTTTCAATCATTCTGATAATCTGAATGGAAATGTTACTATGATCATGAAACAGTTGTTACAAGGTAGAGAGACGAGTGTAACTGTTAATAACCAAACATTTGGAGATACCATGTATGGTGTTGCTAAAAAACTATACATCAACTTGAATGCGTCAGATACTCTTGTGTTTGAAGAAAATTCTATAGTTGATCTAACTGACCTTAGGAAACGATTGTTTATTGAAACAAATACAAATACAAATAAAAAAATGATCATTGTCTCAACTGGCGAAGCAGTTGACAAGTATAGTATATTACTTTTAAAACAGAAATATATAAGATCGACAGAAAAATTGAAGGAAGTTGCAAAAGAAGTCGAATCGTTGTGCGAATACAAGTATATGATTGATAAATTTCCATTTTTGTTTCGCATGCTAGTTCATATCAATGAAATCATTTGGTTAGATACCGATAAAATTAAATCAATGACAATTGAAAAGAGAGATTATCGGTCTGTATTGGATTTTGCTGAGGTATCAAACCGTATATTTGAAAATAATCAAAAGCGATTTCGATTGAAGAATTATTTCAATGTACTAGCAGAATCGAGTATAAAAGAGCAAAAGAGTTATGCAACATCATCGTGTTTTATATTGATTGACTCTCGAGAAGTAATTTATGATAAAATATCAGAAATAAACTACTTGTTACTAGAATATGATGTAGTTTTATTTGACATAAAGTTTAAAAATACAATTTCACAACTATTTATCAATCCCAACATAGAATTCTCGTCAGATACTTCTGTTAAATGCATAAATTTGTCAGAGTATTTTCTGAGTGAAGATGTAACAAGGGAGGTATACGAGTTTGAACCGATTAAATACAAAGCAGGTGGGCTTCTAGGCGATTTCTTCAATTCTCTCTCCGTAATCAATGAGAAATTCTATGAAACAGGTCGAAAAGGCGTGTTGTATTTAAGTAATGACGGAGAACCGTTTCGTCACGGTCTTGATAAAGCCTACAACGACACTTATAATATAATTCATCACCAACGATATATTACTAAATATTTGAAATACACTGGTGACCAATATAACATTGATCTGACCAATTGGAGAGAAATTGTATATTACACAGTAAATAACCGATACTTAAGTTGGATAGATGTATATAAATACCACTATGGGATTAACTGGGGTTTGCATAAATGGATAAGTAATGTAAAATATGACGATAAATGGTCAAACACTGTAATCATTAATTCAACACCGTATGGGTTTCCAAATGAGCGAACTATAAATATTCTAACAAACATTCTAAAGAAAGACTATTCTAGCAATCCAATTGTCTTTGTATGTTTCGATAAATCCGATTATGATTTTTTCAAGAAGAATGTTGCTATAACGGTTGATCTACATGTAGCAACAACAATTGATGAGCTATTGATCATTTTGAATTCATGCAAAATGTCATTCTTAGGATTTTCTGCTCCAGCAGTTTTTTCAAATGCGATGCATTGCAATCAAATTTTGTTGCAACATGATAATTTAGTTCATTGCTACCTAAATAATTTTTATGGTTTATTGCCACATGTAAAGGATGTAATATAATAAAACGCGTAAGTATTTAAAGATTAAGGACACAAACTATATACAATGTCTAATTTTAACGAAAAATCAACGCACTCTTCGACTAGCGGTAATGTGCTGACTATTAAGACTGTTCAAATTGCGCCGTTTCGGACCCTAATGACTGCTCTAAAGGATATTCTGTTGGAAACCAATATTTCGTTCCAGCCTGATGGGATTCGAATCATTAACATGGACAAGTCTCACACCATCCTTGCTCACCTGTTTTTGGCAGCCCCCAACTTTGAGTTCTACGAATGCACCAAGGAGAAGATCATCATCGGTGTCAATATGTTCCATCTCTTCAAGCTGATCAACTCGATTGATAATGATGACACGCTCACTATTTACATTGAGAACTCGGATTACAATGACGGAGTCGTTTCCCATTTGGCCCTAAAGTTTGAGAACGGTGAGATTAAGCAGTGCAAGACGCAAAAGTTGCGCTTGATCGAACCAGAGCAGGAGGAGCTTGTGTATCCGGATGTGAAGTTCTCTTCCATCATCAATCTCCCTTCTGCCGATTTCCAGAAGATTATCCGTGATCTGTCGTGCATCTCCGACAAGCTGGAGATCAAGTCGGTTGGCAATGAGCTGATCTTCAAGTGCTCTGGACAGTTTGCGTCGGCAGAGATTCATCGTGCTGAGTCTGACGGTAGCATGGGCTTCGTATTGAAGCAGGACTCGGCAAAGGTTATCCAGGGCGAGTTTTCGTTGAAGAATCTCGGGTATTTCATCAAGTGCACAAACCTGTGCTCGCAGATCGAGGTTTACCTGGAGAATGACCTGCCTCTTGTAGTGAAGTATGATGTAGCCAGCCTCGGGTCTATCAAGTTGTGTCTCGCGCAGCTGCCTTCTACATAAGAGGAAAAGTTGTTTAGCGAAGCAATAAGGGATTCGGGTAGGGAATCTCCCTAAGATTATATTGGAATATAGTATAGTATGTCAGGTTATTCCAAAAATTATTCAGAATATTTAAGTAAAGGTCAATGTTGTAGTTTAACAAGCAGTGGTCCAGAAGGTCAAACTGGTGCAGTTGGTCAAGGGATAACAGGTGTCACTGGACCAACGGGAGTACACGGGCCAACTGGACCAAGCAGGAAAGGAGACACGGGACCCACCGGGAAAAACTTTATAATTGAACATCCGTCAGACACTAGCAAATTATTAATTCACACTTGTTTGGAAGGACCTGAAACTGGCGTTTATTACCGAGGTCGCGGTGAGATTACCAA
>Ga0194039_1001431_pt1 | contig 12796 bp, 10 predicted proteins | sample JunL228m_MetaG_FD_148679 | JGI IMG/M metagenome (GOLD analysis project Ga0194039, IMG submission 148679) | Anoxic zone freshwater microbial communities from boreal shield lake in IISD Experimental Lakes Area, Ontario, Canada - Jun2016-L227-8m | ecosystem: Environmental > Aquatic > Freshwater >...
GAACAGGAAGCCCGGGGCATTTGTGATATGGCGAGAACCGGCGATGGCATCGAGGGCGTCAATGCATTTGTTGGGAAGCGACGTCCAATATTCAAAGGTTGTTAAAATATGCAAACACAGCAGTAAGAGAAGGGGGCTTCTTGTGACGGGAAGCTCCCTTCTCTTTGAATCTTCTCAAACGCACTTATTCAAGCTGTTCTTTGAAGGATGACGAAAGCGATTAATAGTAGGACATTGTGAAGAGAGTTTTTTCACTTAACTGCCTTGGCGATTGGTTTTTCGTCATCGGAGAGGCCCACGGCTCCAAATACCTATACGTAACAAAATGATGGTTGACAGTTCATAGGACGACAGTCATCATCTATCTGGATTTCTTATTGATTTAAGAAAAGGAGATAGATATGATGAACGGTAATATTGATTTACAAAATAGAGCTGTACCTTCTGAAAGTTTTAAAATCCCCACCCCTAAATCTTTCATTTTTCACCAAACCAGTTTCCGCTTTGAATCTCATTCTGATGGAAGCGTAGAAGCGCTTCGTAAGATATTGAGAAAACTGGCAAGGGCAGATTTGCCGGGAAAGGAGCATGTTGAGGCTTATCTTCGCCATATGACTCGTTGCGACCGCAGACCGAGGACATTGGATTGTCGGTGGCTCACCATCCTGATTTTTCTTGGCATGATAAAGGCCAACGGCAAAACACGTCTTGAAGAAATTGAGCGAAGAGATGTCGAAGCATTTATCGAGTATGAGCAGGACAGGGGTATTAAGATTACGACTATCAGAATGAGACTAACGGGTGTTCAGGCTTTTCTCCGCCACCTGGTTGAAGAAGGTATCGTCTCCCCGGATGTTTTTGGCAAGAGGATCCGCTTGAAGTTGCCGGAGCGTTTGCCACGGGCTATGGAACCAGACGATTTGCAGCAACTGCTTTCTGTTATTGAAGGTGGCCTTGACCGAGCGATGATCCTGGTGCTGTTGAGAACGGGAATGCGCATCGGAGAGTTGCTCAATACGAAGGTGGCAGACGTCCATATAAGTGAGCGACGGATAGAGATTTATGAAGCGGCGAAAAACCGTATGGGAAGGGTGGTCTATCTCAGCGACGATGCCTTGAGCGCTCTAAGTGCATGGTGTGAAGAGAGGAATCCTCGGAATGAATATCTTTTTTATGCTCAAGGTAGAAAAGGCATGATGTGCTACAGCACAGGCCGCGCCAGGGTTATGAAGTATTTTGAAAAAGCCGGCATTACCCATAAGGGATATACGGTCCATACCCTTCGACATACTTTTGCCACGGAGCTTCTCAATGCCGGTATGCGCCTTGAGTGTCTTCAGGTGTTGTTGGGTCACCGTAATATTGAAGAGACGCGACGTTATGCCCGGCTCACCGATAGGACTCGCGAGGATGAATATTTTAAAGCCATGGCCATAATAGAAAGGGGGGACAGTCGTGGTAATGACCGATGCGATCATGAACTGGAGGCGATTTTTGAAAAGGCGGAACTGCTCACCGAATACCGTTAAGAACTACATGAACATCATTAAACATTTTGTTATCTGGGTGGATGTGCCGATGGAAGAGGTGACGAATAAAACAGTATCACGTTACATTGACTATCTCATGAAGAAAAGGCGGGTGCCCAAGACCATTAACTGTCATTTGGATGGTATTCGACAGTTCTACCATTATCTGAAGGAGGAGGAAGGTTTAGCGGTTACCAACCCGATCAGAAGTAATCACATGCAAAAGATGTCCAGGCCTCTTCCCAGGCATTTAAGAGATGAACAGGCGCAGGTCTTTTTAAAAGTTGTGAGTTGTCCCCGTGACCGATCCATGTTCATGTTGATGCTGCGCTGTGGTTTGAGGGTGGAGGAGGTTGCAAATCTTACCATCGGGGTCATAGACGTCAAACGAAGGACAATCCTGGTTGAAGATGGGAAAGGAGGGAAAGACCGGATCGTCTATATGAGCGATGATGCGCTTCATGATTTGGCATTCTATTTAAAGATAAGGCCTGCTTCCAGGGCAAGAAAAATCTTTCTGGTGAAAAAAGGGCCATGCACGGGACAACCCATCTCCATCCGCGGTATTCAGAAGCGCATGGAATATTATGCCCGCAAAGCCAAACTCAAGGTTTCCTGCCATCACTTGAGGCATACCATGGCCACTCAGATGTTGAATGCCGATGCTGACCTCTGCACTATTCAGGATATTTTAGGGCATAGTAATGTGAAAACCACACAACGGTATTGCCGGATATCAAATCTAAAAGTCCAGAGGGATTACTTCAACGCCATGGATGTAATCATGCAACGCGGATCCGGTAACCAAAATAATCTTGGCAGGGGCGAGTAAGACGCCTGGCAGCACATAGCCGAGGCGTTTAACAATCGCCAGAACATGTTTTAAAAAGCCAATTTATTCATCGGGAGGTGTTCATGAAAAAGAAGATTCAAAAAGAACTACCGGTTGCTGTACGACAATTTATGCAGGGAGAAAACACAGCGGTCATATGTACTCCCCTTGGTAAATCTCGGCAGCGGCCATGCAAACGGGTGGAACGGCATATCAATGACGATCTTGTCTTGTGCGAAAGTAACTTATGGAAAACCTTTAGCAATCCCCAATGCACTGCTGCGGAGGTTGAAGAGATTGTCGTTATGGTGCGACTGAGTCTGTATAACAAGGACCTCTCCTGCGGCAATCGGGCCATCCAATATGAGATGGAGAAGATGGAAATCCTGCCGATTCCGTCGCTCAGCACCATCAGCCGCATTTTGTGCCGCCGTTACTTGACGCATTGTCGTACAGGGCGATATGAAGCGGATGAAACAGTATAGTCTAAGAGTTGAGATTGAACGATCTCATGGCAGTTATAAAATAAAGCTTATGATGACACGAAGGACTCCCTTCGCCATTTTTTGCATATTTTTAACCGCTACTCATAGGATTGGAATGTGAACTTTTTCTATGTCGGTAACCAGCGTGGTGAGCGGCAAAGTCATTCCTGGATGATGAATACCATTTATGAGTTGATGGCCAAAGTGGCAATACTGGCCGCTCATTGCAAGCACCATGGACGAGCTCCTCCAACCAGTATGATGCTTCACCAGGGCATAAGCAATCATGAATGGGCACCGTAAAAATTGAACTGTGGATTCCTCCAAGGCTCGTCAAAGAGGGGTAGATTTGGCCCCGAGGGATATGACATGCAAGTACCGTTTCAATTATGCTGAGTTCGGAGTGCATGCCCTCCATTACTCGGCCGGATCAACGGCTGTATAAAATGGTCACAGAGAATTTGCCGACTACGGCTTAACTGATAACTTGAAAGGGTTATCCTTTTCAGCTCTCTCAAGAAAGTGCCCAAAGAGCAATGGGAGGTGGGGAGTTACCCACAGCCATCTCCCCACCTTGCTCAAACAGGGCCGTGGTGAGATGGCTGTGGATAACTCCCGTTAAATATTTAGATCTATGGAGATTGGGGGTAAGGACAAGTGGACAATTCATTTGCTACAAAACCGGACAAAATCTATTTGTTGAAAGCCAAGCCAGATAATTCTTGACATAAGGACAAAGATGTGAAAACTTAAATAGCACCTAACATACTAACATCAATAAGTAAATCAGATTATCTTACGTATAGTAAATACAAATCAATGGTTTTTAATTTCGAATTGAGGTGAGGATTACCAATCGAAGTGTAGCCACATTGCGAATTCAAAGAATTAGCGAAGATAAGATAAAGAGATGTGCAGGAAACGCCTGCATGAATTGCGCCCTAAATTACCTTCTTGACGGGTGATTCGACTAAAGGTGCGCTGATCTCTAAAAAAGGTGCTGCTCCATCTCCCTTTCCCAACCGCATCGCCAAACTCTTCTTTTCGATGCCAAATACACCTTGACAAACAAAAACAGCCCTCCTAAATAGAAGAATGATTTACGAGGATTAACGCATGTTCAGTTCTAATTATTATCTCGACTTTCTACTTACCATGGCGGCCCTAGTGCTGCCCTTCCTTGTCTACCTTCTGAGCAAACGGCGATCCATGACTTTCGATAAGGACAGGATATCAATCCTGAACAACAACTATGCCATGTTCAACACCCTTTACGCCGTGTTTCTGGGCGTGGCTCTGGTTAATCTGCTGACTACGTTCTACTTTGCCAAGGACAGCATCGGCCGGGAGGCTGAATCCCTGGTTATAGCCTACCGCCTCGCCGGGGGGATCCCCTCGGCCCAAGAGGTGAGGCCGGCCCTCCTCAATTATGCAATCAGCATCAAGGACCAAGAATTTCCGCAAATGGAGCAGGGCCGGATGTCCCCGGAAACCCAGAAAATCATGAACCAAATCTGGATGCAGGCCTTTAATGTGCGTCCGGAGGGCGCAAACGAGATAAATATTTCACGATCCTTTTTGAATGAAGTGACAGAACTTAACAAATACAGGTTGAACCGAGCCTCGAAGGTCAATGACAATCTGCACCCCTCGGTAGTATTCGTCATCTATATCGGCTACCTACTCATGCTGGTGAAAATGTGGTTTACCCGCATCGACTGGCCCGTTCATCAGTTCTCAAACGAGATCATCGTGGTCGGCATCACCTGTGTGGTGATAATAGTCATTTTGGATTTAAAAACACCCTTCAGTGGTATATGCACCGTGACAGCCGAAGCCTTTGAGGCTGCGGTGCAGCGCATGCAGGCCATCAAAGCAGGAGGCTAAGGACTGCAGATATATGCCGGGACTGTACTTTTCTGTGTTCAATATCTTTTATTCCGGATTTCACAAATGACGTCAATCAAAATCAGATGCGCGATCACGGCGTTTCTTCTTGACATATTCTCCATTGTTTTTGCGATCATTTGCGGGGTTATTCCCGTACATGCCGACCAATCACAGCGTTTCGTTTGGGTGGGCGACTCCCAGGGCGCCACTAATGGCGTTCCTATAACCACGGATGTTCTCACTCCCATTGTGGACTCCATCCTCGCCCTGAGCCCCGCTCCCAAGGTGGTGATCTTCGGCGGCGACATGGCCCACAGGGCTAACATAACAAATCTGAATTCCTTTAAGGCCCTGTTCACGGATCGCCTGGACGCCGCCGGTATCCCTTCGGCTTCCGGCGTGGGCAACCACGACCTCTACTCACAGTCACCCATAGCTCTCACAAGCGAAGCACTGACGAGACAACAAGAATTCCATGCCCGCTTCAACAGCAGTTGGACGCAGAACGGTCCGGCCGGTTTCACTAATTTGGCCTTTTCATTCCATTTTGGCAATTCCCTTTTCATCATTGCCGACAGCTATTACGCCACGGCAAACGGCCCTGAACCGGTTTATGGCATCAATCAAACACAACAGACCTGGATACAAGGCCTGCTGAAAAACAATACGGCCTCCCATTCCTTTGTTTTTACCCACATTCCCGCATTCAATCCCTGGAATCCTTCGGCGGATGCCAATATGGCAAATACTTGGCAGACGATAACCACCTCCGGCAATGCCACCAACACCAATGCCTCGATGCTGTTTACGGGACATCTCCACCTGTATTACCGGACCCAGCGCGACGGCGTCTATCAGGTAACGGCCGGATCGGCGGGAGCAGAAAGGAACTGTCAGGACAATGATGGTAACATCCACGCCTGTGGCCCCATCGAGTCAGGCGATGTCTATCCGACTCCGATTCCCTTCAACTATGCCGTCGTGACCATCAACGGCAGAGAAGTCGCGGTCAGTGTCCTCAACGAGGTCAATCAATCCATCGACATGTTCAGTTACTTCGACTACAGCGGCGTGAGCAACACCACTATAAACAACGCCGTCGCCATCGCCCCGGACCCGCTGCTGAATCAGCCCACGGGCATCCTGGCCGCCAGCAACAACATCATCACCAACAGCGCTTCCATAAGCAACGTCGTCACCGGCATTGATGCCGTCCATAACAACACCATCACCAATTCCGGAAGCATCACCCCGCTGTCCGGTGGAAACGCCATCCACGTCTATGACAACAATACCATAACAAACACGGCTACGGGAAGCATCACCGGAAACTCGGCAGGCCTGTGGGGGATACGGGTCAACACGGGAAACACGGTGCGCAACGATGGTACGGTCGATGTTTCCGGCACAAACAGCATCGCATTTTTAGCCCAGGGAAACAACAACACCTTCACCAACAGCGGCACCCTCAGCGCCTCGGGAACGAACTCCTATGCGGCGAAGTTTATGGGCACAGGGAACGCCCTCGTCAACTCCGGCACAATTTCGGGAAACATCCTGTTCAACGGCGCAAGCAGCAGTTATACTCAGAATAGCACCGGAACCCTCCAATTAAAGGTAGCGTCTCCGACTAGCAATGATGTCGTAACAATCTCCGGCGGTGCCAAGATTAACGGGACGCTGGAGACCAGATGGCAGGGAGGCCCCGTTCCGTCTCTCAATACGAAATTCGGAACGATCCTGACTGCCTCATCAGGAATAACCGGACAGTTCTCCTCACTTCTTACCAATATTACCCCGACGATAATCTTTAAACCTAAATATGATATCCCCAACCAGATATATCTCGCGGTAGAAAGAGACTACGCCAACCAGACCCTCTTCTCATCTCTTAGTACAAACCAGAAGGCGGTAGGCTCCATGCTCAATCCCCTGGCCAATTCGGCAAGCGGCGACCTAAGTACAGTCTTTGATAAGATCGATGCCCTGACGACCAACGCTCAGGTGGCCGCCGCCTACGACCAATTGTCTCCCATCACCGGTGTGGCACAGACAAACATGACTTCCGGGGTAGCCTCGTTTCAGAACAGCAACGTCACCTCCCGCCTTGGGGATTTGCGCGCGGGGGTGCAGGGGTTCAGTTTTCAGGGATTGGAAAACATAGACTTACTGCATGCCAACAGTCCCCGACAACCCTTTCTTCTGGCCAGCAACAGCGATGATTTCCAGGGAATGATCCCCGTGGCCCCTGATCCCAACTGGGGTTTCTTCGTAAGAGGTAATCTTGTCCTGGGTGACCAGAAGGATACGGCGGGGCAGCGGGGCTACGATTTCAGGAATGGCGGCATCACACTGGGGACGGACTACCGTTTTTCGGGAAATTTTGTCGGCGGGGCGCTGTTCGGTATGAATACGGCCAAATCCTGGATCAATGATGCTGGAAGTACGGTCAAGCTGGATGGTTATACATTAGGGTTCTATGGAACATATTTCCGGAAGGCTTTTTACATTGACGGCCAGGCAAGCTACGGGTGGAATAATTTCAACAATAACCGGCGGATCGTTTTTCCTGGCATTGACCGTACAGCGACGGCGAGTCCTTCCGGGGGGCAGGCAACGGGTTATGGGGGAACGGGTTATGATTTCAGCTTTGGCTCTTGGACTATCGGTCCGGCCCTTACGTTTCAGTACTCTGGATGGGTGTAAACGGTTATAGCGAGTCGGGAGCGGACTCCCTGAATATTCAGGTGGATCGTCAGACGACGGAATCGTATCAGGGGAGCGCGGGGATCAAAGGGGCATTGAACTGGACGAAAGACAATCTTAGGGTAGTGCCGCGTCTATGGGGCTTTTACCGGCACGAGTTCGGAAATGTGAATCCGGCGACAATCGCCTCTCTTGCCCAGGGCAGTTCGGCCTTTACCATTGAGAGTGTCGCCCCGGAGCGGAACTTCTTTAGTGTAGGAGCGGGTCTCAACTGCCACTGGACAGATCGCGTCCTTGCTTATCTCAATTACGAGGCCCAGCTTGGCCAGAGCGCTTACAGCGCCCAGAGCATTACCCTCGGCCTCCGAGTTCAGTTCTGAAGGGATATTTGTTTCCCAGAGGCATAGGAAGTGAGCTTCACCCGCGTAGAGATTTTACGTAGACAATGTCCGAAAGAGAAATGACGGCATCACTCCGTTTTGCCGCTGAATTTCGTTTGACATACAAGATTACATTGTCTTATACAATAGAAACTGAAAAGCATGTTTCTATCAAATAATGTTTTCGCGGAATGACCTCCCCTTCCTCAAGCAGTTCTGAGCTTGAACTCCAACAGGGAAATGGGTCTGTTCGGAGAGCCCTTGAAGAAATCAATCTATGTCCATGCGATCCTTGCTATTACCGTCATCTTTGCCGTCCAGTTATTCTCATTCCTCTATGCCCAGGAACCTCAGTATGGGGGATTAAACTATCCATCCGACATAAAAAGAGTGAAGGAGCGGGGGAAGCTTGTCGTAGCCCAATACCAGGGGTCAAGGGCATTGTTCTTTATGCCCCTGCCGAAGACCGGGGAGCTGCCCGAGGCGGCCGTCCTCAAGTCTCCTGACGGCACAATGACGGGCGGCATCGACATAGCCATCGCGAAGTTCGTGGCGAAAAGGCTTGACGTCGAGCTGGAGCTTAAACGCGACTATAAGACCTTCAACGACGTAGTCACGGCTGTTGCGAACGGGGAGGCCGACCTCGGCATCAGCAAGTTGGAGCTAACTTTCTCGCGTGCTCAGTCCTGCTCTTTCAGCAAACCTTACGCCAACTTCAGCACCGCCATCGTCGCTAGCAGAAGCTTCATGGCCTCAAAAGGACTCTCCAAGGAGACCCAACTCTCCGAGGAAAAGTTAAAGGAGGTCTTCGACAACGATGGCATCACCATTGGAGTCATTGACGGCAACTCCAAACAGGAGCTTCGCGCTATGCTCCTGCCGAAGACCAAGGAGAAGCTTTTCAAAAACTATGATGACGCCCTCGCCGCTGTGCGGGATGGAAAAGTTGCGGCCACCATCATCGATGACTTCGATTATATGTTTATCTCTAGCATAAATCAGGAGTTGAAGACCTACTGCGTCATGCTTAAGCTACAGGACCGCCGCGCCAAGATAGCCGCCGCAGTCCGGCCAGACAGCACGAACCTCCTAAGGCTGGTGAACGAGGTCGTAGACTACATCGGTCAGGAGGACGCCGAGTCCATGATGCGAAAATACGGCAGAACATTGAAGAGGATTGAACAGGATATTGTCGCAAGCGGGGCCAAAGTCATCCCAGGCAGCGATTATGCCTTCCTAGCCAGAGCGAAGGAAAGGAACTCTGGCTTTGCCCTCAGTGACGCCATCGCCAGCGTGGGCACTGCCATCCCGATGATTCTTTTCGGAATGCTCTGGTTCAGCCTGTCAAAAAGGAAGGTCCGCAAATGAACAATGACAACAACGACGAGAGAGAAAGCATCTTGGAGCGGCTTTTAGGGTACATGAGCAAGCCTTGGGTCTGTTTCCTTTCCGCATTCGTGGGCATCGCACTGGGCTTGTGGTCCAACACCCTGGCTGCCGCGTTAGCCCCTGTGGGTGACATCTATATGACCCTGTTGACCTTAACGGTCACTCCGATCATCTTCAGCGCTCTCGCATCCGGAATATGCCGTCTACTCATGTCAGAGAGCGGAAAGAGCTATGTCGGACGCATTGTTTCAACTCTTCTGTTTGGTACTTTCTTTGCGGGTTTCATAGGCACCTTCGTGGGCGCTGTCGCTCTCCCCCTCCTGACGGGGGTAGAGAACAGGGCCTTTGTGGGCAAGACCCTCGACAAGTTCCAAGGATCCATGTCCTCCGCGGATACGGCAATAGCGGCGGGGCATGGCGGCTTCTGGGGCTTCGTCCAGAGCTTCATTCCATCCAACATCTTCGACGCCCTCAGCAAGGAGAACCTATTAGCCATTGTCTTCCTGGCTACCCTCGTTGGCGTCGCCCTTTGCAGTGTGTCGTCTAAGAAGCGCGAGGTTGCGATCGACTTTATCGGGGCCATGTACGAGATCTCTTTGAGGGTCCTGGAATGGGTGCTCTGCCTGCTTCCCATAGGAATGTGCTGTCTTATGGCAAGCCAAGCGGCGAAAGTCGGAGTGGACGCCCTCAGTGCCATGCTTGTGATAATTGCTCTCTACCTGGTCTGTTTTGCCGTGATGGCCGTGATGTATATGCTGGCTATAGTCAGGTCAACGGGTCGATCACTGACGGAGGTCTTCTCCACTTTGAAGGAGCCGATGACGCTGGCCTTCATCGCAAGTTCAGACTCGGCCCTTCCGTCGTCAATGGAGAAGATGGCGAAGTTGGGACTCCCCCACGACCTCCTAGGTTCAGCCATACCCCTCTCTGCGGCGATGAACAGACACGGCACGGCAATCATCTTCGCCCTGACAACTCTTTTCGTGGCCGACATCTACGACGTCGACCTCAACCTCTGGCAGTGTCTCTTCGTGGGAGTCGCTTCCTCCATAGTCGGAGCCTTCGACTCGGGAGAATATGTGACGATAGCACCAATGATCGCCTACATCCTGATACCGCTGGACCTCCCAGCCTCCGCAGGAATTGCAATCATCTTTACAATCTGGCCGATGATCGAGTGGTTCCCTGAACTCCAGTGTGTGATGGCGGCATGTGCCAACGCCGCTATTATCGGGAACATCCCACAGAAGAATGTGACAGAAGGCACTTTATAGCCTGATTTCAGTACATACCCTCCCTCTCCCGCATTTAAGCCATCAGCTCATAACGAAAATCACAATAGGAAGCGCCGTTCATAATAGTTTGGGCATCCGATCAGTGCGGAGTGAAAGCTGATACACAACCGCATTTCTCCAAATTCTCGCTGTCAAATACAAAGCGAGATTTTGGTGATCTGGCCAGTGCATTGAATTCGGAAAGAAATGTGCTAACTTTTGAGCGTGATTATTTTGCCGGGTGGTGGTATCTCCTTCGCGAAAGCAGTGAAATTGTGTCAACCAAGAAAACGAATGGTTACAAACGGCAATGCGTATCATGCGGTAAGGTTCCGAGGACGGCATGAATCACCGCCTCAGGCTAATTTTACCTTTTCGGGGGGTTGGGCAGATATAGCCATGTAAAATCAAGAAAAAGGAGAAAGTGATGGGTAAAAACGAGAAAAATGTATGGTACTGCAAATCTTGCGGGTATAAAGGGCCTCCGCGCGGATATACCGCTTTTCAGATCGTGTTGATATGTTTCTTTCTATTATTTGCAGTAATACCCGGCATTTTATATGCAATCTATGTGGAGTCATGGAAGAAGGGCTGCCCCAAGTGCAACCATAAGTCACTCATTCCGGCTGATTCACCAGAGGCTCTCCGAATCAATGCAGAATCAGGAAGAACATTGTGATTTCATACGTGACGACTTCTTGAAAACTTCAATAGAGTAGTTAACCGATATAGTGAGGTACTGAGACCAAAGGGAAACCGGACAAGTCTATTTGCTCTTGACACAAATTAATTAATAACTCAACTTTCGCAGGTGCAAAAAGTTTGTAACATATTGTAATTATTATTAGTATAGCGTCACGATTTGTGGTATAAAGGTTTTATCGCCAAATAAATCCATTAGCCGCAAAGGTGACGCTATGAGCCGCATTGTAACAGAGATCGCATCCTGTGAAAACCAGATTCATCAGTTCTTTCTCAATCAAAAAATTGGCAACCTGTTAAAGCGAAGCAATATCAACAAGGAGAAGGGGATTTCTCCCGTTGCCGTGTTCCGTATGCTGTTCACCTTGGTCTTTACCGGCAAGAATCTCTTTCGCACGATGGAATCTTCCGATGGAATCTCTGGGATGGGCAAGGACACAGCGTATCGTTTTCTCAACTCGGTACATGCCAACTGGCGCAGGCTCCTACTTCTCCTGAGTTCATGGATGATCGGACGGCAGCTCGAACCGTTAACCGGCGCCACCACCATGAAAGTGCTGATTGTCGATGACACGCTCTATCGCCGCAATCGGAGTAAGCATGTCGAACTCCTTTCCCGCGTTTATGACCACATCGACAAACGGTACTACCGGGGATTCAGGATGCTCGTACTGGGGTGGTCCGATGGTCTTACTTTTCTGCCCGTGTCGTTTGCCTTGTTGGGTTCCAGCAAGGAGAAACATCGTTATGTCCCCTCGCGTACGGACATCGATCTACGCACGAATGGTGCGAAGCGTCGCCAGGAGGGGATTCGCAAGGCTACCGACGTCCTTGTCGATTTGGTAGCTCAAGCCATGGCTGAGGGCATCAGGGCCAGTCATCTCCTTTTCGACAGTTGGTTTGCTTTCCCCGTAACCATCAGAAGGTTGCTTGCACAGGGGATGCATACTATCTGCATGCTCAAGGTCACGGAGAAGATTTACTATGGCTACCAGGGAGAAAAACTCCATCTGACTGCTCTCTACAGGAAGATCCGCAAGCGTTGCGGCCGCGCAAAGATTCTCGCCTCGATCCTTGTGGAAATCGGTGAGGATGACAAGGGCAGCCCGGTACTGGCAAAGATCGTGTTCGTCAGGGACAGGCGAACCAAGAAGTGGTTGGCTCTGCTCTCCACTGACATGACCTTGACTGACGAGGAGATCGTCAAAACTTATAAGCGCCGATGGGACATCGAGGTGTTTTTCAAGATGATCAAGCGGAACTTGTCAATGAGAATGAGACACCTCCAGCAACAATTTAGTGTAGCGTTGGATCGCTACTTTTTAACACCGGTTTGTTGATCCAGACGGCTTTGGGCACTGCCGCAGGTGTTGGCGGTTTCCCTTTGAACCGTTTGGGATGTTTTTCATAGGCAGCATTCAAAACTACCTGACGTTCTTTGATAATTTGTTCAGTACGCCCGTAATGGACATTCTCTGGCGTCTGGAATCCGATACCGGAGTGGTAATGCTCACTGTTGTACCAACGGAAGAATGTCTGGCAGAACAATCGGGCATCAACGATGGCACCGAATCGTTCCGGAAAATCAGGACGATATTTAAGGGTTTTG
>Ga0194039_1001434_pt1 | contig 12790 bp, 17 predicted proteins | sample JunL228m_MetaG_FD_148679 | JGI IMG/M metagenome (GOLD analysis project Ga0194039, IMG submission 148679) | Anoxic zone freshwater microbial communities from boreal shield lake in IISD Experimental Lakes Area, Ontario, Canada - Jun2016-L227-8m | ecosystem: Environmental > Aquatic > Freshwater >...
ATTCTTCTCTGGAAACTACAAAGGAAATTTCCCCGTTTGCTCCAACTCCGCCCCCATACGGCAACATACCCCTCTCATAGGGTTTACCAATATTTTCTCGGGGGTCCTGTTCATTATTCATAAGATGCATATTACCTTGATAGGATTTATGGGTTGTTGACATGGGAGTTATCATTCGGTAACAATAAATAGATTGGATTGCTTTGTAAACCCGCCGAAGAACACGATAAATATAACCATCATGAAGAGTGACTGGATGATCGCCCAGAGAAAACCAAGGGCGGTCTGTTTGTACCGGATCTTCACGTCGCGGGAGACAAAACTATAGAGCAGTTCGCGGTATTCCCAGAGTTCGCGGAAGTCTACGGGCACCCACTTCTTTGGCGGGCGGATGATGAGGGAGGGGATGGGTGTATTGCCCGGTTCGTTTGAAGACGGAGTAAAAAAACGTCATGCTCTGTTCATCTTATTGGTGTAATATTGGATATACTTTCTATTTCTTCTTCGTAGATCAATTAGAGTCAGGGCTGTTCAATTTACAGTTGAATTTTTACACTACCAATCGAACCCTTACCGGGCTTGTTTCGGGGTCATTCTTTTTAAAGGTGTCCTGTCAAAATCTGTATCAAAACTCACCAGAACAAATCCATGCTCATCTGCCGCAGTGTACTGGTATGCATCATCAAAGTCAAGATGATACAATGCCATAGAATGAACAAGTTTTTGCAGATGTTTGGGAACAAGGGAGATTATATTGACAGCTCCTTCTATACAGATATCGATGAGGAAAACGGTAAAAATATCCGGGCGTTTCAAACGGGTGGTTATCACGCCAATCGAGTGCAGTGAAAAATCAGTAATTGCCATCTGATCTAAAATGGACTGCAGATAGGAATTCTCCCACCTCATCAGATTTTTCCTGATCAAGGAGCCGTTCCAGCCAGATATTTGTATCGACAAGATACATGAGTTAATCGCCACGCCATTCAAGAGCTTTTTTCTGAAGATCCAGTGAAGTGTATTCTTTTTTTACGTCACGCAATGCTCCAGCCCAGTCCTGACGCAGGGTAACCCTTCGTTTCGGCATTTTTCGCTCTAAAAGAAATTCTATAAAATTTATTGCCTGTATCCGCAGATCAGGTGACAGGTTTTTTGCCATTTCTTCGATTTCAGACATGAGAAAAATACACCATTTCTTTGTATTTGTGCCTGTCCATAAAATGATTTCGTCAAAGCTGGACACTCTGTGCCCGGAGGAGGTGATATTGGGCCGGTAAGAGCAAATCTTTTTTTAGCGCTCAAGAATTGTTAAGAAACCGGTCATACTCAATACAGTGGAAGAATATTGGGGTATCAAGAAAAATAGAGGAATTCATGAATGAATCGATCTAAGACGTTTCATCTTTTCAAGATGTTCTTCCTCACTGACAGCAAATGATATCTTTCCCTTAGTTACCGAACCCCTATAGGGAAGCAATCCCCTTGCATAGGGTTTCCCAATCACATCCTCAGGATTGAATTTCTTTTTTGCCATTTTTCTAACGCTTCTTTGATATTAGAACATAGACGAATAACAAGATAACCTTTTTTATCGTTCCCCGTACTGTGATATCACCCGTGCGGAAAGGAGCATGTCCCGGCAGACCCGGTCATAAACATCGTGCGCTACAAGATACAATAGCCGTTCTTCAGCGCTTATACTTTCAGGGTAAAGTGCTATTTTAGCCCCTAAATTTCAAATAAAATTTTCCAATAATACTTCTCGGATCAATCATTCAGACGCTCCCAGGGGCTTCGGCAATGCCTCCGCCCCCGCCGCTGTGGCGACCCCCACATAGCGATACATCCGAATACAGTTTTCACAACACGAAAAATGTATGCCGGCAAAACCTCGGTAACTTTTTCCATTTAAATTTTGGTTACGAGAAATTTTCGAAAATATCATCGTAGAAATAAAGAAATTTAGGGGCTGTATTGGCACATTACCCTACTTTTTCATTGTGGATATGTATCCCCATTGTACGCCAGACCCATGATGAGGATCCCTTCGTATCTCTACCATACCCCGAATAAGCCCAAATCAGCCTCCATTTCCCTTTGAAACATACTTGTGAACACAATATCCCGGGTCATTTGTTCACCGCAACAAAAAAGTCCTGAATATGCATCTATAATCGCAAAATTCTGCGAGAAACGGCACCTGATTTTTTCTCTTTAACGGTGCTCATTAAGGGGCTTTTTTGGCACCCTGTTATCCCCGATCTGACAGGGAATCCTGCCACCGGTAGTGGTTATGACGATAGTTTTTGAGAAAAGATGCTGAAAATCTGGTGAACAACAGTGGCTTCTCCGCCAAAGGAGTACCGGATATGATTACCATTATGGGAAACCTTTTCACTTCAATCACAATCATTATCTTTTACACCCATCTATTAATCTATAAATAAAATTTTTTCTGGGGTGATTATATGTCCGCGATCAAAACGTACGCCGTATACAAAGAGGGGATGCTGGTACTTGAAGATCCGGTGAATCTACCGGAACATACCCGGGTTGAAGTTGTAATCCGAAAAAAAATTTCAGAGTTTGTAAAAAAATTTGGGGAGCCGGAAGCAAAGGAAGACATTGATCAACTCCTCCTGAAGAACAGGAGAATAGTGAGTGATGAATAATTTTTCTTCTTCTCGTAATCGATACCTCAGTTATTATAAAAGCACTATTCTCACCATCACATAGCAAGGCAGGAACAACGTATTCCCGTGAATTAAAGACCCATAAATCCTGTGTAGCACTGCTTGCTGCTCTTGATGACCACGGAATTGAGGTTTTCGTTCCACGTTGTGGTCTTATTGAGATTGCGGCTGTATCAACAAGACTCGCAAACACCTCTGCCTCAGAAGAGATCTGGAATGAGGTTGAAACAAGCTTCACAATTGTACCCGAAGAACACCTTATTGAATCTGCAAAAAAAATTGCTATCAACGAAGGCTGCCAGGGTTTTGACACCTATTTCCTTGCGATTGCCGAGCAGAATTCAATTCCTCTCTTTACTGATGATCGAGGAATGCACCGCATCTGTGAACGAAGGACAATCCGGTCCTGGCTTTTGCGCGATATGGATCTTAAAACTGTAATTACAACCTGAAAATAGTCCGGCCATTGTATTACGGGTGGTTTGAGTACCGCTCTGCGAATGAAAAAACTATAGATCTGAACATCCCTCACTATTGGAAATACTTTATTGTTTGTCTATGCACGGGTCGTGATGTCAGGTAGTCAAAACACGCCCAAATCGGACTCCTTTTCCCTTCGGAACGTACGGGTGCACACAATATTCCGGGCCATTTGTCCACCGCAACAAAAAAGTCCTGAATATGCAACCTGAATCGCAAAATTCCGCGAGAAACAGCACCTGATTTTTTCTCTTTAACGATGCTCATTAAAGGGCTTTTTTGGCACCCTGTTATCCCCGATCTGGCAGGAAATCCTGCCACCGGTTGCAGCTATGACGGTTGTTTTTTAAAAATGAAAGAGAAAAATTTGAAGAATATCGGGAGGCTTTCCAGCCAAAGGAGTACCGGATATGATCTCATAAGAAAACTACATTTTGTGTTCCTTTAAATAACGCTAAAATTGCGTCCTGTTCTTTTTTGAACGGTGTAAAACGGCCATATCTTAACATTGCTTCAGACAAACATAAATGTCCATTCTGACAGAGATATATTTGCCACACGGCCCGACATCAAAAGCACGGCAGTAACGAGCGAAAACTCTCCTCTGGATGCATCAGCGGATAGCGTATGCTCCGGCAATTGCCCGAAATACGTGTCCGGCCCGCGGCGGGAATGAAAGAACATGAAACTCAACGAAGACAACACGGCAAACCGGGAGATGAATAACAACAGCACAGCTCTGCACGAAATTCATTTCCCGGATATACATGAAGGATGCAAAAACAAAGAAAACAAGCTGCATCCAACGGAACAGCAAACCGGACAAAACATCCTGCACGGGTACAGCCGGTCACGGATCCCGGACTATGGCCCGGTTAAAGGAGAAGCCGGATGACCCGGGGATATAAGCCGGTCGTTGCGATCGGCGAGGCACAACGAAAGGCAACCGCATGGGGGTTCATGCTTATCGGGCTGGTAACGGTGGCAAAGCTCCCCTTCGACTTCGTCATTAACGACAGGGGCTGCACCAGCCTTATCCGGATCAGGAGACTGAAGTATTCGCAGTATAGGATTTCAGATATCCTGAGATCCTGTGGGCAGGAGATCAAAGAGTTACGAGAACTACGGATACCGGACGGGATTTACCGTGAACTCTGGGTCAGGGGGCCGGATCGGACATGGCACCGTTATCTCGTGCTGGCGGATGGTATTGAAGCACTTGAAAATGAGGAAGACCGGCGGGATGTGAAAGATTCTGCCGGTATTCCGGATGTCCAGCAGCAACTTGTTGCCGGATAACCATACCTTTTTTCAATAATATTTTTTAAAAACATTCAGACCGGGAAGTTGGGTTATTCATTAGCAAGACGAATTACATGCTCTTTAAGATCATTTGAGAGATAAAATCTTATAGCAGCGTCGACTTCCCGGCACCATTCTGCCTTATAATCCCGATAACCTCGCCTTTGCTCCACATCAAACGAAACATCCTTCAACGCTCAGAACTCTTCAGAGGGAGGAACACGATGGAATCGCTTGAACGGCGCCTTCACTAAAATTGACAATCGCATCGCGGAGCGTGTGATATTTTTCCTGCGAGCCTCCGAGGGTGTATTTCTTGCCGGGATTGCTGCCGCGGATGGCGATGTTGTCAGAAGACATGAGTGGTACCTGCAATATTAGTTATCATTGGTCGTTAACCCCGGTGATCTGCGGAATCATTTTTTTAGAGGACTTAATTTTTATGAACGTTTCCCCTGCATGAATCTTTGTTGTTAACGTGTGTGTCACCCGATTGTAAGAAATATATCACTTTAGTTTTTCAATGAGATGGCTTCATAGTTTTTTCTGCCCAAACAACAACTCGCTCTGCCAACACCAGCGCTTCGTGATATTTTTCATCACTAACAGGACCTTCCAATCCGGGATACCGTGTTTGAGCTGCATACAGCGTAAGCGTCGACGCAGTTTTTATATCATTGGGAATAATCACACCTTCTTTTTCAAGCGCTGCCAAAAGCTGCGATATGTCATGAATATAGGGAAATACCACTTTCTTTGAGATATATACCGCCTTTATCGCTTTCTCTGCAGCCTGTTGCGCCTGGAAACAAAGATCTTCCGGGTAAATTCCTTTGGAGTGTTGTTTTTAAAAGAGCCAGACTGCTCTTTGCACGATTCAGCCACTCAACCGGATTATCCGGTTGCAATCTTTTCCGCGTCATAGATCACGACACCCTCCCGTGTGGCAGGATAAATTACCAGATATGGCGAATCACGATACTTTTCAACCTGTTCCGGGGAAACAACGATGATATCCACTGCCTTGCCAACCCCATAAAGCCGCATATAGATCTTTGCTGCTACGTCCCGGGGATTCCTGACACCTTTTTTTATCACAAGAAGATCGATATCACTGTGGGGTCCCATCTCTCCACGAGCTGCAGAACCGAACATGATAATCCGATCCGGATGTGATACCTCTACAATTCGCTGGATAATGTCATGTAAAATTTTCTTTGGGACATTCTTTTTTTGCATAGAGTATCCTTTTTTTATTATCAATTATTCAGGTATAATGCATTTGCATTCTTCTCTATGATACTTACGTTAAGGTTCTCTATCAGGATAATCATTATGAATACACCGTATCCCGGTGTTCAAATATATGGAACATAAGACAATCTCCTGTTAGTTGATACAGGATACGAAATGGGGGCACACGTACACTTCGCAGGCCGGTGAGTTCATATCTCAGGGGCCTTCCCACATCAGGATTGTCAATAATTTTCTTTACTATCTTTTTGATTTTTATCTGCACGGCTTTATCACGGACCTTGTTGATTCCCCGACGGAACTCATGGGTATACACAATGTGCATGTCATTCCCAGATGCTGTCGAGATCGTCAGGGCTGGATAGTTCACATACCCTTCCGGCTTTTACATCTTTTTTCGAACGTTCAATCTGTTTCATCAGACGGGGCGTATTAAGGATTTCAATGGTCTCAATTACTTCTTCAAATTCATTGTGCAATCGTTTCAGTGTTAAAAACGCCTCATGGCTTATCACAACATGTGCTGGTGATGCATCGTCCATTTGATATGCCACTCCCATAGAACTGAATTGATCGACATACAATTTATGTATGTTGATAAGCGGCAAAAAAAGCGGACAAATACATCTATTGACGTGTATGCACAACCGGTATAACATTCACCTGGACATGTGAAGGCATGAATAATTGCCAGCAGTGCATCCAGGATCTAGAAAAACTACCCTGGTGCATATACGCTGCTGACGGGGGTGACTTCATAGTAGGTGCAGTCAAAATAAGCCCAAATCAGCCTCCGTTTCTCGTCGGAACATACTGGTGAACATAATATTCCGGGTCATCTGTCCACCGTAGCAAAAAAGTCCTGAATATGCATCCGGAATCGCAAAATTCCGCCAGAAAAAGCACAAATTCTTTTCTCTTTAACGGTGCTTATTAAGGGGCTTTTTTGGCACCCTGTTATCCCTGATATGGCAGGGAATCCTACCCCCGGTTGCAGCTATGACGGTTGTTTTTTAAAAATGAAAGAGAAAAATTTGAAGAATAACGGGGGTTGCATGATCGATAAAGAACATCCCCGTCTACACCAGTCAGTTCCCATTTTTGCGAATTGAATAACGCTATAATTGCACCCAATTTAGGAAATACTGTTTGAATAGCCGTATTTATTACATACCCGTTATTCATTCAGTCACGCCAATATAGATAAAGGACATATACTCTAATTGCCACACGGCCTGGCAGGAAAGCAGGGCAATAAAGGGAAAAAACTCTCCTCGGATTGTATCAGCGGATAGCGTATGCTCCGTTACTTGCCCGGAAGATCGCTAAAGGCACGCGGCAGGAGTTTTAAAAAAATGAGATTTGATGCAATGAATCAGAATGACCGGGAGATGAACGATGGCAGGACATACTCAGACAAACTGCATGGTCTTTTAAATCCCGGTGGAAAAAGAGGGTGCAGGAATCAGACAAAGAAAAATGACCTGCAGCCTGATGTACAGCAGATTGAACAAAAAACCGGGTCCGGATTCTTTCGGTCACGGATTACGGCACATGACCCGGCGCGAAGGTGAGGCAGGATGACTCGGGGATACAAACCGGTCGTTGGGATCGGCGAGGCACAGCGCAAGGCGACCGCATGGGGGTTCATGCTGATTGGGCTGGTAACGGTGGCAAAGCTCCCCTTCGATTTCGTCATTAACGACAGGGGCTGCACAAGCCTAGTCCGGATCAGGAGACTGAAGTATTCGCAGTATAGGATTTCAGATATCCTGAGATCCTGCGGGCAGGAGATCAAAGAGTTACGGGAACTCAACATTCCGGATGGAATCTTTAAGGAACTCTGGGTGCGGGGGCCGGATCGGACATGGCACCGGTATCTCGTGCTGGCGGATGGTATTGAATCTCTTGAAAATGAGGAGGACCGGCGGGATGTGAAAGATTCTTCCGGATCTCCATCTGCTGATCCGTGACAACCCCATAACATTCTCTTTTTTTCCCGTTTGACAGTCAGGCAATTGGCATGGCTCGTTGGACAGGCCCGGATTATGACTTTATCAGTATGAATACATTGATATCATAGAATTTCATATGAATACAATGTAATCAATTATGACAACCAGTATCACCGTTCGCGTACCGGATAATTTAGTAGATCAACTTGATGAGTTGGCAGTTTCACTTGAACGTTCAAGGGCATATCTGGTAAAAAAGGCAATGGAGATGTATATCTCTGAATATGCAGATTATCGCATTGCTCTTGAGCGGCTGCGGGACAAGAATGATGACATAATTTCCTCACAGGAGATGAAAAACCTCCTTGGCATATCGGATTGATTATAAACGCTCTGTCTTCAATGACATAAAAAAGATCGACCAACCGGTTGCAGAACGGATAATCCATGAGATAGATTCCGAACTTGCAAAAAACCCGGAAATTGGCGAAGCACTGAAAGGTCAGTTCAAGGGATTGTATAAATATCGTGTCGGGAACTGGAGGGTAATATATTCAATCCTTTCTGATAGTGTTCTCATTCTTCGAATCAGGCATCGGAGCGTTGTATACCAATAATATTCTCTATTGTCAATGGCGGATGGAATTGAAGCTCTTGAAAATGAGGAGTACCGGCGGTATGAGAATGATTCTTCCGGTATTCCGCAAACTGATCCGTGATAACCCCATCATCCTATCTTTTTTCCGGTTTGACTGTCCAGCAATTGACATGGCTCGTTGGATAGGCACCTTCTTTTATCATCCCTCCCACTCGATGGGAGAAAACAGGATAGGATAGATACAAAATAATACTCAAATCAACAAGAGTTGTATAAACGTGTCCATTAAATCAGCGCATATGGGGTTCTATCCCGAAATCATTTGACATCCCATAACAAATTTTATGCACTTCACATTGCAATATAGATATGTGAATAAGGAATCGGGAATTGATCTGCACGATCTCGTCATACGGAGGCGGCAGGAGATTCTCACTATTGCAAAGCTCCGTGGTGCGAAAAATATCCGTCTCTTCGGTTCGGTCAGTCGACATGAGGCCCGACATGATAGTGATATCGATCTTTTGATTGATCTCGAACCGGAGCGTAGCCTTCTGGATGTTGGTGGACTTGCCATGGATCTGCAACAGCTGCTGAATCATAAAGTGGATGTAATAACAGAAGCCGGACTCAGACCAAGAATTCGTGTCGATGTACTCAAAGATGCCCGCCCGTTATGAGAGACGATCACGAACGCGTAATCGATATTATTGAAGCGATTGAACGTATTGAAAAGATCACTTCAAAGGGAAAACGCGTTTTTTATGATGATGAAATGGTCCAGGTCTCTAGTAATCCACCACCTCCAGATAATTGGTGAAGCAGTTCGTGCACTGTCACCAGAATTTCGTTCTCTGCATTCAGACACCCCGTGGTCTGATATTATTGGTATGAGAAATATCCTTGTTCATCACTATTTCGCGATTGATAAGGATGCTGTCTGGAATGTCGTAGAGCGTGATCTGCCGGCAATGAAAGAGCGGTTTTTATATTATCGTTGAATTGTATCTGCTCATATCATTTGTACTAAACATTGTGCAGCATACTGACCGTTTTTAGTTCACAATGAGATCATAATGACGTCTCATCCCAGATACGCACAATACAGCTTCGGATCCCGTTCTCCCATGCCAAACGAGAAAATCGACCGGCTGGATCTGTTCACCTTAACTTTTTCATGTGTCGATCATCGTATCGCGGATCATGAGATATTTCTTCTGCAATTTGCCAATGCGTACTTTTTCATAAACCCTATATCCACCAGCGGCGAGAGGATCCCGGAGATCGGCATCACCAGCCGTGGGAAATAAACTTTCGTCATGATCCCGGCATTACTCACCATGCTCGTGGTCGAACGGGTGAGCCCTTCAGAGAAGAGCGTCCAGGGGAGGAGTGCGGCAAAACTGAACAGGGGATAGGGGACACCATCTGAGGGAATCTTTGCAAACCCGCCGAAGAACAGCGTGAAGATCACCATCATGAAGAGCGGCTGGATGATCGCCCAGAGAAAACCAAGGGCGGTCTGTTTGTACCGGATCTTCACGTCGCGGGAGACAAAACTGTAGAGCAGTTCGCGGTACTCCCAGAGTTCGCGGAAGTCTACGGGCACCCACTTCTTTGGCGGGCGGATGATGAGGGTGGGGATGGGTGTATTGCCTTGTGGGGGTTCATGTGAAGACGGAGTAAAAAAACGTCATGCTCTGTTCATCGTATTGATGTAATATTGGATATACTTTCTATTTCTTCTTCTCTGATTAATGTGTGAAAAGCGTCCGTGTGGGTTGTTATCGAGGGGTTACGGTATCCGTACGGCACATTACGTATGATCGTCTCGGAATCTCCCGTCTTGATGATGGAAATCTTTATAGAAAAAACATTTTCTCTTCTGAATATTAACGGTTCATATCACCAGAACGTTGCAGTATACAATACCTGAATATCGCTTATACGTAATTTACTCATTTCAGATCAATCTCCCGGAGTTTCATCCAGATAATCGAACCGGATATAAAAAATTCTCCACGGTATGTTCGGGGTAGAATTTGGTCCCACACTGCCCACCTTGGACCTCCAGTACTTACTCCCTTATCTGGTTTGAGGCCGGTTACCAGATCAGAACATGGATGGCGGGCATGAAAAAATAAACCCGTCACGGGAAGAGATTACCATTATGGGAAACCTTTTCACTTCAATCACAATCATTATCTTTTACACCCATCTATTAATCTATAAGTAAAATTCTTTCTGGGGGGATTGCCTGTCCGCGATCAAAACGTACGCCGTATACAAAGAGGGGATGCTGGTACTTGAAGATCCGGTGAATCTACCGGAACATACCCGGGTTGAAGTCGTAATCCGAAAAAAATTTTCAGAGTTTGTAAAAAATTTTGGAGAGCCGGAAGCAAAGGAAGACATTGATCAACTCCTCCTGAAGAACAGGAGAATAGTGAGAGATGAATAATTTTTCTTCTTCTCGTAATCGATACCTCAGTTATCATAAAAGCACTATTCTCACCTTCACATAGCCCGGCAGGGACAACATATTCCCGTGAATTAAAGACCCATAAATCCTGTGTAGCACTGCTTGCAGCTCTTGATGACCACGGAATTGAGGTATTTATTCCACGTTGTGGTCTTATTGAGATTGCGGCGGTATCAACAAGACTCGCAAATACCTCTGCCTCAGAAGAGATCTGGAATGAGGTTGAAACGAGTTTCACAATTGTACCCGAAGATCGCCTTATTGAATATGCAAAAAAAATTGCAATCAACGAAGGTTGCCAGGGTTTTGATACCTATTTCCTTGCGATCGCCGAGCAGAATTCAATTCCTCTCTTTACGGATGATCTGGGAATGTACCGCATCTGTGAAAGAAGGACAATCCGGTCCTGGCTGTTGCGCGATATGGATCTTAAAACAGTAATTACGACCTGAAAATAGTCCTCCGGCCATTGTATTACAGGATGTTTGAGTACCACATTGCGATTAAAAAACTATAGACCTTAAATAGCCATCACTATTGGAAATACTCTATTGTTTGTCTATGCACGGGTCGTGATGTCAGGTAGTCAAAATAAGCCCAAATCAGCCCCCGTTTCTATTCGGAACCTACTGGTGCACACAATATTACGGGCCATCTGTCCACCGCTGCAAAAAAGTCCTGAATATACAACCTGAATCGCAAAATTCCGCCAGAAACAGCACTAATTCGTTTCTCTTTAATGGTGTTCCTAAAGGGGCATTTTTTAGCACCTGTTATAGCCAAACTTCGAGGGGATCCAGCCACCGGAAGCGGTTATGATGATGGTTTTTTTTAAATGGATGATGAAAATCTGGTGAATAACGGGGGGCTTTCCAGCCAAAGGAGTGCCCGATATGATCTTTTAAGAAAACTACATTTTGTGTTCCTTTAAATAACGCTAAAATTGCGTCCTGTTCTTTTTTGAACGGTGTAAAACGGCCATATCTTAAAATTGCTTCAGACAAACATAAATGTCCATTCTGACAGAGATATATTTGCCACACGGCCCGACCTCAAAAGCACGGCAGTAACGAGCGAAAACTCTCCTCTGGATGCATCAGCGGATAGCGTACGCTCTGGCATTTGCCCGAAAAGTACCGTCCGGCACGCGGCAGGAATGAAATGGTCATGCGATACAAAGAAGACAACACGGCAAACCGGGAGATGAATAACAGCAGCACAGCACTGCACGAAATTCATTTCCCTGTTATACATGAAGGATGCAAAAACAAAGAAAACAAGCTGCATCCAACGGAACAGCAAACCGGACAAAACATCCTGCACGGGTACAGCCGGTCACGGATCCCGGACTATGGCCCGGTTAAGGGAGAAGCCGGATGACACGTGGATATAAGCCGGTCGTTGCGATTGGCGAGGCACAACGGAAAGCAACCGCTTGGGGATTCCTGCTCATCGTCTTAGTGACGGAGGCAAAGATCCCGTTCGATTTCGTCATCGATGACCAGGGATGCATAAGCCTTATCCGGATCAGGAGACTGAAGTATTCGCATTATGGGATTTCAGATATCGTGAGATCCTGCGGGCAGGAGATCAAAGAGTTACGGGAACTTCGGATACCAGACGGGATTTACCGTGAACTCTGGGTGCGGGGGCCGGACCGGGCCTGGCACCGGTATCTAGTGCTGGCGGATGGTATTGAATCTCTTGAAAATGAGGAGGACCGGCGGGATGTGAAAGATTCTTCCGGTATTCCGGATGTCCAGCAGCAACTTGTTGCTGAATAACCATTCTTTTTTTTAGGGCCTGCCAGTGTAAAAAGGTTCAGATAATTTCTGGAATCATGTAACCATCTTCACAATCATGTTTTCGCATTGTATGTTAAGGCCATCGTGTTGCCTATGCAAGGACTCTTCATAATCATCTATAGAATATAGTAAATAACATAACTTTTTTAAATAATAAAATAATATATGATTGATGGCAAGAAAACAAGTTTATTCGATTAAGCGCGTGATTAAACGTGATG
>Ga0194039_1001442_pt1 | contig 12768 bp, 9 predicted proteins | sample JunL228m_MetaG_FD_148679 | JGI IMG/M metagenome (GOLD analysis project Ga0194039, IMG submission 148679) | Anoxic zone freshwater microbial communities from boreal shield lake in IISD Experimental Lakes Area, Ontario, Canada - Jun2016-L227-8m | ecosystem: Environmental > Aquatic > Freshwater >...
CTGAATTTTCTTCTGCTTCTCTTTTCCATGACAGTAAATTTAAGGGTTTGTTTTCCACCTTAACTCCCTGTCCTAAAAAAAGGTTACATTATACCACTCCTCATCAAAATAATTATAATTGCCGTATAAATCGAAAACCTAATTGTAAGCTCCCCCTTAAGTAGAAGCATTTAAAATTAGAGATTCCATTTATATTTTGCATCCTGTTGAAATGTGGGAATGCCTAAAGCTGAATAAAAGCGATATTAATACTATAAGGAGAAGCAACTGTAGTTTTCAATGGAAGGATTCAAGTTGGATCAATGTGTCCACAGCTTTCCTTTGATTTTCATTTTGCAACCTTGCAAACTTTGCAAACTTTGCAGTTTTGCAAAATGAAAACAAACAAATGATAAAGGGACTATTTAAAGTCGCTGTCTAAAAAAATCAATATAATAATTGAAAGCGAATAAGGGAAAAGTTTCAGTGATGTTACAGTAAGAAAAAGAAAAACTCCGACAAACCACTGATATTCAGATCATTATCGGAGCTTATTTGTGCCCGGAACAGGACTCGAACCTGCACATCCTGGGGACACTAGTCCCTGAAACTAGCGCGTCTACCAATTCCGCCATCCGGGCAATAAAGAACTAAAGAACAATAAAAAACGGCTGATAACAGCCGGTTATGGTGCCCAGGACAAGACTCGAACTTGCACAGCCTGAGGCCACTACCCCCTCAAAGTAGCGTGTCTACCAATTTCACCACCTGGGCAAAGAATTCTGAAAGTACAATAATCAGGGCGGTATTTTCAGATGTTTTATAAGAACAATTCGTTCAAACCGGGCGCAAAGGTATAAAAAATTTACGATTTACGAGTTTTGATTTACGATTTATTAAAAAAAGGACTGCGGATGAGGTTAATGGGCTAAGAGGGAGACGAGGTATGCAACAAGGATCCCCAGGCATACCGTGAGGAATTTCTGAAGGTTATACCTGTGATGCTCTTCTGTTTCAAAAAGGATGGAAGTAGACACATGCAGGAAGATCCCTATTACTACCGCCATGCTGTAAGTGAAGAAAAAGTCAAGGGAGGCGGTTGTGCTGGTCTCTATAACCAAACCTGCCAGAGAGCCCAGGGGGGTCATCAAAGCAAAGATACCAAGATAGATAAAGGCTTTACCTGTTTTACAGCCGTAATGCATAAACAAACCCATCAATGTAAGTGAAATTGGGATGTTATGGACCACGATTCCAAGGACCAGCGAATGCTGAACCTGCTTTGCAAAACCACTAGCCAGTGGCATCCCTTCAAGGAATGCATGGATGCACAAACCTGTTAAAAGGAGCCATGGAGCAACCTTCTCCCCTTCCCTATGCTCGTGTTTGTGGCCGTGTTCAGCCCCCTCGGTGATCAGTTCAAGAGCTAACTGTACCAGGAACCCCAGTATCACAAAAAGGCCTGCAAGCGGCGCAGGTCTCGAGAAAACCTCAGGCACAAGTATCAGAAAGCTTATCCCGATCAGGAATGCACCTGAGAAGGCAAGTAAAAGCTTAAGCAGCTTCTGGTCGTCGCGGGGGATCAGGAATACCAGGGAACCGCCGGCGATCACTGTTGCGATAAGGACGAAGTAGACTAAAATATTCATGATTCGGCAATATCTTTATGCAATGTAAATGGCGTTTAGCGCCGATCAGGGATCCCCCAGCCATCCAGCTATCCAGTCATACAGCTATCCAGCTACCCAGCTACCCAGCTATCCAGCTATCCGGTTATCCAGTTATCCAGCTACCCAGCCATCCAGCTACCCGGTTCTCCCATCATTCCACATCTATGATCCGGTACTTTGTACTCATCGGAACTCCTTTGAAATTCTCAAGGAACCTTTCCGAAATTCTTTTCAGGCAGCCGGTATTCTCAGGCAAACCCATAGTATTCAAGTCCTTATGCACCTTTTGCAGAAATTTCTCGCTCAGCACTATACGGTTCTCAAGGCATTTGGTCATCAGTCGTGCCGTGAGATCCACATCAGAGCCATAATAGTCGTTTGTTCCCTCGAAAAAACTGATATTATACACTTCCGAGCAATAATGAATGGCAACTTTGCATGGCAAAAAAGTACCGGCCACCGGATAATGCTGTATGTTGTACAAAGTGGCATAGATCTCTTCAAGGAGCATATAATAGGAGTTGATGGCAGGCTTTGATTTCAGCACATCATCGGGTATGAACAACATGATCTCATCCCCTATTCCCTTGACAATATTTTCGGGAAAATCATTCAGAAGCGAAAGAAAATTAAACGTATTGTTGAGTTTACGCCCCCAGTCGGTCAGCCCGCCCAGGTATTTCATATCAGTAGAACGGTTGATATCCATAAAAAAGCAAGTTCCCGGGCATGGAGGGACGGAAGCAAGATGGCGCACCATCTCTTCCGAATTGGGATCTTTAAAATGGATAAAATAGGCCATCAGAATACCCTCAGGGCATCTTCCTCGTTGGGATAAATTTCAAAGATGGTTGTAAATCCTGATATTTCAAAAATCTCGCGGATGTTCTCCTGCAAACTGCAAAGGACGAACTTCCCTTTGACCATTGTAATCCTTTTCAGCGCCATCAGTAGGATCCTGAGGCCCGAGCTGCTTACGTAATCCATCTGCCCGCAGTTGACCAGTATTTTTGTAACATTCTGATCGAGGAGTTCCATAAGCCGTTTTTCCAGGATGCTGTAGTTGATTGTATCCAGCCTGCCGTTAATGCCAATAATCATGCATTTCTCATTATTCTTTTCAATAAGTTCCATAACCAGAAGATTGTGTTAATAATTGCGGATTAAAAGTACAATATTTTTTCCATCCCGTCTTTCATACCGGATGTCATTCACCAACTGTTTCACGAAATGAATACCAAGCCCTCCTATCTGGCGGTCTTCAATAGGCTTGTTAACAGTATCGCTGGTGTTCTTTTCAAGGATGTTGAATTCCCTGCCATCGTCTTCCAATACAATCTGGATTGAATCCGGGGCAAGCCTGCTAAATGTCAAAATTATTTCGTGGTCCCGGCCGTCATCATAAGCATAAAAAACAATATTCGTAAAAAGCTCTTCCAGGATGAGGTTCAGCTCCATGGTAATTTTCGGGGGGATATCCCACAGTTCAGAAACCTGTTCCAGGGATGCAACCATGCGGTTCAGTTCCCCCAACTTATTGAGTAAGCGAACCTGCTTCACATCCGGGGATTTACTTTCCTGTCCCTGCATTTTCTTTGATTTCAGTACCAGCAGGGTTATGTCATCGGCCTGATCAGCTCCTTTCATAAAATCAAGCAAATCATTTTCAAGACGGTGTATCAGCTCTGCCGGACAAAGATCAGCATTCCTCCTGACAATTTCAAGCATGGGTTCATCCCCATAGAACCGGTCAGCCTTGTTTAAGGCTTCGGTCACTCCGTCGGTATATAAAAGCAATGCATCACCGGGGGAAAAGATGACCGTTCCAGAGCCATATGTTGCGTGTTCAAAAATCCCAAGGGGTATGCCATGTACATCTTTCAGCTTTTCGGTTTTCCCCCCGGGGCGGATAAGGAAAGGGGGATTATGACCTGCATTGCAATAGGTGAGGGTGTCGTTCTTAAGGTCGACGATCCCTGCAATAAAGGTCACGAACATCTGGTTTGGATTTTCCCGGCAGATTTCCTTATTGATCTCATACACACTCTGGTTCAGGGGTACATTGAGGGAGATCCTTGAACGGAACTGAGTGCGTGCACTCACCATGAAAAGGGAGGCAGGCACACCTTTGCCCGACACATCGCCGATCGCAATGAATAGGTGGTCGTCATCAAGAAAATAAAAATCATACAAATCGCCTCCGACTGCCCGGGCAGGGTCCAGAAGGGCGGCCAGGTCCCAGTCGTCCCTGGAGGGAAAATTCTTTGGAAGAAGCCCCATCTGGATATCATGGGCCACACTCAGTTCACTTTCCATTTTTTCACGGGCCGCCGTGGCTTCCTGAAGGTTCCTGATGTAATGAGCCAGCTCATCTTTCATCAGGGAGAATGCGTTGGTAAGCTGGGAAATTTCATCCTTGGAACGGTAAACAGGGAGGGCGGTCCCAAAATCCCCCTGCCCTATCCTGTGGGTCGCTTCCACAAGCCGGCTTATCGGTCTGACGAATTTCCTTGTGATCAGGATGGTGATCAGCATCATCGCAAGGAGGCTGAAAAAGAAAATGGCTATGAGCTTCCTGAAGAAATCATAGAGGCCTGCATACAATTCCCTCGTGGGGAAAGTGATTGCAAATATCCATGTGGTATGGGGTACCGGTGCCGAGTAGATCCAGCTAGGGACCTTCACATGCTGAAGGTCAGTAATTTTAACAAACATCCTTTCTCCAAGCAACATCTTGTCGATCACAGAATCATGTGCTACGTCACCTTTACGGAGAAGCAGGGTGCGTATGTCGGTATTCACGTATTGCTCGCTTATCGGCGTAATCAGCTTGCCTTTGCGCGAGAGGAGGTAGCTGTAACCGGTCTGGGAGACCCTTGCCGATGTCAGGATATGCCTGAAAGTCTGGAGCGAGATATCCATGGTAATAACACCTGCAAAAACACGCTTATGGTTCACCCAGTGATAGAAAGGCACCGAATAAGTGCACATCAGCGTATCACCGCCCCCCTTGTCATAATAAGGTTCCGACCATACTGCTTCACCCTTTATCTTCGGAATACGGTACCAGTCCTTGTTCAGATAGTCATATTCGGCGGATGAGAGGTCCCTTTCCACAATCGTATGGGCCGTTTCAAAAACATAATGGCAATACCTGTAACGATTTTTATCGAACATATAGGGTTCGAATGCAATAGCGCTTCCGAAAACAACAGTGTCGTCGAGGACAAACTCTTTTGCAAGGTCGGTGATCATGCTGTAATCAGGGTTTTCGGCTTCCAGGGCCCCCGACAGGGTATAGGGCACCTGTTCTACCGGCCTGATCACATTGCTGATGCGTGAAATGGTCAGGTCAGTAATATTTGACGCCCTCTGCAGGGCATCCTGGTCCAGGATTGCACGGGTGTATGAGAATGTATAATAAAATGCGATGCTGAAGACGACCAGGAAGGCCAGTATAAAAAAGCGGGTATACCTGATTGCAAGGCTTCCCCGGCCAAGCAGCCGCATACCGGGCTTTTCGTTGCCGGTTGACAGGTTTTCATTCTCCATATTCGGTTCAGGCTGGTTGGCCCTGTTCTTAGTTATAGCTGTAACGGACTTTGCGAAAGTAAAGTTAAAAAAGAATATATTTGTACTGATATAAATTATTATAAATGGATAATGCATTAAACCTCCTGAAACCTGAGCGCTTATGGTACTATTTTGCCGAGATCTGCAAAGTGCCGCGCCCATCGAAAAAAGAAGAAAAAATAGCCTCATGGCTTATCGATTTCGCAAAAAAACACAAGCTGGAATATATAAAGGACGAATGCGGTAACATCCTCATCCGCAAGAACGCCTCAGCGGGTTATGAAAACCGGAAAACAGTGGTTCTCCAGTCGCATATGGATATGGTTTGTGAGAAAAACTCAGGCACCGTCCACGATTTTGATAAGGATCCTATCATTCCCTGGATCGAAGGCGAATGGGTCAAGGCGGCCGGCACGACGCTTGGCGCCGACGACGGGATAGGGATTGCCGTGCAGCTGGCGATTCTCGAGGCTGATGATATTGCCCACGGGCCGCTGGAGGCATTATTTACCATGGATGAGGAAACGGGCCTCACCGGCGCTTTCGGCTTAAAACCCGGCTTGTTGAAGGGCAGGGTGCTTATCAACCTTGATTCAGAAGACGAAGGACAGGTATTCATCGGCTGTGCAGGAGGCAAGGATACAGTGGCCAGCCTGCCTCTTACTACCGAAGCAGCCCCTTCTTCACTTTCCGCCTATAAGGTGAGCATAACAGGGTTAAAAGGAGGCCATTCGGGCGATGATATTAACAAAGGGCTTGGGAATGCTACCAAACTCCTCAACCGTTTCCTCTGGAATGCTTCCAGGGATTTCGGCATAAGGATTTCTTCATATAATGCCGGGAACCTCAGGAACGCCCTTGCAAGGGAAGGTTTTGCCGTTGTAGCTGTGCCTTCTGCCCATACGAAGGCATTTGAAACATCGGCTGAAACTTTTTACAGGGACCTGGTCGGAGAACTCCATGTAACCGAACCACAATTGAAATTTTCCGCCGCTCCCTCATCCGCAGTCTCAACAGTATGGACAAGCGGGCTGCAGAGTTCGGTACTGAATGCCCTTTATTCCTGTCCCCACGGGGTACTGGCCATGTCGAGGGAGATACCCAATTTTGTGGAAACTTCCACGAACCTGGCTTCAGTGAAGGAGAAAGACGGAAATGTTTTCATCACAACAAGCCAGCGGAGCTCTGTTGAGTCTTCAAAGAAAGATGCAGGCAACATGGTTGCAAGTGTATTTACCCTAGCAGGGGCAAAGGTGGAACAGTCGGCCGGTTACCCGGGATGGAAGCCCAATCCTGATTCGGAGATACTCAGGCTTACTGTTCAGTCGTACAAAAAGCTGTTCGGAAAGGAACCCGAGGTCCTGGCCATCCATGCCGGGCTTGAATGCGGACTGGTAGGTGCCATCTACCCGGGAATGGATATGGTTTCGTTCGGTCCAACGATCAAAGGGGCGCATTCCCCCGATGAAAGGCTTGAAATCCCTTCAGTTACAAAATTCTGGGACCTTACGCTGGAAGTACTGAAAGAGATTTAGCCGGCAGTCGGCAGTCAGCAGTCAGCAATCGGCAGTCAATAAAATACAGTTTATGCGATCGTTTCTCCTGGCCTTCACATTGTGTACTTTCTGCTTTTCTTCCACGGCCCAGTTCAGTTTTTCCGATTCCTCGGTTACAATGAGGATAAAGCGCGATATTTATACACTTGCATCTGATTCTTTCCTGGGCAGGGAAGCTGGAACCGAGGGGGAGAAAAAGGCATACACTTATATCATCAGCAGGTTCAAAGAAGCAGGTGTGCCTCCACTGTCGGGCAACAATTACCTGCAGCCCTTTACTACAGGGCATATGAAGTTCACAACACCCCCGTATCTTATTGCCGGGGGAAGGTCATTCGAATGGAGAGAGGACTTCGGGTTATGTGCCTATTCTGCCAATGATTCCGTAAGTTCGCTATGGGCTGATGCGGGGTTCGGACTGGTTATACCTGCCGATGGCATCGACAGCTACAAAGACATTCCTGCGGTCAGCGGGAAGATCGTCCTGATCAACCTTGGAACGCCTGCGGGAATAAGCAAAGAACATCTCCGGGGGGCCGGGTTGGCTCCTGCTGTGAGGATAGCCGATGCAGTGATCAAAGGAGCGTCGGGGGTGATACTTTATAACGGCCTGGGCGATGAAAACAGCAGGCTGTTTGACTTTTCAAAAAGCGATTCTGTAAGTATCCCGGTGATGTATGCAAAAACCGGGGTCATTGACTTTGTCAAAAAGCATCCCGGCGAGCCCGTAATTATGGCAGCGCACCTGGAACGGATCAGGAATACTTATACCAATGTTTGTGCTTACATCAACAACGGGGCGGCCCGGACGATCATCCTTGGAGGGCATTACGACCACCTGGGAAAAAGCCAGGAACCAAGGTACAACGGGGCTTACTGTGTGGGGGCTGATGACAATGCGAGCGGGACTGCCGGTATCCTCGAACTTTCAAGGTATTATTCCGCCCATAAGGATCCCCTCAACAATTACCTGTTCATTTTATTTTCAGCAGAAGAGAAGGGCTTGTTCGGTTCGGAGTATTTTGTAAGGCAGATGAGGCGGGGCATGAAAGATTCCATCAATTTCATGCTGAACTTTGATATGATTGGCAGGCTTGGTTGCCAGGGGCTGCAGCTTACTGCAGAGGCGACAGGGAGTTCCCCCGACTGGCCAAAACTTTACAGGGAAGTGAAACATCCCGCCTTCAGCCTGGAGAAGGTCATTGCATCACTTCCCTTTTCAGACCAGGATGCTTTTTACAATGCAGGTATCCCTGTGCTATACCTGAACACAGGTCTCCACGACCGTTACCATACCCCTTTGGACAAGCCTGAGACCATCAACTATACCGGCATAACCGAAATCCTCAAGTATTCGGAAGATCTGGTCGGAAGAGCAGGATCAGGCGAAAGAGCCAGGTACAGGAAAGTCCCGGGGCTTATTCTCGATTTCGAGATGGCTGGATTTATCCTTTCATACATAGGTGAACAGCTGTCGTTCTGACTGCTGACTGCCGGGTACTGACTGTTGGTTACTGATTGCTGACTGCTGACTATCGCCTGTTGCTGACTGCCGGCTCACGGCTTCCTGCTCCCGTTTCCCAGCTCCCTGCTCCCCGTTCCCTATAACCCCACCCCTACTCCAATTCGGAACACCGGGTTTGAATAGGGTGAGTAGTACGTATCGTTCAGGTTGAACAGTATGAGGAGGTCCATGAACACCCTGCCGCCTATTGGCTGGGAGTAGCCCCCTCCAATAAGCACGCTGTTGTAGGAGATAGTGCTTTGTCCTGGTGCCAGGGTGTTATTGTATGGATCATAGATTCGGCCCAGGGGATCATAATGGTATGGCTGAATATAGGCCATATATTCATATTCGGCATGGGCGAAGAGGTTTCCGATCCAGCTGTGGAAAAGGCTTCTGAGGTAATACCTGAGATAGATCCTCCCTCCGTAGACATTTGAAGAAAAGTCGAGATAATCTTTGTTGATGTCATCCCAGTAATAATCCCTGTACCTGAAGTACTGGTAGGTAAAGCCCAGTCCGACGTACAACTGGTCAAAAGTACGTATCCGTACTTCAGGTGAGACCATGATACCGGTGACTGTCCCGAACTGGAATCCGACATTACCGCCTACTGAAAATCGTCTCCAGGCGTTATCTTTAGGCAATGCAGGCTTGGTCGGGTGGAAAATATTAGCTGAATCCTGGGCAAAGGCCTGGAAGGATGTAAAAAAGAATGTAAGGAGGAAACTGAGGAGAATAGCGGTTTTTCTCATTGATGTCTGATAAAATTGAGTGCAGGAATGTAACCTTTTCCTTTGATATCAGTACAAAGGTACAACAGAAACGTGAAAAGGGGTTACAATTGTTTTGCTATATATAATAGGTAAATAAAAATAATTGAAAAAAAGCTTGACTTTCCTTTTTTGTATGAAATAAAGTTGTAATTTTGCACTCCGATTTCGACGTTCTTTTATCACAACTGTAGATGACCAACAAAAACCCGCTTAGATCAAGGGTTTAAATGAAGTTGAAAACTTTTTTTCACAAAATGAAAAAAAAGTTTGGATGGAATGAAAAAAGTTGTAATTTTGCAGTCCGTTTTTGAACGAAGTACCCGGAAGGGGTTTAGAAATAGAAAGTTCTTTGAAAGTTTGAAGTAAGAAAGTAGCAAATATCCCAGAGATTGAAAATCAATTTCTTTGGTAATGATTAACCTGAGGCATTAAATTTTCCTTATACAATGGAGAGTTTGATCCTGGCTCAGGATTAACGCTAGCGGCAGGCCTAATACATGCAAGTCGAACGGTAACAGGTCCAGCAATGGATGCTGACGAGTGGCGCACGGGTGCGTAACACGTATGCAATCTACCCTTAACTGGGGGATAGCCCCGAGAAATCGGGATTAATACCCCATAATATTATGATGAGGCATTTCATTATAATTAAAGCTCCGGCGGTTTTGGATGAGCATGCGCGACATTAGCTAGTTGGTGAGGTAACGGCTCACCAAGGCGACGATGTCTAGGGGTTCTGAGAGGATTCACCCCCACACTGGTACTGAGACACGGACCAGACTCCTACGGGAGGCAGCAGTAAGGAATATTGGTCAATGGACGCAAGTCTGAACCAGCCATGCCGCGTGAAGGATGACGGCCCTATGGGTTGTAAACTTCTTTTGTACGGGAAAAAATCCCTGGTCGTGAACCGGGGTTGATGGTACCGTAAGAATAAGCATCGGCTAACTCCGTGCCAGCAGCCGCGGTAATACGGAGGATGCGAGCGTTATCCGGATTCATTGGGTTTAAAGGGTGCGCAGGCGGAATGATAAGTCAGTGGTGAAATCCTACAGCTTAACTGTAGAACTGCCATTGATACTATCGTTCTTGAGTACATTTGGAGTGGGCGGAATGTGTCATGTAGCGGTGAAATGCTTAGATATGACACAGAACACCGATCGCGAAGGCAGCTCACTAAGTTGTAACTGACGCTCAGGCACGAAAGCGTGGGGATCAAACAGGATTAGATACCCTGGTAGTCCACGCTGTAAACGATGATCACTCGATGTTGGCGATATACTGTCAGCGTCTAAGCGAAAGCATTAAGTGATCCACCTGGGGAGTACGATCGCAAGATTGAAACTCAAAGGAATTGACGGGGGCCCGCACAAGCGGAGGAGCATGTGGTTTAATTCGATGATACGCGAGGAACCTTACCTGGGCTAGAACGCTGGGCGACCGTCCGGGAAACCGGATTTCTCTTCGGAGCGGCCAGCGAGGTGCTGCATGGTTGTCGTCAGCTCGTGCCGTGAGGTGTCGGGTTAAGTCCCATAACGAGCGCAACCCCTATCATTAGTTGCCATCAGGTCATGCTGGGAACTCTAGTGAAACTGCCTACGCAAGTAGTGAGGAAGGTGGGGATGACGTCAAATCAGCACGGCCCTTACGTCCAGGGCTACACACGTGCTACAATGGCCGGTACAAAGGGCAGCTACTTGGTGACAAGATGCTAATCTCAAAAACCGGTCTCAGTTCGGATCGAAGTCTGCAACTCGACTTCGTGAAGTTGGATTCGCTAGTAATCGTATATCAGCAATGATACGGTGAATACGTTCCCGGGCCTTGTACACACCGCCCGTCAAGCCATGGGAGTTGGGGGTACCTAAAGTACGTGACCGCAAGGAGCGTCCTAGGGTAAAACCAATGACTGGGGCTAAGTCGTAACAAGGTAGCCGTACCGGAAGGTGCGGCTGGAATACCTCCTTTCTAGAGAGTGAGTTACTATTTTCCTGATCTGTTTCAGGAATGATATTTTCTACTACATTTTACTTCTTTTTCTTAATGAGAATTAAGAAAAATCCCAAACCGAGCTTAGGTAGTGGTTTATACCATTGAGTCCAGGATTAACGATGTCGGTTTTACGTTTTTATTCGTAACTCGTAATTCGTAATTCGTAATTTCAATAGTCCCGTAGCTCAGTTGGTTAGAGCACTACACTGATAATGTAGGGGTCCGCAGTTCAAATCTGCGCGGGACTACATGAATCGATTTGGGGAATTAGCTCAGCTGGCCAGAGCACTAGCTTTGCAAGCTAGGGGTCAAGGGTTCGACTCCCTTATTCTCCACAACACGGGATGAACGATGCGAGTGAGAAGCGTGTATAAGTAGATTGCCCTTCTCTCCCATTTTTCTAGAAAACCCAATTGTTCTTTGACATATTGAAAGAAAATACAATGATTAGTCGAAAGATTGTCATTATATCCTTATTATATTAAAGAGTAAGCATACAATAGAAAGAAAGTAATTAAGAGCGTATGGCGGATGCCTTGGCTCTCAGAGGCGATGAAGGACGTGGTAAGCTGCGATAAGCTTCGGGGAGGTGCAAACTACCTTCGATCCGGAGATTTCCGAATGGGGCAACCCACCCGATTGAAGATCGGGTATCCTGGTAACGGGATGCAAACCCGGGGAACTGAAACATCTAAGTACCCGGAGGAGGAGAAAACAATAGTGATTCCCCAAGTAGTGGCGAGCGAACGGGGAACAGCCCAAACCGGTTTTGTTACGGCAAGGCCGGGGTTGTAGGACAGCAATGTGGACTGTAAATTTGTAGTGGAAGATTTCTGGAAAGTTAAACCATAGAAGGTGATAGTCCTGTACACAAAACGAATTTACTACCTAGCTGTATCCTGAGTATCGCGGGACCGGAGAAATCCTGCGAGAACCAGCCAGCACCATCTGGTAAGGCTAAATACTCCTGAGAGACCGATAGTGAACCAGTACCGTGAGGGAAAGGTGAAAAGTACTTCGAATAGAAGAGTGAAATAGAACCTGAAACCATACGCTTACAACCGGTCGGAGCCCAGTAATGGGTGACGGCGTGCCTTTTGCATAATGAGCCTACGAGTTACTCCTCACTAGCAAGGTTAAGTCTGTTTACGGACGGAGCCGAAGCGAAAGCAAGTCTGAATAGGGCGATTTAGTTAGTGGGGGTAGACGCGAAACTTTGTGATCTACCCATGGTCAGGTTGAAGTCCCCGTAACAGGGGATGGAGGACCGAACTAGTTTACGTTGAAAAGTGCTTGGATGAACTGTGGGTAGGGGTGAAAGGCTAATCAAACTGAGAGATAGCTCGTACTCCCCGAAATGCCTTTAGGGGCAGCCTCGGAGTTGAGTGTCATAGAGGTAGAGCTACTGATTGGACTAGGGGGCTTCACCGCCTACCAAATCCTGACAAACTCCGAATGCTATGACATATATCCGGGAGTGAGGCGCTGGGTGCTAAGGTCCAGCGCCGAGAGGGAAATAACCCAGACCATCAGCTAAGGTCCCCAAATCTATACTAAGTTGATCTAACGAGGTCTGATTGCATTGACAGCTAGGATGTTGGCTTGGAAGCAGCCATTCATTTAAAGAGTGCGTAACAGCTCACTAGTCGAGCGATCGGGCGTGGATGATAATCGGGCATTAAGTATAGTACCGAAGCTATGGATTTCAGACGTAAGTC
>Ga0194039_1001443_pt1 | contig 12756 bp, 9 predicted proteins | sample JunL228m_MetaG_FD_148679 | JGI IMG/M metagenome (GOLD analysis project Ga0194039, IMG submission 148679) | Anoxic zone freshwater microbial communities from boreal shield lake in IISD Experimental Lakes Area, Ontario, Canada - Jun2016-L227-8m | ecosystem: Environmental > Aquatic > Freshwater >...
ATTTAGAAGACTAGCTGTAACTCCACTAAAATCAGTACCGCCAGATCTGACTGCATTCCTAACTATTGTTGCACCAGACATTGCAGAGCCAAGTACCATTGGGATGCCTAACCAAGGAGTTAACTCACAAGCACCGTATGTTAATCCAAGCTGAACAAGAGACATCTGCAAACTTCCAAATGCTTTTAGATCAGAGTAACCTCTTTTTACGCCAGCAAGTAATTTTGGATTAGCTAACGCAAACTCGCTTAAAGCAATTGCTGCTCGTTCCTTTTCATTATCAACCACAGAAAAACGCTTTTCGTATCTTGATTTTAACTCTGCAGCAATATACTCAGGTGCACAAGCAGGCAAAAGAGAAATTGCTGGGAGAACATATCCGAATACTTGTGCATATCCTTTCAATGTGTCCAACTTACTTTTTGGTTTAGACATAAATCGCTTAAGACCAACGTCTAAAGCATAAAAATCATGTTTTCTGACAGGCACACTATCTTTTTCTTCATGAAATAAACCCGCAACCTCCTCAAAAAGGGCGGCACCAACTTCATCATATTTTACACCATTCTCTTTAACTTTCTTTGAGTGAGTTCCCCTAATAAAACCAGAATCCGCAATAGATTCAAGGATTACGGTTAGTCGTTCATTTGCAATCTCAATTAAAGAATCAAGTTTACCATCAAGTTTTCCTGGTTGAACAAATTCAGAGAGAAAATAGTCTTTTCTTGCAAAAGGTATTCTCTTTGGCTTAATTTTATCGCTAGTAGCATCTCTTTCATTGACAACTAAATAGGAAGAACCATCCGGCAATTTTCTTTCAGAAAGAGTAATCTCTGATTGATAAGCTATCTTTACTTCTTTGGGGCCATATAAAGTCAACAAGAATGCATCTTCAATAGGTTTGTCAAATGCAACTTCTTCCATACCCCTAGACAACAAACATACTAACCCTCCTTTCTGTTTGTGTAAGAGAGTTAACCTTCTAGGATTCTCACCATCTCTGGACCTATCTATATATGGAACATATACTCCTGGGATACGGTCTATTACTGAATTCATTTAATCCTCACAGAAAGTAGGTTTAAAAACTTTTCTATGTGTAGCTACTTTAAAGTTAATACTTAACTTAAAAGTAATATGTCTAGCATTGCATTATTAAATCTGTCCTCAACAAATTACTTCAAAGCCTGTTGGCGAATGGCAAGCCATTGTGCTGATTAGAAGTATTTAAAAACCAAAAATTCTAGTCCTAATTAACCCCTCTATAGCACAATGGTAGTGCACGCGGCTGTAGGTTACTAGCATGGACATTCCACTTCGTGGATAGGATGAGATGCGATAAGATTGTATTCGTTAGAATATGATGTCTAGCAGGACCCGTGTTACCCCGGTTCGATTCCTGGTGGAGGGATATAGTTTTTTTGTAGCAATCCCTCAAGTTTAGTTTTCACATAGTGAAAACAATGATAAAATTAGGAATCTCGCCTTCGGTTCTGCTCACAAAATGCACCTCGCAAAATTAAATAAAAGTTAGCATGTTGCTCGGAGCGTTTTGTTCGTCCTGGTGCGGGATATTTTTAGAAATTAAAAATTGTTTTAATTTTTAGTAGTGACTTTTATGAGAAAGAATTAAATAGTTTGTTTAGTTGTATTTATTATGCCAGGTTCATATACAAGCGAGTTATACGACGAACAACATGGTCGAGGGTATTGGGCGCCAGAAAATAGTGAAACAGAACCAGAAAAAAAAGAGCCTGTTTATGTTGAAGAAACTACTACGTGGAGTCGTGCTTCGGGTAGTAATAACCGCGAGAATAGAAAGATTAGTAATAAAGGACAACTGGAAAATATTCTTCAAAAAGTTGAATTTCTAAGAAAAGATTTGTTTGCTGAAATTATTGTTAAAGAAGAAGTAGAAGAAGTCGGATACTGGACTGAAAGTGGAAGAAATCACTCTCAAGTACAAGGAGAAGATGTTTGGGTAATTACGCGTTACGGAGAACCACAGATAACTAAACCAAATACTGAAAAAAGAGAATTAGCAAAAACACAACTACAGCAAATTTATGATGGAGGAGAATGGTATTCGTCTAGATACCGAGCAGGAGAAGCATTGAAAATTCCAAAGGAAGAATTTGACAAAAAAATTGTAGAATGGATAGGATATCTAAAAAAAGATTTACATGCTGAAAGAGAAATAGATGCTCCTTTGGAAAGACATTGTTCATACAATGAAGTAGGATTGCCAACTACTGGAAGTATTCCAGACATAGAAGTTAGATCAAGAGCACAAGAAGATTTAAATTATTTATATAAAAAGACTAGCGATAGAGCTATAGGAACTCTTGCTGGAAAGGCATTAGGTTACTCTAAGTTAAGAATCCTTTTAGGATTATAATAAGTAAAAGTTTATCTTCCGTGCGGTCCGAAACTTCCATGCTCTAAACTTCTTGGAGATTGGCGAAAACCAGGATTTGCTCTTGTTGGTGGACAAACTCTTTGTTGCTCACGATGTGGTATTTGTGGACGACAGTGATCTCTATTTCCGCCATACAAATAAATACCGCCACTGTAACGCTCAGAGGGCATCCAATGATAGTTTAGTCCCGAGTCTCCTATCCTATGCACTGGATAAGATCGGTATACTGGACCATCATACGTAGCACAACCAGAAACGCCTGATAGAACTAATGCACCTGCGATTAAAGCTTTTATTGATGTTTTCATTTAGCCTCCATTGCTGAATTATTGAATACTTTGAAGTTTATAATGTTTGTGGCGATATTATATCTTAACTCTTTCTTGAATAGTTGTTAAATAAATTTGTTTTGGTTCGTGTTGTTTGCAATATTCTTTGAATTCTACAAGTAATTGTTTAGAATTTCTACTTGGCAATTGAGTATCATTAATACTATTGCTTATTTCTGTAAAACAGTCTGGATTTCTTAAGGCTTCTCTGCCCACCATTATACCTTTTATATTTTTTCTATTTTCGGGAGAGACCATTTCAATTAACTTTCTTACGTCATCAGAATTGTTAATTCCTCCGTTGATAACTAAAGGAAGATTAAAAGAAGCTATTTCATTAAGCAAGGAATAATCATATTTACCGGATGAAGATTCTTGAGCGTGTTTAAAGTGAATTGTGACATTTGTAAAATTTGGATTGTCTTTAGCAATCTTTTCTAATTCTCCAAGTAAAGTAATTATTTTTCTTTGCTTTACTTCCATGTCATTTAAGCCTAATCGCAACTTTATTCCTACCTTAAATTTGTCTTGCTTCAATAATTCTTTTACCAGATTACCTACTTTAGTTATACGTTTTATCAACGCAGGACCTTGGCCGATTCTAATAAGATTAGGAGAAGGACAACTAGCATTTAGCTGAATTCCGTAGACATTATCTTTTTCTGGATGATTTTTTATTTCTTCCTCTAACTTTTTAATAAACGCAAAGCATTCTGTTTCTTTTGAAGTTGCAACTTGAACCCACTGTCTTTGCCCTTCTATTTTGAAAGTATCTATTTCGTCCCATATATTTGCTCTTTTTATTAGATTAGTTAAACTTAATACGCCGGTGTAAGAATCCGAAGTAGGTAGACATAATTTTCTAAATGCCCAACAAGTGATATTCTCCATTGAAGCTAGATGAATTTCCATTAATATTTTTGAGAAACTAACTTTAAATATGTATTATTTTAAAAATTTAATTTCTCGATTAAAAACGAACATTAAAATGTCCCCAAGATTTCTTCTGTAAATATACAAAGGAACAAGACTGAACGCAGTTAATAAAACGGCAGCAGGAATGACAATAAACCAGTTCAAAGAATAAAGGCCATAGGAGAGAAAGATAAATCCTATGAAGTTTAATGAATTCCCAGTTAATGCGATGGAGATAAACTTTTTGAATTTCATATCGCCTAGTGCTCCTGCTACACTAGACAAATTTGGTGGGAAAAAATAAAAAAATGCAAAGAGAACGACAAATGAAGTGGTATTCATTTTTAAAAGTCTGAGAAATGCCTTTAGTCTATTTCCCTTCATCTTTGAATAGCTTACTAGGCCCTCTTCTCCGAACTTCTTTGTAAAAAAGAACATAAATGACTGGCCTAAGAACAAACCCCCAATTGTTAGAAGAACTAGAATATAAATTGGAAACAACGCAATCCCTGCAAAGACTACAACACTTGACGGGAGAGAAGTCGAAGCTGTTAATGCCAGTAGAAGCATATATAGAACCATAGAAACATAAATTCCGCCAGAAAATAAAATCCCTAAACTTGTTTCATTAAAATTTATGACTCCAGAAAATAAAAAAAGCAGTAAAGACAAAATAAAGAAAGCGAGAAATATCCAAAGTTTTATTTTTTTAATTTCTTTGTCAGTTATCATAAAATATACTTGTTTTTAGAAGTTATAAATTCTTGCAATTTACAAGATATTCTTTATTGGACAGTTGTACTAAATCGCAAGTAAGTTTATAATGTAACGAGGCATAATATTATAATGACGGACAATCTTATTGCCAGAATCTTTGAAGGTGCTGCAGAGTATGGTGCTTCAGACATACATATTAAGACAGACATGCCAGTTAAGATAAGAGTACAGGGCGTTTTAGATAACCTAACGGATGATCCAGTAGATGCGACGCAGATTAGTTCTATTGTTGAAACATTATTAATTCCTGAAAAAATGAATGAATTTGAAATAGAAAAGCAGACAGATTCTTCTTACAGCTTTGGTGAAAATAGATATAGAGTCAACACTTTTAGAGATGAGAATGGAATTAGTCTTGCCATAAGGACAATCCCTAGCAAAATTAGAAAAGTAGAAGAGGTGGGATTTCCTTATAAGGAAAAAGTTTGGAGAGATATTATCGGACTTAAAAAAGGGCTAGTGTTAGTTTGCGGTGCAACAAACTCTGGGAAATCTACCACTAATGCAGCTCTAATTCAGCGAATAAATGAAACTAGAGGAGAGCATATACTTACAATTGAAGATCCAATAGAATACATTTACTCAGGTGGTCAAAGCATTATTTCACAAAGAGAAATAGGGAGGCATGTAAATTCTTTTGAAAGAGGACTAGAAGCCGCCCTAAGGGAAGACCCAAATATATGGTTGATTGGAGAAATAAAGAATAATGAAACTGCAAAAATTGCTCTACAAGCTGCAAATTCTGGCCACTTAGTTTTTACTACATTACATAGCGGAGACAGTGGGCAAGCTATTTGGGAATATGCATCCAGATTTCCACCTGAAGAACAAGAAGCAGCTAGAAAACAGCTTGCTGACTCACTAAAATATGTTCTCTGCCAGAGACTTATCCCTTATGAATCTGGGCAAAAAAGAACCTTAATTATGGAAGTAGCAAATGTGGGCCATTCTAGTGCTGTAGAAAATATGATAAGAAAAGGAGAATATAATACTATTGTAGATCAAATAAGTAGGGAAAAAGATAACTATTCAATTTCTATGGCTCAACACGCAGCAACATTTGGATTTGAATTAGAAGAATAAATTATGCTTCTATCTTTTCTTCTTTCTTAATTCCAAGTTCTTTTTGTAGTCCTTGTATTTGATCTCTTAAAGCAATAGCGAGTTCAAAGTCAAGTCTTTCTGCTGCTTGTCTCATTTCTATTTCAAGCTCTGGCACAAGTTTTTCTTTTTCTTTATTTGGAATATGTTTTGTATCTTTCAAAACAATAGTCTGCTCTTCAATCGGTCTTTTAATCGTCTTAGGAGTTATCTTATGAACTTTATTATACTCAATTTGTATTTTTCTTCTTCTCTCTGTTTCTTTCAAGGCTTTTTCCATAGAATCAGTAGATTTGTCTGCATAAAGTATAACTTTTGAGTTAACGTTTCTTGCAGCTCTTCCTATAATCTGAATCAAACTTCTAGCATCTCTCAAAAATCCCTCTTTATCTGCGTCTAAAATTGCAACGAGTCCCAATTCCGGAATGTCAATACCTTCTCTAAGTAAATTAATTCCAACCAAAACATCAAACTTACCGAGTCGAAACTGCCTAATTATTTCAGAACGCTCAAGCGTTTTAATCTCCGAATGTAAATATCTAGTCTTTATTCCCTGCGAAGCAAAATAATCTGCAATTTCTTCAGAGAGTTTTTTAGTAAGAGCTGTGACTAAAATTCTATCTCCTTTCTTTATAGTTTCATTAATTTCTTTTATCAAATCTGGCATTTGATTCTTTGTCTTTCTTACTTCGACAACCGGGTCAACTAGGCCAGTAGGTCTAATAATTTGTTCAACTATTTTTTTAGAATGTTCTTCTTCGTATTTAGAAGGAGTTGCGCTCACAAAAATTACATTTTGTTTTTTTAAATATTCTTCAAACTCGTTGAATTTTAAAGGACGATTGTCAAGCGCAGATGGAAGTCTAAACCCATAATCAATCAATGTTGTTTTTCTTTGCCTATCTCCTTCATACATTGCTCCAACTTGAGGAATGGACTGATGGCTTTCGTCTATTAAAATCAAGAAATCATCTCCGAAGTAGTCAAGTAAACAAAATGGTTTATCTCCAGTTTTTCTGTTTTCAAAATGTGCAGAATAATTTTCAATTCCTTTGCAAAATCCCACTTCTCTAATCATTTCTAAATCATACATCGTTCTCTGCTTTAATCTCTGAGCTTCTATTAATCCAAGCTTTGGCAATTGCTGTTCAAGCTCTTTTTCTATTCTTTTTAGCGCTGGTTCAAGTTCACTTTCGGGCGTAACAAAATGTCTTGCTGGAAAAAGAGTGTAGTGTTCCAATATCTGTTTTGTTATACCTGTACTTTTTTCTAGAATACTAATTCTGTCTACTTCATTTCCGAATAATTCAATTCTTACAATATCTCTATCCGAGCCAGGGATTATGTCAATATTTTCTCCTTTAACTCTAAATCTTCCAGGCATAAGTTCCGTGTCGTTTCGTTCATATTGAATATCGATAATTCTAGACATAATTTCACTTCTAGTTATTTTCATTCCTTTGGAGAAATCAATCCTCATTCCAGAGTAATTCTTTGGATTTCCAATACCATAAATACACGAAACCGAAGCTATAACTATAACGTCTTTTCTTTCTATTAATGAAGTTGTTGCGCTAAGTCTAAGTCTTTCAATCAAAGGATTTATCTGTGAATCTTTTTCTATATATTGGTCTTTTGCAGGCATATAGGATTCTGGTTGATAATAATCATAAAATGAAACAAAATATTCTACTCTGTTTTCAGGAAAATACTCCCTAAACTCTCTATAAAGTTGTGCGGCGAGTGTTTTATTGTGTGCCAAAACTAACGTTGGTTTATTTACAGATTTTATAACGTTCGCCATAGTAAAAGTTTTACCCGAGCCCGTAACTCCTAAGAGCGTTTGTGCTTTAATTCCTTTATTTATACCTTCGACTAACTGCTTAATTGCCTCTGGCTGTGAACCCGCAGGTTTATACTTAGAAACTATCTTAAATTTATTTTCCATTTTCTTTAAACATTTCCTTGCTTCTTAAAAGTTTTTGATATGTTATGGCAAATCTGTGCGCTTCATCTCTTATTGCTTGTAGCAACTGTAATCCTTTATCCTTATGTGAAACAGTTATTGGAGAATCTTTTCCAGGAATATAAATTTCCTCAAGTCTTTTCGCTAGCGAGATTACGGGAATCTTTTTATTTATTTTCTTGAGCGCTTCGAGTGCTGCATTGAGTTGTCCGAGTCCTCCGTCGACAACAATTAAATCTGGATAATCTAGAGTTCTAGTTAAGCTTCCAGAATATCTTCTTTCAATAACTTCTTTCATTGCAGTATAATCATCGTTATGTATATCTGCTTTAATTTTAAATTTCCGATATTTTGATTTGTCTGGTAAACCATTATTAAAACTAACCATAGATGCTACCGTGTTTGTTCCTCCCAGATGTGAAATATCAAAACATTCAATTACTCTTGGTGGTCTTTTAAATTCAAGTATCTTCTGTAGTGCTAAAACTCTCTCGCTACCGGCAAAGAAAGTTGTATCTATATTTTTTCTTGCAAGTTCAAGTAAGTCTTTTTTATCTCCTTTTTGTGGAATTATTATCGAAACTTTTCTTCCTGATTTTTTGGTTAAGTAATCTTCTAGCGCAGGATCAACCTCGCTAGGAACAATTAATTCTTTCGGGATTGGAGCAGAATCATAATATTGTGTTAAAAAATCGTTGAAAAAGTTTTCATAATATGCAAAGTTAAACGATTGTTTCTCATCTAAAATTCCCTTTCTAATTGTAAACAATATCAAGTAGACTTCATCATTGCTGACAATATAATTCACAATATTTGCATCAACAGATTTTGTCATTTCAACAATTTGTTTTTCTTTTAATGTTTCAAGTGCTTCAATTTGATTTCTAAGAGTCATAGCATATTCATAATTTGTTTTTGAAGAATGCGCTTTCATTTTTTCAGATAGTTCATTAATTAATTCATCAACTTTACCTTCGAGAATTTTCTTCGCTTGCGTAACTCTTTCAGCGTATGCTTTCTGGTCAATTGTTTTTCTTAGTTGCGGAGAAGCTTTTGTTGTTAAAATTCTAAAATTTCTAGAAACTACTTCTAAGATTAATTTTCTTATAGCACCAGAAACAAATGGACCATAATAATTGCCCCTTACATCTCTGAGCCTTGCCGTCTCAATCCAGGGCAATTTATCTTCGTGTAATAATAAATACGCATATCTTCTTGAGTCTTTCAAGTCGAGGTTATACTTCGGATAATGTTTCTTTATTAAATTATTTTCTAAAAGTAGTGCTTCAACTTCGTTAGTTGTAACCATAATCTCAATATCTGCTATTTGAGACACTAATGACATAGTTTTGCTATCAAGTGCTCTATTAAAATAACTAGAAACTCTTTTTTTTATATTTTTTGCTTTACCAACGTATATAATTTCGCCTTCTTTGTTTTTGTAAACATAACAACCCGGCGATTCAGGTAAGTAAGATATTTCACTTGGTTTAACCATTTTATTTCAACATCTCTTTTAAGAATTTTGCAGTATAACTTTCCTTTACTTTTGAAATCTCTTCTGGTGTGCCTTCTGCAACTATTTCTCCACCGCCATCTCCGCCTTCAGGTCCTAAATCAATTACATGATCAGCTGATTTTATAACATCTAAATTGTGCTCAATAATTACCATTGTATTTCCCTTACTCACTAAATCATTTAATACTTCTAGAAGTTTTTTTACGTCGTGGAAATGAAGTCCCGTTGTTGGTTCATCTAAAAGATAAAGTGTTTTTCCTGTAGATCTTTTTGCGAGTTCTCGCGTTAGTTTTACTCTCTGTGCTTCTCCGCCAGAAAGTGTTAGTGCGCTTTGCCCGACCTTGAGATAACCTAGACCGACTTCATTGAGAGTAAATAGTTTTCTTTTTATATTTGGAACTGCCTCGAATACACTCATTGCTTCCTCAACACTCATGTTCAAAATATCTGCAATTGATTTTTCCTTGTATAATATCTTCAGTGTTTCTGCGTTATATCTTTTCCCCTTGCACTCTTCGCATTCAATATAAACATCTGGCAAGAAATTCATTTCAATCTTGATTGTTCCATCACCATCACATTTTTCACATCTGCCGCCAGCTACATTAAAAGAAAATCTTCCAGGCCCATATCCTTTCATTTTAGCATCTTTTGTTGCGGCAAATAAATTTCTTATATCATCGAAAACTTTTATGTAAGTGGCGGGATTACTTCGCGGAGTTCTACCGATTGGACTTTGATCAATTACAATTACCTTGTCTATATCTGAATTGAAAATTATTTTATCGTGCTTTCCGGGTATATCTTGAGTGTTATTTATTTTTTTATTTAATCCCTTGTAAATTATTTCCTCAAGTAAAGTTGATTTTCCAGAACCAGAAACTCCGGTTAGGCAAGTTAAAACTTTTGTTGGAATCTTCACATCTATATTTTTTAAGTTATTTTCTTTACAACCCTTAAAGATTATTTCTCCATCCGATTTTCTTCTTTTTTTTGGAACAAGTATTGAAAGCTCTCCAGAAAGATATCTTCCAGTTATTGAATTCTTATTTTTTTCTATTTCTTCTGGCGTTCCAATTGCAATAATTTCTCCGCCATGGATTCCTGCTCCCGGACCCATATCTACCACGTAGTCTGCACGTCTAATTGTATCTTCGTCGTGCTCAACAACAACGAGCGTATTACCCAAATCTCTGAGCCTATGTAATGTTTCTATTAATTTCATATTGTCTCTTTGATGAAGACCGATGGAAGGTTCGTCTAAAATATACAGAACGCCCATTAAATTTGAACCTATTTGTGTTGCGAGTCTAATTCTTTGAGCTTCTCCGCCAGACAAGGTTCCTGCATTTCTTGAAAGAGTTAAATAACCTAGGCCAACATCTGCCAGGAAAGTTAAACGAGAAACAATCTCTTTTAAAATTAAATTTGCGATTTCCATTTCCTTAGCTGTTATTTTTATTTCTTTAAAAAAAGTTAATGATTTCAGAATAGAAAGATCCGCGATATCCATTATAGACTTATTTTGGACCGTTACTGCAAGAATTTTTTCTTTCAGTCTTTTTCCGTTACAAGTTGGACAAGGAGATGAACGCATAAATTTTTCTAATTCTTGCTTTCTCCATTCTGATTCTGTATTTTTATATAACCTATCTGATTGAGGGATTAATCCTTCCCAGCCATCTTCCAGGTTCATTGACGCTCCCGTGGACCACCTTCCCTTAATCGGTTCGGAACTTCCATAAAGTAAAACGTTTAGTTGCTCTTTTGAAAATTTATTTATTGGCGTAAACAAATCAAAATGATACTTTTTACCAACCGTTTGTAATTGCTGGCTTCTCCAGCTTAAATCCATTTTGCCATAAACTTCTATTGCACCATCTAAAATACTCTTTGTTTTATCCGGAATAACTAAATCCGGATCAAATTCTATTTTTACTCCCAGGCCCTTACAATCATCGCAAGCTCCGAAGGGACTATTGAAAGAAAACATTCTTGGCTGAAGTTCTTCTATGGACATTCCGCAAACTGGGCAAGCTAAAGAGGAGGAATAGATTTTTTCTTTTTTAGAATCAGAAACTATAACGAGTCCGCCCGCTTTTCTAAGAGCTTGTTCTACCGCTTCGTTTAATCTTGATTTGTCTTCAACTTTTATTCGGTCTATAACTGCCTCAATATCGTGTTTTTTGTATCTGTCTAGAGTTACTTTTTCATCTGTTCTAACTATTTTATTATTAATTCTTACCCTAGTATAACCTTCTTTCCCCAAATCTTTTACCAACTGCTCATATGTGCCTTTCTTTTGTCTAACAATTGGTGCTAAAAGGGTAATTTCTCCTGAAAAATCTTGAGCAATACTGTTGGTTATTTGTTCTGCCGATTGGGCCTGAATTTTTATCTTATGCTCTGGACAGTGCGGGATCCCTATTCTTGCGAACAATAGTCTTAGATAGTCGTAGATTTCAGTTACAGTTCCTACTGTACTTCGCGGGTTATTTGAAGTTGTTTTCTGCTCAATTGAGATTGCAGGTGAAAGTCCATCTATTGAATCAACATCTGGCTTAGTCATAACTCCTAGAAATTGCCTTGCATAGGCACTCAAAGACTCTACATATCTTCTTTGGCCCTCGGCATACAGTGTATTAAATGCCAATGTGGACTTGCCAGAACCGGACACCCCAGTTACAACTATGAATTTGTCTCTTGGTAAAGTCAAATTAATGTTCTTTAGATTGTGTTCTCGTGCGCCACGAATGATGATGTCTTTCATAAAAATGATGGATAACGGATATTTAGGACAAATTTTTGAAGTTATTAAATTTATCGGACTTGTTAATCGTCGCAATCTTCAATAGAAATTTCGTGAATACTTTCGTATGCTTTTTTTCTTTCCTTTGAGCATTTGGGGCAATATTTCTTCTTAAAGTGTGCTAAGGTGTCAAAATCAAATTCTTTCTTACAATCTGGACAGATTTTTTTCTTTATCATAATAATTCGTATAAAAGTCAGTTTAAAAATTTATGTCTGAAGAGTTATTTTACCGGATCGTGCCCGCCGTTAGGGGGATGGCATCTTGCGACTCGTTTTGCGGCCATAACAACCCCTTTTACAGGACCGTATTTCTTAATTGCATCTTCCGCATATTGAGAGCACGAAGGATCATATCTGCATTGGAATACATTCATATGAAAACTGTCCAGAGTATAGTAAATTGGATAAGAATAAAATCTGTAAGTTCTTATTAAAAAAAGTTCTAATTCCGAAATCATTTTGCTTAACGAGCTAAAGTACTACCAATGTAATATCCTACTGCAGTTGCTGCTGCAGCCATACCTGCTGCGATAATTGGAGTGCTAGTAGTATAGTTTTTATGAATATTCTCTCTCTGTCTTTCAACCAATTGCTCCCGGTACTCTGGAGGTAGAATAGAAGAACCAAACTTAGACAGTTCCTCGACATTAGACGGATTACTAATCATCTCTTGTGCGCCCATACGTGCAGTAATCCCGGTAATAATTGTAGGTCCTGTAAGAAGAGCTCCTTCCAAAGCAGATAAAGAAGATAAGTCAATTCCATTCGAATGAGCATAGCCCACTTTTAGTCCAGCCACAAAACCACCAGCCATGCTAAGAAGAGTTACGCAACCTAAGCAAGATTGTTTTGGAGTAATATTTGGCATGTTCTTGTTTATTTTGTTAGGTATATAAATATTTTCGTTGTTTAATATAGG
>Ga0194039_1001446_pt1 | contig 12750 bp, 13 predicted proteins | sample JunL228m_MetaG_FD_148679 | JGI IMG/M metagenome (GOLD analysis project Ga0194039, IMG submission 148679) | Anoxic zone freshwater microbial communities from boreal shield lake in IISD Experimental Lakes Area, Ontario, Canada - Jun2016-L227-8m | ecosystem: Environmental > Aquatic > Freshwater >...
ACATGGGCCGCCTGCATTTCCTTGAGGTGCTGGCGGCCCATGTTGAAGGCGCCGCCGTATCCGATCACCCCGACTTTGATGTCGGATGGTTTCTTGTGGGTTTTCATAAAAATCAAAGGTCGCCGGCCGCCCAGCGCAGGCCCCGGACCGTGAGCTCGCGGGCCACGGGGAATTTCTCGAACTCGGCGGGATCGTGTCCGAGCGAAGAGTAGAAGACCCGGCCTTTCCCCCACATGCGGATCCAGGCGACCGGCATCGTGCAGTGCCGACCCTCGTAAACATACTCGGTCTCCGCGAGCACATGCACCGCGGGATCGATCATCATGTAGTATTGTTCGGAGTGGTAGGCGAACGCGCCCGGAAGGCCCCTGGTGATCGGGCTGTCGAAATCTTTGATCCGAACCGAATAGTCGCCGCCATACGGATGCCCGACGAAATGCCCGCCCACCATCCACTCGAAGCCGAGGTTCCCGCGGAACGCGTCGCCCATTCCGCCATGGATGCCAGCCAGCGCCACGCCGCCGCGCACCGCAGTCTGCAGGCCTTCGCCCTGCTCCTTGGTGAGCGAGCCCATCGTCCAGCACGGCGAGATCACATCGTAGGTTTTTAATCGCTCCGCGTCCGCCAGCACGTCGAGCGAGGACTCGATGTCGGTCGCGAAATCAGCGAGGCGGAGATCCGCGGAAAACAACTGGACGATTTTGTCAGGCTGGTGGCCGTCCCAACCTCCGGCGATGAATAGGGCTTTTTTCATATTTGGCTTATTGCCGGCGTGACAATAGGGCCTCCGGCCCGCAAGTTGAATGAACACCGCATCCAAAAACATGGATTTTTTAACCAAGCACTGGGCACCCTACAGGCGGAAATACCCCGCGCTTTTCCCGCTCGTCTCCTCGGATTATCTCCCCGCCAAGGCGCAATGGATGCGCACCCGGTTCGCCACCTGCAATTTTTCGATGATCCTGCGCGGCGAAGGCCGCTTCGAGCGCGCGGGCGTGACCTGGTCGGTCCAGGCACCTTGCGTGATCACCCAGTGGCCGGGAGAACAGGTGGCTTACGGGCCGACCGGTGGAACATGGGCTGAATGGTATCTGATTTACGATCGCTCGCAGTTCAAGCGGTTCAGGGAGCGCGGGCTGGTTGACATATCCAAGCCAGTGTGGCCGGTCGCCGACCCGGCTTCATTGCGCGTGCACCTCGCCGAGTTTTCCACGCTCGCCCGTTCCCCGGATCCTGAATGGGTGGTTGATCGCGCGGACCGGGTTGCGGAGCACGCGATCCTGGACTCGTGGTTGCCCCCCGGCGCGCCGATGGAAGACGACTCGGCGATCCGCGCGGCCGCCGCACGGCTCCGCGAGGGCCTTTCCGCAAGATGGGACTTCGAAAAACTCGCGGCGCGACACGGGTTTTCCACGACCACTTTCCGCAGGCGCTGGGTCGAGGTTATCGGCACACCCCCGGCACGGTATCTCCAGCAGCTCCGCATCGCGGAAGCCTGCCGGCTCCTGGTGGAAACCCCGCTCCACATCAAGGCGGTCGCCCAAGCAACCGGGTTCGAGGACGAATTCTATTTCAGCCGCCGCTTCCGGATCGAAGTCGGCCACTCGCCGCGGGACTACCGGAAAACCTACCGGCTCAGGCGCTGACGGCATCAATCCCGCGCGAGTATTTCGCGCATCGAGGCGAACGAGGCGGAGATGTCCTCGGCGGCGACCGGCCGGATATACGGCATGGTGGCGCGTAGCCGTGGCTCGATCTGATCCAACAAAATATATCCAGCTTGGGGACTCATTTGTATTTTCCTTTCTTTTTGAAAGGCGACCTCAGGGCACAGCACATCCCTTGATGCGCGTCCGCAGCGGTCACCGGTTTTTGGTTTTACTGATGGCCGCATGTGCGGCGGTTGACCCCGGCGGAATCCTCCATCATCTGCCAGAATTCCGTGTTCCTGAGAGCATCGCTGAAGATGCTGTCCACGAGACGGGTCATCGGTATTTTTTGACGAACCCGCTCGTAGTAGAGAACACGGACAAGCTCGCGTCGAATTGGAGGCGAGTAATGTGCGAATCGTGCCATTTTTTTTGGTTCTGAAGAGGATTCCGAAATTGATCCGAAGTCCTCCATTTTATTCTGGCAGAAAAACTGGGGGAAAATCCGATCCCCACGAGGCGATATGAATTCCTACACCGCAAGGGCGATTCGATGCATTTCAACAGGCGGGGGTGGTGTAGGAAGGTGAGACGCCAACGAGCAAGGAAATATCGCAGTAAGCCGATGGATAAATGCGCAGCGGTGTAGGAAAGTCGTTTTTGAGGGCCGTGGATACGACATCACACCATCGTGCTACCTTCCTGCACTTCTTCCTACACCTCCCCCCATAAAATGGGACTATTTGGGAATAGATGGGATTCTCACAGAATTAAATAACTATCTTATTTTCAATTTATTGCGCAGATTAGCTCAAGTGCGATCACATGAGAATATCGGATGAAAAAAAATACAAAAACCGCTGCTCTACCACTGAGCTATGCCGGCTAAACTTTTTGAGAAAACGGCATGCAACCCGAGAGGTTTTTCTGCCGCGCGCCATTTTTCTTCACCGAAATTCATCCTGCCCTTGAAAAAACGGATAACAAGGAAAACCGCTATCCGCGAAGCGGTGCGCTGAGGCACGCGCTGCCTTCGAGGACGAAGCGCCAGGGGAGGTGCGCGGCCTTTGAGATTCCGATGCGGGTGCCCGCAGCGATCCGGGGCGCGGTCGCCGGCCGGAGGATCTCGAGGCTTCTGCCGCCGAGGCAATCGCGCCCGTGCTGCGCTTTGTCGATCCCGAGCGCCTTGGTCAGCCGCCCCGGACCGGAGCAGAGACCGGCTCGCGTGCCGCGGCGGGTTTGCATCCGGGCGATCCCGCGCGTGGGCTCCAGTGCGCGGATGAGCACGAACCCATCTTCACGGCCGCCCTTGACGAGAAAATTCAGGAGCCAGTGGACCCCGTAGTTCAGGTAAACATAGGCGGTGCCCGGGGGATGAAGCTCCACGAAGGCGCGGGAGGATGGACGGCTGAACGTGTGGCAGGCCTCGTCGCCGCGGACCGAGTAGGCCTCGGTTTCGACAATGATCCCGCCGCAGCTTCTCCAGACCAGCTCGTAGCCGATCAGCTCCCGCGCGCAGGTGACCGGATCGCGCTGGAAAAAATCCGCGCCGAGCCGAGTGCCCGGGGGTTTGGGGATGTTGGTCAGGAGGCTTGGAATGGGATCGGTTCGCATAGGGCGTGGAGATTTTCCGGCGGAGTGCCGCTGGGAATTTCGCAGCCGGCGTTGACCAGGAACGGATTTCCCGCCTGCTGGTAGCAAGAGAGCACTTGAGCGCGGATCTTCTCCGGAGTGGATCGGAAGACCGCCGCGACCGGATCGAGGTTTCCCGCGATCGCTATTTTCGGACCGACGGCAGCCCGGACAGTCCGGAGATCCACCATGTGATCCACATCCAGCACGTCGATGCTCAGCGTGGAGATGCCCGAAAGGAGGTGGGTGATGTCGCCGCAGATGTGCAGCCGCACCCTGGCCCCCATGGCTTTGAGCCCGCGTACAAGGCGTTGCTGGCGTGGAAGGATATGGGCTTCGTAGAGCTCGGCCGAGACCTGGCTGGCGGCGGCATCGCCGATGCCGATGGTATCCGCGCCGGCCCGGATCTGGAGCCCGGCAAAGTCGAGGGCCACATCGACGCAGAGATCCATCAGCGCGTCCAAGGCGGGTTCCTCGTCGATGAGATCCATGAAAAAGTTGTCCAGCCGCCGGAGGTCGGCCGCCTCGGCGGCAGGACCCTCGACCCATCCCATGATCGAATACTCGCCGGCGACGAGCTCGTGGTAGCGCTGGACCGCCTCGATCCGATCGCGCATCCGCACCGCCTCCATGGGGTTCGGACGCGGGAGCTGGGAAATGTCCGGGTCGTCTTCCAGCGGGTGCTTTTCGCAGCGCGGAACCATGTGTGTCTCGTAGAGGATCTTTGCGCCATACCCTTGGGTTTCCCGGTAGGGGTCGGACATCGTGTTCATCTGGTCGATTCCAAACTCGCGGGCGCAGACCAAGTTGGCCTCGGTGAGCACGCGGTAGTCGGAGGCGAAGGCCCCGTAGTTGCTGCCGATATGTTCGGCGGCAAACTGCATGAGGATGGGGAGCCGGGCTAAATGGTCGGTCGGGCGTCTTTCCAGCGTGGCCAGGAATCGTTCGAGGCCGTTCAAAGGATCAGTCCTCGGCCGGGCTGAGGGCGTGGACTTTTTCGCGGAGGAGGACGAAGTCGGTGAAGGCGGAGATCGTCTCGATGCGGAGCCTGCGGGGGACGGAGTCGCCGGGGAGTTCGACCGTGTCGCCGGGCTTGCGACCGAGCAGGATCTGGCCGATCGCCGCCTTGTAGGACACGATGCCGAGATCCGGCGAGCTGTCCCATGCGCCGAGGATGCTGTAAATTTCCTTGTCGCCGGATTCCGGGATGAGCGTGACGACGGTTCCGATCGAAACCTGGCGGGTTTCCGGGTTTTCAAAATCGGTGCCCCGGGCGGTAGCGAGGTCGCGTTCGCCCTCGATTTTCCGGCGTTCGAGCACCCGCTGCTGTTCCTTGGCGGCCTTGAACCCAAAGTTTTCGCGAAGGTCGCCCTGTTCCTTGGCAACGTTGATATCGCGGAGGTTCTGCGGAATTTCTTTGTGGATCAGGTGCTCGTAGTCGGCCTTGCGCCTTTCGAGGCTCGCCCACGAGACGGTGAGCGACTCGGATTTTTCCCCGGTGGTATCGCCGGTGATCATGCTCTGGGTTTCCGGGTAGAGCTTCACGATCCGCGCCATGAGCGAGCGTTTCGTGAGGTCGTCGAAGACCGGCGTGAGGATGAGCTTGCGCATCGTGTCGCGCACGGTGTCGCGGTCGGCGTCCGCGATGAGCTCGCCGAGCAGCTTGTAGTCGTCCATCAGGAGGTCGCGCAGTCGGGATGTCCGGCGTTCGGCCAGCATGTCGCTTTCGAGCGCGCTGAAGACCGCCCCGAGGAGCTCCGCGTTGAAGAGGCCGTCGAATCCGGCACCGCGCTCCTTGCAGAGCCAGATCAGCGTCTCCGCAGATATCGAGCGCTCGCTGATCCACCGCGTGAGCGCCGCATGCATGGCGCCGGATTTTCCAGCTTTTTCAAAGAGGCGGGCAATTTCGACGACGAGGCGTGAACCGGATGTCTGGGCGAGCTTGAGCGCCTTGTCCGTCCAGCGCTCGCCGAACGCCTTCTCGAACGACTCGAGGATCCTGCGGTGTTTCGAAGCGGGAAGCGCTGTGAAGAGCGCGGGGAGGCGGGTCTCCTCGCCAACGAGGATATCCGCCACAGTCGGGGCGTCGGCACCCGGCTTGAGCGCCTCGTGGCGCGCGAGGATCTCGTCACGCGCGATGAGCATCTCCACCGCGGCGGCCGACTGGAGTTTCCTGCCTTTCGCGGCGGCCTCCTCGATTTGGACGGCGAGTGCCTGAAGCTCCTCGACCTCCTGCGCGAGGTCTCCGAGCGCCTTGGTGATCTGGTCGAGCGCGGCGACCTGGTCTTTCGAGTGGCGCGCGCCACGGAACCTCTCGATCAGCCCGCGGCCCGGGCTCACGGGCGTCTCGAGCAGGGCGAACGGATCGGATTTTTTTGTGGGGATCTGAAAGTGTCCGTCGGCTTTCATTTTCTTTTTCACGCCCTCCCACCATCGTTTGAATCCCGCCGCGTCGAAGATCTCCGGCTGCAGGACGGCCGCGATCTGGTCGGCGGTCGCCGCGCCGCCGAGGTCGCCGAGAATTTCGCGTGCGAGCGCCAGAGGATCCGATTTCGCGCGGGCCCGGACGGCCGCCGGATCGGATGCCTTGCGGGAGAGAATGTGGTTTTCCGGAAGCGGCGCGAGCGTCTCCGCCGCATATTTCGCCTGCATTGGATGACCCTTCCTTCCCGCGAAATCAATGAACACCTGCCCGGCGATCAGATTCCATTCCGCCACGCGTCCAAATCCCCAGCTCTTGTGCTGGCAATAGGATCCGGGAGCGAGGCTGCCAAGCGCGGCGGCGGTCTTCGTGTCGATTCTGCCGCTTTCCACGGCCTGGCTGAGTTCTTCGGTCATAACCGTTATTTTCCCAGAAATCCGGCCGACATGCAAGGCGAAGAAAATTCGTCGCGGAAAAAGTTGATTTTCTTCCCGATATCCTTCATTGGGATGGGATGCGCAAACTTTCGCTCTCCATCGCCCTTGTGATTTCTGTCGGACTTGGCCTTTCCGGCTGCAACAAAAAGAAGTCCGGCCTCTATGCCGGTGTCGACGGGGATTTCGTGACCGGGACTCCGCTGGGCGAGCGGGTCGAGGGGGCCGGATTTTTCGGGAACACCGTAGCGCGCGGGAAGTTTGCGCCCGTGCATTTCGGCTACGACAGCTTTGAAGTCGCAGGTGCCGAGCAATCAAAAATCCAGGACGTGGCGGCCGCGCTGAAGTCGTCCTCCGGGAATCTCATCGTTGCGGGATTCACCGATGATCGCGGAACTCAGGAATACAACCGCGGGCTCGGCGAACGCCGCGCGCTCGCCGTCCGCCAGGCGTTGATCGGCGCGGGCGTTTCCGCGGGCCGCATCCAGACCGTGAGCTTCGGAAGCGAAATGCCGGCCGACACCGGCAGCGGGGAATCCGCCTGGGCACTCAACCGCCGCGCCGAGTTTGGCGTCGTGAAATAACGCGCCGTGCGCGTTCCCCTGCTCGATCTGACCCGCCAGCACGCGCTGGTGAAGGATGACATCGCGTCGCGGCTCGCGCGGCTGTTCGACTCGCAACAGTTCATCCTCGGCCCCGCCGTCGAGGAATTCGAGGAGGCGTTCCGCAGCCTCATCGGATGCGGCCACGCGGTCGGCATGTCCTCGGGCACGGATGCCCAGCTCGCGATCCTCATGGCGATGCGGATCGGCCCCGGCGACGCGGTCCTGACCACTCCCTACACGTTTTTCGCCACCGCCGGGTGCATCCACCGCACCGGCGCGGAGCCGGCCTTCGTGGATGTCCGCGAAGACTCGCTGAACATGGATCCAGAAAAACTGCGGGAGTTCCTTGAAGTCCGTTGCCGGCCGTGCGCGGACGGATCGGTGCTGACCCCGCGCGGGAACCGGCTCCGCGCGATCATCCCGGTTCATCTCTTCGGGACGTGCTGCGCGATGGATGAGATCCTGGCGATCGCGAAGCGGTTCAATCTGGCAGTGATCGAGGACGCCGCGCAGGCGGTCGGGGCGGAATATCCGGGCGCGGGCGGCACGGCGAAGGCTGGCGCCATCGCGGAGGCCGCCTACTTCAGTTTTTTTCCGACAAAAAACCTCGGCGGCGCCGGCGACGGCGGAATCGCCGTGTGCCGCGACGAGGCGATGGCCGCACGGCTCAGGCTCATGCGCAATCACGGAATGGAGCAGCGGTATTTTCATCGCGAGGTCGGAGGCAACTTCCGACTCGACGCGATCCAGGCGGCGGTCGTCCACGCGAAGCTTCCGCATCTGTCGGAATGGAATGCCGGACGGCGACGAAATGCCGCCCTGTATCGCGAGGCCTTTTCTGCGGCCGGGCTTGTGGAGTTTATCAAGCCCCCCGTGCCACCGACCTCCGGGCTTGAGAACAGCCATATCTACCACCAGTATGTGATCCGAGCCCGGAACCGCGATGCCCTCATGGCCCGCCTGCAGGCCGATGGAATCGGCTGTGCCATTTATTATCCTGTCCCGCTCCACCTCCAGGAATGCTTTGCCGGCCTCGGCTACAAGCCGGGAGACTTTCCGGTTTCCGAGGCAGCTTCCCTCGATTCCCTCGCCCTGCCGGTCTTTCCGGAACTCCGCCCGGAGGAAATCGAGTCCGTCGCGGCCTCGATCCGGAGCTTCTATCAGGCGACGGTTTAACATCACCTGTTTCCTCATCAAAAAAGTGCATCAACCTTTCCAAGAGCGCGCTGGAAATCGGCTGGCTTTCGCTTCGCCTCCGACTTGTCCGTAGTTTCGAGCGATGAGCGCGTTTTTGTTGTCGCGTTTTTGTTTGCCCTCGTGCTTTGCAAACGCATAATACACACCGCAAGTCATTCATGAGACAGAGAAGTGGGGGGCATAGCTCAGTTGGTAGAGCGCGTCGTTCGCAATGACGAGGTCAGGGGTTCGATCCCCCTTGCCTCCACCACTTTTCTTTTTTGGGAAAGGGCTCCGAAAACCGGGCTTGAATTTGCGAGGCGATCGCTTCGGGGGTTCCCGTGGCGTCGAGAACCCGGATCCGTTCCGGCTCGCGGGCGGCCAGCGCGAGGTATCCTGCACGGACCGCCCCGAAGAATTCCTCGGACTCGCGTTCAATCCGGTCGGCTGCTCGGTTGCGTCCGCTCATTCTCACGAGAGCCGTCGGGCGGTCGAGGTCGAGGAGAAAGGTGATGTCGGGCAGGCAGTCCCCGACCGCGAACGCATTGATCCGCGCGACCTCCTCCGGAGGGATCCTGCGGGCGATCCCCTGATACACGGTCGTCGAGTCCAGAAAGCGGTCGGAGATCACGGCGCGCCCGGCCTCAAGCGCCGGGCGGATCACCTCCCGGACGAGCTGTGCGCGGCTGGCGGCAAAGAGAAGAAGCTCGGCCTCCGGCGTGAGAGCCTCCCCCTCCGGAGCATGCTGAAGAAGATGCCGGATCACCTCGCCCGATGCCGTCCCGCCGGGCTCGCGCAAGAGCAGGGGATCGCGACCCCGCGAGCGAAAAAACTCCGCCAGCAGGTGAATCTGCGTGGATTTCCCGCACCCTTCCGATCCCTCGAACGTGATAAACAGACCTTTGATTGACGCGCATGTTTCCATCCCGTCACCATTCATACCCGATGCCTGCACCTCCATGCAAAAACGAATTCCAAGCGGAGACAAACTTTCCAGCAAGCAATTTTTTACTGGAAGCCGGGCCATTTGCACACGACATTATGAAAAGATGACCGAGCCGCATTTTGCCGTAGCGTCCACGTTTTCCCCGCGATTCTGTGCGGTCATCGCGGAGGCGGATCGCATCGCGAAAAAATTCGGCGCGCGGCTCAGCATCCTGCATGCCGGCGAGCGCTCGGACGAAAAAGTTGAGAAGTTCCATGAGGCATTCGAGAAGATCGGGCGCGGCGAGGTCGACATCTATTGGTGCGAGGGGGAGACTCCCGCCGAGGCACTGGTGGATGCGGCGGCCAGCGAGTATTTCGACCTGCTGATCGCCGGCGCATTCGACCAGCGGAACGATTTCCGCAATTTCACGGGCGGGGTCGTGCGCGATCTTCTCCAGCGCGCCCCCTGCGATCTTCTTCTGATCCCCTCCCCCATGGAAGCGGATGCGGATGCGACGAAGATTTCCGCCTGCCTGATGGTCGAAACCCACCGTCCGCGCTGGCAGGCGGCGCGGACCGCCCTCGCCTCGATCTCCCCCCAACGCATCGACGTGCTCGCCGCCGACAGCCCGTTCGCACAGGCCCGCGAGGCCGCTCTCGGGCACGAGCCCGACGACTCGGAGATGGAGGAACTCTGCGAGGCCCTCGAAAAAATCGCTCCCGATGTGGATCTGCGAACCGTGCAGTCGAACACCGGCTTCACTCTCTGCGACATCGTCCAGGATGCCGCCCCGGATTTCCTGCTCGTGGAAGCCGAGTGGAAAAACAGGAAACGCTTCCTGCCCCCGCATTTCGACTGGCTCAATCAGGTCATCCCCGCCCGGCTTTTCCTCCTCGGCAAGCCGCCGCTCGAGGAAAACAGCGAACTCTAACCGCTCCTTTTCGTGGTATTTCCGGCATGGTGGAGCATCAGTCGATACGGAAGGGGACGGGGTTCATGCGGGCGAGGCGCGCCGCATAAAAATCCGGCGGTGCCGTCGCAAGAAGGAACTCGGCGTGCGCGATCTGCTCCTCGAAGGTCGGCGCGGGGTGGTCCATCGGACCTTCCCCCTCCCCGACCTTCGGGAAATTGAGATCAAACAGATCGTTTGAGATCATTGAGGAGCCGGTCTCTGATGCTGGGTGTGGCATAGCGGTTCAGGATTTCTTGAAATTCAAGTGCCCCGGTGTCGATCCGATGGATGCGAACAAGGTTGAGGATATCATAGTAGTCCTTCCCCTGCACGGCACGATCCGATGCTTGGGTCGCGTGCAGTTTGAGGGCGATGAGGTGAGGCACTCCTGCCACGCGGATCTCACACCCCCCGTAAGATCGCACTTCACTGCCCGCCATAAGTTTTGTGAAAGTGGGGACATCCACCAGCATCAGGTCGAGCCCGAAGCCGCCGCCGCCAACCGGCTCGAACTGCGCGAAGGCTTTCGTCTCGTGGATCGGATGGTAACCGAGCCCGGAGAGAATCTGCTTCCATGAAGGCAGATCGTCCGCCGGAATCAGGAAATCGAAATCCAGCGTCGTCCTCTCGTATCCACGGGCATTCACCGCGTGCCCACCAATCAGAATAAATTCCCGCCCCGCTGCCTTGGCCGCCCGTGTGGCTGTCTGGAAGATGGTGGTCATATGGTCTGCGTTAGATGGATGTTTCCTCAACAGGCTCTCTCAAACAAGCGAAACCGTCGTGGATAGGCCGCCTTCGGCGCATGGCGACGTTCGCGACGGGTGCCAATTCTCCCTGATCCGTCTCTGGTGGAGGCTTCCAAAAATCAGGCCGCGTTCATTATTTCGTTTATTTTTTCGATGCCCTGCGGGGTCCTCTGTGCTTGAATCGGGCGCATGGCACTGCTGATCAGGAACGGCGAGATCGTGACCGGGGATTCTCGGTATGTGGCGGACATCTGGTGCGAGGGCGGGACGATCACCCGGATCGGCCGGGATATCCCGGCGGTGACGGGCGCGGAGGTGGTGGACGCGGCGGGAAAATTTGTTTTCCCGGGATTCATCGATCCTCACACGCATCTTTATCTTCCGTTCATGGGGACGTTTGCGAAGGACACCTTTCGCACCGGGACGCAAGCGGCAGTGGCCGGGGGGACGACGACGGTTTTCGAGATGTGCTGTCCGTCGCGGAACGAGGAGCCGGCCGACGGGTTCGCCGCATGGCGGGCGCAGGCCGAAGGCCAGGCGTGCTGCGACTACTCGTTTCACATGGGGGTCACGAAGTTCGACGGGGGGACGGCGGGACAACTCCGCCGGATCGTTGACGAGGGCGTGCAATCGTTCAAAATCTTCCTCGCCTATCAGGGGGCGTTCGGGATCGATGACGGAGAACTCTTCCGGACGCTGCGCCTCGCCCGCGAACTCGGCGTGGTCACGGCCGCGCACTGCGAAAATGCCACGCTCGTCGCCGCGCTCCAGAAGCAACTTCTCGCGGAGGGAAAAACCGGGCCGGAGTGGCACCAGGCAAGCCGTCCGCCGCGCATCGAGGCCGAAGGCGTGCATCATCTCATGACCTTCGCCGAGGCGACCGGCGCCCCGGTTTACATCGTCCATCTGAGCTGCCGCGAGGCGCTCGAAGAGGCGGCACGCGGTCGCCTGCGCGGCGTGGACGTCCGCATCGAAACCCTCATCCAGCACCTCCTCCTCGACAAATCCTTCGCCGAACTCCCGGATTTCGAGGGCGCAAAATTCGTCATGTCCCCTCCCCTGCGCGACAAGGAAAATCAGGCCGTCCTCTGGAACGCCCTCTCCCAGGGGCTTGCGGATACCGTCGGCACCGACCATGCGCCGTTTGATTTCCAGACGCAAAAATCCATGGGCCGTGGCGATTTCACGAAGATCCCGAATGGCATTCCCGCCATCGGGGAACGCATCCCGCTCCTCTACACCCACGGGGTCTGCTCCGGACGCCTCGACCTCCACACGTTCGTCAACGCCGCCAGCACGAACGCCGCAAAAATCTTCAACCTCTTCCCGCAAAAGGGAACCATCCAGCCGGGCAGCGATGCCGATCTCGTCGTCTTCGACCCCGCGTTCCGTGGAAAAATCTCCGCGGCCGGCCAGCTCTCGGCGGTGGACTATAACGCGTTTGAGGGATTCGAAATCGAGGGGCGCGCGGATGTCGTCACTGTGCGCGGAGAAATCGCCGCCCGCGACGGGAAGTTCACCGGCACGCCGGGCCGCGGGAAATTCCTTCCGCGACCTCGCGGGCAAAATACGTGAGGATCCGTGTGAACGACACAATGCGGATGTTGTTTCAATCCGCGCCCCGTGATTTCTCACGGGGCGATATGGATGCGCGGGCTGGCCGTCCATCATCACGTGGTTTCAATCCGCGCCCCGTGATTTCTCACGGGGCGATAGCGGCCCCTGCCCGCCTGATGCGGCTCCACTTCGTTTCAATCCGCGCCCCGTGATTTCTCACGGGGCGATCACTTCCTTCGGGATCATTTGTAAAGTTCAGGCGCGTTTCAATCCGCGCCCCGTGATTTCTCACGGGGCGATCCCGGCACGCATGGCAACCGGAGTCGCGCCATGAGTTTCAATCCGCGCCCCGTGATTTCTCACGGGGCGATCCGGCGAACGCGCTCACCGACCCGTTGCTCCAGAAGTTTCAATCCGCGCCCCGTGATTTCTCACGGGGCGATCCCATAGGTCCCCTCGGCCCCCGCGGCGTCGGTGTGTTTCAATCCGCGCCCCGTGATTTCTCACGGGGCGATTCGGGTGAAAGATTGTGCCTGCGGGAATTGCAGTGTTTCAATCCGCGCCCCGTGATTTCTCACGGGGCGATGCTGAAAGACGTTGCTGCCGTTGCGTTTGAAATGGTTTCAATCCGCGCCCCGTGAGAAAT
>Ga0194039_1001447_pt1 | contig 12742 bp, 3 predicted proteins | sample JunL228m_MetaG_FD_148679 | JGI IMG/M metagenome (GOLD analysis project Ga0194039, IMG submission 148679) | Anoxic zone freshwater microbial communities from boreal shield lake in IISD Experimental Lakes Area, Ontario, Canada - Jun2016-L227-8m | ecosystem: Environmental > Aquatic > Freshwater >...
GGCGGGGGAGGCGGAGGCAATACCATCTGCATTACATCCTGGAAGATAAGTGTGAATTTCTTCTGCTGTTCGGGGTCCAGGATTTTATTGATTCTGAAAAAGTGATCGTAAGTGACAATCTCCATCTGTTTCCTGTTCGCAGCTATGGAATCGGCCAGGGCTTCCATACTCACGCTATCCGCCTTCTCAAGTAAAAGGAGGTCGAAAAAACGTTTGTGCAGCTCCCTGTCATGTTGGTCGAGCTTCTCCAGCATTTCCCTGTGCTGATGCCTGAGTTCCTGGTATTGCACCTGCTGTGCATCCGACAAACGTAATTCTTTGATCAGGAAGTTGGCTGCAGCTCCGGCGTTTTGCTCAGTCCTTTCCCTGCCCGGCCTGTTGAACCACATGAAGGCAAGGGTGCAGAGGTTTAAAACCACCAGCAGGATGATAATGATCTTATATAGTCCGGCGTTCTTCATATCTTAAAGATTATAATGGTTTATATATGAAAAATATTCAAGGGCCACCGATTTCGTGGTATTCGAACTGCTCTCAGTTGATTTGCTGAAGTGCACCATGGTGAAAACATTCAGGCTGACCAGCAAAAGGATGATAGCGGCAATCTTCCATACCAGGCTGAATTTCACAGAATCCATCCTGTATCCTGCATCCTGCATCCCGTATCCCGCATCCCGCATCCTGTTCAGGATCTTCTCCTTAACGCCCTGGCTTAAAGTCGCCCTCCCGGCCCCATCGAGGCTCTCCATCGTTTTAGCTATCCATTCTTCCTTTGCGTTCATATCTCTTTGATGTTATAATTCTGAAAAACTTGCGCTTATTTCATGTTTTGTTCATAGTAATTACCGAGAAGTTCCCTGAGTTTTTGTTTGGCCCTGAACAGCAGGGATTCCACCGAAGGGATTGAGAGATTCATCACTTCGGCCAGTTCGGCATAGTTCAGGTTTTCCAGTTTATTAAGCGTAAAGGCTGTTCTCTGGTTTAAGGGCAGTTTGCGGATGGCATCGAACAGTATGGCCGACATTTCCTTGTGTTCAAGGCTGATCCCGGGATGGTAGAAAGGCGCATTGTTTGAAACATGGAACTGGTCTTCCCTCCCGAACAGGCTTAAAATGATCCCCGAGCGTTTGCTTCGGCTCCTGCTTCGGATCAGTTCAAGGGATTTCGTCATAGCAATCCTGTAAATCCATGTGGAAAGTTTTGATTGTCCCTTGAAATTATGGATTGATTGGAATACTTCCGTAAAAACTTCCTGGGTGATATCTTCAGCATCTTCCCTGTTCTGAAGCAGGCCCAGGGCCGTATTGTAAGCCCTGTCGGAATACTGCGAAAGCAGTTCCCCGTAGGCTGACTGGTCGCCGGTCTTAAGCCTTTGTATGAAGTTTTCTTCTGACAAGGTTCTTCGTTTGATTGTTAGATGCTGTTCATTGGGATTCCTTGCGGGATGCTTAGTTATTAATCCAAACGCAATGATTGAGTTTAAATCTCGAGGTATAAATGTAATAAATAGAGTTCTACCAATTCCTGTTAAAACTCTCGACAGTGATAAATAATCCAATTTAATTTTTTCAGCAAAGAAACAGGTGCTAACTTCATTTCAATTTAGATTTAATCCAAATAACTATTACAGGCTTACCTGAGTTTTTTGTTGACCTCAGTGGATTTTTTTATATTTGATTCTACTTTGCTAAAAGAAGCCTTTGATTTTACGCTAGTTTCAAATATGCAGAACCCTCTGAATGTTTTGCTGTTATTGGTGTTTCCACCCTTCTCCCCTCCCATACACATCTATTTAAAAGATATTTAAACAAGTTCGTAACTGACCCAAAAACCATGATTATGAGAAATTTATTACTGATTACTTTCGCATTTTTACTGAGCCTTGGAACAATGGCCCAGACATATTTAAGTGAAAGTTTTGAAGGAACATGGAGTGGAACTCCTGCGGTACCAGCCGGCTGGTCCATCACACATACCACTGCAACAGGGGGAACCTCAGGAACAGACCCTACTTATTGGGCAAAAAACACCTGGAGCGGCGCTGCATGGTCCTCCACAAGTAATGGAACTCCAACGACTCCAGCAGGGGCATATGACTTAAGTTCCGTTGCCTGGTATAACGATTATAACGCAAAAGCTACACAGAAAGATCAGTTATCAACGGGAAATGTTGATCTCTCAATATCAACAAGTCCGAGATGTACCTTCTACCTTGCACTGAGCAGCTCAAGCATTGCTGTGGTAAAATTAAGAGGATCGAATAATGGAGGTTCTACCTGGAGTGATATTCAAACTGTCGCAAATCCAGGTCTCGCCTGGACAAAAATAACCATCAGTATTCCTGCAAGTTATAAGGTGTCAAATGCGAGATTTGGTATTGAAGTTACAGCCTCATGGGGAAGTTATGATGTTTGGGTGGATAAATTTATCATTGAAGAAACACCACCCCCTCTCACAGGTACGAAAACTATAAAATCTTCAGGCGGGGATTACAGTACTTTCACCGCAGCTATTACTGCATTAAACAATTTTGGTGTTGGTAACGGGGGCGTGACATTTATCGCCGATGATGACATGGTCTTTACAGAAGATCCCCCTGCCATTACTGCAACAGGAACATCTGCTAATCCTGTTGTTTTTCAACGCGGAGGTCTTGGAACAAACAGGCCTGTTATAAAACCAACGGGAACTGCAGGCACAAGCGATTTCGGCATCTGTATTTCAGGTGGTGACTATATCACCTTTGACGGTATAGACGTTTATGAGAATTCAGGATCGAATGTCGAATACGGTTTCCTGATCAGGAACGGATCTGGTACTGACGGCGCACAATATAATACGATAAAAAACTCAAAGGTTACACTTAACAAAACGAATACCACATCAGCAGGTATCATGCAGACTTCGAGCTCTTCCTACGGGGGAGGTTTTACTCCTTCAGGTGCCTCCGGTATGAATTCCTATAATAAATACTACAATGTTACTGTCGAAAACGCCTATTCGGGCATCTGGTTATATAGCTATTCCTCTTACTACGATACAGGGAATGAGATCGGGGGGATCAGCGGCGGGACAACCGTGATCGGAGCTTCATCTTCCAATGATATAGGGAACGGTGCCAATGCCGTCTACGGTATTTATGCCTACTACCAGAGTGGGCTCAAGATCTATAATACCGAATTAAGGAATGTTACAGGTACAGGGACGTCCTCTGTCTATGGTATTTATGCTTATACACTGCAGGGAACAAACCAGATCTACAATAATAAGATACATGACATTGCCACGACAAATACAGCAGGAGGAACGATTTATGGACTTTATGTGTATTACCCTGCCACCCTGGTAAATGTTTACAATAATCTCATCTATAATTTCACTAATGCCTTGTCTTCAGCAAGTGCGACACTTTATGCTTCCGGTCTGTATGTTACCGGGTCCTCAACGTGCAATGTCTATTACAATACAGTGAGAATGAACCTCTCTGCCAATGTGACGAACACCTCTTTCTACACTGCGATGACCACTTGTAATGTTGCAAATAATATTTTCTCAAATTTTTCGACTGCAGGGGCAACTTCCAAGAGATATTGCTATTATGCTTCCAGCAGCCCGACGTCATCTTCAAACAACCTGCTTTACATTGACGGGGCTGGAACAAACAATTTTGTGGGTTACGGGAGTACTGCCGACAGGGTATCTCTTCAGCTGTTTGCAGCCTCAATAAGTGCAACAGCCCCTGTGATCGGGCTGGAAGGAGGAAGCTGTAATTCAGATCCTAATTTTAACAGCAGCACGGATCTTACATTTGCTGGTTCAACCCCTGCAAAGTACAGCGGGATACCTGTTTCGGGGATAACTACAGATTTCTCAGGAACAACCAGGGATTTGACAAGACCGACAATCGGTGCCTATGAAACAACGCAGACCCAGAATGACAAATCGGCACCCGTTTTTTCAAATATCTCTATTTCAAACGGCGTGTCTCCGGTTGTTAGTGTTACAGTCAATGATAACAGCAATTCTGTCAATAACGCAACTGTGAGGTTGTGGTACAGGTTAGGAAGTTCGGGTTCATTCACCGCATTAGACGCGGATGTAAAACCAAGCGGAACCATTAACGGTATTTATACCTGGAATGCATCCCTCTCTTTGCTGTCACAGGGCTCCTACCAGTTCTTCATCGCCGGAAGGGATGACCAGGGAGCAGGATCAGGAATCTGGGTTTACCCGATGTGGGCTACCACCTGGGCAGGATGGGCAGGTACAGATCCTCCCAACTTCACTTCCAATCCTGATGCTTCTGCAAACACAAACACATTTACCAAGATGGGTAATCTTGCAGGAGGATCTTATGACGTTGGAACGGATCAACCTGTACTGAAAAAACTAACGGATGTCAAGAACCAGCTGGCATCATCTATCCTCACAGGCAATGTGATCTTTGAAATGAATTCCACGTATGACGGGACCACCGGTGAAACATTTCCAATTACTTTTACCAAGTTCCAGACCAGCGGCGGTAACTGGACTGTAACCATCCGATTAAAAACAGGTGCAGGTGCAAGGACTCTATCGGGAAGTGTTGCTAATAATCCTCTGATCAGGCTGGATGGTGTTTCGAATTTAACCTTTGACGGAAGAGAAGGAGGGGCCGGATCCACTAAAAACCTTACCATCGAAAATACGAACACAACCGGGTGGGATATTCTTTTTATCAATGATGCAGCCTATGATATCGTGCAATACTGTACAATAAAGGGTGCAACCGCTTCTTCCGGACTCGGATTAGTATTCTTCTGGACAACGACAGGTTCAATCGGTAACAGTTATGACCAGATCAATTACTGCGACATAAGGGACGGATCGGGAGGTAACCCTTATAACCTTATTTATGCCTTAGGAACAACCAATGTCCAGAATACCAATAATACTATTTCCAATTGTAACCTATATAACTGGTTCTATGCAGCCTCGGCTACAACAACTGCTGCTCTTATGGTCCTTACAGGCAATACCGACTGGACTATCTCAGGGAACAGCTTTTATCAAACTGCAAGCAGGACATTTACCAGTACAGGTACTGTTTCAGCTATTTATGTTGCAAATGCAACAAACGGAAATAATTTCAACATCACTGGAAATTTTATAGGCGGACAGGCGTCAAGTTGTGGCGGATCCGCCATGACTATGGTAGCGACAGGAACGTTATTATACAGACTGATTTATATAGGAACAGCTAACGGGACGGCTTCAATTATTCAATCCAATACAATTTCAAATATTGCACTTTCATCCGCCGCAACATCAACCTCTGCTTTTATTTTGCATAGCACCGGCCATATTAATATTTTAAATAATACAATTGGTTCGCAGACGGCAGCAAACAATATTACATACGTAAACTCGGGCACATCAACTTTACCGACCTTATATGGAGTATGGACCGGCGGTTCAGGTATAGTTGCAAACGTAAACCTTTCCGGAAATAATATAGGCGGCATTGCTCTTTCAACTTCCAGCACAGGCTCAATAGCTTTCAGGATTCTATATTCACAGGTGCCCTTAGGCAGCAGCATTACCATTAATAATAATATCATTGGAGGTAGTGCAACTGCAATAATTTCCCAGGCTACCAATAACACTGTTTTCGGAATACTGATATTAAATCCCTCCATCGGGAACATCATCACGAATAACACCATCCGGAATATTACACAAACAAATACAGGTGTAACCGGAACCATCACATGTATTAACGTTCAGTCGGGAGGCGGACATACAATTACCGGGAATACTATTTATAATATAACTACCAGCGGCACCAACGTGGCAGGGAATAATACCTCATCTATTGTAGGGATAACAATGACCGCCAGTACCAATCCCGGAACAATAGTGTCTCAAAATACTATATATAATCTTATCAACCTCAACTCAACAGTCGCAGGTTGTGTAATTGGAATGTATTTTGGAACACCTGCAATCGGTCAGACAATTATATCCAGGAATTTAGTCTATGGATTTTCCACTGCTTCTGCGACCGCTATTCAGTACGGTATAATTATACCTAATACTGGTATTGCCATGGTTTATAACAATATGGTCCGCCTGGGTATTGATGCCAGCGGCGCTTCAGTCACAACCTCAGCCCAAATCAATGGAATTTATAAATCATCCACCGGAAATGTCGGGGTTTATTTCAATACAGTGTATATCGGAGGATCATCGGTCCTCAGTGGGACGGTTGCCACTTATGCTTTCCGACGATTCACTTCTGGTGTGGCTGATACCGTTGAGAATAACATTTTCGTAAATGCCAGGTCTAATGCCAGCGGAACAGGAAAGCACTATGGAATTAACCTGAATGCGGCAACATCCATAGTTAGCAACTTCAATCTTTTCCAGGCAACGGGTACTGGTGGTGTCTTCGGTGTTAATAACAGCATAGATTACAGCACAATAGCCCTGTGGAGGAATGCCACGAATCTCGACATGGCCAGCGGCTACGGGGATCCCAATTTCGTTTCTGCTGCAAGTGCAACTCCCGACCTTCATGTACAAAACAGCACATATGCTGAAGCCGCAGGTCTCAGCATCGCTAACGTGACAGGTGATTATGACGGGGACGTCAGATCGGCTAAAACACCGGTAGATTTAGGCGCTGATGCAGGGTTGTATAATAGTACCGGGGATATTTTCCCCCCGAACATCATGTTTACCCCGCTTACAAGCGGCACAACGGCCAACCGGGTGCTGAATAATTTTGCAACTATTACCGATAATGTCGCAGTCTCAGGCGGAGCCAGCCTTCCAAGGCTTTATTATAAAAAATCAACAGACAACCCTGCTTTTGTTGGCAATACCAGTGCAGATAACGGCTGGAAATATGTTGTCGCCAGTAACAGCAGCAGCCCGTACAATTTCACAATTGATTACAGTATCATTTTCGGTGGAAGTGTTTCGGTTGGAAATACGATTCAATATTTTGTCGTAGCCCAGGATGCTGCCAATAATCTAAGCTCAAACCTTTGTGGAGCGGCAGCAAGTGGAAGTCCGCCAGTCCAGAATATAAATACTGCCCCGGCCACACCTCAGAGTTATACTATAACAGGCCCTATTTCAGGCACTCTGACTGTTGGTACAGGAGGCACTTATCCTTCATTGACCGGTGCAGGGGGAGTATTTGCAGCGATCAATTCCACGACTGTGACAGGAAATCTCACGATCCAGGTGTTAAGCAATCTCACAGAAGACGGGACCAATCCTTTGAACCTGATCGCCGAAGATCCTTCCGGGTCTAATTTTACTATTACTATTCAACCCGGTGATGCATCGGAAAAGATTATCTCCGGGGCTGTTGCAAACGGAATGATCAGACTTGACGGGGCAAAGCGGGTGACCATTGACGGAAGGTTCGGAGGATCGGGAAGATACCTGAGGTTAAGAAATACCAACACCTCGAACCCAACCTTCACTTTCCTGAACGACGCAATGGGCAATACCATACAGAACTGCTATATAGAAGGTGCAAATACAAGCGGTACCGGCGTTATATATCTTAGTACAACCAATGCAACCTTTGGGAACGACAACAATACAATAACGGGAAATGTCATACGTGACCGTTCGGATGTAACCGGTGTTCCATCCATTCTGATTTACTCCAGTGGAACTGCTTTAAAGGAGAACTCAGGGGAAACTATCACCAACAATGAATTGCTGAACTTCAGTTCAAACGGGATTACAGTCACTTCTACTGGAAACGGGGACAGCTGGAATATAAGCGGCAACAGTTTCTATTGTAACCTGGCAACAGCTCCGGCCACTTCTCAGTATTCCATTTACTTCTATCCCGGTACTGTTTCAAACAATAATACCATCAGTAACAACTTTATTGGAGGCGCTGCAGCATCCTGCGGAGGAGCCCCTTGGGTCAATACAGGTGCAGTAAACTATTATGGCATCTATGTGAATGCAGGTATTGTTACCGCTTCTTCAGTCCAGAATAATATTATCAGGAATATTATTCTTACCAACTCAGGTTCAGCTGCATTCTATGGGATCTATGTGGCCGGCGGGGTTTGCAACATTTCTGGCAACACTCTTGGCGGAAGTACCGGTACACCATCGCTTAATAGTTCAGGGACCGGTACGTTTTATGGAATTTTTCTGGCTACGAGTACTAATGCTCCAACTGTTGTGCAAAACAATTTTCTATCGGATATTGCACTGGGAAATTCAGCTTCCCAGACATTTTACGGAATCTATGCCACTTCAGGTTTAAACAATATTCTTAACAATACTATTGGCAGTTCCACGCTTACCAACGCGATCACATTAAATGGAACCGGCATTGCAAATGGAATATATTCCACATGTAACAGCACAATAAATGGCAATACACTTGCTAATATCCGTCAAACAGGTACATCTGCTTCAACCTTCTATGGTGTGTATTTATCAGGAAACTATACTTTCAATGTTGATGCAAATTATATTGCTACAGATGGGGCAACATCTTCCTCAACGGGTACAACTGATAATACCGGTATTTATTTCCCGGGGGCGTCGGGAGGTACTTTCCCCTGCACAATTTCTAATAATGTTATTTCCCTGGGACACGGAGTTTCAAATAACCATGTTTATAAAGGAATTGATGATTATGGATATGTTGGAAATATTCTCAGGCTTTATTATAACAGTGTCAGCATCGGGGGAACCTGCACCGGTTCTTCTGTCTCCTATGCATTTGTGAAAAGAGATGTCCCGACAGAAACACATCGGAATAACATTTATTCCAATATTCGTGTAAATGGAGGTTCCGGAACCGGAAAACATTATGCAATTGGAATTACAAATGTTACCGGGATACTGAATTCAAATTACAATGATCTGTTTACAACAACTTCTCCTTTAGCTCTCTGGAGTACAACCGACCAGGCAAACCTTGCTGCATGGCAGACGGCAAGCACGAATGACGCCCAATCAAAATCGGCCAATCCTAATTTCTTCTCCACTACAAACCTGCATACCTGCCAGTCGGCTCTTGACGGAGCAGGAGTTGCCGTAAGTGGAATAACGACCGATAATGCGGGTGTAACCAGGAGTAATCCCCCCGATATCGGAGCTTACGAATTCACTATACCTGTTCCTACGATTACCGGTGTGGCTTCGGCTTGTGCTGCATCAACCGGGAACACATACTCTACCGAAAGCGGGATGAGTGGTTATTCATGGACAGTTTCTGCCGGTGGTTCGATTACAGGCGGCAGCGGGACTAACCAGATCACCGTGACCTGGAATACCCCAGGCGCACAGACTGTCAGCGTCAACTATTTCAATGCCAATGGCTGTTCGGCATCAACACCTACTGTGAAAAATGTGACTGTAAATGCCCTTCCTGTGCCTTCGATCACTGGTCCGGCTACCCTGTGTAGACATGCCTCCGGTAATGTATACACGAGTGAAGCCGGGATGACCAGCTATCTTTGGACGGTTTCGGCCGGGGGCACAATCACTGCAGGCGGCACGGCAACCAATAATACGGTAACCGTGACCTGGAATACAGCAGGTGCACAATCTGTAAGCGTGAACTATACGAATAGCAACGGTTGCACAGCAACTACCGCAACCACATACAATGTGACAGTGAATGCACTTCCGGTGCCTACAATTACCGGTCCGGCTTCAATCTGTAATGGAACTACAGGCAATGTTTATACCACGGAAGACGGGATGACAAACTATGTTTGGGGTGTTCCGACTGGAGGCACAATCACCGGTGGTGGCACATTGGCCGACAACACTGTAACAGTAACCTGGAATACAGCAGGGGTACAATCTGTAAATGTTTACTATACCAATTCAAACCTGTGTACTGCAGTTTCACCAACGGTATATCCTGTGACAGTCAATCCATTGCCCACTCTTTTCATTGTATCAGGCACCGGATCCTATTGTTCTGGAGGTACAGGAGTAGCGGTCCATCTTTCAGGATCGGCTGTCGGGATCAACTATGCATTGTACAACGGAGCTACCCTGGTAACAACAATGCCTGGAACGGGGGCGGCACTTGACTATGGCTTGCAAACGGCTGCAGGAACTTATACTGTTGTGGGTACGAATGCGACAACTTCCTGCTCCAGGACCATGGGAGGCAGCGCTACAATAACAATCAACCCATTGCCGGTGCCGACAATCACAGGTCCCGCATCAATTTGCTCCTCATCCACGGGCAATGTTTATACTACAGAAGCCGGTATGACGAACTATGTATGGTCCATTTCAGTTCCAAGTTTGCTTACCATCACAGCAGGAGGTACTTCGACTGACAATACGATGACGGTGAAAGGGAATAATGCTTCAGGAACTACACCAGTGTATATAAACTATACTGATGCAAACGGATGCTCTGCAGCGTCAGCCACAGGTTATCTTGTAACGATTACTCCGGTGCCCACTCTTTTCATTGTATCAGGTACCGGATCATATTGTTCAGGAGGAACTGGAGTGGCGGTCCATCTTTCTGGATCGACTGTCGGGATCAACTATGCACTGTATAACGGAGCGACCCTGGTAACCACTATGGCAGGAACAGGGGCAGCTTTGAACTTTGGTCTTCAGACGGCCGTCGGAACATACACAGTTACAGCTACCAATGCTACAACCTTATGTTCCAGAGTCATGGTTGGCAGCGCTACAATAACAATCAACCCATTGCCGGTTCCGACGATCACCGGTCCGAACAGTGTTGTAATCAACTCAACCGGAAATGTGTATACTACAGAAGCCGGGATGACAGGCTATGCTTGGACAGTTTCCGCAGGAGGTGCAATAACTTCAGGAGGTACCTCAACCGACAATACAGTAACCGTGACCTGGAATACGGCAGGAGCACAAAATGTAAGTGTAAATTATACAAATTCTAATGGATGTACTGCTTCCTCACCCACAATTTATAATGTGACGGTTTCTTCTATTCCCGGCCCGGCCGGACCTATAACCGGGGTTACACCTGTATGCCAGAACCAGACGGGGGTTGCTTATTCGGTTGCAGCTGTTTTAAATGCAACAGGATATGTTTGGACGTTGCCAACAGGAGCATCCATCGCTTCGGGCAGCAATACAAGATCCATCACGGTAAATTATTCCTCAGCAGCGGTCTCGGGGAACATCAATGTCTATGGAACCAATTCACAAGGCAATGGTACTGTTTCTCCTGACTATGCGGTTACGGTTAATACGGCACCTGTACCCACCATCTCAGGTCCGGCCACAGTTTGTCAGAATTCCACAGCCAATGTTTATACAACCCAGGCGGGTATGACTGGCTACTCATGGACCGTTGTTGGCGGAATAATCACTTCCGGTGGGACCGGAACCAGCAATACAGCAACAGTAACTTGGACCTCAGCCGGATCACAATCAGTTAAAGTGAACTATGCCAATGCAAATGGATGTTTAGCTGCAACACAAACAAGTTATACTGTCACGGTCAATGCACTTCCGGTACCTACCATCGCTGGACCACCCTCGGTTTGCTTAAATTCTACGGGCAATGTATATACCACACAGGCCGGTATGACAGGCTACCTATGGACTGTTTCAGCCGGTGGAACGATCACGGCCGGTGGCACAGCCACCAGTAATACGGTGACAGTGACCTGGAATACAGCCGGGGCACAAACGGTAGGAGTGAACTACACCAATGCAAATGGATGTACTGCAGCGACAGCCACGACTTATAACGTGACCGTCAATGCCCTTCCGGTACCGACCATCACCGGTCCCCCCAGCGTATGCGCCACCTCCACAGGTAATGTGTATACCACACAGGCCGGTATGACAGGCTACCTATGGACTGTTTCAGCCGGTGGAACGATCACGGCCGGTGGCACAGCCACCAGCAATACGGTGACAGTGAGCTGGAATACAGCCGGGGCTCAAACGGTGGGTGTGAACTATACCAACAGCAACGGATGTACCGCAGCCACAGCCACTTCCTACCCGGTCACTGTGAATGCACTTCCGGTGCCTACCATCGCAGGACCACCCTCGGTTTGCTTAAATTCTACGGGCAATGTATATACCACACAGGCCGGTATGACAGGCTATGTTTGGACTGTTTCTTCCGGCGGCACGATTACCGCAGGCGGAACCGCAACCAGCAATACGGTTACGGTCACCTGGAACACAGCCGGGGCACAAACGGTGGGTGTGAACTATACCAACAGCAACGGATGTACCGCAGCCACAGCCACTACTTATAATGTGACGGTCAATGCCCTGCCGGTGCCGACTATCGCAGGTCCCACACCTGTTTGTGCTACCACAACAGGAAATGTGTATACAACCCAGGCCGGTATGACCAATTATGTATGGACAGTCTCTGCAGGCGGAACGGTAACCGCAGGCGGAACCGCAACCAGCAATACGGTTACGGTCACCTGGAATACGGCTGCAGCACAAACAGTAATTGTGAACTATACCAATGCCAACGGTTGTACGGCAGCATCACCTGCCATTTACAATGTGGCGGTGAATCCGCTGCCGCTGCCTGTTATCTCAGGACCCTCAACGGTTTGTTCGAACTCGACGGGCAATGTGTATACCTCCCAGACAGGTATGTCGAACTACGTATGGACAGTCTCGGCCGGCGGTACGGTAACTGCTGGCGGTACACTATCCAGCAACTTCGTTACTGTAACCTGGACCACGGCCGGAGCAAGGACCGTAAGCG
>Ga0194039_1001449_pt1 | contig 12742 bp, 12 predicted proteins | sample JunL228m_MetaG_FD_148679 | JGI IMG/M metagenome (GOLD analysis project Ga0194039, IMG submission 148679) | Anoxic zone freshwater microbial communities from boreal shield lake in IISD Experimental Lakes Area, Ontario, Canada - Jun2016-L227-8m | ecosystem: Environmental > Aquatic > Freshwater >...
CCAGAGTCTTTTCAGGACTGCTTCCGGGGTATGGAAATCGACGGGGATTGTTGCATCATCATCGTTACCAGGGGACATGAGCACGATCGGAACGTGTTGGCCCAGGCGCTGCGCACCGGCGCGGGCTACATCGGCATGATCGGTAGCCGGAGGAAGAGAGACGCCATCTACCGATCCCTGCACGGGGATGGGTTTTTCCCGGAAGACTTGGCGCGCGTACACTGCCCGATCGGTATTGCCATCGGCGCCCGGACGCCCGCGGAGATCGCCGTCAGTATTGCGGCAGAGTTGATTGCCCAGCGGGCAAAAAAAGTTAATAAATAGGGCCAATCCGGTTAATACGAATTTCCTGAAAGCGGTAATTGACGGATTTTGAAAAGTATGCAAGGTTGCAACTGAAAATGATGTGCCTGCTGTGGTTGCAACAAAAACCACGCTGGTGAAGATGTTTTAGAAAACAGGAAAAGGAGAGACTAATGGGAGACAAGGGCGGCAAGAAAGATAAGGAAAAGGGTCAGAAACAGAATGTCGAAAAAGAGAAACAAAAGTCAAAAAACAAGCTTGATAAGCAGCCAAAAAGAAAGCCTTGATAGAAATCACGGTGTGAAAATCTGCACAACAGCTTTGCCTGTTTTCATTTGACATACAAGTGGTTTTCGTATAGTTCATTCGCGTTTGCGGCAAGGCAATGTCTTATCAATACCAATCAATGAAAATCAAAAAAGAGGAGGTAACCTTAATGACTCACAGATCGCACCGTTTGAACCCTTGGATCGTATTCTTGGCCGTACTATGTATGCTATTTGGCTTCGGCTCCGGAGCAGGATCGGTCATGGCTGCTGAAAAGATAATCAAGATAGGCACCATCTTCCCCCTGACAGGTCCGGTCGCGACAGCGGGACAGCGCTGCCAGGCAGCGGTGCAGACAGCCGTTGAAATCATTAATAACAAGCACCCCGAAATCAAGGTTCCCCTGGCCAAGCAGGCAGGCATCCTGAACGGCTACAAGATCGTCCTTGTCCATGCAGACTCTCAGGGCAAGCCGGACGTGGGCAAGTCGGAGGCCGAGCGGCTCCTCAACCAGGAAGGCGTCTGGGCCTTGATCGGTTCTTACAACAGTTCGGTGAGCAAGCCGGCCAGCTTCGTGGCCGAGCGCATGAAGAGGATCTTTATGTGCGGGGCTTCCAGTTCAGCGGCTCTGACCCAGCGGGACATGAATTACTTCTTCCGTTTGGCCCCCACGGACAAGACCGAGTCCATTGAGTTCGTGGATGTCTTGAAGTGGATGAACAAAAAGAAGAAAGCCAATGTCAAGACCATCGGAATCATTTATGAGAACAGTGAGTTTGGCAAGCATGCGGCCGAGGAGGCCAAAATGGCTGCCGCTGCCGGAGGCTTCAAGGTCGTGGCTGATGTGCCCTTCAGCCCCGGCGCCACCAATCTTAATAGTGAAGTGCAGACTCTGAAGAAGAGCAATCCCGATGCGTTATTCGGGGCAGTGCTCGGCGCCGACTACTCGCTGTTGGTACGCACCATGAAGCAGATGGCATGGCTGCCTAATATTGCCATCAATTACTGCTCCGGGTACCAGGACCCCGTCATTACCAAACAGCTTGCCGGTGACGCAGACTTTTTCATGGGTTCCACCGCTTACTCGCCCCAGTTTGCCAGCCTGATGCCGGCTGTGGCCGCAGTCGAAAAGATCTTCAAATCCAAAACGGGAGGAGTGCCCTTCGACGGTGACAGCATCCAGGAAGCAGTTGCCATGCTGGTGCTTGCCCAGGCGATAGAAAAGGCCGGTTCTCTGGATCCGGATAAGGTAGCCAAGACACTTTACGCGAATACCTGGGACTCCCCCCTCTCCCTCGGCGGGAAAGTGGCCTTTGTCAAGGGCGGCCAGAACATAAAGGCGCAAAGTATTGTTACCCAGCTCCAGGGTGGCCAGTACAAGCGGATCTACCCGGAAGAGATGGCTGATACCAATATCATCTTCCCCATGAAGCCTTGGGCTAAGAGATAATAGTTCGCTGTTATGTCGAAAGATTTAAGATTGACGCTCATCCATTACGCCCGGGAGGCGTAATGGATGAGCTTTTTTCAGTAGCCTGATGGAGGCTATAGAGGTCCATGGAGACGTTTGCTCAAGTTCTGATCGACGGCATGCTAAACGGTATGGTCTACGCCCTGGTAGCTGCCGGGCTCTGCATTATATGGGGCGTCATGGACGTCATCAATTTCGCTCACGGCGAATACCTGATGGTTGCCATGTATGTTAGCTACTGGCTGGGGTTTCTTCTTAATGTTGACCCGCTCCTGTCAGTCATTGCCGCCGGGATATTTATTTTTATCCTGGGGGCGATGACGTACCAGCTGATCATACGTTACACCATTGGCAAACCAGGGCTGGTGGCCCTATTAGCGACCTTTGGACTCGCCATCTTCCTAAAGAACTTCTGCATGAACCGCTTTTCACCAAATTTCCTCATCCTTACAGACACATGGCTCAGCGATAAAACACTCCATATGGGGAACCTGATCTTCCCGGTGCCCCAATTGGTGGCCGGACTCCTGTCTCTCGTCGTTGTCGGACTGATCTATGCGCTTATAAACACCACCCGGTTTGGTTGGGCCATTCAGGCCACAGCCATGGATCGCGATGCGGCCGAACTCATGGGGATCAATACGGATCGCATTTACCTTGTGGTCTTTGGAATTGGTGGGGCCTGCGTCGGCATTGCCGGAGGCATCATGCCCTCTTATCTGGCCGTCCATCCCGAGGTTGGTTCCATGTTCGGCCTGATCGCTTTTGTCTGTGTCGCCATGGGTGGCTTCGGAAGCATACCGGGCGCATTTATCGCCGGGATTCTTGTCGGCTCTGTAGAGGCTCTTGCGGGTTTCTACATTGCGCCGGTTTTCAAATACATTGCCGTCTTCGGTCTCTATCTGGCGGTTGTATTCTTGCGGCCAAAAGGTATTTTCGGGTGGTGAAACCCATGCAGCGGAAAGCATTAAACAAAAAAGATGCGCTCTGGCTTGGTTTCGTGGTGCTGCTGGCGCTGCTGCCGTTGGCACCTGTAGTGGCCGCCAATTCCTTCCACATGCACGTGGCTATTCTCATTTTACTCTTCGCCAGCATGGCCCAAGCGTGGAACATCATCGGCGGTTATTGCGGACAGGTCTCTTTTGGCCACTCGGTATTTTTCGGCATCGGAGCGTACGGTGCGGGAATGGCCGTCGTTACCTATGGCGTAACGCCGTGGCCGGGGATACTGATCGGCGTGATGCTGGCTGCCGCCATCGCCGTGGTCATCAGCTATCCCTGCTTTAAGCTGAGCGGCCACTATTTTGCCATCGCCACCTTCGCCATCGTGGAGATTTTTCACCGCAGCTTCCTGGTCTGGGACTGGGTCGGAGGCGCCTTGGGCCTGGATTACCCGCTGGTCAAGGAAGGTCTGAAGAATCTGATGTGGTACGATACAAAAACGGGCTACTACTACTGTGCCCTCATTCTGTTTCTGCTCATATTCGGCGTTGTTCGGTGGCTCGAAGGTCATCGCTTCGGATATTACATGCGCGCCGTGAGAGAAGGTCAGGAAACAGCCGAATCCCTTGGCGTTAACAGCACGGCCGTAAAATTGGCCGCCATGGCCCTTTCTGCCGCTTTAACAGCCCTATGCGGCGCCTTTTTCGTGCAGTACAATCTCCGCGTGGACACCCCCATGGTCATGTCACTGGACATGTCTATGAAGTTCGTATTGATCACCGTCTTGGGCGGATCGGGGACCCTCGTTGGTCCTCTCCTCGGCGCCGCTGTCTTGATCCCGCTGCAAGAGTATAGCAGGGCATTATGGGGCGGTTTGGGCGGAGGAGTGGATTTAATCATTTTCGGTCTCCTCATCATTCTCATGGTGGTCAAACAGCCCGCAGGGATGATCGGTATCATTCGCGATATAAGTAAACGGTTTTTAAAGCAAAAGATCGCTGCGAAAGGAGATTCAGCCGATGCCACTCCTTGATGTGCGCGATGTGACGATGAAATTCGGGGAGTTGGTAGCCAACGACCGGGTGAGCTTCACCGTGGAGTCCGGATCGATTGTGGGACTAATCGGCCCTAACGGAGCGGGGAAAACAACCCTTTTCAACTGCATCACCGGTTTCCTTAAACCAACAAGCGGCAGCATCCTCTTTGACGGCGCAGACATCACCGGACTTACTCCCTATCAGATTGCCCGCATGGGGGCGGTGCGCACCTTCCAGGTAGTACGCCCCCTCAAGGAGATGACCGTTTTCGACAATGTCCTTGTCGGCGCCTTCCTCAAGACTTCCGGTAATCGGGAGGCCTTTGAGATGGCTGAGGAGTGTATCAACATCTGTAGCCTGGAGTCGCTTCAAGAAAAACTCGCCGGTGAGCTGTCCATCGGTGGAAAGAAGCGGCTGGAATTGGCCCGCGCCCTGGCAACGCGTCCTAAGCTGCTTATGGTTGATGAGGTTATGGCGGGGATGACCTCTACAGAGGTCAACGTATCCGTAGAGGTCATCCTGCGACTCCGGGAAAGCGGGATTACGCTGATGATCGTGGAGCACGTCATGGAAGGTATTATGCCCATAGCCGACAAGATAGTGGTGCTTGACGGCGGCATAAAGATTGCGGAGGACGCCCCCGGCAACATCATCAATGACGAATGCGTGATTGAGGCTTACCTCGGCGCCAAATACGCTCAGCGTTTCAAGGCTCGGAAGGAGGGCGGACTCTGTGGCTGATCCGATCTTGAAGGTCGCTGATCTATATGCCGGTTATGATGGAATACCGGTTGTCTTTGGTGTTTCCCTGGAGGTCATGCCGGGGGAACTTGTAGCCATTGTCGGTGCGAACGGCGCCGGGAAAACAACCATCATGCGCACCATCAGCGGCCTGGCCCATCCCTTGAAGGGACAGATCCTGTATGAAGGGAACGATATATCCCAGCATGCAGCGCATCAGACCCTGAAACTAGGCATCAGTTACGTTCCTGAAGGCCGGCGGATTTTTGCCAAGCTGTCGGTGGAGAAAAACCTTGCCCTGGGCGCCTACACAGAAAAATCGCAAGCCGAGATCCAGCTCCGGCTGGAGGAACTCCTGGAGATCTTCCCCGTCCTCAGGGAACGGGCCAAACAGACCGCCGAGACCCTGAGCGGCGGAGAACAGCAGATGCTGGCCATAGCGCGGGGACTTATGTCGCGGCCGAAACTCCTCATGCTGGATGAAATGTCCCTCGGCTTGATGCCAAGTATGGTGGACAAGATGATGGAAACAATCACCGCCATCAACCATGCTGGCACCACAGTCCTTCTGGTCGAACAGATGGTCCAGGAGACCTTGGAAATTGCCCATCGGGGCTATGTGATTCAGACCGGGAAAATCGTCCAGTTCGGTTCAGCCCGTGAGCTTTTAGATTCAGAGGAAGTCCGTAAAGCCTACATGGGAATGTGACCACTTCCCTCATGTCCCGCTAAATCATTCGGGCCTCTTTTTCACAAATCCGCATTCAGTATTCAGATTATAAGGACATCTTCTGATGAAATCTGGTGACAAGATCGCCGCATTGATTCTTGCCGGTGGCCTTTCCTCACGCATGGGGGCCTTCAAGCCCCTGTTGACACTGGGGGGGAGATTGATCATCGAAGGGGTCATCAGTCTTTTCCGGGAAGCGGGAATCTCTGACATTATCGTTGTTGTGGGGTATCAGGCGGAAAAGATCATTCCGCTCCTAGAAGATCATGGCATTCGTTGGGTGATCAACGAGCATTACGACCGGGGGATGTTTTCCTCCGTCCAAGTCGGGGTCAGGAAACTCGCCGGGAACTGCCGGGCCTTTTTCCTCAGCCCTGGCGATATGCCACTGGTCAACCCCGTTACCCTGAAGAAACTGGTCGCTGCCTATCGGGAAGGTAAGATGGACGTTTACCATCCCTGCTATGGGCAAAGGCGCGGTCATCCGCCGCTTATCGCGGCGGCCATGATTCCTTCAATTCTTGCCTTTGCAGAGCCGGGAGGGCTGCGGGCGCTGCTTTCACGATGTAGGGGAAGATCTCTCGATGTGGCCTGCGACGATCCCGGTATCCTTATCGACCTGGACACGCCGGAGGATTATGAAAAAGCGAAATGGTAAACCCGGTAACAAACAAAATCCTTTGACAGGAAGGCCTCTTAAAGGTAGGTTCAGCAGCATTCCCACCCCAACCTTTCCCTTGAAGGGAAGGGGGAAGCGGGTCCCGTCAAAATATGGGTGGAGTTATAGTAGACGCCAATTCAAGGCGCACAAAACCTGAGGAGTGAGATGAGCCAAGATCACGATCGAATAGTTTCCTTGCAATTGACGGCCCGGATGTCCTTGCTGCCGGTCGCCACCCACTGCGTGGAAACTGCGGCCAAGGCCTTTGGGTTGGGCAAAGAGGAGTCGCTAAAACTCAGCCTGGCCACGGAGGAAATATTTTCATACCTCAGCAGCCACGTCTGTCGGGGGGATATTCTCGACATCCGTTGTGTGAACGGGTTATCCTATGTCCGAGTTGAATTCCGATTTTCCGTATCGACCCTCGACATGGGGGCCCTCAACATCGCCGCATCCGTTGACTGTGAGAACGAAGACGATATGGAGGAGATGGGCCTGGCGATTGCTTCCCGTACGATTGATCGGCTGAACATCATTGCGGAAAGACAAAACCGCATCTGCCTGGCCATCGAAAAGGACAAGGACTATCCACCGGCGCCGGAGACATCCATCGCGCCGGTCGATGTTACGGGCGCCCTCATGGTGGAGACGCCTGATATGGAAGGAGTGAAGCGCTATGTGACCCGCGTGGCCCAGGGACCACCTGACACGTTGCGGCCGCCCTTTTTCCAATACCCCGGTAAGGTGGCCGATATGGTATGCGCCGGTGACTGCCAGGTCATAACGGCTGTCGATGCCAAGGGCGAATGTATTGGTGGTGTAATTTTCCGTTTCCGGACGGACCGGATCGTTGAGGTTTTTGGCCCCCATGTATTTTGTCAGGCCCGGGAAGGCGAGGTTGCGAGCCTGCTCCTTGATGCCTGTATCGCCAGGACGGTGCGGAGCAAAGCCATCGGTCTGGTCAACCTCACGGGGATGCCCACATCCATCCAATCGCAATTTGAGCTTCTGGGGTCGTTGAGATATTACCGGGATGACGAAAGGACCTTTACGAGACAGTGGTATTACCGGCTTCTCCATGAAGATCCCGGCTGCCTGGTCTTTGCGGATGCGAACCTGAAAGATTACCTGCAGCGGGAATACGACCGTCTCTTTCTCGCCCGGGAGATCCGGGAAGTCCGTGATCAAGGTGAGATGAAGGCCGGAGCCTCGATATTTTCCACCGAGATGCGCCGGGAGGGATTGATGGCGATCATGCGTCCCCTTTGGCCGGGTGCAGATCTTAACGACAACGTAAAGAGACACCTCCGCTTTCTCAAGGAAGAAGCTATCAACAATATCTTCTTCTCCCTCGACCTGGGCGTCTCCTGGCACGCATCGCTCATGACCGTCCTCATAACCAATCATTTCCGGCCCGCATTGATCATCCCCTTTTCCGGTCAGGCCGACGTGTTGATTTTTCAATATGATCGAACCGAACCTTGACCTCCTCGTTCCCGCCTATGTACGGGAATTCGAGCCCTATATACCCAGCAAGCCAGATCCGGAGCTGCAAAAGCTCTACGGCTGTGATCATCTCTACCGCCTGAACAACAATGAGAATCCCCTGGGGCCACCCCCCGGCGCCCAGGATGTGATCCGGGGGTTTCCGCCGCCCCGGGGCGCCGTCTACCCCAGCGGGGATTCATACTATCTACGCCGGGAAATTGCCGCTTGCCACGCCATCGACCCCGATCAGGTCCTCGTAGGCAACGGCGCCAATGAAGTCATCGCCTTTGTGATCAAGGCTTTTTGTAGTCAGGGAGACAACATCATCACGGCGGATAAAACCTTCGCCGTCTATGAATGGGTGGCTGTATTCTCCGGGATCGAGGCTCGGGTGATCCCCCTGAAGGAGGAACGATTTGACGACCGGGCGATGCTCAACAGCATCGACGCCGCAACGAAGGTGATATTTCTGTGCAACCCGAATAATCCCACGGGGACTTACTGGTCCCGGGACACCCTGAGGGCCTTTCTTGATGAGGTGGGGGGAAGACAGATCGTCGTCGTCGATGAGGCCTATTTCGAATTCGTGGAGGCGGACGATTATCCCGACGGGATGTCCCTAATCAATGACTATCCCAACCTCATCGTTTTCCGCACCTTCTCCAAGATGTACGGGATCGCGGGACTGCGCATCGGCTACCTGGCGGGTGACATGAAAGTCGTCGACATGATCCGCCGGACTTGTGTCGTCTATTCCGTCAACGGCATTGCCCAGGAGGCGGCCCTGGCCTGTCTCCGCGATGAAACAGGCCATATCCGGCGCACACGGGATCTGGTCAGGGAGGGCAAGGCCTTTTTGTGCACAGAGATGGCGGCCATTGGTCTGCCCGTCATCGTCGGCGAAGGGAATTATCTGATTGTGAAACTGCCGGGGAGCGACACCCTCGCCTACCGGAAGCTTATGCGCGAGGGAATCATGATCCGGCCCATGACGGGCTTTCGCTATCCGAATCACATCCGGGTTAGCATGGCCCGGATGGAGGCAATGGAGGCCTTTGTCTCCGCCTTGAAAAAAATCCTGGCCTGAAAGGCGATGACCGTGGCCAACATTTCCTCTCCCCGTAAACTCTGGTCTTTTGAATTCCTCGCCCTTTGCCTGATTATTGCCGTGGCCTTCGGCAACGTTAGTGTGTTTTACAGCTTTTATCATTACCTGGGGACCATCGGGATTCCCATCGAGTGGCGGGGTTTTCTCGTCGGACTGGAACCGATGTCGGCCTTTATCCTGCGTTTATTCGTCCTTCCCTGGCTGCACGTGCGCAACGCTTTTTCCGTTACCATGGTTTCACTGATCCTGCTGATTGTGGCCTCCTGCACCTATCAATGGGTAACGACGGTCCCGGCGATGATTGTGCTGCGCATCTTCCACGGCGCGGTATTTGTTCTGCTTACCTCGGCTGTCATCTCCCTCGTCGTGAACTTTATCCCCGGAGATAAAAGCGGCCAGGGGTTCAGCGCCATCAGCATCGCGACGATGATCCCCTACGCCGTTATCCCGCCTCTATCCGAGGCCTTGCTTCCTTACGTCAGCAATGAAGCCGATATCTATGCTGCCGTTTCGATCTTTTCCGTAGTCGCGATTTTCCTTCTGATCGCCATACGGGGGCGCCTCACCGATGCCCTTCGCGGCATGGACAGCGTCCTGCTGCGCCGCCCGAATATTTCCGAGATCCGTGAGAACTTACGGCTGCGATCTGTGATTATTTTAATCGCGTCCATCTTTTTGATCTATCTTGCCCATGCGACGTTATTTTACTTCCTGAAGGATCTTTCCTTGCAGATCCATAGCGGCGATGTCGGTCTCTTTTTCACCATTTCCATGGCAACGATGATCTCGGTGCGTGCTCTGGGGGCCGCCCTGTTTGACAGGACTAATAAGCTGTCCACCCTGCAGAAGGCTTTGGCGCTGTTGATCCCGTGCCTGATCCTGCTCCCCCTTGCCGTTTTCCCGACGGCTTACTACCTGCTGGCAACCCTTTACGGATTAAGTATGGGAGTGATCCTGCCCCTTTTGAATGCCGTGCTTTTCTCAGCCTCACCGCCGCTTCTGCGGGGGCTCAACACCAACATGACCCTGTTCACCATGGATGTGGCCTATTTCGTTGTGCCCTACCTCGGCGGGATGCTCATCGCGTTCGGGGCGGGCTTTGACATCCTGTTTTACATTGCCGCTGGATTTGTCATGCTTTCCCTGGCGCTCATAATTACTTTGTCGTACATTCAAAAGAATAAACTGACGGTATGAAGGCGAGAGATGTGGTTTTTACAACCTAAGGTTGGCCAGCAATAAGTAGGGTTTTATCTATGAAAAACGATGAGGACAAAATTTTCCTGCCGCCGGTCTATGAGCAGGAACTGAGGGGGATTTACAATCGTCTCGATGACGCCCGCGACATGGTTGTGTCCGCCGGGGGAGAATTACCCGGTAAAAAGGCAACCAGGGCCGATCTGACGGTCTTTGATTCCCTGTTTGACACCAGCGGTGATTTCTGGTTATTGCAGAATAACTTTTGCCGGAAATTTATCAGGAGAAAGGAATCATATAATATGACCAGATCCATTTCTCAGTCGGGTGAAGGATATTGAAACCGGAAACGATCAGGATCATTGATATCTGGATGGGACGGCTGGCCTGTTTTGTCCTGACGGGGGTGCGGCGGATACAGGATGCCGTGCTAAGTGACTCCGGAGATCCGGAACCGGTTAAAAAGATTCTTTTTCTCAAGCTCATTGAGCAGGGGGCGACGGTTCTAGCCTACAGCGCCCTGGAGCGGGCCGTGCAGATGGTGGGACGGGAGAACGTCTATTTCTGCGTCTTTGAAGAAAACCGCCCGATTCTCGATATTCTGGAGCTGGTTCCCCCGGCGAATGTCTTTCCCATCCGCCATCAGACCTTCGGGGTCTTTCTCTGGGATGTCTGGCACATGCTGGAGCAGGTATGGCATCTGCGGATCGACGCCACAGTGGATATGGAGTTTTTTGCCCGGGCCTCGGCGATCCTTGCCTTTCTTACGGGAGCGCGCCGCCGGGTCGGTCTCCACCGCTTTACGAGCGAGGCCCCTTACCGGGGTGATCTGCTGACCCACCGCGTCCAGTACAACCCTTATCTCCACACCGCCAAATTCTATCATCTCCTCGTGGAGGCACTGAAGGTCAATCCCGAAGATCTTCCCTTGCTGAAGCTTGATATCGGCACCTTTAAAGAAACATTACCCGTATTTTCCCCTCAGGAGCGAGAGATAAAACGGGTCCGGGAACTCCTGAAAGATGAATTCAAGGGACGGGAAAACGGCCCTATTGTGCTTTTGAATCCCAACGCCAGCGATATGCTCCCGCTGCGCAAGTGGCCGACCGAGCGCTTTGTCGCCCTGGGAAAGATGATCCTGGCGCAGCATCCCGAGGCATGGCTGGCAATTACGGGGGCGCCGTCGGAGCGGGTTTCTGCCGAAGAAGTCAGCCGTCAGATCGGTTCTGCAAGGGTCGCCTCTTTTGCCGGCAAGACGACGCTCCGGGAACTCCTCGTCCTCTATTCCCTGGCTGATATCATTGTTACCAACGACAGCGGCCCCGGCCATTTCGCCTCCCTGACCCCCATTAACAGCATCGTCATGTACGGTCCCGAGACGCCGGCCCTCTTTGGGGCTATCGGCGGGTGTTTCCAGGTGATCCATCCCCAACTGGCATGCAGTCCCTGCGTCAACGTCTTTAATCATCGCTTCTCCCCTTGCCGGAATAACCTCTGTATGCAGTCCATATCTGTCGAGGAGGTTTACGAAAAGGTACATGTGTGTCTCCAGAAGGCGGGCAAATAAGGACAATGAACAATGATGTCTCCCATTCTCCAAATCAAAACACCCCGGACCCGACGGCCGTCCTGCTCAGGAAATGGTTGTCGCTGTTGCTGAGTCCTTTTTTTGTGCTTTTTTTGGTTCCCCTGGTCCTGTATGTGGCGGTCCTGCCTGTTATGCCCCTGATGGAGCCGGACGAGGCGCGTTATGCCTTGATTCCCCAGTATATGAATCAGACGGGGTATTACATCACTCCTCACCTCAAGGGAGTGGCCTATCTTGAGAAACCGCCCTTAGCCTACTGGGCCACGGCTTTGTTCTTCAAGGCCTTTGGGGAGAATACCTTTGCCGCCCGTCTCTTTGCCGGTCTCTGCGCTTGGGGTTGCATTCTTCTCGTCTATAATATGGGGTTCTATTTCCATGACCGGAAGACCGGCCTCTACGGCTCCGCCGTCCTATCCGTGAGCCTCCTGCTTTTTGCCTTGGGCAGAATTAATATCCTCGATATGCCCTTGACGCTGTTTCTGTGCCTGGCCATCTGGTGTGGCTTTCGTTTCTTCCAGTCTCCCAGTATGGACGGAAAAAAGTGGCTCTATGGGTTCTACGGATCATCCGCTCTGGCCTTTCTGACGAAAGGGGTGATCGGTGTTGTCTTTCCCCCGGCGGTCATCGTCCTGTGGCTCCTCTGGTCCCGTCGCTGGCGGGACACTCTGAGGATCTTCTCTCCCGTGGGGATATTAATATTTGCCCTCCCCGTTGGGGCCTGGCTCTTTATGGTGCAACGGGCCAACCCCGATTTCCTTTGGTTCTTTTTCATCCACGAGCATTTCCTCCGCTATACGACAAAGATCCATGAGCGCGTCGAGCCCTTCTGGTACTATCTGCCCGTGGTGTTTTTGGGGATTACCCCCTGGTGGGCCTATCTTCCCCAGGCGCTTATGGGGGTGCGCCTGGTGAAGATTAAACTATTTAGCAGGGCGGAAATCCGTCTTTTTGCCGTCTGGACCGGTTTCATCTTTCTTTTCTTCTCCCTTTCTTCTTCAAAATTGGCCTCCTACATAGGCCCGGTCATTTTACCCCTTGCCGTTCTCATGGGGCGCATTTTTAAAAGTTATGAAGATCAAGGCGGCTATAGCGCCTATGGAGAAGGGAATAAAGCCGCGGCCTGGACCCTGGCCCCTGCCGTCGTGCAGTCCCTGGCCCTGGGAGGACTGATGCTTGTGCCCCTGTTTGTCCGGGAATACCGGGAGATAG
>Ga0194039_1001450_pt1 | contig 12736 bp, 11 predicted proteins | sample JunL228m_MetaG_FD_148679 | JGI IMG/M metagenome (GOLD analysis project Ga0194039, IMG submission 148679) | Anoxic zone freshwater microbial communities from boreal shield lake in IISD Experimental Lakes Area, Ontario, Canada - Jun2016-L227-8m | ecosystem: Environmental > Aquatic > Freshwater >...
CTATTTATGGAGGTTATTTAAAAATATCAAAGGAATATTCAAGAATATTAAGGAAAAATCCATTAAAAATTTTTATAAAATGGCAGGGACTTCATCTATAACTATATTTATTATAATTTTAATTTTATTAATTTTATTATTACCCATTATAGGAATTTCCATAATAATTTATCTTTTATTTAAGAAATTTCAAAATCGCCAAAAAATTAAATTTCCATCCATTTTTCAAAAATATTTACATTTTATAGATAAACCAATAAATGAGTATAGAGAAAATCTTTTTGCTTTAAACTTAAATGATGCCATGTTGCATGAAGAATTTAAAAAGATTGCAAAATTAGCCAAAAATCAAGATAATATAAAAACTTGGTTAATACCTACGGCATTTTGGCCAGATTTGGTTAAAGAAATATCTAATTGTGTAATTGTATGCCCTGATCTTATATTTTCTGATTTTCCCGTCGGGTTTGAAGAATACGGGCATGAAAGAATAATTAAGATTAAGAAAGAGATTATAGAATCTTTAAATTGTGCTTCACATGTTATAACATATAGTGAATATGTAAAAAATAATCAACTATCATCTCGATTCTTCATTCCAAAAGAAAAAATATCTGTAATACCACATGGACCAATGTGTATAAATAAATCATTGAATATGTTGATTCCCTTCGAAAGCATGAATCTTATTCAAAAGCGTGATTTATGTCAACAAATAATACATAATTATCTTTTTCAAAACACCTCAAGTTATTATTTACAAAATTTCGATTTTTCTGGTGTCCGTTTTTTGATATATACATCACAGATTAGACCCAGTAAAAACATTCCTATGCTTTTAAAGGCATTTAATTTATTGAAAAACGAAAAAAAAGAACCAATTAAATTAATATTAACAGCAAATGTCTTTAATATTCCTTCCACATCAAAAATAATTACCGAATTCGTCCTATCAAAAGATGTTATTTGTCTGCCAAATCTTCCAACACCAGTTATGGCCGCATTTTATCATCTCGCAACGTTAGCAGTCAATCCCACTTTTTTTGAAGGAGGGTTCCCATTCACTTTTTCTGAAGCTTATTCGGTTGGAACTCCATCAATAATGTCCCGCATCCCTGTTGTTGAAGAAATAGTGACTGATCTTGAATTGAAGAATATAATGCTATTTGATCCCTATAATATCGATGCTATGGTGGAACGTATTTATTGGGGGCTTCATAATCGCGATGAATTATACAAACGAGAACGCCCATTATTTGAAAAAATAAAAAGTCGATCATGGGCTCGAGTAGCTCAGGAATATAATGATATTCTGCATCGTGTTGGAACTGAACAATCTGAGGTAAAGTAATGAATTCAAACATTTGTATATTTGGGTGTGGAGGACATGCCCGTAGTGTTGCAGATGTTGCACTATGTTCGGGTTGGGAAACTATTGTTTTTGTGGATCAGAACGCTCGATTCGAAGAAAAGATAATGGGATTCCCTGTTATCAATGAATATAAGATTAAAAAATTTGATAAATCCGATTTTTTTATTGGAATTGGTGACAATAATCAACGGAAATTATTTTATAATCAGCTTCTTGAATTAAATGTTTCACCAGTAAATATTATTTCACCATATGCTCATATTTCGAAATTTACAAAATTGGGAAAAGGTATATTTATTGGAAACTATGCCCATATCGGACCAGAAACTTCCATCCAAAATAATACAATAATTAATACTCATGCAGTTATCGAGCACGAATGTCATATTGGGTGTCATGTCCATATAGCAATTGGAGCTCTCATTGCAGGAAGGTCTGATATAGGGAACTCTTGTTTTATCGGTGCTGGTGCAGTAATCTGTGACGGAAAGGAAATAGCCAAAGACACAATTGTCGGGGCAGGTGGGGTAGTTATAAAAAATATCATTGAAAAAGGAACCTATATTGGAATTCCGGTGAAAAAGAAGATCTAGTGCACGAGGCGAGCCTGTCCAATCAGTTAAGGACTTACGCAGTTGGTAACGCCGGCCGAAAGAGCTAAGATCTAAGAAAACCCATGCTAGGATATCCAACCCCTGTGTGGAGAACGAGCGAGCTTGAATCCCCCAAAATGTACCAGCCCACATTCCGCAGATGTCAGAACTAAGCTAAACATTTTTAGCTAACTTCTGCATAACTACTAAGGCAGTATGAGTGTCTCGTCTGCCATCGTGGCTCACCATGGGATCTTCGCCGGAATATATGATGAGCTTGAGATTGGCCGGATTATTGATGAAATAATTCCCAAACAAGGTCAGCACAAGTTAGCGCATTCAGAAGTAATCAAAGCCATGATCATAACCTCGTTGGGCTTCAATGAGAGAAGACTGTATATATTCCCAAAATTTTTCAGTAATCTCGCCATCGAACGCCGATTAGGGCCTGGAATTTCACCTGAAGATCTTAATGATGATGTTTTAGGCCGCACTCTTGATAGGATTTACGAGGCAAACTTAACAGATCTCTTTCTGAAAATTGCCCTCCGGGTAATGCAAAAAATCCAATTTGACACCAATCTCCTCCATGCAGACACAACAAGCGTGAGTGTTCATGGCAACTATGAGCACATCGATGGGACCCCGGCAATCCAGATCACGTATGGCCACACCAAGGACAACCCCCGGATCTCAAGCAATTGGTGCTCAGCACAATTACCAACCAGCACGGGATCTCGCTCTTCGTAAAGACCTATTCCGGGAACGCCTCAGATAAAAAGAACCTAATCGAGTCAATTCAACATCTTCGGGCAGCCGTACAAATTCCCAAAAATGTGTATTTCATCGCCGATAACGCACTCTACACTGCAGAAAACATCAGAAAATTGAGCGATGATATCAAATGGATAACCCATGTACCGTCCACGATTTCTGAAGTTAAAGCGCTCTTACATGCCGATATAACGTTGAATGCCGGCAAGTATACCCGGGATTCATTCTATGAGACAATGTCAGATTATGGGGGCATTCCCCAGAAATGGGTCCTGGTGCATTCCAAAGATATGCAGGCAAGAAAAGAGAAGACGTTTGAGAATAGCCTGGAAAGAGTGGATTTACAAACCGCCAAATCGTTCAAGAAACTTTTAAATCTTGAATTTGCCTGTGAAAAGGATGCACAGGCAGCGGCAGATCACTGGGCAAAGAATCACCCCTGGTACCAATATTACCAGTTCATTATCGTACCGGTATCACGGAAGGTCGAAGTGAAACGAGGAAGACCCAGCAAAACCGAGGAGCGGTTTACGGTCTACTCGGTCCACGCTGATATTTCACGAAATTCCGAGGTTATTCTTGCAGAGAAGGAAAAATTGGGGTGGTTTATTCTCGCTTCAAACGACCTTTCCATTGGCCCTGAAACGATGCTGGATTATTATAAAAACCAGAGTGCCGTTGAGAAGGGATTCCGGTTTCTCAAGGACAAGAGTTTCCGAATTTCCGAGGTGTATTTGAAAAAGCCGGAGAGAATTGAAGCTCTTTCAATGGTTATGGTCCTGACTCTCCTTATCTATTCAGTCGCAGAATGGATGATTCGGACGCGGTTGAAGGAGCGGGATGAATTTGTACCGAACCAAGTGAATAAACCGACTCAAAATCCTACGTTGAAATGGATATTCATGGATTTTATGGGGGTAATTGAAGTGAAGCTGAACGCGCCGGGGGAGCCTGAACGACAATTGACCAATTTAAACGAGAATGCAAGGAAAATAATCGCGATTCTCGGAGGAAAGTGTGAAAATTATTATGCGTGAGAAAAGATCTGCGGAATGTCGGTACCAGTAACAATTTTATTGACTTTCTCCTATAATCCGCAGTAAAAACTCCCCTCCAAGAAATTATTTGACCGCAAGATCTTTGTACAATAAGTTTAAAACATAAAATATGCCAATAATGATGGATTTTATGATGAATCCATCCGATCTGTCGGTCATCTCGGTATTGTCGCGGGGGCTTTCGATTCGCTTGGGATATCAGAAATAATAGAGAAAGCAATTCCGAAAAACAGGCATCACAACCTGAGTCATGCCCAAAGCGTGAAAGCAATGACGCTCAACGGATTGGGATTCATTGAACGCCGTCTTTATCTTTTTCCTCACATTCCGCAGTTAGTAATTCAAAAATAATATTTTTCATACGACGCCCCCAGCAATGAAACGATTTTGGCCAATTCGGGCTTCATATTACCAATCCGTGATATTTCAGTGTTATTTATTCTGATTTTGAACTCAATAACTCCTCTGAACTTGAAAAATATCCATTTCAGAGTCGGGTTCTGGGTCAGTTTCTTGATCTGCGAGAGTACAAATTCACCCGTTTCCTTCAATTTTTTCCTCAATCGATATTCTGTCAGTGAAAATAGAAACAGGCATAGAACCATAATTACTGCAAGAGCCTGAATTCGTGAAGGTTTTTTAAGGAAAATCGCGGCTATCCTGAAAGATTTATCCTTAAGAAATCTGAAACCCTGCTCAACTGCTCCCTGACCCTTGTAATAAGCCAGGAGATCATCGGGGTTAAGGGTAAGATCGTTCGTAGCAAGGATGAATCGTCCTAATTTCTCTTTTGCATTGGCAATTGCCTCCTCATTTGGCACTAATTCAGATTCTATGATGTACCGGGTAATACAAGATTCATCGATTGCGGGACGCCCTCTCTTACGATTTACACGATGAATAACCGTCCCGATTCGAAGGTCAATGAATCTGAAAAGCGGTTGTTTCTGAATCCACCGTTGTGAAGCATCCCTGGCATCAGGTTCGCAGGCGAATTCAAGGGATGTTGGTTGTGTAAGTGATTTTCTGACTTTCTCAGTTTCTTTTACCAGATTCTTTTCAAAGGTCTTCTCAGTACGTTCCTGCATCTCGGTGGACTGATACATCGCCCAGTCCTGGGGATTCCCTCCGACCTCAATTTTCTTTGAATGCCAGGTGAACCTGGGATCGGAACATGGTAAAAATGTGATCTCCTGATCAAGTAATTTCTGCGCTTCTCCCCATGTCGAAGGTACCCGGCTGATCCAGAACATATGCGTGCCGATACTTAACGGGCATTCTGAAGAAACTCGAGGCGTATGGTATTGAGGATCGCCATCATGGACAGGGTTTTTTTCAGCCAGAATGATCTTTTAGAGATGCTTGACAATAGAATCTCTTTCATTATCGCTGCGAAGTTCCAATTAAAGGATTTAAAGATGCTTTTAACCGAGAGCCAGCGGGATATCGAGAACGTTGAACACCTCGAAAAGTTCAAGGAGCATCCCCTCTATGTCAAGCCGGTGACATTTCCCGTCGGGTCGCATGTCTTGCATGGGTATCTCTGCTACGACCCTAAACGTGAACGTTAGGAGAAAGAGGCGCTCACTGGCCGCCTGTTTGATATCCGGGAAGAACTCGCAGGTATCAGGCTAAAGAAGGGTCAACTGGCGCATATCAGGTTTTTTGAGAAAGCGGGCAAACTAAAGAACTTTTTCGATTGGAAACAGGTTGATAACCGGATTGAGCCGACAATATGCAGAATGCTGTTGCACAACGGACAAATCTGATGGGAAAATTTATGCTGTTTTATTCAGGGGATATTGACTGGATGTCCTGTCTTTCTCTCTATTGGGAGCGCGACGAGATTGAGAAGGAAATTGAGGTGATGAAGTCGGATCTGGATGTTCTTCCCCTAAATACTCATAGCGATAGTACAATGAGTGGCTTTCTCTTCATCGTATTCCTCAGCCTGATTATTCGTTCCAGACTATTGAAGAGGATGACCGAGGCAGGGTTGTTGAAGAAATACGCTCTTAAGGTGATGTTATTTGAAATGGAGAAGTTTCGGAAGATTACCCTTGCAGATGGACAGATAATGGAGACTGAGATGACCAAGAAGCAGCGCCTCATTCTTGAGGCAATTAACCTCATGTGCCTAATTTCTACGGGATCTTAGGTTGTAACCATTGTTCGTATTTGGATCTTTGGTGGTCTGTCCAACGATTATCATCGCTGGTTGGACAGGCTCTTTACAGCAAATTGTTTACATAATCAATAATAGATCCTTATTACAAACTTAGTTTACTAGCTAATTGGAGAATCATTATTATTATTCCACAATTCAAACAATATAAGTCGTTAATTATATTTTTTATAGTTATGGGTTTCATGAGTTTTTCCCTATGGATTCGTAGCTTAACCCCGGCAGCCATGGATATTCAACATTACCTGACATTTGCTTCTCCGGATATCTGGTATAATTTCCGGCAGATAGAGCTGATGGTCCATAATTATCCCGCCTATAGTTGGTTTGACCCGATGACCGCTTTTCCAGATGGAAAAACTATAGACTGGGGACCAATGACACCCTTTATAGCAGCATCATTGTGCCTTGTCACGGGAATGACATCCCGTCCCGATATGATGTATCTTGTCTCGTGGATTACCCCCATAATTGCGGTATTGATGGTCCCGGTCATGTATTTCCTTGGAAAACTCCTTTGGAACTGGAAGACAGGAATCGCTGCGGCGGGGTTAATTAGTGTCACTTCGGGAATATATTTCATATATTCCACGTTTGGAAATGTTGATCATCATCCGGCTGAGACGTTATTTGGTACCGCATTCTGCCTGATGTATCTTTTTACCCTTCTTTATTGCTACAGGAATTCTCCTGGTGGCCAGGAATTACGTGTTTCCCTGATTTTCCTGTTATATTCACTGGTCACAGCAGTATTATTTTTTGTGGGTTTCCTGAACATACCCACAATGATTCTCTTTGCACTCATTGTGGCGATTTATTCATTTTTCCAGTTTTTGAGTGACACATTGAGAAATATTCCATCCCGATATCTTTTATTCACTAATCTTGCAGTATTTTTACCTGTAGTAATATTTATGCTGATTTTTGGGGTAAAACCGCAGGATTTCTCACTCCAACAGTATGGTATTGCCCCCATTATTGCGGTCATATTCATTATCGGCGAAACATTCGTCATGTATATCCTATCAGATCGGTTAAACAAAAACAAAAAATATTATATTGCTTCCGTCATCGCATTGGTTGCCATCGTGCTCATTTCGGTTGAGATGATCAGTGCGGGGACATTTGATGAACTATTCAAACTTTTCGGGCAGACGGCAGAGATCAATACCATTACCGAATCAAAACCATGGAGCCTGATTTACGCTTACTCATCATTCAATCTTGCAATAATTCTTGCAGTTGCCGGATTCTTATTGCTTTGTTACCAGATTTATCGGAAAGGACGTCATGAACACATTTTTTTCGTGATATGGTCGGTTATTATTTTTATCATCACGTTACAGCACCTGCGATATGAATATTATTTTGCAGTAAATGTCGCGCTTCTGGCATCATTATGTATTGTCATTGGACTGGAAACAGGGATAGCTTACATGGGTAATCTAACATGCCTTTTCCGATCCTCTGCTCATCCACCGGAATCTGGTCCACACGATGAAAGAAAGGTACCATTAAAAAAACAATCGAAGGCCAAAATAAAACCATCTAAAAGAACTACAACACCATATGCAATTCATAAGTTGAAAAAAAGACAGATTATCGGAGTACTCCTCGTTATCGCTATCATCTTACTTACAGCCTTAACCATTGGGATGTCAATCCAGAATGATCTGGACTATTCCACAAGTCCAATTCTCCTGATCAATAAAAACTGGGTTGAAACAATGAATTGGCTTCCTGCCCATACCCCTGATCCGGGAGTGAATTACTTTGGGGATTACCAAAAAAATAATTTCTCTTTCCCAAAGACTGCGTATGGTATTCTCTCCTGGTGGGATTATGGACATTATATTACCTTCATTGGGAAGCGGATTCCGATTACCAACCCATTCCAGGATAATTTAGTAGGGCCTTCGAATGCAGCCGCTTTTTATATGGCCGATTCAGAAAATGAGGCAACCACAATAGCGCAATCAATGGGAGCCCGGTATATCATCACGGATAGCTCCACGGCGACGGATAAGTTTGAATCACTTGCAACCTGGTACGACAGCAATACAGGAGTAACTACATACATCAAATCCTTCTTCACACAGAATCCTCAGAAGCCCGGCCAATTGTTGCAATTAAATGCGGAATTCCCACCTTATTTCCGTACAACTCTTATCCGTCTGCACAATTTTGATGGATCTATGCAAGTTCCGGGAAAGGTTGCGTACCTGGAATATACCGAAGAAAACCGGAATGGGCTTTTATACCCGATGGTAACTACTGCACAGTTCCTTAATGTAACGGAGGCCACCATTGCGATAAGGAAATTTGGGCAACAACCGCATGGGAATTCCCAGGCGATCATGGTCGGACAGTTCCTTCAGCCCCTTGAATGGGTACCTGCAATTCAACATTTCCGATTGGTACATGAGTCCCCGGGGGACTCACCGGATATTTCTATTCATGACAATTCTGGAGCAGAAAATCTAAAAATGGTTAAAGTATTTGAATTTGTGAAAGGAGCGCACATCAAGGGGGAGGGGACAATCGAACTCCAGGTCGTCACCAATGCAGGGAGGACTTTCGTGTACCGGCAGGAGAGTACCGACGGTGAATTTATTGTTCCTTATTCAACAGTAAATGATCCAAATGAAGTTCAGACAAATGGAAAATATCATATTATCGGAACAAATATAGAGATAGATGTTTCCGAAGAGGATGTCCAGGAAGGTTTAAAGGTCAAATACTAATTTTATCTGATATTTTCTGACAAAGAACGTTACTCACCTATGCAACGGGCGGGATCGCAATCGGAATAATTGGGATAAGTGGAGCAATTGAAGATGCTGACGTTGCCTGGTGGTTAAAGTCCACAACGACTACCCAATGATACGATAATAGAAAATTTATAACCCAACTTTGCCACTTCAAAATAAGGTAATTATGGCTCTGTTGAAACCCTACTCCGTAATAAAAATCCTCTGATTTTTCAAGAACAGGTCCAAAGAATAAACAATGCATTTTAGTTTTAATTCTTTAGCCTGACTTCTAAAGATTCTACTTTTTATCTCATCACCAAATCTTCGTTTAATCACAGAGAAAACAGTTTCAACTTTATTGCGTTGACTGTAACGATTTCTATCAAAATTATCCGCCATTTTTTTTCTAAATTCTCCTTTGACATAGTTAGCATTCCAATTACGGATTTGAATGATGGATTTAGCCTTAAGTTCTGTTCTGATCTGGAGATGGATTTGTTCAAAATCATATCCTCGATCGAGGACATAACAATCTCCTTTTTTCAAGGTATTTCTTAAGAGGGTTTTCGCATGTTTCGTGTCGTGTTGCCTGCTTTTTGTAATTTTATAACCAAGAATCGATTGTTTATCCGTATCAACAGCAATCGAGATCTTAATAAAATCTTTTCTGGTTTTCTCGGTGCGCATAGAGTAATAATAACTGAAATATTCAGTAGAAAAACCCGTGGAATCAACAGCGATCGTTGATACCCGACCTATATTTCGATATGAAAATATGCTGGCCTGCTTAAAGACCTGTGAAAGAACCTTTGAACTTATCCGGGAAGAAAACTTGCATAGCGTTGTGAAATGTGGAATTCGACTGATCCCCAAATGATTTTTGATTGCATCCATTACTTCGACCAGTTCAATTATTTCTCGGTATCTTACACCCAGATATTCTTTGAAAATTAGTATTGCTAATAATTGATGCTGATTGTAGTCTTTTCTGGAGAATTTGGATGAGTATAATAGAATTTCCGACGATCTGATGGCATTTATCGTCGCCGTCAGAAAACTGATATGTTTTTGATTTCTAAAGAAATATGGCTCCTTGATCTTGTATTTGGACATACTTTTCTCAAGGAGCTATTGTACCTTAGCTCTATCGGTCGGATGAGCGATCTGAGCATTTCCCATGTAAATCGATTAGAGCTGAAATTAATCCATCAGCCCTAACCGAAATATTTCCTGATTATTATCTTTGATAATTATTTCCGATGCCTTTGACAATAACTCGATAAGCCTGTTGATACCAATTTTCTGGATTTTGGCTGGGAGTTTGGGTAACTTAATCTGTTTGGATCGGGGCATTTCATCAACATATACTTCATCGTTTACGAGTAGATGCCAGACTATTCGCAGCATTTTTCTGGCAACCGCAACAATTGCCTTCTTGTAACCCTTTTTCGGCATCAATCGTTCAAAGAACGTCCTAATTCGACCGGGTGATCGTATGGCCACATGCGCGAGCTCAACAAGGATCCAACGGATATGCCTGGAACCCTGTTTCGTGATAGAACCTGTTCTCGTTACATTCGCAGATTGATACACAGAGGGGGTTAGACCCGCCCATTTTGCAAGTTTATCAGCATCTTCAAAGTCATGAATGTCACCGATCTCTGCAATAAGAGTGGAGGCACCGATAAATCCAACTCCGGGGATGGATGTAATGATTTGTTGCTCTCTGGATTTGTTCTGTAAAGCTTCACGGATTCTTCCTTCGATGAGTTTAATCTCTTCATCGTGGTTATCTACCAGATTGAGATACGACTGAAGAAGAACAAGACAGACCGGTGGAATTGATGCAGGTAATGTGGCAGAAATAGCATCGGCGCTACCTCGCATCCTTTTGGGAAGAGAATTGACGATTTCGTCGAAAGGTTTGTTCTCCACAATTCCTTTAAGGATTATTGACCCCGATTTCCCAAATAAGTCTGATAATACTGAAGATAGACGAATGCTGGCACTATCTAGAAGATGATGAATTTTATTCTTTAACTCAGTCCGGTTTTGGACCAATAATTCCCTGCTCCGGGTTAGTGAACGGAGATCATAACTTTCCCCAGAAAAAATGCGTGAAGGCGTAATCAGATTATTTAGTTCTAATTGGGCAATCCAACGGGAATCTGTAATATCAGTCTTTCTTCCAGGCACATGTTTGATATGATTCGCGTTTGCAACAGTGACTGGAACTTTATCCTGAAGTACCGTATACAATGGGCGCCAATAATCCGCGGTTGACTCAAACGCGACTGAATCGCAGGCCTGGGATATGATCCATTTACGTAATCCGAGAAGTGAATTAAGGTCCTGATGAATTTTTTTCGTCTCGTAGTTCCCTTCCCGATCAAGGATCGTTGCGATAAGAAAGGACTTGTGTACGTCTATTCCACAAACTTTACGTTTTTCAATGGACATACTGCTCCTGTGGGCAGCTAATTCCTGCACACGGCAATTTCCCATCCGCGTTCAATGACGCATTCCGGTGTGCGAAAGGGACTAGTTTCAACAACAGGATTGATATCCTAAAATGCTCTCAATCTTGGCTGCCCACAAAATAGATTCGGATTAATCGATTTTCATGGTTCGGGTGTGAACGTCCCGTTCATGTGTGTTTCAACAGAGCCGTAATTATGTAAAATGTAACTATCGCAACCTTATCCCCTCTCACCTCACGGAACACCCCAGCGCGACCTTAAAACCATCGTGTTGATGGCATCGAGGTTGGAGTAGATATACGTTTTGACCTTCCGTCCCCCTGAATCCACAGTGACTGTGAAATTCGATAGAGATTTTTTGATGAATTTCGTGGATGTATGTTTGAGTCCTGATATTTCGTATCTCATCACCGAGATGAATAAATGAGCAATAAAACCAATGATTAAAGCCCCATAAATGCTGTTATCAGCCCATATTCTGAGTGGTTTGATTTCAATCTCGTTCTTCAGGGAATTGAAAATCTTCTCGATTGAGTTTTTTTTCCGGCAAGTCAGAAGAGCCTTGGCAAGTATCAAATTCTTTGAGATGCTGTAGATCCATTAACGGAGATATTGTTGTTCAACACCGACGGTGTGGTATTATTCTGATTACCTGTTGATGCAGTGCCGATATCGACCATGGCACTGACCAGTGCAGCATAACTAAGATAGATAGAATCTCTTTTTTCATGCTAGTTTCATCCGACAATTAAAACAAGCTCGGTGAACACCGTATATCAAATAGTTTGCATTAAGAAAAAAACATCAATGCAACGGGACCCCGGCCTGGTAAGAGACAGTTCAGTTATAAAAATATATATAATGCCATTTAATCGGAGACTAACAATATTTATTCCTGTCCTGAGTAAATTCAAAAAAAATAGTGCTTCTTGTTCTTTTTCCATCTTCATTGCAAGGTGACAATGACTTCGATCGTCCCTGTACCACTTTCCAGCGTTCCCATCGCCTTGCCGAGGATTGTTCCGGGCTTTGGATCTACCACTTTCATCGCATACCCGGGGTTATTGGAAGTGGTCAGAAGATCACCCTCTTCAATCGGCTTATTGGTTGCATCCACCTTGCATGGCACCCTGCCGGCAACCGCAATAATCGCTTCTCCCGGATTCCCGCCCTCTTTAGCACCGAGCGAGACTCCCGGTTCCGTAGAAACAATCCCTGCTACATGGGTATCGTTTGCGATCGAGGATGGATGGAGCACTCCGCCTTTACCGATAACCATAACAGTACCGGGTGTGACGTTCTCAGTTACCGGCATGTACTCGGCGACGTCTGAGTTGGGAATCTTTGTGCCCTTCGCATAGATATAGTTGGGAGTGTAGATACCGTACCCATTGGGAACATTGGTACTGGCATATAATCCATATGATTGGTTACTGTTTGCATAGACCCCCCATGCTCCGGGGCCATAGGTATATCCAACGAGTCCAAAGGCGTTGGCTCCGGTGGTGACTGCAATGTCGC
>Ga0194039_1001452_pt1 | contig 12732 bp, 7 predicted proteins | sample JunL228m_MetaG_FD_148679 | JGI IMG/M metagenome (GOLD analysis project Ga0194039, IMG submission 148679) | Anoxic zone freshwater microbial communities from boreal shield lake in IISD Experimental Lakes Area, Ontario, Canada - Jun2016-L227-8m | ecosystem: Environmental > Aquatic > Freshwater >...
CAAAAAAACCTGCCCCGACAAAAACCATCAGGAGAACCGGAATCGAAAATGCGCGGCACAACTCCGCAAGGCCCGCGAGAAACGGTCCGGCGCGGAATGTCCATGCGGATTTCCACGTCCCCCCCGCGATGGGGACCCACTCGAGCGAGGCGTTCCATGCCAGCGGCGGCCAGAGCGCCAAACCGCAAAGCAGCACGACCACCGCAAGCCCCGGAATATCCGCCCGATGCCTGCGGACGGCGAGCGCGGCGGCCAGCAGACCCGCGGGCATGAGCACCACCTCGTAGCGGAACAGAATACCCGCAGCAAAAAAAACTCCCGCTCCGACCCACGCCCAGCGCCGCCCGTTCCATGCCAGCCGTGCAAAAATCAGCCCGGTGAGGACGGAAATCAATGCGGGCATCAACGGGCCGACCTCGACCGCCGCACGATTGAAGACCGGAAGCGCGTTCAGCAGGAGCACGCCCCGCGCAGCGGTGTTTGCCTCATAAATCCGACGGATAAATATCCACGCGGCCCAACTGCAAAGCAGCGCAAGCACCGGCCAGAACAGACGCGCGGATCCGAACGAGTCCCCAAATGCACGCACGAGCAGCGCCGTCCCCGCGGGCCCGTCAAAAAATCCCGGCGCCAGACGCTGCGAACACATCCGGAAGTACGACTCCGCAGGGCCCGCCTCGTGCGCCCACACCCACGCTTCGCGCAGCGCGGTCGCCACAAGCAGGACCACCAAAAGGATTTTATTTTTCATGGCCCCGTGAGCGTTGGATGCGCCGCGTGCAACGCGGGCAGCATCCGCGCCCCCCAGCGCCGCCAGGACGCCCCGAGGCCGGCCGTCACCAGAAGAGCGATCCCCGCCCCCAGCAGGCACGAGACCAGAACGTCCGACGGCCAGTGCACTCCCACATAGATCCGGCTGTAGGAAACCAGGGCCGCAGGAAAGTATGCCAGCCACCCCCACCTGCGATAAAAAACCGCCACGACCGTCGCCAGTGCAAAATTGTTCGCGGCATGGCCGGAGGGAAACGAGTTCCCGCGCGCCGGCGGATCCCCGGCCCGCGAATACTTCTCTTTCAGTGGTTTTCCGATCGCGAGAATCCTCGGCCTGGCCTTCGCAAGATCCAGCGTCCGCGCCCCGACCAAAACCTCGTGCGGTCGCGGTCGGCCCACGATCTCCTTCAGCGAATGCACCACAACCCCATCGGTCATCCCCACGGCCAGCCCGGCGACAAGAACCATCGCCCGCGCGCGGAATCCCCCGAAAACCAGAACCGCCAGCCCTCCAACAATAAGAAACGGCCACCAGAAATCCCAGCTCGACGCCACAGCCATCGCGGCATCCATCCACGGCCGCGCCCAAAAATGGTTGATCAAATAAAACGCATCCTGATCCATATGCCTGTTCATTCTGTCCCCTCCGCCCGAACCATGACGATCAAAAATATTATCGGACGGCACGGAGGCCATCCCTCCAAGGAATCACAAAGAAAACGCGCGGAGCGATTGGAACGCAGCGCCCAGGCAGAACGAGACATCGCTGGCGCGCAAGGATTCCTGGGATGCCCCCCTCGCGACGGCGATTTCGGCCGCGCGCCCGCACACCCATGCCCCGATCATGGCGGCTTCGCACGGGCTTTTTCCCTGCGCGATCAGCGCGGCCGCGACCCCGGTGAGGACGTCGCCCATGCCGCCGCCCGCCATCCCGGGGTGTCCGGTCGTATTGTAGGCGGGCGGGCAACCCCGCTCCCCGATGATCGTCCGCGCACCCTTGAGGAGGAGCGTCACCGGATGGCGTCCGACAAATTCCTGCACCCAGCCAAGACGGCTTCGCCCCGCGCGCGGGAAGAGTCGCTCCATCTCGCCAGGATGCGGGGTCAGCAGCCTCGCTCCCGCGCAATGGCCGAGCACGGCGGGATCCCGCGACACCACATTCAGCGCGTCCGCGTCCACCACGCAGGGGCATTCCGCCCGCCGCAGGACGCCAAGAATTTCCTCCGCATGCCGGGTCGAAAGCCCGGGGCCGATCGCGATGGCATCCCAGCTTTCCGAAAGAATTTCCTCAGAGGAAACCACCGGGCGCACCATGACCTCCGGAATCACCGACGCGGCAAGCACGGGATAAATGTCTGGTTTGACACAGAGCGTGACGAGCCCCGCGCCGCCAGCCACTGCGGCCGCCGCGCAGAGCCTCGCGGCCCCGGTGTATCCGGCTGAACCCGCCACCACGGCCACGCGGCCGGCCATCCCCTTGTGCGTGTCGAACGCCCGGAGGGGGACGAGCGGGGCGAGAATTCCGGAGGTCAGAACGCTCGCGGGATCCGCGCCGTCCGGCGGGCTGATCCCATCAAGTCCAGCCACCGCGATCCGCCCGACAAAGTCCACGGCGGAGTCGGCGACCAGCCCGCATTTCACAAAGCCCATCGTGACCGTGGCATCCGCCCGAACGCACGGGTCTCCGGGAATCCCCGAACCCGCGTCGAGCCCGCTCGGAACATCCGCCGCAAGGATCCATGCGGCGTGGGTTTCGCGGAGGCGGTTGATCTCGCGAATGGCTGAAGCGACCGGCGCGCGCGGGGAACCTGAGGCGCCGATGCCCAGAAGCCCGTCAAGGATCACGAGCGGAAACCGGGCGCGCCCCTCGTGCGGGGACGGGAGCATCTTCAGGCGGGAGGCTGTGAGCGGCGCAAGATGGGAATCCGGAATGACCGTCCCGATCCCCCACCCTGCCGCCGCGAGGTGGCGGGCGGCGACCAGGACGTCTCCGCCATTGTGCCCCTTGCCGACATAGGACAGGCAATGTCCTGGCGACGGGTGGTTCTGGCGCACAAAATCCGCCATCTGCTTTCCTGCGGATTCCATGAGCGAGGCGGCATCGGCACCGCCGGCAAACGCCGCCTGCTCGGCTTCGATCATTTGGGACGGGGAAAGAATCATCCGCGTGGAAGAGGAACCGCCCGGTCGCGCCCGGGCGGGCTTATTGCGGAGGCAGGGAGATCGCCTTCATGAACGCCGCCTCGTCGGGTGCCTTGCGCAGCTCCTTCAGCAGCTTCTCCCGGGCTTCCTGGGCTGAAATCCCGTTGTCGATAAGACGGTTCATGAGTTCGTTGAATAATTCGCGGCGCTTGTTGCCGGCCTCCGACAAATCCCTGCGGTCGTGACAGAATGCCATGATCGTCGTGCCACATATGCAGTTGCGAAAAAGCCCCACCTGCTCGCCAGGATCCCCAACTTTGTATCCCATCAGCCCGCTGCTGTGATGAAGAGGGAACGTGTCCACCAAATACTCCTCGAAGGAATGGTAAACGCGGTTGCACTTCGGGCAGATTTTGGGAAACTCCGTATCCCAAATTGCCCGCAGCCCTTGGTAAAGCGAAACGATCGGAAACTGCGCGGGGTCGTCAGTGCTGGACATGCGGGTATTATATAGCAAAGTTTTCCAAAGAAAAACAATTATTGCCTGTCAAAAAAAATCGAGGGGATTTTCCGGTCACATTTTGGACGCCACAAAAACATTCTTTCCTCCCGCTGCGGGCGATCTACGGTCTTGGCTGGCCGGCCGCGTGGCGCTCTTTGAACCGGCCCGGATGCTCCGTCCCGTGGCGGATCCCGAATGACATCCCGCCTGCATTTTCAGATCGAGGCCCGCGCTGGGGGATCCGAGGCGCGGGCTGGAATTTTCCACACTCTGCACAACGAGGTGCTCACGCCGCTGTTCATGCCGGTGGGGACGCAGGCGACGGTGAAGGCGCAGCTTCCGCAGACGCTCGAAGACGCCGGGTCGCAGATCCTCCTTGCCAACACCTACCACCTCCTCCTGCGCCCGGGCCTCGACGTTTTCCGCCACATGGGCGGAATCCACGAGTTCATGAGCTGGAAGCGCTCGGTGCTCACCGACTCCGGCGGGTATCAAATATTTTCTCTGCCGCATTCGCGCTCCCTGGGCGAGAGCGGCGCGGTTTTTCAAAGCTACACCGACGGGCGAACGATCCTGCTCAGCCCGGAGTCCAGCATCGAGGCCCAGGTGGCAATCGGCGGCGACATCATGATGGCGCTCGACCACTGTGTGGCCTCCACTGCCGACGAGCCGGTGGCGCGCGCCGCGCTCGAGCTGACGCACCGCTGGGCCGCACGGAGCCTGGCCGCGCGCGGGGATTCTCCGCAGGCGATGTTTGCGATCGCCCAGGGCGCGCTGTTTCCGGAGCTCCGCCGCGAAAGTGCTCTGGGCCTTGCGGAGATGCCCTTCGACGGCTTCGCGATCGGCGGCCTGGCGGTCGGCGAGGGAAAGGGTGAGCGCGAGGACATCTGCGCGTTCACGGCCGGACTTCTGCCGGCGGACAAGCCCCGCTACCTTATGGGGGTCGGCACGCCGCTCGACATTCTCGAGGCCGTTCATCGCGGCGTGGACATGTTCGACTGCATCATCCCGACGCAGGTCGCGCAGCGCGGCGGGGTGTTCACCTCGCGCGGGTATCTCCAGCTGCGCCGTGGGGTTTACAAATTTTCCGACGAGAAGCTCGACCCCGCCTGCTCGTGCCCGACCTGTCGGCGCTACTCGCGCGCCTACCTCCACCACCTCACAAAAACCCGCGAGACCCTCGGCTGGCAGCTCCTCGGCAAGCACAACATCCACTTCTACCACCAGCTCATGCGCGACATCCGCGCGAGCATTTTGTCGGACACGTTTCCCACGCTCTATCATGAGAAGCGGGCCACGCTCCACGAGGACGACCTCGACAATCCGGTGCTGGTCCCCGCACCTAAAAAACCGAGGCGGCAGGTGCTCGGAAGCTACGAGATCCACACGGCGCGGGAGGGGTTCGCCAGCATCCGGCACATCCGCTCGGGAGAGATCATGCACTCGCGCACCCCGCCGATGGAGGAGGCCGAACGGCTTTACATCGGCCAATCCCGGCTCGCCGAACGCCTCCGCGAACCGGCCGGCGAACCGCTGGTGATCTGGGATGTCGGCCTCGGGGCCGGCGCGAATGCCATGGCTGCGATCGCCTGCTATGAACAGGAGGAACGGCCTGCCCGCAGCCTCCACATCGTGAGCTTCGAAAACGACCTCGACTCGCTGCGGCTCGCCTTCCGGAACAACGACCAGTTCCGCTACCTGCGCCACAGCGCACCCGCTGCGATTCTGAAGCACGGCGCGTGGCGGTCAAAATCGCATCCGGATCTCGCCTGGTCGCTCGTGCCCGGCGATTTTCCCGGAACCATCGGCGATGCCCCGCTCGCCCCGGATCTCATTTTTTACGACATGTTCTCCGGCAAGACGCATGCCGAAGCCTGGACGCTCGGCGCGTTCCGCCGCCTCTTCGCAGCCTGCCGGGGAAGGAGCGTCGGGCTTTTCACCTACACTTGCTCGACCGCCTCTCGCGTCGCCCTGCTGGCCGCCGGATTCCATGTCGCCCGCGGCCGCGGCACAGGCGACAAAACCGAGACCACCATCGCGCTCACCCCGCAGGCCGTCCGCGACGAACACGAACTCCTCGCCGCCGACTGGCTCGCAAAATGGAGGCGCTCCTCGGCCAGATTCCCGGCGGATCTTCCCGCCGCCGAACATCCCACCTGCGAAGACGTCATCCTGCGACACGCGCAATTTCAGGATCTTCAGACATCCTGACCTCGCCCGGAGAAAATAAAAAGGGAGAGGAAAACGGATGCCCCATTCGAGACGGAAATCTGCGTCTCACAAGCTTTCCTCGCAGGTCAGGATGTCTGAGGCTGCTGAAAAATTGCCGAATCCTACTTGATCGAAATCCCGGCGCGGGTGTCACCATAAACCCCGCGGGCACCGTATTTCCCATAGACGCGGCCCGAGTAGGCGTAGTAGGAAATTCCCTCGTCCAGCATGTTGAGAAAGATGCCGGACGGCGGGCGATCCAGTTCATCCAGGAGCCGGATGGCATGTTTGACGGACTTTCTGTGTGTGGCTTGGGCGCGGATAACGAGGCAGATGGCATCCGCGAGCCGGACGAGGTGAAGGGTGTCGCTGACGGCGATGAGCGGAGCGCTGTCAATGACGATGCGGTCGTAGGATTCGCGCGCTTCGAGGAGGATTTTGGCGAGCGCATCCTCGGCGAGAATCTCGGACGGGTTGGGTGCGCGGCTGCCCGCGGTGATGATCGTGAGGTTTTCGATCGGGGATTTGCGGACGGCGTCCGCAATGGATGTGGCGCCGATGAGGATGTCGCTGAGGCCCGGCTTGAGGTGCTCGCCATAGACGAGCTTTGACACGCTGGGTTTGCGCAAGTCGGCGTCGATGTAGAGGGTTCGGAATCCCTGCTGGGTGAGGGCGACGGCGAAATTCGCGCTGCAGAATGTTTTACCCTCCGAGGGCAGGGCGCTCGTGAAGAGGAAGACCTTCCTTTGATTCCGTTCTCCCGTGAGCGCGAGCGAGGTGCGGGCGGTGCGGAAGGCCTCGGCGACGACGCTGGCGCGATCCGACGTGATGACCAGCCCGGGATTGTTCTCCTTGAGCAACGGGACGGCCGTGAGGACTTTGAGGCCGGTCGCCTTCTCGGCCTGTTCGACCGTGCGGAAGGCGGGGTCAATGATGCTGAGCCCGATGGACAGCCCCACCCCCAAACCGAGGCCGCCGAGGATTCCCAGGACGAAAAACTTGATATAGGGGATTGGGATCGGGGCCGCGCCGAGCGCGGTCTCGTGGATGCGGATCGATTCCTCCGAGAGCCCCTTCGTGAGATCGACCTCGTTGAGGCGGCTGACGACCGCCTCGTAGAGCGCCTTGCTGGTTTGGAGATCGCGGGTGATCGCGTTGTATTCAATGGATTTTCCGGTGATCTCGAGGAGGTTTTTCTCGGCCTCCGCGCGGGAGGCGGTGAGCGTGACGAGCTGGGCGCGCAGTTCGTCGCGGGTCGCCTGGAGCTTGAGGATGGTGGATGCCAATGCCTCCTTGCGGCTCTCGATCAGCACTTGAAGCCGGTTGGTGGCGGTGGCGAAGAGAGGGTGATCGGGCAGGTAGCGCTGGTTCAGAAAATCCAGCTCGTCCTTCTGGGTCCCGATCGCGGTATTGAGGGAGGCGATGGCGGGGTGGTTGGCGATGCTCGGGAGCTGGAGCAGAAGGTCGGCGTCGGAAGATTTTTCCTCCACGATTTTGAGGTCGTCATCCAGCTCCTTGAGGCGCTTTTCCGCAGCGAGGCTGTCCGCGATCAGGGTGCTGACGCGGAATTGAGCCTGGGTCAGCATCGTCTCCAGCGAGGCGGCCCGCTCGCGTTCGCGGAAGCTCTGGAGCGCCTCCTCGGAGACCCGCATCTTGGCACCGAGCCGCCCGGCCTCCTCGACCAGGAACTGCCCGGCCGAGCGCGTGGCAGTCGTCCTCTGCTCGAGGATCAGGCGCAAATACTCCGCGGCATAGGCGTCGGCAAGGATCACCGACAGCTCTCCGCTGCGCGAGGTGGCGACGATATCAATGAGGCGCGTGGCCTCGCGGTAGGTGGACGAAACCATTTTCAGGAGCATGCCGGCGGCCTGCTTGTCGGGCATTTCCTTCTCCCAACGGACGGATTTCAGGAAGATCTCGTTCTTTCCGATCTGGAGGCGCGTCGCGACGCGGAGGGCGAACGGGTAGCTCTTGAGCGTCTCCACGACGGTGTTCACCATGTCAATCGAGCGGATCTGGGTATCCACGACCGACTCGACATTTTTTCCCAGCACGCGCTGCTTGTCCTGCTCGAGGAAGATCACCGAGCGCGCGCTGTAGTGGACCTCTTGGTTGAGGAGAAGGAAGCCGGCGGCGGCGATCCCCAGCACGAGGCAAAGGATCACGATCCAGAGATGATCCAGAACGGCCTGGAAATACGTCCTCCAATCGAACGACCAGTCGCCGCCTTCGGCGAGGTCTTCAAATTGATGGTTTGCTTTGTTCATGGGTTGTTATCGCCGTTGCTGTGGGGCGGGTTGGCCGTGCTTTTTCGAGCGCTTTTTCAATACCAGCTCTCCCCGATGCTGATCACATCGCCGGGCTTGACGAAGATCGTCTCGACCTTGCCTTCGGCCATGCGCTTGGCATTGGCCTTGATAATTTCGGTGCCGGCATCCGATTTCCTGCGGATGAGCAGGTGGCTGCGATCCGCGATGCGAGTGAACCCGCCGGCCATGCCGACGGCCTCGAGCAGATCGAGGGTCTGCCCGCCCTGGAGGTCGTAGCTTCCCGGCCGCGCCACCTGGCCGATGATCGTGAACTTCCTTTGCGCGAACTGCACGACATTGAGATAAACCTGCGGGTTGACGAGGTATTTCTTCCCGTAGAGCTTGGCCAGCATGTCCCGGGCGTCGCGCACGGTCATCCCCCCGAGCGGGGTCTCGCGCAGGAGCGGGAGCTGCACCGTCCCGTCGCGGGCGATCATCGAGCGCGAAGTGAGATCCGGCTCGCGGAAAATGCTCAGCTCGACCAGATCACCGGGCATGAGGACGTAGTCGCCCTCCGCGGAGCTGATCACCTGGCCTGTGGCACCCGTGTCGCGGGAGGGGGCGGACGACGAGCGGGGGGCCTGCTGCGGAGTCTGCTGCGGGGCCGGCGTGGCGGGCGGAGCCTCCGGGGCGGCGGCGGGCTGCTGCGGAGCCGCCTGGGAGAAAAGGGCCTGCGGAAAGGCACCGACCAACAGGGCGGTTGCCAAAGCGACGGTTCGGAAAAATTCTGTCATGGAGCGCGTGAGTTGCATAGGAAGGTCGGGCTAAAATGTCAAATTGAAACTCAACGAGACCCGGGACTCCGGGGTGTTTTCTCCGGACGCGGAGTTGTAGCTCGAGGCATTGTTGTTGCCCGTGGCATAATACAGCTGGCCCTGCCAGTAGGCCCAGTCGGTGAAATCCCACCTCATCGTGACTGTGGCGAAGCCGTAGCTGAACGTCTGCCCGGCCTGCTGCGATGACGTTCCGTTTTGCGTGAGGGAAAGGTTCTCGGTCTGCTGCCATCCGGTCGAGAGGCTGACATTTGCCTTGGAGAAAAACTTCTGGGAGAGAGTGATGACCGCCCCGCGCGAGATCTGGGACTGTTGCGAAACCGTGAGGGAGAGCCCCTGGTTCTGATAAATCGAGAGAGCGAGGCCGGTGTTGACGCGCGGCTGCCAGAACCCGCCGAGGTTGAAGTTCGGGCGGATGTCGTTGCCAAGGAGCGAGAAGCTGCCGAAGAGCCCGACCTTCTCGGTCGGGTTGTAGGCAACATTGATCTGGTAAACCGGAAGGAGCCCGACATATTCCGCGGCGATCGTCTGCGGGGCCTCGACGTAGCGCGCGCCAAGCCCGGCATCAATATCGAATTTTTCGGTGATATCATATTTCACACTGGTGAGCACCTGGGCATAGCTGCGTTTAGTATCGGACTGCTGGGAGAGGGCCTGGGTTTGCTGCCCGGCCGACACGTCGAAGCGCACGCGGCATTTTCCGGTGGCAAACCAGTCCGCGTAGGATCCGGCGGAGAAGCTGCCGAGATTTCCGGAGGTGGTCGACGTGCTGCCGGAGCCTCCACCGAAGTTGTTGAGCGAGTTGTTCAACGACACCTTGGCCCCGATGTCGGTGAAAGGGGTGAGCGTATATTTCCAATCCAGGGTCGCGGCGATGGTCACGGTGGTGGTGTTCTCGCCGGCAACGACATTCAAGCCGGTGCCGTAGGAGCCAGTGGCCTGCAGGTTGAGCAGGTGACGGGTTCCAAGGTGGGCGATGGCAAGCGCGAGGGTCTGGGAAAACGGATTCCTCTGGTTGCCGGTGCCGGCGGCCGTGTAGTTGGGGTTCTGGTAATACATCATCCCTCCTCCGTAGGCGGCAGAGACCGACCAGGGGCCGATTTCTCTGTTGTATTTGAGCGAGAGGCTCGGCGCGGCAAAAAAGCTGCTGTCGTCGGATGGCGTTGTGGCCTGGTAGTTCGAGTTGGCGTCCGAGTATTCCCAGCCCAGGCCGAGGCCGAGGCCGATTTCGAGCGGACCGATGCTGAGGCCCTCGCGGAGCGCGTTGGCGGCATTCTCGAATGCGGACAGGGGGCCGGACGCGGGCGTCACCCCAAGCATCCCGGCCGCCGAGCGCAGATGCTTGCGGTCGGCCTGCAAACCCACCCAGCGGGAACGGAACACCGCGTCGGAAACCGTCATCGGCACGGGCAGAGCCGGTTCCGGGGAAGGAGCTTCCTGCGAAGGCGTGGCCGGGGAAGGATTGTCCGGCGGCAGCGTTTCCGGAGAAGACGTTTGGGCCCCGGCGGTCACGAGCGACACGAGGAGAAAGCACAGGAAGATCAGCGGGTTTTCACGAATGCCGGAGCGCGCAGACAGCGGCGCCGTTCGCGCGGCAGAAAACCGCGGTGCGGACAGGATGCCACATGTGCAAAAAGCCCCGGGGGCGCGCCCAGCCTGGTTCTGAGGTCGCTGCTTCAAGGCTTGATCTCCGGCGCGAGTTGAGAGGCCCGCAGGTAGGCGACGAGTTCGTTGTAAGCTTCCGGCCAGTTGTCTTCCTGCGCCGCCACCGCCGCACGCAACCGGTGGGCCTCGGGGAGATCGCGCGACTTTGCGGCCACCGCTTCCTGGAGAATCCTGCGCGCGGCCACGATGTTCGATTTGTTCCAGAGCTGGAAAAACTGTTCCGCGAACGGGGAGCCGGCGGGAGGGTGGGCGGAGGCGTCGGGCGCGGGGAGAGCGAGGTTCACCGCGAATTTTTCGCACAGCAGGCCGACAGCTGCCTGGTGATCCTTTTTCGCGGCCAGTTCCCGCGCCCGGAGCACCGGCATCGACCAGCCGGGGCGCGCATCGAGAAACGCGAAGAGGGCAGCCCGGTCGCCGCGGTCAAACCAGAGGTTCAAAAACCGGGCCGTCTGCGCTTGGTCGAGCCGCTCAAGAAAGGCGGGGGTGGAGGAAAGTTCGAGGATGCGCGCGCTGGCGTCCGGCGAGACCGCCAGCCATGCAAAATGAAATGCGGGCGGATCTTCTGGCCGGGGCACCAGCAGGGCCAGCACCTTGGGATGCCGGGCCGCCGCACCGAGCGCCCGCTCGAAGTCGATGATGCCGGGCGCGGCGTCCGGACGGTTTCGATCAACGATTTTCCTGCTCGTGTCCACGGCTTCGCGGAAGAGCGCGGCAGCGCGGTCGGAGTCCACCGGGAGCCACGCAACGGCCTGCTCCCATGCCGTGTCAACAAGGTTGGGCTGGAGGAGGCGGGCCGCCGCGAAGGACGTGTCCACCTGCCTGTCGGTTTCTTCAAAATGGAGCTGCAGGACCCCCCTCTGGTAATAAAGCCCGGTCGCCATCGGGTTTCTCTGCGTCGCAACCAAAGCAAAATTCATAGCGGCCTCGACCTCCTTTTGATTGTAAAGGCGTATGATTTTGTCGCGCGCGGCAGCGGCTTCGAAAGGTGGCAGGGCCGCGCCTCCGCACCACTCGGCCGCGACCAGCTTCCATCCCAGAACCAAAATCCCCGCGCCCGCCACCACAAAAAGCATCCGCTGGATCCGGGCGGTGCTTGTGGCGCGGTCCCCTCCCGGCACAGCCAGGCCGATCGCTGCAAGAACGAGCACCCACCAGCCGAGTTCGACGCGGTGGAGCGGGACATCCACCACCCCGTGCAGCCCGGCAGCAAGCGCGGCGCTCAGAAACCCCCACCGCGCGGGCCATCCGCTGGAGTTTCTTTCCCGGATGACGCCCCGCCCGGCAAGGCCTGCCAGAAGCAGGGCGAGGATGACCGCCACCGGCCCGGCCTCGACAGCAAGCATCAGCCAGTCGCTCTCCGGATGCAGCGCCGTGGCTCCCGCGAGGCTGAAGCGGGCATAAAACGGGTAAACCGTCTCATACGTCCCAAGCCCAGTGCCGGTCAGCGGGAAATCCCGCAGCATCGGAAGCGTGTCCCGGTAAATTTTTAACCGGAATTCCATCGGAACATCCCCCCGGCCGCCGGGCTTTTTCTGTACCTCCTCCGTCATTCCCAACAGCCGCTCGCGCACCGGATTCTGTGTCCCGAAAAGGTAAACGAGCCCGGTGAAAAAAATGGCGGCAACCGTGACAGCGACCGGGGTCGAGACCCTGCGTCGGCCGAGGCCGACGACCCAGATGACCGCGCCGATCGCCAGGAAGATCACGCCTCCGCGCGAGGGAGAATAGAGAATCAGCGCGCAGGCCGAGAGGCAAATCCCGGCGATCCCCGCCCCTGCGGCAAGGAACCACCGCCGGGGAAGCGCCGCAAATACCGCGCCGAGCCCGGTGAGGCAACCGGTGATGAGCAGGGTCGCCGTGTGGTTCCTGTTGGGAAAAAATCCAAAGACCCCCGAGCCGTCGAACGGCGCCTTCCATCCGGTCCGCGCCGCGTAGATCGCCAACCCCGCATAAACCGAACACGCCAGGCACGCGCCCAGCCCGATCACGATCAGCCGCCCGGATCGCACGGGCTGGCTCAAAACATAAAGCCCCGCCGCGAGCGAGGCCGCAAGAATCCCCATCCAAAACAGCCCCGCGCGGGGAAGAAGACTGATCTGCGGGAGGGACGGAAAAAGCCCGGAGGCTTCCAAAGTTTGCCTCCAAGCCGGCTGCCCCATCACGCCGGCCGGAAGCAGTGCGAGCCCGCACCACCCGACCAGTGCGGCAGAAACGACCCAGAGCAACCATGACACCCCGCGCCGCGGCGGAACAAAAATCATCACCCCGCCCGCGACCAGCAAAAACACGCCGAGGCTCCCCTGCGGCATCCCCCCGCAAAGCAACGCCGCAGCCCAGGCCGCCGCCAGCAATATCGAAA
>Ga0194039_1001453_pt1 | contig 12731 bp, 11 predicted proteins | sample JunL228m_MetaG_FD_148679 | JGI IMG/M metagenome (GOLD analysis project Ga0194039, IMG submission 148679) | Anoxic zone freshwater microbial communities from boreal shield lake in IISD Experimental Lakes Area, Ontario, Canada - Jun2016-L227-8m | ecosystem: Environmental > Aquatic > Freshwater >...
CGCCACCTCAGGCACCATTTATATAATTCTCCGCGTTCTGATTCTCATAGTCAATCGGTGTGTCCACTGGGAAAGATCTCATAGGGCTCCTGCTTTTTCGAGAGGATACATATTTCTCATTATCGTGGCAATGGGATATCCAAAAAATACAGGCCTGTCCACTGGATTTTTCCGGAACAGAACAAAAATAATAAAGGGGGGTACCTCAATAGTAAGAAGGCACATTGTTTCGCATCGATGGTCTAGAGGTATGACTTAGGCCTTCCAAGCCTATAGCCCGGGTTCGATTCCCGGTCGATGCATCAGAGAGGGCTCGTGGTCTAGCTGGTTATGACGTCGCCTTCACACGGCGAAGATCTCGTGTTCGAATCACGACGAGCCCATCCTGTTTTTAGAATATTCGAAAAGTACCCAATATTACCTGGAGTGTACCTATCCAAATGGCTAATATTCATAAGGACCAAAACAACTTATTATCTATGAGTACCCGGCGTTTATCACGAGTGGCAATGCTGGTACTGGTTGTAGTGGTATTCCTTCAGCCGGCCATAGCTGATACCTCATTTGAGGTGGCAATATCAATGGCACAGAAAGGTGACATCTCCTATAGCGAGGGCCTGTATGCGGAAGCTCTTGCGGCCTACAACGATTCCGTTGTGCAGGATCCCTACAACAGCGTTGTATGGAATAAATTAGGGATGACGCAGAGCCAGCTTGGTCAGTACACTGGAGCCGTGGAATCTTTTGATCACGCTCTCAAGCTAGACCCGTATTTTGGAAAGGCATGGGTGAATCAGGGTGACGCGCTGACTCACCAGGGTAAATTAGAGGAGGGGATTGGTGCGTATGACCGTGCCAATGCAATTAATCCAAACGACCTCCGAGCCCTTGTTAATAAGGGGATGAATTTACAGGATCTGGGAAAACAGGATGAGGCCCTGAGAGTTTTTAACGAAGTGATCAGGATATCAGACAAAGAAATCCGTTCACACCCCAATGATGCCAAATTCGATGCCGGACTCTGGACCTACAGGGCTTTGGCATTCACGAAACTGGGAAGGTACCGGGAAGCTCTCGAGTCTTATGATCTGGCGCTGTCGGTAGACCCAAAGCATATCGAAGCGCTGAAAAATAAACAGGCACTTTTATATGCCCTTGATTCGGTTGGAAATGTATCATTACCACAAACCTTACCTACTACGGGTGTTGCAGGTATCAGACCTACCAAAAAACCGGCACCCGCGATGTCCTATATTCCAGTCCTTGGTGTTGTCGTCCTGGTGCTCTGGTCCGTATATGGAAAACGCAGGTATCCTTGAAAAGCTGTCTCGTCACCAGCACTGTTTTTTTAGATCATAGGTAACATGTGCGGGGAATCTTTTGTTTTACCATATCATCCTTACGGACGATTGTAATCTCTGCTGCAGTTACTGCAGGGGTAAATCGTTTGATGTATATGGAGATTCGGCCGCAGATGGGATCGTGATAGATCCGTATCTCCCGACCGAATTTAGCATTAGTCTCCCAGTACTCTATCATTTTTTATCGCAGGATCATGAAGCGGTACTCACATTTTATGGGGGTGAACCCCTGATGAGGCCTGACCTGGTTCACGAGATCCTGAAAAATGCCCCGGTACGCCGGTACATGCTCCAGACCAACGGGACGCTTCTCCACAACATGGAACCCGAGGATCTCAGAATGTTCGAGACGATACTGGTCTCAATTGACGGGCCTGAATCGCTGACTGATACAAACCGGGGTACCGGGACGTACCGGGCTGTAAGTGATAACCTTCACCATATCCGGGAAATAGGTTATTCTGGAGAAATAATTGCCCGGATGACGGTAACCGAAAGGACTGATATCTACGATGCGGTTACGTTCCTTTCAGATAATGATGACTTTTGTTTCTCGTCAATACACTGGCAAATCGATGCAAATTTCGCGAATGATTTTCATTCGCGACACTTTGAGGAGTGGGTGGACCGCAGTTACAACCCTGGTATCACAAGGCTTTTCCGGCTCTGGCTTGATTGTATGAAGGCGGATCGGAAGGTGCTGCGTTGGTACCCTTTCCTTGACCCGACTGAGGACCTTCTTAACTGCCGTCGATCCCGGCTGAGGTGCGGCGCGGGTTATGCCAATTACAGCATAATGACTGATGGGAGTATTGCGGCCTGCCCGGTAATGGTTGGAATGAAAGATTATTATCTCGGGCATATTGATCATTCTGATCCCGGGCACCTGCCCGAACTTCATGTGCAGGGGGGATGTACTGAATGTGAGATCCTGGATTTTTGTGGAGGCAGATGTCTCTACTCCACAATCACCAGGCCCTGGACGGAAGAACAGAACCGTGTCTTGTGCAGGACGATAACACATCTCCGTAAATGCCTCATGGGAGGCCTCCCTGAAGTATCCGGACTAATCCGGGATGGTGTTATCAGTCCGGATTCATTTCTTCATACCAAATTCAACGGGTGCGAGATTATACCGTAACTGCTGATGTCCCCGATACCTGATGACATGTGTGCCCTACTAACCCTGGTACCGCGGGTTCGTCAGCACCACGAACTTTCTGGGTTTGATCCGGGCATCATCCTGTTGCAGGCCGAGTGTAAATATTGTGTCCCCAGGCAGATGCGGCTAAAATCCGGCATGGTTGACCGTGGTATTTTATCTTCAAGACGTCGATGTGCAGGCATATCCAAAATCAGGGTATATTTGCCCCCGTCTGACAGTAGCGATAGAAATTGCCGGATTTTGTCATCCACTTCTTTCAAGGACATTTTGGAAAATGAGAAAAATGCCAAAAAAACATCCGGTCTGGCATCAGTGAGCACGGCTTTGGATTTCTCATCCCGGGCATCCATCAGAAAAACGCCCCGTAATTTCAGGCCGGAACACAGATTTAATCTGGGCCAACCTGAAGAAGAATCCAACCATTTTCCGGCCTCGTTATCCCAAAAATAAGCAGGGTACCAACATTGCACCACCATTTACTAATCCCTTTCCTGCAAATGCCTTGATTTTGAGTCCTTAATGCCGCCATTTTTGTCAGTTTTAGGAAATAGACCATTATCTGCCATATCTATAAACAACCCTGGGATCTTCTTATTTCAAAAGGATCCGGGCTCACAATGGGCCTGGATTAACTACGTTCTACCGTTACCTGGCGAGTGGCATTACCGGAAAATGGTGAGTTTACCCTGCCGGAATTCCGACCTGTCCCTTTCTCTAATGGGGTAAAACTTGGCATAAAAACTCCCCGTTATTTTTAAGGATGGTCTGTATAGGTAGTTTGAATGGTTTTTAAGGCGTCTATACCTGCGATATCCACAGGAGAAAATTTCCAGGCATCACTATCAAAAAATGCCCTTTTTAATTAAGGGTGCAGGGCCTCCAATTGGATCGAGAGAGCTATATTTTTGTCCAATTTCTGATTTTCCAGTCAGAATTGAGATGTCCCCCCCCAATGAGATTGCAGCAATTCCTGCCCTCGTGATCTTCCTTTTCGGAATATAATTCACTCTATGTTGGAGGATGCAATATTCGAGTTTGCTTAGATCCGAAAACCCCCCCCGAATCAGTAAAAATGTCCATTTTAATTCATAAATCGAAGGGACATTGGTGGGGATTAATCGTGCCGGAGTGATCTGGTGTGTCTGCCAAATTCATCTCTTTGTGGGGTACCTTTCACTTTCACTCCGCGCACGGCACCCCTTTATAAGATGAATAACCTGATGTTTGATTGCAGAGGCGGGCTGTTACCTGCCACAAAACAGCTGATGTTTATATCCACCTCTGCTAATCCCTCAAAACCTTGATCGGAGAAATCCAGGTTACCTTATTTTTGGGTTTCTCCAAAACCCCCCCCCTAAACAATCTCCCTGTAGATAATTATCGTTGTATTGACTGGATAGCAGTCTCCGGAATATTAACGTGCCATAACAGGGATTGCGAATCTGAAAAAAACATCAGCAAAAATCCACTTGGCTTGTATGTTATTGTGCTGCCCTGGAAAAACCTCAGCGTCCTTGGAGAACATGGCTGGAAGCGCACTACCTGAACTCATATATCCCACGGGCATGATTGTTGTACAGATGCAGAAGAATACTCTCTTCCTGGTTATCGGGGTACTTATTATTGCTCTGGTCGCGGTACTGTTACTGTTTTTTCAGGGAGGTCCGTCCCTGGGGAATTCCGCGAAGATAAAAGCGGGCGCCGCAATATCCCCTGATGATGGTGGCAATGGAAGTGACTGGAAAGCAGTCCCTCTTCGTGATGTTTCCACATCCCGAATATTCAGGGTCCGGGACCTGGCAGGGAAACCTGTATTGCTGTTCAGTTATACCGCATGGTGTTCGATCTGCACCGCCCAGCAGAACGAGATCAAACGTCTGCAGGCCATTTCTCCCGGTTCATTTACTGCTGTTGGGATCGATATAGACCCGTATGAAAATGAAGACGTGGTACGAAAACATCAGTCTGATAACCAGTTTTATGGGCTTTATGCAGTTGCACCCCCGGAAATGACAAATGAACTGACCCATGAATTCGGTGTGGATATTATTTCCCCTGCGAGTGCACCGATGGTCCTTATCTGCAGCAATGGAACCGTCACACGACTTGATCGTGGAGTGAAATCAGCGGAGGTACTTGGGCAGGCAATACAGATGCGGTGCTAGATTTGGACCCGGTATCTGCAGCAGGAATTTCGTTTCTTGCCGGGTTGCTTTCGCCGCTTGGCGCTGTATGTGTCCTCCCCCTCTATCCGGGATATCTTGCATGGCTGGCTAACCAGGTCGGCGAGGGGGATGACAGGACATTGCTCTTTCGGTTCTCACTTGTTGTTACTGCCGGGATCATTTTTGCATTTTTCGTTATTGGATTCATTGTTACCTGGTTGTTACGGTCTTCAGTGAGCGCGGCTATTGGTATTATCTCCATGGTTGCATTTTTAATCCTTGCAGTAGCGAGTATCTGTCTTATTGCGGGTATTGATCTTTCACTGATTATTCCCTCGCCTAAAATGTTGCATCCCGTGGGGCCATACAAGAATGCGTTATTGTTTGGCCTGTTTTTTGGCCTGATCATGTTACCCTGTAACCCAGCCCCCATAATCCTTCTCTTTGCCTTAAGCGTGAATGCGACAGATTTTTTGGAAAATATCCTGATTCTTATTGCTTTCTGTATCGGTATTGCCATTCCGGTACTGCTGATATCCCTCATCCCTGCTGCAACAAACTACCGGCTGGTGCGTGTTCTTACGTCCCACCGGAGGTTGATTAGTATTGTATGCGGACTTTTCATGCTGGTCCTCGCGCTCTATTACCTTGTCTGGGTATTTCATCTTCCTGAATTGCTGGTTACGTCGATGACAAATTTTACCGGTAAATTTTGAATATACTAATATATTTTCAAGTCTTTTTTCATACGAGATGTATGGCGCTTCGGTCGATTAACTTTCCCGGAATTGGCACAAAATATGAGCTCGTGACAGAAAAGGATGACACAATCGCCATTTTTTTCCTTAAAAATGGCAATATCCAGATGTACACCCTTCCCCATGATGGACAGACTCCCTGCGTGGCTGAGCTCACCACCGCTGAGGCGAGAAGGCTTGGTACCATTATGACCGGGGCTATCATGGAAGCTGACAAGGAGAGCGTGGAGATCGCTTTTTCCGCCCTCTCTGACCTCCGGATTAGTATCCACACGTATGTTATCGGCAGATCAATGGCCGGCAGGTGCATAGAAGACCACCAGATCCGTGCGAAAACCGGCGTGACAATTATCGCCGTTTCAAGGGGTGATACAAACATTGTCAATCCACCCCCAAGTTTCATGTTCCAGGAAGGCGATGCGGTCGTTGCCATTGGAGAGACCGATCAGCTGAAAACATTCGAACGTGAGTTCATGGTGGGTTAATGGAAGGACTAATAATCGCACTCTTTGTCTGCCTGGTACTCCTCATCATTACGAAATATCTTTCCTGGCCGGTAATCCCCTTCTATATTATTGCAGGGATTGCGCTTGGGGCCTCAGGGCTGAACCTTGTCCAGGTCAGTGAGTCCTCAACATTCTTCTCCGAGCTCGGCCTGATCTTCCTCCTTTTTTTCATGGGGCTCGAGATCAAACCAGACCGGATCCTCTCCAACCAGAAGACCTTCTTCTCGAGCGGCCTGATCGATCTCAATATCAATATGCTAATCGGGTTCCTGGCTGCCTACATTATCGGGTTCACGCTTACCGAATCACTCGTCATTGCTGCGGCTTTCTTCATCAGCAGCACGGCAATGACCGTTGCATCCCTTGTGGAGAATAAGAAACTGATGATGAGGGAAGCAGAAACTATCGTCTGGATGATGGTATTCGAGGATATTGTACTGATTATCTTCCTCACGCTTCTTTCAACGTCAATAAATAATCCTCTTGGGTTTATAGGGAAGATAGCGATAATTCTGCTGGCTTTCTATATCATATCGCATTTTGGAAAGAAATTAATCCAAAAGGCGATCAACCGTGACGACGAACTCCCGGTATTCCTTACCTTTGCCGCAGTGGTCATCATTGCATTCGGGTCAAAGGCAATCGGTGTACCTGAAACACTGATGGTAATTGCATTCGGAACAGCTCTCGCTTCAACGGATCCTGCTGCGTTTGAAGCACAGGCCCGGCCGTTTAAGGATGTATTCCTGATAATATTTTTCGTGTTCTTTGGGATCAGCGTGGATTTCTCAGGTGGGGTACCGGTTATGCTAATTGTTGCCATCAGCATCCTTGCGATCATATCCAAACTCGTTTCCGGCCTGTTGATCGGAAAAGTCGTACACGGGAGTAAGAGGTCTGGTATCGAAATCTGGGTAAATACAATTGGAAGAGGTGAGTTCTCCATTGCACTAGCTGCATTGTATGGTTCTCCGGTGGTATCGTCGGCGATTGCAGCGATGGTAATTATCACCTCAATTGTGGGCTCTTTTTCTGCAAAATACAGTGGCCCCCTGCAGGACCTGTTTACAAGAGGTAGAAAAGGCGACCCTGATCAGGTACCTGCTGGAAGCAGTGAAACAATTTCCTGAACCGACCGATCGCATACCGGGGCCATACATGCATGGGAAATTTTGATATGTCCCCGTGTATCAAAATCCTGGGAAAAAAGGGGGTGCGTCATGAGGGTGAGGGAAAAAGATCAGGAATCCAGGTGGGTCATCTCAGATCTCACAGTGAGAAAGACAGGTCCCCGGACGTCGATCTTTTTCTTGTTGTCGGTAATGGCCCGCATTGCATACCCGGCGACTTTGATGTTGATATCACTGGGGAGCTTCGCCATCTTCACCTGGACTGTTTCAGGTTTCCCGCACCGGGCAGCATCTTCTATCCGTGCGGCAGCAAGAGATGATGCAGCGTCGAGGTAACTAATCCCTGTCGGCGCGCCTTCATTTCTCACCTGCTGCCATTTTTCATTATCCGGGATCCCGAGGACCGACCCCTGGAACACGAAAATTTCATTGAAGCAGGCAGGACCGCACAATTTAGAATTGGATTCTGGTTCCTCGACAAAAACCGTCATCTTGTGACCTGATAGTTCCCCCTCCCATGCTTTAAATGAACAGGGCCCCGGTTCGGCCGCATGTAATGTGGCGGTATTCCGGACTGCCGCCGCGATCACCTGCCCGGTAGGGGACACTGGTTGTTCACGGTACCGTATTGCACGGGCTACCTGCCGGTCGGTAAGGGCCTCCGGGAAGAACTGGGGGTGGGTGAGCTGCCTCACGTCATTGGAATGATAGTGGATCATCGCGAGCCGTTCCACCCCGAGACCCAGGTTCATTACCGGGACTTCAATTCCATATTCTGCAAGTGCTGACGGGGAGTACATGCCGAATGTTGCCACTTCGACCCAGTCATGGACCGGGTGCCTCGCATACACTTCTGTCTGAGTGTCCGGCATGTAGTACTTTGACCTCTTTTCATCAGGCCGGAACTGAAAATCTGTATAACCGAAGGCAGACAGGAGTGCTTCACTGACTGCCTTTCCCTCTTCATTGGTCACATCCTCCCCTGCAACGATACAGGAGGCAGAATGGTAACTCATCAGCCGGGTTGGTCCCTCTTCCTGTTCCCTCCGAAAACAGCGGTCAACGGAAAACTGCCTGATTGGCAAGGGTTTCTTGTCCCATATTGCCCCCAGTGTCATGAACCACCCGCTGGTCATGTGGCTCCTGAGTGTGCTCCGGGAAGATTCAGGTGAGAGGGCCCGGAACTCTGGAAATACGGCATCAAGGATATGGACGACCAGCGCATCGTCAACCCCTAGTACCTTTGATAATTCGAAGGTCAGCTCGTCCCCGTCTATTTCAGACTTCTTGTATGCGTGAAGGGTTTCCCGTAACCGTTCTTCGGTCTCCTTTGTCATCGGCTGGTGCGGCTCAGGATGCCCAGCCGGTCCGTGGGTGGTCGGACCCGTGTGGGCAAGCGGTCCTGCGTGGCTCTTTAAGAGATCATTGATCTCATCGAGCTGTTTTTTAGCAATCCCCACGTTAGGCCGCGGGAGCCCGCCGAGGTAAAAAACCCGATCCAGTACTGCCGACGCTTCGGGGCCGAACTGCCGGTATACGTCCTGCTCCTCAATGATGATCGGGTTTGCAGCCTCGTCAAAACCAATCGAGAGGTAGGTCTCCCTGAGCCGGTTGATCGTCTCAAAAATCGGGTGTTCCTTTGCCCTCTTATATTCAAGTCTCGGGTACGTTGAATTCGGGAGCGGGGGCGTCAGGACTGACGGGCCCTCGTGCCATGCATTCTCAAAATTTTCTTTTGATCTTTTTTTAACGGAATCCGCATCAAATCTCATGACTCACGCTCCATACATACAACCCGTGAGAGGGAATTTTCATCAGCTATAAAATATCCTGAATGCTCTGCAACCTGCTCCGCAAACTGTCGCACGTGTGCATGTTCAGGCATGTTGCTTCGCTGCAACCGTTTTCGACTGTAACCAAGATACATGTATCCCTTTACCTCGATGTAATCTGCTCCCGAGTCAGCAACCAGGCGTGCGTACCCCCCGGGGTCAATGTCGTTTATGCCCTGTACAAGGGTAATACGGATTGCTGATCGCCGGTTGTCGAGGGCCGCCAGGCTCTCCTTCACGCTCTCCCAACTGTCTTCCACAGGCCGGCAGACGCGCTCATAGGTGGCCTGGTCGGGGGCTACCAGAGAGACATACATCTGGAATGGCCGGCACTGCCTTAAAATGTCCGGGCGGGTCCCGTTACTGACAAGAAACGTTGTGCAGCCTTCAGCGTTGAAAAGGTTGATTAATTCCGGTAGCCTGGAATAAAGTGTGGGCTCCCCGGAAAGTGAAATTGCAACGTTTTTCGGTGTAAGTGCTTCCGAAAACCGTTGCTCAGTGACATACGGGGAGACTTTGTACCCGGAAAGTGCCCTCTTCTGGAGCCGCCTGAAGTTCCCGATGATCTCTTCCGGCGGGCACTCGGATTCCCCCGGCATTTCATGTTCGAATGACCGCCAGCAGAAGAGGCACCGGTGGTTGCACTGCAGGGTAGGGGTCATCTGCACACAGCGATGGCTGTCTATCCCGTAAAACTGGTGCTTGTAGCACATCTCCCCTCCCTTCAGTGCACGCTTGCACCAGAGGCAGGGCTTCACGGCGGCAGTCGACGTTTCGGAAAAAAACTGGTAGCCCTGCTTCTTCAGGGCGTCACATGGTGCTGATTGCATCGATACCAAGAGATTCCAAGGATTCTTTGAGTGTATTTTTCGCTGCCGTTACAAGAGTCAAGCGGCTTTGCCGCGTGATGCCCTCGCTTTTCAGGACGGGTTCATAGTGGTAGAACGCATTGAACTGGTCAGCAAGCTCTCGGGCGTAGGTGGCAAGGAGGTGGGGTTTCAGGTCCTGTACCACCTCTTCGATTATCGCCGGGAACTTTGCGATGTGTTTTGCAAGTGCAATACCATGCGGGTCTTTCAAATCGTAAGCCTCTGAAAATTCCCCTGCCTTCTCAAGGATACTGCATGCCCGTGCATGTGCATACTGGATATAGGGGCCGCTCTGCCGCTCGAAGTCCAGGGCCTCTTTCCAGTTGAATACGGTACTCTTTTCAGGAGAAATCTTTACAATATCATACCGTATTGCTGCAATTGCGACCGAAACGGCAATATTTTTGCGTGTATCTTCGTTTAGTTCGGGCCTCCTGACGGTGACCTCCTCAAATGCGCGTTTTGTCACCTCGTCCATCAGTTCGTCGGCCGAAACGAATTTTCCCGCCCGGGTGCTCATTGCACCTTCAGGGAGTGAAACGAATTCAAAATGGATAATATCCGGGGCTTTCTCTCCTACCAGGCGCATGGTCGCCTGGAGCTGCCCCCCGATCAACTTATGGTCCGCCCCAAGCACATCAATGACCCGGTCAAAATTTTTACCCTTCCACATGTGGTAGGCAAGGTCCCGGGTCGCATACACGGTGGTCCCATCTGTCCGCCTGAGCACGTATTCCTTTTCAAACCCGGCGGCGTTCAGGTCAAGCCAGACTTTCCCGTCCTCGTGGTATTCCGGGAGCCGGTGGAGCCTGGAAAGGAACCTTTCCGTGTCACCGTTTCTTACGAAATCGCTCTCCCAGACAAACCGGTCGTGATGGACCTTCAGGCGCCCCATGGTTACGTGGAAACCCTCGAGGCACCGTGTTACGGCAGACCTAAATTTCCTGACGGTTGCCTTCTCGGAGCGTTCCACCTGTTGCATCAGGGTATCCACTTCAGCCACAAGCCCGGGGTCGGACTCAAGTCCCCTGTTCGCAGCGATGTAGATCCTCGCTACGTAGTGATCAGATTTTTCTCCGTCCATTGCGCCGGTATCGAGGTGATCGAACCCCCACACCACGATCGCGATCTGCCGCCCCATATCATTGACATAATACTGGACTTCAAGCCTGTACCCTGCCTTCCGGAAACAGCGTGCAAGGGTATCTCCCAATATGGAATTCCTGATATGCCCGACATGGAGCGGGCCATTCGGGTTTGCACTCGTATGCTCAAGGACAACGCGTTCCCGTCTTGGTGGCTGGCTACCGTACCCGGGTTTCACCGCTTCTTCAAGGGTCCTGCTTACATAGGACTGTCCGAACAGGAAATTGATATAGGGCCCTTTGACCGTGATCTGGATCTGTTCAAACGCAGGGTCACCGCGCAGCTCCCGTGCCAGCTCTTCTGCGATTATTACGGGGCTCATCTTCCTCTCCTTTGCGAGGGTGAACGCCACGGTGGAGGCCAGGTCCGCGTGCTCCCCACCATCGTTCAGCTGAACATCCTGAAGACCGGTCCTTGACTTCAGCGCGTTTTCAATCGTTGTATACATCAAAAGAAACATTAATACCCTGTCCTGTATCGCAATATGGCTGCAATACCGCCAAAAGCTGTAAAAAGAATTGAACCCTCCTCAAAATCATCTGAGATTATTTCCACCTTTGCATTGCTCTGGTCGGCAATTTTCGTCAGTTCCTCGATAATATCTACCTCTTCATCAAGGACCATCGGAGCTGTGCATTTCGGGCAGTTACCAAATTCCAGGTCTTTAACGGTTTTACCTGCCTGGAGTACTACGGTATAGTTTTTGGTATGGCCACAACTTGGGCACCTGATTGTTAACCTGGATTTTCGAAGGCTGGCTGACAGCAGGAGTATCTCAACGGCGCCGAGTTCGAGATTTTTCCTGATATTCTCCTCGCCGTACGAGGCAACACCGTTATCCTTGACCAACTCTTTCAGGAATCGCTGCATCACCGCTTTTTCCTTCACCACGGTCATTCCCTTGAGCGCGTCCTCTGCGGCATCGACCAGTTCATCGAGACCGCTTTCGTTGGTATATGCCACATCAAAAATACCGATGATCCGTTTCTGGATCTCGTGGTGGAGGAAATCTCCTGCTTCAAATTCTTCTTTTGTCGGGCTTGGTCCCCCGATCAGGACACCCTTGAACCTCTCAAAGAAGTCTTTTTCTGCGAGGAAAATTGCACTTGAGCGTTCACCGATTTTTGTATAAAATTCGTTAATTGCGATCTCTCGGAGTCGTCCAAACCTGGCGGCGGACTGTCCACCTTTCCGTTGTTTTCCCGGGACCGTGGATGTGACGCCCCCGATGGGCTCAATATGGTTGCCGCGGAGAAAACCCCAGTATGCCTCCCGGCGATCGAGGACCAGGAGGCCATACACGCTCTTCTCCTCAAGCATCTGTCGGAGCGGCTCGAGCTCGAACTGGGAGCTGCACCGGTACATATAAAGGTGAAGTGGCTCCGGGGGTTCGATGATGGTACACTCCAGGTCGCTACGGTCACCGCCAAGCAGGATAGTACCGCAGAGGACTGCAAGACCGTTTGCCGGTGGTCTTTTATAGTATTTCAGGCGGGAAAGGATGGAAGAGATGGCGCTTTGGACATTCAGTTTCGTCTGTTTGCTCTTTATGTTTGCACACTGGCCGAATTCGTCCTTGAGCTGGTTGGTCACATCGTAGATCTGTTTGTCAGGGGGGATGTAGATTGTAATAAGTTCTGTTCCGCTTCCCTGCTTCGCTTCGAGCTTTTCAAGCGTCTTTTTAAATTCGTAGCGGCGTCGCGCCTCGTCCATCTCTTCAACTTCAGCCATACAGGAACTCCCGGTACCGGGTCAGTATCTATTTCACGCCTTCAGCCATAAATTTGAGTATACTCAGC
>Ga0194039_1001456_pt1 | contig 12702 bp, 6 predicted proteins | sample JunL228m_MetaG_FD_148679 | JGI IMG/M metagenome (GOLD analysis project Ga0194039, IMG submission 148679) | Anoxic zone freshwater microbial communities from boreal shield lake in IISD Experimental Lakes Area, Ontario, Canada - Jun2016-L227-8m | ecosystem: Environmental > Aquatic > Freshwater >...
ACGTTTACTGGAGTCGAGTAGTCTCGCAGTAATCGTATCGATGAACCTGTCAAAGTGATCGTCATCGATATCCGGAAGGGTTTTTTCGATGGTGGCGGTGATGTGACCGTAAAAAACAGGGATATGGGAATCAATTTTATCGATATTTTTTTCAATATAATCAAAAAAATCTTTTTTTATCTGGTCGAGCTTAATCCTGACAATCGCATCAGGCTGCCACTCTTGAACCATACTGGTACTTTATGTTAGAACGATATTAAATTTGTTAATAAGCCTTGGGTGAGTGCCAGATTTTTTTTTGGTTTTTTTATAAAAAAAGTTGTGAAGATTTTTTCCCACTACTTATTATAATCTCCACTTTCCGCCTATCGGTAAATCGTTATTCTGACCAAAGTTAAAGGTGTTAACCGTTCCACCGCCGGCACTGTTGTTGGACGCAAGATAAACTGTACCCTTTCGGAATATACCTACTTCTGTCTTGCCATCCACGTTCCAGTCTCCGGTTATCGGTACGTCGTTAGCCTGACCGAAGAGGAAGTTGGTGGGCGTTCCTCCACCAGCTACGTTGCTGGAAGCAAGGGAAAACAGACCATTGCGGAAGATGCCAACTCTGGTTACTCCATTTCCAGTCCAGTCTCCGGTTATCGGTACGTCGTTAGCCTGACCGAAGAGGAAGTTGGTAGGCGTTCCTCCACCAGCAACGTTGCTGGAAGCAAGGGAAAACAGACCATTGCGGAAGATGCCTACGGTGTCATTGCGAGTTCCGGTCCAATGACCTGCTATCGGTGAATCGCCAGTCTGACCAAAGGTAAATGTCGTGTCTGCATTACCCCCAGTATTGCTGTTCCGGAGGTAGAACCTACCACTGCGGAAGGTACCTATGGTATCAATTGCGGCTCCGGTCCATTTACCAGATATTGGTTTATCGGTATTCTGACCAAAGTTAAAGGTATTTACAGGTAATCCACCATTGGTGTTGCTACCAGCAAGGTAGAATGTTTGGCTACGGAACAATCCGACTGTTGGGGTGATAATCGGTGCCGTGACCGTGATGTAATTTGTCCTTGTGGAGATATTACTTCCCGCCAGGTTGGTTGCGGTTAAAGAAACCGTGTAGGTACCATTACTGGAATAGGTGTGAACCGGGTTTTGCATAGTTGCATTCACTAACGATCCGTCCCCAAAGTTCCAGTTCCAGGTTAATGGTGTGTTCGTTGAGCTGTCGGTGAATCTGACAGTTAACGGTGCAGTTCCGTTTAGGGGGGTGGCTGTGAAGTACACAATTGGACGGATTGGTGATGCATTCGCCACATTCGAATGCGAGGAATTAATCTGCATACGGGGGAATCCAGCCGATGGAGCTGCATACGTTGCATTATCTCCGATTAAGTTGGAGGAAACCACGACATAGTTGTATATCGTACCGTATGTCCCCGTTGTATCAGAGTAATTAGTAATTCTAGCGCCTTTTTGTGGTCCCGTGATCGAAGGTCTCGATCCGATAGTGGTCCATGGACCGGTCATTGTTGTAGATCTCAAGACATAAAAACTCGTTTCACTCAGGGAGTCATCAGTCCAGCTCAAATTCACTTTGTAAGTTCTGTTACGACCTACATCAACTGCAGTCAGGCTCACAGGAGGCTTAGGTGCAACCGCGAACAACATCGAGTGCATCATATCCATCTCTTCATGGGAAAGAATGTGGCAGTGCCAGACATATTCCCACCCATAGTTGACCATATGGTTAAGTACCGTTACCGGTTGACTTTGAGGATCTACCATTCCATTTAATGCCGGTCCGTCTAAGACCGCACCTTCGGGCATTGTCGGGTCAATCATATGGATGCTATTGGGAACCTCGAATGGCAAAGTAGGTGCAACAGGTCTCATTGCCACGATTGTGTCCTCAAGCGGACTAGTCCTGACCGTCTCTTTCCAGCCAAGCTCGGTTGCGTCTGGCGCTAATATCCTTCCATCCCATGTCACACGGTTGATAACCTGAACATTAAACAGATGCCAGTGAAGGGGGTGAGTATCTACACCATTGTGTGTGATCTTCCAAATCTGGGTCCCATCTCCCGGTGCGGGTTCCGACATCGGTGTCATGGAATCTCTGATAAGATCAACCGGTGGACTGGCATAATTGTAAAGGATGAAGTTCTGGACTCTGCCAGTGGTAACGACATTTTCGAGCCCAAGGATTCCGCTCATACGCCCGTATTGGTCGAATGCTGCGCCCATCTCATCATGGAGAGCTTTTGGCTGGAACGTGACATTCACCTTCGCACCTGACACAGTTGTAAAATTTTTGAAACTTTCAAAGATTCTCACGTATGTATCAGTTGGGAAAACCTTGTTGTAGGCGCTGTTGTAACTGGCCTGGGGTATAATGATCGGGTCTTGTGATACCTCAAAAACACCCCTCTTTGAGGCGGTCTTGGCAAATACAGCCTGTAATGCTGCAAGGTTGTAGGGGCTGGCTCCGACAGACGGGCCTACTTTGATCTGCATAATCGTTCGGGTGTTTGGACCATATCCTGATTGTGTAGTAGGAGCTCCACCAGTATCGGTCAGATCCGGAGCGCCAGTGTAATAATCATATGTAGTAATGCCGGCAGGGAATGCTGCAGGGGCGTCATTGTAGAGGATAAGAGTCTTACCAGCATACTGGGAGAAGTCCACGATGACATCTGCCCTCTCTGCGGCTCCAATGAGGAGTGTGTGCTTATCGACATTTCCGAAATCGAACCGGGTTGGGTCAGAAATCCAGGTTACCGGCTGGTTTGGCACTACTACCGGTGCTGGCAGAAATCCTCCTTCTGTACCAATCTGGATAAACGATGGGCCAATTTTGGCTGGATTCGGCACTCCGCCTTCTCTTCCATCTGTCGGCCAACCCGCTGGGAAACCAGGAGTCGCGATCGCCGGCACCATATCAACCTCAGTGTTTGTCCTGCCATCTGCTGTAGTGAGAGTGCTGTTGGCTACGTAAAGTTGCAGGTTAACGAAACGATCATTACCGGCGTTCAATATGCGGAACCGGTAGGCTCTGGGTTCTACAGTCAGGTTGGGATAAGCCGCCCCATTGACAATTGGAGTGTCCATGTAAGCTTCCATTGTCATAGAGGGGTTAGATACTCCTGGCATCATTGGTGGTTCCCACGGAGCTGCAGTTCCCTCCCCTCCCGTGTAATACGGATTTGCAACAGGTCCAAATGGAATTGCAGTAGGAGGCCAGAACCAGGGACCATAGTGCCACCGGCCGAATGCATTTACACCTGTTAAATCAGCTGGGTTCTGCGCCGGCATGTAGACGTGGGGGTACCATAGATCACCGGTTTTTGGCTGTCTCGTCCCATCGGGGTTTAGTGTTCCCGTTCCCCAGTTCCAGGTTGGATCCTGCATAGCGATTGTCGAGGCGTCGACGAAAGACTTATCCTGAATAATAAGGGGGAGCCCGATATCAGGGAGGACTTTGGCGAGGGTTGGATTGATTCCGGTCACATCAGTACCGGCAATCATATCCTGCTCTGTTTCGTCTTTCAACAGGTAACCACCGGCTTCTCCCGCATAGACATTGAGGCGGGTAAGGCCAATAGCGTGGTCATGGTAGAACATAAGCCTGGCGCTCTGCTGGTTGGTATAGAAGAGTGTCACAGATCCGTCGCCGGGGTCTGGCATATCGGGTACGTTATACACGCTGACTCCCTTGGGGTACGGCGTGTTTTCCCCTGCAGGTGTTATCCACTGGAAAGGTGTACCATCACTTATCCAGGGGGTTGCTCCACCATGGAGATGAATTACAGCCCGGTTCTCGGTGTAATATGGAGGAGATGCATTCATTTTTAGCGGTCCCATCCCAGCGCCCATCACGGTCTTATCAACAGGGATAAACAGGTTGCCACCGGCCCCGGTTGGGAGACTATTGATGAATTTGATGCGCACCGGCCGGTTAGTATTAGAAATGATCAATGGTCCCATATAGTGGAAACTGGCTACGGTTGGATCAGCCGTGTTAACCTGCCGGTAACCCCGGAATTTGGTACTGGGCAGGTCAGAATGCATTGTCTGGGTGAATTCACCGAGTTCAATTACATAATAATCGCATCCAACGAGTGAAATTCCGGTTATTGCACCACCAATTACGGTCACCTTCCCGATGGCGTTTGTTGTGGCTCCACCCCCGGAAAAGGACACGACCGGGTTTGCCGAATAGCCACTCCCGGGGCTGTTAATAGTTACACCGGTGACAATCCCACCAGCTACTGTTGCGGTTGCAGTTGCTCCTGTTCCCGTTGGATCGCTGATAGTAACGCCAGGTGCAGAGGTGTAACCTATTCCTCCGGGAGGATATGAAGTAGTGTCGGGAATTGCTATCGGAATATAATTTCCAAGATTATTTGCACCCACAGCATTCAGTCCCGGCAATGTGTCGACAAATTTCCTGATACCGCCGGTTAAAGGTCCTCCTAACGATGCCGCTGCAACAGCTCCTGTTCCAGTTGCAGTCGGATCAGTGATGGTCACAATGGGAGCGGTATATCCTGTTCCCGGGTTTTGAATTGTGATACCTGTTATAATACCGGTAGTAACGGTTACATTTGCTGTAGCACCGGATCCTGTTGCGTATACATCACTAATAGTAGCAATTGTATTAGCGGAGTAGCCACTTCCTCCATCTGCAAGTGTGATAATCGCTATGGAGCCCTTTGGCATCGGACTATTAGCATAGTTTGCAAACGGACCGAAATAATGAGGTATGCCACCTGGATCCATTCCAACTTTATTAAGGACACCCGTTTTAGTTGTTGAAGTCTTATATATGGCTTTAAATCGTTCTGCTGCAGCTTCTTTTTCTGCCTGGGGCACACGTGCTCCAGCTCTGATATTGAACTGATCATTAACTGATGAACCTGCTCTTATAATCGGAGTTGTCGTTGCTGTAGCGACATTCTTAGTAAGAGTAGTTGGTATTGTGGTTGGATTTTGAGGTGGAATCTTGGGTATTGTTGTGGTATACAGAATCGGAGTAGTAGGCAATGGGGTAGTTGCCAGAGTCGAATCGGGAATTGATTTAATAATGTTTGATTTATTGTAATCCGTGCTACTTTCCGCACTGACAGCGCCGATAAACAATATTAAAATTATTACCATCAATCCTGTGGTGATCAATTTTCCCTTTAAACTTGACCGAGTGCAATTCTCTTGTGATTGCAACATTTCTCTTGTTTTCCTATCGCTTTTCATCAACAACAACTCCAGACAGACTCCATATTATTTGCTATATGCAAAATTAACATAGTGAAATTCATCAAACTCTTTAGCAGTTAGGATTGTGGAATGTCATCCCAAATAGCAATCTAAAGAATTGATAATTCCAAAATTACTATCATCCCACTGGAAGTGAACATTGCTGTTTTCATATATATTTATATCACATAGTTTCTATTTTTGAAACCGATGAAATCATGAAAATCCTGGAAGTTGGATAATAAATATTTAAATATTGCAATCTGGCAATTACATGTTACAATGAATTCCGATAAGATGATAAAAGGAATTGGTGCATTGCTTATCCTTCTCGGTGTTGTCGTCGCATTAACAAGCTGGATAATTTTTCCGGTCTGCGAGATGCATGGCCTTTATGCTGAAACTAAAACCGGGACCAAGTTACTAATGCCCTGTGGGTATACTGCCCGGGCAGAAACCGGAATCGGAGCACTTATTGTTGTTGCCGGTGGACTTCTCATTGCAAGAGGCACCCGGGAAACACGGCAGGCTATCGGTGTTTTCAGCGTTGCAACCGGTGTGCTCGTAATCCTGTTTCCGACAGTCCTTATAGGGATGTGTAAACTTGCAGAACATCCGTGCCGGCAGTTAACCCTTCCTGCACTTGAGATTCTTGGTACAATTATAGTTATTATTGGTGGATATCTTATATGGAAAAAGGGAGTAAATGAGTAAACCTCCCGATTTCCGGTTTTTCAATCTTATTGCGAGAAACCTCGCAAACCGCCCTTATCGGAACATCGCCACAGTATTTGCATTTGCAATCATCGCAGCTACGTTTTTTTCGTCGCATTACCTTATGAGCGGGGCTCAACAGAGTCTTGATAGTGGAATATCACGAATGGGTGCCGATATCCTTGTAGTTCCTGAGGAGTACTCCGGAGCTGGACAGACTGTCATCCTTTCAGGCACACCGTCCAGTTTTTTCTTTTCGGACTCAGGTTTTGAAAAAATCTCCCGGATTCATGGAGTTGCAAAAGCCAGTCCCCAGATATATATTGCAACATTATTTGCATCCTGCTGTGCAGCACCCGTCCAGATGATAGCAATAGATCCGGAACGGGATTTTACCATATCCACGTGGCTTAAGGAAAATCCTGGAATAATTCTTGAAAAGGATGATATTATTATCGGCAGCGCAATTATCCAGGATGTTGGTAAGGATCTCATGTTTTACGGACATAACTTTCATGTTATCGGGATTCTTGAGCAGACCGGTATGGGTGTTGACAATGCGGTTTTTACACGGTTCGAAGACGCGTATGTAATGGCAGATGAGTCCGGGGAAAAAGCAGTAAAGAAACTTACGATTCCGCAAGGTAAGGTTTCGGCAGTTCTTGTGAAAGTTGATCCTGGAACTTCTCCCGCAGTGGTTGCAAATGAGATAATGACACAGGTTCCGGGAACGAAAGTAATAATGTCTAATGGTCTTCTCAACGCAGTAAGTGGACAGTTGGGGGCAACCACGCGTATTCTTTATTTTGCATCTCTAGCGGTAACTATTGTGTCGATCCCGCTCCTTGGATTAATCTCCATAATGGTTGCGCATGAACGCAAAAAAGAAATTTCCATTCTTCGGGCATTTGGTGCAACAAAGTCATTTGTAGTACGGCTCATGTTTGCAGAATCTTTTTCACTTGCGATCATTGGCGGTTTTATCGGAATTGGAGCATCCGCAGGCATCCTTATGATTTACCAGGATTTTATCAGGATTACCCTCAAAATTCCATTTATTATGCCATCACCAACAGCAATACTTGTCCAGGGAGGTAGTGCTCTCCTCCTTTCAATCCTGATCGGAGGAATAGCTTCAATATATCCCGTGTTCCTTATCACCCGTTCATCACCTTACGAGGCCATCAGGGGAGGATAATTGTGATTGAAGTTTCTGGCGTTACCAAAACATTCCGGACAGACTGTTTGGAAATACAGGCTGTGGATGATGTACATTTTGCGGTACAGCCCGGGAAATTTATCCTGATTTTCGGACGTTCGGGAAGTGGGAAATCTACACTTCTTGGTATGCTCGCGGGTCTTTTACGTCCGACCAAAGGAGAGATCCGTATAAATGGAGTGGATATCAGTAATCTTTCCGATGACAAAATATCTGAGCTGCGTGCGAAAGAAATAGGATTTGTCTTCCAGTTCTCTGGTCTTCTTCCCACAGTAACCGTCCTTGAGAACATACTGGTTCCTACGCTTTTTTGCAAAAAAAGTCCCGGTTCCCGGTTACGGGCCCTTGAACTCCTGAAAAAAGTAGGGGTTTCAGACCGGGCGGATGCATATCCCTGCACTCTCTCAAGCGGGGAAATGAAACGGGTTGCTATCGCACGAGCGCTTATAAATGGTCCTTCCCTTCTGATCGCGGATGAACCAACGGGTGACCTGGATGTTGATACTGAATATGAAATCATGGAATTATTCAGGCAACTGAACCGCGAAGGAACAACGATCGTAATGGTCACTCATAACCCGGATCTCATACCTTACGGGACACAAACGTATTGTATGGAGAGAGGAAAGATGGTTGAAAAACCAGGTTCCTCCTCTTTTATTAAATGTGAACCGGGACTGGATAATCATCCAAAACCAAAGGATTTGCCATGAAAAAGGAGATCAATTACTTAACTTTTATCATGGCGGGCATTCGAAATAAACCGGGTCGCAACCTGGCAACCATTTTCTGTTTTGCCTTTATCGCTGCAAATATTTTTTCAGGTCAGTACCTTATATCAGGTGCAATGCGAAGTGTTGATCAGGGAATCACCCGGATGGGGGCTGACTACATTGTAGCCCCTGTTGAGTACTCGGTTTTTTTGAGAGGATCCGGCCCAGACAACACGTTTGCGATTGTAAACACTTTACCATCGATTTATCGGGTAAAAAATAATATTATGGATACAATCGGGAATGTGCAGGGCGTTTCTGCAATGAGCCCGCAACTCTATGTATCGACTTTGAATTTACCGGCGTTATCCTCGTCACCCGTTGACGTATTTGGTTTTGACCCGAAAACAGATTTTGCTATCCAGCCCTGGTTGCGACAACCATTAAAACATCCTCTCGATCAAGGTGAAATTATTGTCGGGCACCAGATTAACGGCGAAATATCATCAAAGGTTCAGATTTCCAAATATACATATACCATTGCCGGCAGACTTGACCCAACTCAGTCTGGAGTTGATAATTCCATCTTTTTGAGATTAGATGATGCATATAATCTTGCGGCTACAGAGGGAATTGTTAACCCTTTAGCCCCCGGCATCTCTCCTGGCGATATTAATGCGGTATTAGTACGGATAGCACCCGGGGAAAATCCGGATACAGTCGGAGCCAATATCCGTCGATCCTTTTCACGCATTCAAATTACGGTCATCGGCAGACATTTTACCCTTGATCCCGTCTCAAAGGATATCGAGGGTCTTCCCTTACTTTTGAATAGCATCTCTGTAATTATCGTAGTGGCTGCATTTCCGCTCATAGCGCTTATTGCGGCGATGGTAGCTCATGAACGCCAGCGGGAGATAGGGCTTCTTAAGTCAATGGGTGCGAAAAAAAATGTCATTTTTTCCCTTGTGATTGCAGAATCGCTGTTCCTGGCCGCAATCGGAGGTATAATCGGGGTTGTTGCAAGTTTAATAACCCTCAACATACTAAACACGCAGGGGATTCTTAACAGTGTACTTCTGGTAACGTTTCGTATGCCTTCACTGACCGAGATCGGTTCTATGGCGGGTCTGGCATTGCTCGTGGTCATTCTGATCGGAAGTGTAGCATCGCTCTGGCCGGCGTACCAGACCAGCAGGATGAATCCCTATGACGCGATCCGGAACGAGGGGAAGTGAATGGAATGAAAGTGCTCCTGAATCTATGCTTTCCCAAGCCGTAAGCTTGGAGAGGTCAAACGATTGCGTACATATCCCTGGGGAACCCCATTTTGCATATATCAGAGCATAGCTAAAAAGGCTCAACACATCGTTTACCTCAAATAGTCATTTTTGGCTAAGCACATCATAGTTTATCAATAACAACACAGCCCGGTTTACAGTTCAGTTGGTAAAAAAATCCTGACCGATGGGTAATAGATTTAAAAAAAGGAACATTGGATCATTCTTTCATTTTCATGCGAAGCGCAAAATTAAACACCTCCCCCGCAGAATACAACTCATGAAAGTGATGAATAAAATCGTCTTTTTCTGTGGTTTTATTCTACTTTTGTTGCTCATCTCTCCTGCGGTAACAGCCTATGACGAACTTGCAATAAAAAATTTTAATGAGGGTATTTATTTTTATAATATTAGTCAATATGAAAATGCGGTTGCTTCGTATGACCGGGCAATTGCCATCAACCCCGATTACACTGAAGCGTGGTACAACCGAGGAATCTCGCTAAATAAACTCGGCAGGTATACAGAAGCAGTTTACTCTTGTGACAAGGCGATCACGAGGTTCCCAAATATCACAGACGCGTGGTACAACCGGGGGCTTGCACTCTATGAACTCGAACGGTATTCAGAAGCGAATGCCTCGTATAACCAGGCAATTGTCCTGAACCCCAATATCGCCGGTGTGTGGTACAACCGCGGAATCCTGTTACAGAAATTCGGTCAGTATTCAGAAGCGATCGCATCGTATGACAGGGCAATTGCCATCAATGCAAATTACTCAGATGCGTATTACAACCGCGGAATCCTGCTGCGCGGACTCGGCCGGTATTCAGAAGCGATCACATCGTATGACCGGGCAATTGCCATCAACCCCAATTACACCGAAGCCTGGTACAACCGGGGAATCGCCTTAAATAAACTCGGCCGGTATAAAGAAGCCATTGCCTCTTTTGACAAGGCCACTGCCATCAACCCCAATTACACTGATGCGTGGTATATTCACGGAATTGCGCTGGGTAAACTCGGACGGAATGCAGAAGCCATCACCTCTTTTGACAAGGCCATTGCCATCAACCCGGATTATTCAGATGCGTGGTACAACCGGGGAATCGCCTTAAAAAAACTCGGGCGGGATGCAGAAGCCATTGCCTCTTTTGATAAGGCAATTGCCATCAATGCAAATTACGCAGAGGTGTGGTACAAACACGGAACCGAGCTACAGGGACTAGGGCGGTATACAGAATCTGTTGCCTCTTTTAACAAGGCAAATTCCGTTAACGCAACAAATTACCCGGATGCGTTTTACAATCGCGGAATCGCACTGAATAATCTCGGACTGAATGCAGAAGCCATTGCCTCTTTTGACAAGGTAGTTGCCATTAACATCAATTACGTTGATGCGTGGTACAACCGGGGAATCGCCTTAAATAAACTCGGCAGGTATACAGAAGCCATAGAATCTTTTGACAAGACCACTGCCCTCAACCCCAATTACGCCAGTGCGTATTACAACCGGGGAATCGCGCTCTATGAACTCGGCAGGTATCTGGAAGCCATCGCCTCGTATGATCAGGTCATTGCAATTAACACAAATTATGCCGATGTGTGGTACAACCGCGGAACCGGACTACAAAAACCTGGCAGTTATACTGAAGCGGTTGCCACATATGACAGGGTCATTGCGATTAACACAAATTACGCCGATGCGTGGCACAACCGGGGAATCACGTTAAATAAACTCGGCAGGTATACAGAAGCAACAGAATCTTTTGGCAGGGAAAAAGTCATCAACCCGAATATCGTTAATGCATGGTACAACCGCGGAATCGCACTCTATGAACTCGGACTATATTCAGATGCTGTGGAATCTTTTGACAAGGCGATCGCCATCAACCCCAATGACGCCGATGCGATAAAGAACCGGGAAATTACACTCGAAGCGCTAAATCCGGCACAAAAAATCCCAACCGCCCCGGTTCAACCACAACCACAGCAACAAACCGGAACTAACCCACTCTTGTATGCACTCATAGGTGCAATCATTCTGATTGCAGGAGTCACGGTATGGAGTCAGCGTCGGATTATCCTCAAAGATAAATCATATAGTTAATTCACGGTCCATTGTGTATTTTTTTTTAAAAAACCCTAACCCGCGATACATCCAGTTTTTTTTAAAACACAATCTTAATCCTTTGTCCCAGCCAAACATCAGGACGAGAAACACACATGCTCTTTATGGAATTTTCAAAAGCCTGCGAGAAACTTGAACACATCTCCGGCCGGCTGGAAATGATCGATCTCATCAGCACGGTTCTGCCCGGTCTCTCACCAGAAGAACTCCCGATCTTTGTGCGGTTTGTCATGGGGAGGATCTTTCCTGACTGGAGTGCACAGAAACTGGGAATCGGGCCGAACCTCCTTACTGAAGCGATCGGGTATGTAGCAGGCAAAAAAAAAGAGTATGTGATAGAAAAGATCAACCAGACCGGTGATGTCGGGCAGGCAGTTGAAGAACTCTTAATGGAAAAGTCAATGACCACGTTCTTCCATGAGGACCTCGACCTCGTCCGGGTATACCATGAACTTGTCAGCATCGCAGAGGTGGAGGGGAAAAAATCCCAGCGCGAGAAACTGCTCGCCGTCCGCAGGTTGCTGGGCAATGCCCACCCGCTCGAAGGCCGGTATCTTGCCCGGATCATGCTCGAAGAGCTCCGCATCGGCGTCGGGGAAGGGAGCGTGAGAGAAGCGATTGCAAAAGCATTTTCTGTTGAGTCTGCCCTCGTCGAACATGCAATGCAGGCCTTGAACGATTCAGGAGAAGTAGCCCGTCTGGCAAAGATCGGGGCAGAGGCACTCAAAGATGTTCATATCACGCCGTTTCACCCGGTCAGGATGATGCTCGCCCAGCAGGGTGCTATTGCGGATATGATCACCGGGCATGGGCAGATTGCAGCAGAGTACAAATACGATGGTTCCCGGTTTCAGTTCCATAAAAAGGGCAACTGGGCACGGATGTATTCAAGGCGGCTTGAGGATGTGACAGGGGCACTGCCGGATGTGATCGAGCAGCTGCTCGGCTCAACCGATCATGATGTGATCCTTGACGGGGAAGTCATTGCAATAAAAGACGGAAAACCCATGCCGTTCCAGTCCGTGCTCCGCCGTTTCCGGCGCCGCCATGATGTGGCAGAGGCAACAGCGGCAATCGAGCTGGTGCCCAATGTCTTTGATATCCTCTGGCTCGATGGCGAGACACTGATCGATCTCCCGCTCACTGAACGAAGGAAAAAATTAGAGAGCATTGTTACGCTGTTCATCGCCCCGCAGGTGGTGAGCAGCGATGCTGCCGTGATTGAAAACGTCTATACCGATGCGATTGCTGCCGGGCACGAAGGCATCATGATCAAGGTGCCCGGGTCCCCGTATTCGCCGGGCCAGCGGGGCAAGAACTGGATCAAGATCAAGCCCGAAGTGGACACGCTCGATCTTGCAGTGATTGGTGCCGAGTGGGGTGAAGGTAAAAGGG
>Ga0194039_1001457_pt1 | contig 12702 bp, 15 predicted proteins | sample JunL228m_MetaG_FD_148679 | JGI IMG/M metagenome (GOLD analysis project Ga0194039, IMG submission 148679) | Anoxic zone freshwater microbial communities from boreal shield lake in IISD Experimental Lakes Area, Ontario, Canada - Jun2016-L227-8m | ecosystem: Environmental > Aquatic > Freshwater >...
CAATAAAACCTTGTTGACAAGAGACCAATGTATTATTATTAAATAAGATAAAGCTGGAGGGTTTAATGTCTAGAGATGTATATACAAAAAAAGAAAAGATTAAAAATAGTAAGAAGTTGAAAGCCAGCTCTGTTTTTGTTGATTGTGAAAAAAAATAAAAAGGTAAAAAATGGGGTTATTCTCAGATGACAGTGAATTAATTGGAATAGACATCGGTGCTACAGCCATACGCTTAGTACAGCTCAAAAAGAAGGCGACTTCTTATAGTTTGGTTTCATTTGGGGAGGCTCCGCTTCCTGGCAATATATCTCAGAGCGATAGCAAATTAGATTTGGAGAAAATAGCTAAGGTTATCAAGGATTTGTGCAAATCTACAGGCGTCGGCAGCAAAAAGGTAGTGACTTCTCTCCCTTCTTCGGTGGTATTCTCTACTGTCATCAAGATGCCACCAATGAACCAAGGCGAGCTAGCTAAGGCAGTTCAATATCAGGCTGAGCAAAATATTCCTCTGAAAGTTGATGAGGTCAAGATAGATTGGCAAGTAGTGAGAGAAAACCCAACATCAAAGGAGCTAGCGGTCATGGTTGTGGCGGCTCCAAAAAATAAAGTGAATAGAATAATGGAGTTATTTTCCTTGGCGGAAATTGATGTTATGTATCTTGAGACTTCATCGATAGCGGTTGCTAGGTCATTGTCGAATTCGAGCGATCCATTGGTGATGGCAATCGATTTTGGCGGAATGTCGACGGAGCTTACTATTGTCGAAAATGGAGTAGTTACCCATGTGCGCAGTTTGCCAGTAGCGGGGTTTTCTTTAACGAGAGCGATTTCTCAGGGGCTAGGGCTAGATTGGGATCAAGCGGAACAATTTAAATACAAGTTTGGACTTTCTCAAGATAAGTTAGAGGGGCAGATATATAGAGTCATGAAACCAATACTCTACAATCTCACAGACGAAATTTCACGATCGATGAAATACTACCAGGATCAATATGGAGGACAGGTGCAAAAAATAATACTAACAGGCAATAGTTCTCGACTTCAAGAATTAGTAAGTTTTCTAAAGTCCGTGCTTGGTATTGAGGTAGTCTATGGCAATGCTTGGAGAAATGTAAATTACCACGCGGATATTTCGGATAAATTAAATCAAAATTCATTGGAGTTTGCGTGTGCGGTTGGGCTCGCAATGAGGGGGAATTAAATGTTTAAAATTAATCTAATCCCAGAAATTAAACAGCAACAGCAAAAAACCTATCGCTACAACACGATGGCGACGACAGTCATCATTATAGTAGCGATTATTGTTGGTGTAATAGTTTTTGGGTTATTAAGTTACAATTTGGCGAAATCAAGACAACTCTCAGACACCAATAAAGACATATCGAGCGTAGAACAAAGCTTAGAACCCTACAAAGCTTTGGAGGAGACTGTAATCACATTACAAAATGGCTTGACAGACATTAAACAAATAATCAACGGTGGTTCAAAATGGTCAAAATTTTTTACAGAGCTAGAAAAGGCCACGCCAGAAGACACACAGGTTACTAGCTTTGACATCAAAGGAAATGAGATTACGATGGATGTTACTGGGAAAGATGTTAATTCGATCGATCGGTTTATCAAATCTTTTAGTAACTTCAAAGTAAAAACAGAGACAGAAAGCACAAATGAAACTGAAAGTGTGTCTGCAAGTAGTCAAGGAGGCAAGAACTTATTCCAAAACGTTAATGTTGCAGGATATAGCGCTAAAGGTGACGGAAAAGTTACTTTTCAGGCAAAAATGAGCTTAGTGGAAGGATTACTATGGTAAAAACAAAAGATATTTTTAATAAAACAAGTTTCGGCTATATTATTTGGCTAAGTGTCGGAACAATTTTAGTGGTATTATTGCTTTCTTTCTTTGTCATTAAACCATCTGTCAATAAAGCCAAGACTTTAAGTGCTGATGTAAAAGTAAAAAAGACTGAACTTAAAGCCCTAGAAGACAAAAAAATTAAACTAGATGGGCTAAAAGATAAGGAAGAGGAACTTAAAGCTGACGCGGAAACTGTAAAGAATGCTTTGCCCGAGATCAAAGATGCAGGTAGATTATTTATTCAAATCGATAAATTGGCCAAAGAAAATGGTGGAGTTGTTAAATCAATCAATGAAGGTAGTACCTCTGAAACAACGAACCAAGGTGACGTATCTCAAGTCCCAACAGGGATGTTGGATATTCAGAAGCTAACCTATGCAGCTCCAATCGATTTCAACTCATATTTTAGCTTCAAGGAATTCCTCACAAAATCTGAGTCAGCATTAAGATTGGTGAACATCGATAGCTTTTCAATCAAGGTAAACGAGACAGGCTCGCTGGCAGTTAATTTAATGGTTACGACCTATGTGAGGGGAAAATAAGATGAAACTAAAGAAGAAAGATATTATGATCTTGGTTATCTGTCTAGTTGTTATCGGGGGGGCAGTCTTTATTGCCTTCAAGCTCCTTGGATCTAGCGGTAGCAAAGGAACAATAGCACAGACGACGCAGGGACAAGTGGAAAAAAAAGATCAAACAATAACGGGCAATATTGACAGTGATACTCTAGCGAATATAAAGAAGTTTAAAGATTATGACGAGGCAAAGCTAGATAATATCGGTCGTGTGAACCCGTTTGCTCCAATAAACTAAAAAATATGGAAGTAAAAGAAGAAAAAAAGCTTGGAGAAGTCCTAATCCAACTTAGGTTGATAACGGAAGAACAGCTCAGGTTATCAAAAATAGAGAGTGCCAAAACTGGTAAAAAGCTGGTAGAAGTTTTGGTTGATTCAAAAATTGTTAGCCAAGAAAATCTGACCAAAGCAGCAGCGATTTCTCTTAATGTGCCCTATATAGATCTCAACACAACCAAGGTTGATCCAAACGTTCTGATTAATATTCCCAAGGAGTTGGCAAAAAAGTATACTACTGTTCCATTTGCATTTGCAAACGGATCTTTAAATATAGCTATGACTGATCCTAATAACGTCCAAGTTATTGAATTTGTCGAAAAGAAAAGTGGAATGTCTGTAGTCCCATATTTAGCTTCTGAGGCTAGTATAAAAAAAGTTATCGATCAATACCAAGATGCTTCAAGCGAATTGACCGAAGCACTACAAAGTGTAAATTTAGAGCCTACCCTTGATCTTGATAAAATAGATAATATTGGTGAGGTTGTCCAAGACGCGCCTGTTACTAGAGCAGTTAATACTATTTTAGAGTATGCCTCAAAAGAGAAATCATCAGATATCCATATCGAAGCGAGGGAAAAAAGCATTAAAGTTCGCTACCGAATTGACGGAGTATTACACGAAGCGATGACCCTTCCCGTCCACATTCACGCCGCCCTGGTATCACGTATTAAAATTTTGGCTAATCTTAAAATTGATGAACACAGGTTACCCCAAGATGGACGATTTGGTATTAGGATTGATGATAAGGAGATTGATATTCGTGTTTCAATAACACCAACAATGTATGGCGAAAAGGTTGTCTTAAGATTATTAGATAAATCTGGAGGATTGATTACTTTGGAAGAGCTTGGTTTAAGGGGGAATTCCTTTAGGTTGATAGAGTCTGGGACCAAAAGACCGCATGGAATGGTGCTATCAACTGGCCCAACTGGTTCAGGTAAAACGACCACACTTTATGCCGTATTAAACAAAATTAATAATCCAGAAATAAACATTACGACGCTGGAGGACCCGGTCGAATATCAGGTAGATGGGGTTAACCAGATTCAAGTAAATTCTGCTCTTGGACTTACCTTTGCCTCTGGGCTTCGTTCAATCCTTCGCCAAGATCCTGATGTAATTATGGTTGGCGAGATTCGTGACACAGAGACAGCAGAGCTGGCAATACAATCAGCTTTGACTGGCCATACGGTATTATCCACAATCCACACAAATAATGCTGCAGGTGTTCTCCCTCGTTTACTGGACATGAATGTCGAGCCGTTTTTAATTGCCTCAACAGTAAATACGGTTATCGGACAAAGGCTTGTTAGAAGAATCTGTTCGAAATGCAAAAAATCATTTGAAGCCTCCCCAACATTGACTGCTGCGATCAAAAAAGCTGTTGGGCAGTTTTTGCCGACAAAAGAGATGTCAAAAAAAGAAGTTGATGACCGTGGTTATCAAAATCTGCCATTCTTTGAAGACGAGAAGATTACTCTATATGAAGGTGAAGGATGCGAAGATTGTCGTAATACAGGTTTCCAAGGACGTGTAGGAATATATGAAGTTTTTGGTGTTTCCAACGAAATGGAAAAGCTACTTTTAACCCATGCGACACCCACTGAGATACAAGCGCTTGCAGTCAAAGAGGGAATGGTGACAATGCGCGAGGATGGATTTCTAAAGGCTTTAGAGGGGATAACAACGGTTAATGAGGTTATCTCAAGAATTACAGCAGAATAAATGTTTTGATATTAGATTTTATGCTACAATTAAAATGAATAAATGAGGTTAATATGGCAGAGTTACGAATCGAAAATATGTTAGAAGAGGTGGTCAAGTTAGAAGCAACAGACCTTCATATTACAGCAGGGGCTGCACCAATGATTAGAATTGACGGATTTTTAAAGCCAATTTCTGATAAAGCTCAACCTCTAACAGAGCAAGAAGCAGAGAATCTAATCTATTCTGTCATCGACGAAAATCAGAAAAAGACCTTAAAGGAAGACAAAGAAATCGATTTCTCCTTTGCTTTTGGAGATGTTGCTCGTTTTCGTGCGAATGCTTACCACCAGAAGGGCAATTTGGCGCTATCGTTGCGCTATATTCCAACGAAGATTAGAACAATTGATGAACTTGGTCTGCCACCTACGTTAAATAAATTTACTGAATATCCGCGGGGTCTAGTACTTGTGACAGGACCGACCGGGTCAGGAAAATCAACGACACTTGCGGCAATGATTGATAAGATTAATACTGATAAGCGGGTTCACATTATCACGATTGAAGACCCTATCGAATATACTTTTACAAATAAAAAGGCATTGATTGACCAAAGAGAAGTTTATTATGATACTAGGAGCTTTGCGACATCACTACGAAGTGTTTTACGCGAAGACCCAGATGTTGTAATGGTGGGGGAGATGAGAGACTTGGAGACCATAGCCTCAGCCATAACTATTGCCGAGACTGGTCATTTGGTTTTGGCAACCTTACACACAAATACAGCTGCCCAGACAATGGATCGTATTATTGATGTCTTCCCCCCATATCAACAACCTCAAATCAGAGTTCAGTTAGCTCATATTTTGCAGGGCGTTGTTTCACAGAGGTTGATACCAGCAATCGGGGGTGGACGAGTTGCTGTTGCTGAAATTATGGTCACGACACCAGCTGTAAAAAATATTATTCGTGAGGGCAAAACACACCAATTGGATGCTGTTATTCAAACGAGTGCTGACAAGGACATGATAACTATGGACAAGGCATTAGTAAACCTAGTCAAGCTAGGACAAATAACTTCAGACGAAGCACATAATTATGCTGTTGATCCAACAGAATTAGAAAAGTTATTACATGGGTAAAAAATGATTAATTTTCGTTATATTGCAAAGAATAAAGATGGTGAGGCGGTTGAAGGTGTGATAGAAGCCGAGACAGAGTCTGCTGCTAGCAAAATCTTGATCGCTAAGGACATTTATCCGATTAAGATTGAAACCAAGGGCAAAGGTGGGATACCTTTTATGAATAGGATCTCACAAAAAGATAAGGTTTTTCTGATTAGACAATTAGCAACTTTTATCAAAGCCGGTTTACCTATTTCAGGAGCCCTCAATACTCTCGAAGAACAAAATCCGAATAAAAAAGTCAAAGAGATGATTGGCCAAATAACTCGCAGCGTCGAAGGTGGTTCTGCTTTGTCTGTTTCTATGTCTGCATTCCCGCAAACATTTAATCAAATTGATGTGACCTTAATAAAGACAGGCGAAGCCACAGGATCATTGGACAAGGCTCTTATTCGAATGGCTGATAATCTAGAGAATAACTACAAAATCAAGAAAAAAATTAGAAGTGCTATGGCTTACCCAGCTTTTCTGTTAGTGGTTGTGATGGGTGTGCTGGCGGTGATGATAATGTATGTATTACCTCAAATGGAAAGTCTCTATAAAAGCTTTGACTCGCAACTCCCATTATTGACGAGGATAGTTCTGGCCATTTCGCATGCCTTTGTAACTTATGGGTTAATCTTTGTTGCTTTAATCGCAGTTGGTATTTATTTAATGAAAAGATATATAGCAACCAAAAATGGTCGTATTTTCTGGGACGGCCTGAAGCTAAAAACGCCGATTATTAATAATTTTATGAAAAGTGTTTATCTGAGTCGTTTTTCTAGAACAATGGCAGGGTTAGTTAGCTCAGGTGTCTCGATTCTTGAATCTCTAAATATTGTTGGCAAGGCCGTGGGAAACGTTATTTATGCGAGTGTTTTAGTTGATGCAGCGGAAAAGGTAAAAAGCGGCATACCCTTATCTAAACCCTTGGAGGATAACATCCAACTCTTCCCACCAATTGTCTATCAAATGGTTCGGGTTGGAGAACAAACGGGCGAGATTGATGCAATGTTAGATAATTTGGCAACTTACTATGATGAAGAGGTCGATAATTTTGTAAAAAGTATGACCTCCATCGTTGAGCCGGCAATGATTGTTTTTATGGGAGTGATCATAGGACTAATATTAGTTGCGATTATGCTACCGATTTACAATTTGGTCAGCGTGATTAAATAGAAGTTGACAAAATAATGACAAAGTTTGATACTTGATATTAAGAAAAAATAAAAAAGGAGGAGAAGTTGAGAAAAAGAAATTTAGGATTTACGTTAATCGAGTTGATGGTTGTGATGGCTATTATTGCGGTTCTAGCAGTACTATTTATTGGGGCAATCACTGTAGCTAGAAACGCCGCCAAAGAAACTACTAGCCGGTCAAACGCACGAACTATACAGACAGGTCTTGAGGCGCTTTTTGTAAGGAACAAGGCTTATCCAGTCTGTAGTGGCGTTACGTTTGCGGTAGCAACCGCTGCTAGTGGTTGTTTATTCGGTACAGCTACTGTTGAAACAGGCGGTGGCGCTTGTGCAAATGGAGGGGGTTTGGTAACTTCTTCTGCAACTAACTATACGATCACATCCTACCAAAACAATTGTTCAACAACGATGGACACTATCACTGGACCATAAAGAATCAACTAATAGAAATCATTTAATAGCCGAGATTATGCTCGGCTATTTTCTTGACAAAATAATGACAAAGTTTGATACTTGATATTAAGAAAAATAAAAAAGGAGGAGAAGCTGAGAAATAGAAATTTAGGATTTACGTTAATCGAGTTGATGGTTGTGATGGCTATTATTGCGGTTCTAGCAGTACTATTTGTTGGGGCAATCACTGTAGCTAGAAACGCCGCCAAAGAAACTACTAGCCGGGCAAACGCACGAACTATCCAGACAGGTCTTGAGGCGCTTTTTGTAGGAAACAAGGCTTATCCAGTCTGTAGTGGCGTTACGTTTGCGGTAGCAACCGCTGCTAGTGGTTGTTTATTCGGTACTGCTGTTGTTGAAACAGGCGGTGGCGCTTGTGCAAATGGAGGGGGTTTGGTAACTTCTTCTGCAACTAACTATACGATCACATCCTACCAAAACAATTGTTCAACAACGATGAATACTATCACTGGACCATAAAGAATCAACAATAGAAATCATTTAATAGCCGAGTTTATTATCGGCTATTTTTTGTTTGCTAAAATCACTATAATGTCTATATGTTTGTAGGATTCTTTATTTTTGTTTCGGGTCTGATTATTGGCAGTTTTATTAATGCACTTCAATATCGTATTCAAATAGAGCGAAAAAATACCGGCCGATCATTTTGTCCAAAATGTAAGCATCAGCTAGTGTGGTATGATCTTGTGCCCGTATTTAGCTGGGTATTATTGGGTGGCAAATGTCGCTATTGTCACAAGAAGATATCGATACAATATCCAGTGATTGAGCTGATCACTGGCTTTTTGTTTGTTGCCTTTGGGATGGTTTCTGGGTTAAATCAAAAAATCAATGAAGCAATTTTCGGCTTCCAAAGTACTAGTGGCAGTTTGCTGCTAAGGTATGTCATTTTGTTGTTACTTTTGATTGTTATTGTAGCTGTGTTTGTTTTATTAGCACTTCATGATGCTAAAACAAGTTATATTCTCTCTTTTTACGTATACGCAGGGGTTTTTATTACGCTAGCTTATCATTTACTTGGCTATACAGGAAAATGGCAAATTGTCGAGATTTTTCATTATCTAACACCCTATATTTTGTCTGGGATTATTCCCGCTCTTTTTTTCTTATCAATTTATATATTGTCCAAGGGTAAATGGATGGGGGCGGGAGACGCAGAGCTAGCACTTTTGATCGGCTTTTTTCTGGGCTATCCACTGACTCCAGTAGCCTTCTATTTTGCTTTTATCGTTGGCTCGATATATGGCGTAATAAAGATCATGATGAAAAAATCTCAGATGAAGTCAGCCTTACCTTTTGGGCCATTTTTAATTGGGGGATGTTTTTTTGCTTTTTTATTTGGTAGCCAAGTGATTGAGTTATACTTAAAATATTTAGGTTTATAAAATAACGATTAAGGTATAAAATAAAAACAATGAGGGTGTTTAGGTTAGCACATAAAGGGTTTACGTTGACAGAAATGATGATTGTTTTTACAGTCATTGCCATTTTGACTTTACTTTCCGCAACTGCGCTACAGTCAGCAAACAAAGATAATATTGTCGAGGAAGCGACTCAACAAATTCTAAATGGCATCCGCGAAACACAAAATCGAGCCGTTGGGGTATCGACAGGGACTGGTGCTGAAACGATCAGGTCTTGGGCAATGGAAATAAAAAGCGATGGCACCGGTTATGTTATTTACAAGTATATTGAAGGCAGAACAGGTGGCGGACAAGATTATTTAGCAAAAATCGAGATGAGTAACTTTACATTTAGCAACAACATCAATGTGACAGCATTCATAGGTAATAATGCTGGTACAAACATCCTACCGGTCTTTGTCGCTTATAATATACCTTTTGGAAGAGCATTTTTATCCCCCGCAGATTCATGTACTTGTGATCTGTCCTGTCAAGCTGGTACTGGGACAAATGCAAGCTGCAATTGGAAGGAAAGCGATCGCTACGAAATGGATTGGGAGATAGTTGCAGGCACAAAGACCGATCTTATCGATATGAATAATAATAAAACATCTGAACTTAATATCTTGGTTAGCTATAAATCCAATCCTAGTATCAACAAAAAAATTACTATAAGTGCTTCAGGAGATGCTAATGCAAAGTAGTCACAAAAAAAGAGGTCAGAGCCTCGTTGAGGTTGTCGTGGCACTTGGTATTATTGGCGTTATTTTTACGAATATTGTGGTTCTGATTGTCTATGGGTTTAACCTAGCAAACGCATCAAGAAATAAGACTGAAGCAATCGCAATCGCACAACAGAAAATGTCAGAGAGTATTATCCTAATACAACATAATTGTCCGCTAAATAACATTAACGGAGCTAGCTCAAGCCTAGCAGATGATACTTATGCAAACAGCCTTGAAGCTATCATCCAAAACAAAATTGGAGTGCCACAGGATAATTTTACGGTAGTTGTTGATGTCAGAAAACCCGATACTCCTTTAGAAACAGGAACAGGAGATACCGCAATAGATCGAAATTTGTTTTATTATATTAATATCCAAATTAAATGGGCCGATAAAGGAATCACGGCCAACGCTGTCTACTCTCTGGATCAATTAATAAAAATTAACTAAATATGAATATACAAAATATAAAAAGTAAAAAAAGAGGAATGACACTGATTGAACTTATGGTGGCGATGGGTATTTTTACAGTGATAACAACCCTAGCTGTTGGGTCTTTTGTAGCTGTTAGCCGAATGCGCATGTATGCCCTAAACCTAAAAGAATCACAACAAAAGGTTCGTATAATCACTGAGATGATCTCACGTTATGCTCGACAAGCCGACACAGTAATAGTTGAGGATGACTCAACAATAGTTCCTCCAGAAGATGGAAAAGGAAAGATTGTGAAAATGTACTTTAAGACAGACACAATTGATACGGCACTAAATAAAAGCTATGCTTCAAGGTTTGATATTAAATCTGAGGGTGGTGTATACAAGATGAAATATTATGAATGTAAACCAACCCCAACAACGCCAGCCACACGCCTTTGTTTAGATGGTTCACTTGTGGGTGTGGATCTTTTTTCGGGGAGCATGCAATTAGATAAAACCTCAAAATTTGTCTTAAACAATAATTCAAATCTCAAATCGACAGCAGGACCAACAGAGAACGTTAAAGCGTATGCACCCTCACTAAATGTGATTTTACACAGCCAGTTGAACAAAACCACTGATCCATACTATAACAGTGACGCCTTTGATATTGAAACAAAAGTAATTTTGGAGAATTTGAGATGAAAAAGGGTGTTGCTTTAATTTGGGCGGTTGTTTTATGCACAGTCTTAATGTTAATCGCAACCATCATTACAACCTCGGTTATCAAAGAGACTCAGTTTAGTGTGAGAATAGACAACTCAGTCCGGGCATATTCTGCAGCAAGTTCTGGTATTGAGTGGGGTAAATATTGTTTACAAAGTCAGCTAGAAAAGAATGCAGGTACGACTACGCCCGATCCTGCTTCGTTATGTATGTCCGCTAATCCCACTTTCACAATCAAGTCACCAAGTGATGCAAAATATACTGTTAATATATCTAAGGTAGGCTTAAACTACGTCATTAAAAGTACAGGCCAAGCAGGTACAGACGTCAAACGTGTTCTGGAATATGTCTATCAAAAGGCGGATTTAACTCCAATTTCAAATGGGGATCTAAATTTAACTGTCCTAAACTCACCAAATGGTTACGATAAAGGTTTTAGCTTGACCTATGATTTTTGGGTAATTGGTAATTATCCTATAGAGTTTGGTGTTCGAGATGCATCGAATTCACAAAAAATTACGGTTCTTTTTAATAATACTGCTCAAACAATGAGTCTAAGTGCCAAAAATAATACCGTCACTTCAAATCCATCAACTATTTCTCTAGGAGATAATGCCTTATCGACGACAGATACTTATGGTATAGGGGTACCATATCAACTACAGGTTCAAATAAAATATCTTCATAATAATTCGGCTACCCTGACTTTGAAAAGAAGGTTCCATAACCCGAGCAATCCAGCCTTGGATTTCAAGGTTGAAAATTGTTCAGCCCGGACATCAATCGATCTGTCAACTCCAGAATATCAGTTTGTTAATCCTTTCAAATATTTTTATTTAGACAGCGGAAATGCTGGGATAGTTGCAGCTGTCGATACAATTGGTGATGGGAGTGTGACAAAATTATCGAAAACCTTACCAGTGGTAACGATCGGATATATTGATAGCATCATTATGACAAGTGCTGACTATAGATAACATTACTTCTTACTATGAAAAGCTTGATGGACTTCACGAAGCTGTTTGTCGGTAACGTGGGTATAGATTTGGGTAGTGGTGATCGAGGAATGACCGAGCATAGATTGGACTGAACGGATATCGGCACCGTTGATCAATAGATCTGTAGCGAAAGAATGCCTAATGACATGAGGAGTCACGTCTTTGGTAATGCCGACCATTTTGGCGTATTTTTTTATTAGTCTTTGAATACTCCGAGCCGTCAATCTCATATATTCGCCATCTTCGTAATTGTCTTTTAATCCACCGTGATGGATAAAAAGAGGTTCAAAGGTATCTTTTCTAGCCTTCACATATTCACAAATTGAATCCTTGGCAGAATCTGAGAGAAATACAACCCTGTCTTTGTTACCCTTGCCTCGAACCATAAACTCACCTCGTTCTAGGTTGATCTTTTTTCGATCTAAGCCGACAAGCTCGGCAACTCTTAGGCCTGTCGAAAATAGGGTTTCTAATATAGCTTTATCTCTCAATGTAATAAGGGGGTTTGATTTATTAGGGAATTTCTCGGGTGCTTTAAGTAGACTTTCAACCTCCTCAAACTCTAGAAAAGTAAAATGTTTGCGCTCAGCATCGGAGAGTTCTACCTTCTCTGGTGCTAGTGTGGGAATATCTTTTTTGGATAAATATTTTAGAAATGATCTGAGGGCAATGATATGATAATTTTGAGTAATTTTTTTGATTGCTTCGCCGTGCCCTGAGTCAAGTCGATTCAAGTAGAGGCGATATTTTCTAACAAGTTCGAGGGTAATATCGCTGGGCTTGAGGTTTCTCTTTCTGTCTTTTTGAGCAAACTCGAGAAATCGATTCAAATAATGATCATAGTTACGAATCGTAAGATCCGAGTGACCCTTTTCAATCTCACAATATTCTAGAAACTCTCCGATTAGTTCCTCAACTGTTGTATTCTTTATCATAGATATATTGTAGCACTAAATTATCCTTAGGGCCTGTTCGACTCAGTCATCCTGGCTTGAACAGGATCAGTCCTACCCGACTCAGTCATCCTGGCTTGACCAGGATCAGTCCTGTTCTGTGTCATTCCCGCTCCTGTCTCCGTCATTCCTGCGTAGGCAGGAATCTATGTAATTTTTAATCCTTCTCTGTTACTTTACTCCTTGATAAAAACCCTTCTGTTACTTTTGTCTTATCAAAAGTAACCA
>Ga0194039_1001459_pt1 | contig 12687 bp, 12 predicted proteins | sample JunL228m_MetaG_FD_148679 | JGI IMG/M metagenome (GOLD analysis project Ga0194039, IMG submission 148679) | Anoxic zone freshwater microbial communities from boreal shield lake in IISD Experimental Lakes Area, Ontario, Canada - Jun2016-L227-8m | ecosystem: Environmental > Aquatic > Freshwater >...
ATCTTATCCCTCCCTCTCCTTGATGATCCGGTCGGCATTGGCCTTGAGTTTGTAGTGGTCAAGGATCTTCTGGATGCCTTTGATATATTCCGGATACATGTGTGTGGTCGGCGGGTCGCGTGAGAGTCCGATCTTCTCGCGGGCAGCCCGGTTGACATCGTTGTTGGGCACACCATGGCCTGAGGCATAGATTGCCGTAACGGTCTTTAAGAAGTTGACCGGGATGATGTCCCTCTTGAAAGCAAGGTTTCTCATGGACATGATAACATCAGTTGGGATGATGTCTCTCGGGCAGCGGTCGGCACAGCTGTAACAGGTAGTGCAGAGCCAGAGATCCGGATCGGTTAATGCTTCATTCTCGAGTCCGAGAACCGCTCTCCTCATAAACAAGCGGATACGATACGAGCTGCGGGGAGCTGACGGGCAGGAGCCGGTACAGGTACCGCACTGGTAGCACATGTGGGCATTTGTACGCGAGATGGCTTTTACATTCTTGGTGAATTCAGGGTTTGAATCATCGAGAAACAATCTCGTATCCTGAAGTTTCTTATCCAGCGCTGCCGGGTAACCTTTTGTTCTTGCCATGGTACTCACGCCTTCCCCATCTGTTTGAGGTTAACCTGTCCTGTTATCTCTTCTTTCACCTTCGAAGTTCTCTTGGTGAAGAGTTTCTCTTTGATCTTTTTGAACAGGTCAGTCTCTGTGCCTTTCACGCGAACGCCGGTCCTCTGCATCACAATGATATCTTCACCGGGGCAGGCGTTGACACACGCACCGCACAGGATACAGTAATCCTTGTTGACTGCAATGGTCTTTTCGATGCTGTTGAGTTTCATCTCCGCTGCGGGAATTGTCGAAGGGAGATAGATCGCATTTGCCGGGCAGATATCTGCACATGTTGAACAGCCACCGGGGCATTTCTCGGCATGGAATTCAATATCTCCTTCAAAAATCTTCTCAACGGCGATGGCTTCAGTCGGGCAGTTCTTTGAGCACCACATGCAGGTGCAGCAGTTGTCCTTGATAATATCGACTTTGCCAACTACCTTGTCAGAGATGATCTCGCGCTCAACGGTGATGCACTCCTCCGGGCATACCTCAAGGCACACCTTGCAGGCATCACACTTAGTCTCGTCCCAGACCACTTCGCCTTCGACTTTTCCTGTCTCTGCGGTGAATGCTTTGTGTTTCACCACAAGTGCCGGGCATAGTGCCCCGCACAGACCACAGAGCGAGCATTTCTCCATATCAACTTTGAATGTCGTCTTGGTCTTGATTGCACACTGGCGATCTTTTGCGCCAGCAACCGGTCCCTTATAGGTTCCTTCAAAAGCAGGGACGTTGCGATCAATGGCGTCACGTGGGCAGACCTCTTCGCAGATCGTGCACTTGACGCATTTCTCGTCATCAATCTCCGCCTTCATATCAAATTGCGGGAACCCTTCCTTCTCAAGGATCGGGAGTCTCTCCTGTCCGTCCACTTTTAGTGTCAATGCATTGAATGGGCACATTATGACGCAGACGCCGCAGTATGAACACTTGACCTCGTCGATATCAACAGCAGCAGCATAATTGATTGCGCCACGCTTTGATGCACCGACAAGTCCGAGGACAATAGCTTCCTCAGGACAAGCGTCCACACATATACCGCATCCCGTGCAGGTCTCTGCATTGAGAATAAGGTTGTTCACGTTCTGTAGGAGTTTTTGCTCCATTACAACGTTGACCCCATCCCTTTTCTTGGAAAATTTGGGAAACAGATTGTTCATGAATTAACCCTCATGCAATACCATTATAGTACGTTTGCCTGTGCATTTTTTGGTAGGTTTACCCTGTTAATGTGCACGGCAAATGCCATTTTTCTTACGCACCAGCATATGATCGATTCTAAAATCGACTATCCAAAAGTGGTAGAAGAATGTAGATAAATGTTCTGAAATCAACTCGAAAAAAAGAGCATTTTATTCGGTATTTTAAATTCTAAACTCTGTACTCTATATTAATATTAACAGAATGTTGTGTACTTAATTGGTACGTTGTTATGCGCTCTTTTACTGGAATTAATTTAGAAAATTTATTCAATACCAATCATAGTACCATTGTGGTATCGGAGGTTATCGTATGGAAATCAACGGAGTTACTATTGACAACGAATTTGCAGAGGCATTCCCGACATGGGTCTGCCGGGTGATCATCACAGCAGTCACCACCGAATGGGCAAGGAAAGCAGCAACCGAAGCAACCGGCTTTGCAACATCTGCGATCGGGTGCCCGTGCGAAGCGGGGATCGAACAGGAACTTGACGGTTCCCAGACCCCGGACGGTCGCCCGGGTGTATCAATCCTGATCTGTGCGGGTAAGAAGAAGATCAAGGATCAGGTTGTCGAGCGCCTCGCTGAGTGCGTGCTCACTGCACCAACGACTGCAGTCTTTAACGGTATTACAAATTCCGAAGAGAAGATCCAGGTAAAACTCCACTTCTTTGGAGACGGTCACGAGTACCAGAAAGAGGTTGGCGGAAGGAAATGCTGGGTCATCCCGATCATGGAAGGGGAATACATTGGCGAAGAAGAGTTTGGCATTGTCAAGGGTGTTGCCGGCGGCAACTTCTTTGTAATGGCAGAGAACCAGATGGCCGCCCTCATGGGTGCGCAGGCATCTGTTGATGCGATTGCCAAAGTCCCGGGCACTATCACAAGTTTCCCCGGTGGTATCGTTGCGAGCGGTTCAAAAGTTGGCAGCCTGAAATACAAGTTCATGCCCGCTTCAACCAATGAGAAGTACTGCCCGACACTCCGGGAAAAAGTTCCTGACTCCAAGGTCCCAGCCGGAATCAAAGGGGTTTATGAGATTGTCATTGACGGTATCGACGAAAAATCCGTTGCAGCTGCAATGGCTGCAGGTATCAAAGCCGCAGCTCTTGTGCCGGGCGTGAAGTTCATCACTGCCGGCAACTTTGGCGGCACGCTCGGTCCCTTTAAGATCGAGCTCCACAAAATTCTCTAATCCTTTTTTAATATGGAATTACACAGTTAACTTATTGTTAAAAAAGGGGTTCGTTTTGGAGGATGTTCCTCTCATTTTGCAGTTTCACCACCCTTTTTTGAACCTGAAGCATGATTGCCCGGACTTACACGTGCAGCGATTCTTAACTGAAGAACCCGGCAGGCTCCCGGAATACAATAAACCCCCTTCAGCCATCATCCACTGAGATAAACCGTGAACCTTATATTCCCGTATTCTGATTTGAGTAACTACTGATTGAATGCCGCGGTTTATACAGGCAGAAGGGCCGGTGACGAAGGTAAATGTTGGCAGGCTGACCAATACCATCTTCGTCTTTACGCTTCTCTTTCTCTTCAAAAATATACGGATGCCCACATTTGGCGATATTATCGGAGAGGGATCCTCCGATAAGTTCGGGCTGACGCAGCTGCCGGATATCCTGAGTTTTCTTCTGGCATTTCTTATCCTCACGATGATCTGGATCCTTGCCTTTCATATCTTTCACATGGTAACAAGGATTGACAGGGTCTATCTCTATCTCCATCTTGCAATGCTGATGATGCTCATAATGATACCGATAACCAGTCATTACACGGTGATTTTTTCGGGTAAGTCCCTCTTTCCCATCATGTTCCACAGCGTCATGCTGGTGATAGGACTCCTCCTGTTCATTGAATGGTTTTACATTTCCCGCACACCGGCCCTGTTCCGGGAAGGGACTAACGGCTGGCAGATGCACTGCATCACCATCAAGATGCTTTTACTTCCGGTAACTGCCGTTGCCGGCATACTTCTTGCCTCATGTGACCTTCCTTTCACACAGTACATTTACTTCGTAACGATGGTAGCGCTTGCCCTCACGTCGGCATACACCTGGATGAATTTAAAAACAACCGGCGGGGGTGTAGTATGACAGCCGGTATGTCCGACCAGGATAATGGATGCGGAAAATCCGGCCCTGACGATTTCTGCAAAGGCATAGTCCCGCACGATATGTTCGAGATCCTGATGAACGGGGTCTTTGCCTTTGTCATGACCCTCATTGTCAAGAGCAATATCCCGCTGCCCCAGCTATCAGCGAACGACGATCTGGTATATCTTTCGGAATATCTGGATCTGGTATCCGGGGACCTGCTGAATTTCTTTTTTACCTTTGTCATATTCGCAATCCTGTACATTCTGTTCTTCGAGATGCTCCGGAATATACGGGCGCTTGACCGGTATTTCGTATACCTGTCCTTCGGCTTCATCCTCTCCCTCATATTCATGCCGCTGACTTCCCTGCTATACTCAATCTCAGATAAACCGATACCTTACGGGATTGTGTTCCATGCCAATATCCTCGTCACCGGCCTTGTCATGATCATTCTCTGGAAACATGCCTCCCGGGGCGGGAGGCTCCTCTACCCGAAAACGAACCCGGCGATTGTGAGAAATATTTCCCTTCGTCTCGTCCTTTTCCCGGTCACCGCAGCAGCAGGTATCTTAATCGACAGTTGGGTCGAGTCCTTTGGCCTCATCCCCGACAGCATCCTCTACATGATTCCCTGTATCGCCTTTTTCCTGCTCTCACGTGAACCGTAATACCCGCCGTGTGGCGGCACCCCGCCATTCCGGTACATGCCTATGGTATCGATGCCATCACCATTCCAGTTGCCTGTTACCGGAATATCTATCGCCGTTTTCATGCGGCAGTATTAACGGGGCAGTATTAGCGTGAAGTCATCGGATTCATGTGGGTTTTTAATTGTTTTTCAGGGAATGGCAGATCTCATAACCGGGCATACTTGCACATCCAGTCCACACTTTCCGGCACAAATCGATCGCTATAAATACTGTTATTGCCGAATCTCTTGTTAACGAGAATTTCGGCAACAACCCGATTCCTCTGAATTGTAACAACCTGCAAGAGTGTTTTGGTCTGCTTAATTCAGAAATTCCTGTAAGGCCGGGCAAACCTGCCGGAAGAATTGCGTTCCCTGCAAGGCGCAAAAAGCCGCTTTGCACATGGAATATTGAGGTAATACCACAATGGCGAGTATCTCTGAACCCTATGTAATCCACTACCCGCAGATCGTGGCGGTAGCCGATGAGACGGGCAACCGGGTGGAATTGATCGAGTTTTTTGAATGTGTGGGTGGTGCGATGTGGTCGAAACATCACTATGCCCAGAGCCCGGTGGTTAAGGATGTGCGCTGCGTAGGTTCAACCATGCGGTATCTCTTAAAACCGCAATCGGTTGATCTTGCACTCGAAGGCTCACGCTTCCCTGCCGGTATTTCTGCTTGTACCGTTGACAAGTCCGAGATTGCTGTTACTTATATCGGCATGGGTGGGGGCGGTGTGGGTGCTGCCGCCTGCCGCTCGGATGCACGCGGAGTTTTGCGGAGCCGCAGCGATCCTGCGGGCGGGGGAAAAGTCGCCGGTGCAACGATCTGGGTGCCCCGGATGCAGCGGGTGCTCATTGGGGTGGATGATACGGATACTCCGGAGGAAGGAGCCACGTGGACGCTTGTTCATAATATTGCAAAAGCAGTGGAAGATGAACATTCAGTCTATCTCTCGCACACAATTGTCCAGCTCTTCCCGGTGGCGTACCGGACCAAGAACTGCGTTGGTCTTGTTGCAGAGTTTGCCACAACGGATCCAGCCGGGCTTACCGAACGCTTCCACGCTCTCTTGGAAAAATACACTCTTTCTAAAAAGACCGGCATGGCTGTATACACCGCATTTTCCCCATCAGAGGAACTGCTTGCGTACGGCCGACAGGTAAAACGCGGAGAGGTTGAACCCGGCCTCCATGAACGACTCTTGGATAAGAATTTGAAGATCATCATGAACGGCCGGGGGATCACCGGGGCAGTGGCGGCAATCCCGTTCTATACCCGGTACGAGGAGGCGCTCGAACTATGCAGTGGACCGATTTAAAAGCAAAACTCCTTTCCGTGGGTTCAGCGAGAATCACCGGTGAACCTGCTGAACGGTACATTGCCCGTTCCACCGCAGGCCCGGGTGCCGGCGGGAGCGGGGCTGTCTTCTTTTCCATGGGCAGTCACCGGGTCAAGCTTGCCGTTAACCCTATCAGCGCAGTGGAGATAGTCCACAGGGGCAACGGGGTTGCTGACCTCTATTTTGAGGGAGCACTCATCTCAGGAAAACTCCTTGAGCCGGGATGCCACTGTCCAGACCAGGCGTTCATCACGGTGACTGGCAGCTGCATCTTCCATTGCCGTTACTGCCCGGTGCCCACGCTCGGCGGCAAACGAAAGACGGTTGAGGAGATCATGGGTATGGTTGAATTAGTCCGGAACCGTATTTCGGCAATTTCTATCACCAGCGGAGTGCTCGAAACGATCGAAGAAGAGGAGTCCTATGTGCTTGAGGTGGTTAAGCACCTGCGGATCTACAATCTCCCCATCGGAGTTTCGATTTATCCTACTGACCAGACACCCGACCGGCTCAAGGCACTCGGTGTGGCAGAAGTTAAGTTCAACATAGAAGCGGCAACCCCGACAATTTTTGCAAAGCAATGCCCGGGGTTGGATTACGAGCAGCTCTGGCGTGTGCTCGACCGCTCGGTAGAACTCTTTGGGAGGGGCAGGGTTTTCTCAAACGTAATTATAGGGCTTGGTGAAACGGACGGGGAGATGGAGGCCTGCATCAAACGGCTCACCTCTCACGGCATAATTCCCGTGCTGCGTCCGCTCAACCCGGTTGCTGAATTGACCGGTACCCCCCGTCCGTCCGCGGAACGATTAAAAAAGATCTTTGATATCCATACACGCGAACTTGCCCGTGCTGGGCTTGATCCAAAAGTCGCGCTCACCATGTGTACGAACTGTGCCGGCTGCGATCTGGTGCCGGGGAGGGACTAAATGAAAGGTATTGATGTGATTACAGAAGCGCTGCTCGCTTGCACCGACCGGCAATATACCGTACCGGGATTTCCCGTCACCGAATTGGGTGCCCGGACCCGTGCAGAGATGGTGATCAATGAAAAAACTGCTCTTGAATATGCTTTGGGCGACTCGTTTGAGGGAAGACGAGCGGCGGTCATTATCAAGAATGTTGGTGTGAACGCATGCGCCGATCCTCTGTTACAGGCAGCTGCCCAGGGTCTCATCGGGGGTGTGCTTCTCGTTGCCGGGGATGATCCGGAAGCACTGGGATCGCAGACCGCACAGGATTCCCGGTATTATGGCGATCTGGCGGAACTTCCCGTGATAGAACCGGATGCCTCCACCTGTTATTCTGGTGTTGAGGCCGCTCTCGAAGCATCCGAGCAGTTCTCAAGGGTTGCGATGCTCAGGCTGACACCCGGAATATTCGATGCGGAGGTGGAATATATTCCTGTACCGCGACATCCCGGGAAAGGGCGCCTCTCTGACCGGTCATGGACAATGAACGGTCGGATAACTGCCGCTGAGGAACTGTACCGGACCATGTTTGACTGGTCGAACGCTTCTGCATTAAACCAGTGGAAGGGAGAGCCAGCCGGTGTTGGTGCGGCACCGGGAAACACCCGGATTGTTACTGTACACCCCATGCCGGCACAGGCCGCACTGGTAAAAGAAGTGCACGAGGTTGGCCGGACCTTTGTCCGCGATCACCGTGGTCTGCAACCGCCGGCTCCCCAGCAATCCCCTGAAGTGATGCAGAGCCGTGGGTATTACCGGACATTCTGTAAAAACTGCCCGTTCAAACCGATGATGAATATTCTCAGGGAACGGCGGATGAACATGATCTGTGATGCTGGCTGCTCTATTCTGGGAATGACCCCCCCGTACGAGCTGGGTGTGGCAAGTTACGGTATGGGTTCGAGTATTGCTGTCGCCGCCCGGAGCACAAAAGTTGCCCTGATCGGTGACTATGCAATGCTCCATTCCGGCCTGAATGCGCTGATTGATGTGTACGAAAAACGGCTTCCGCTGCTCTGCATTGTGATGAACAACAACTGCACAGCGATGACCGGCAAACAACGTTCCTATGATCCGGCCCCCTACCTCCTGTGGGCAGACCCGGTGATATGCCGTGCCGATGATGAAGAGACATTGAAAAACGAGCTCGTGGTGACGGACACGCCCCGCACGCTTGTAGTAAATGGTACCTGTCCGGAGGGAAGCAGCCATGAAACCGTTAAATATTGAGATCTGTGATGTGACATTGCGGGACGGGGAGCAGACGCCCGGGGTATCGTTCTCCTGCGAGGAAAAGGTAAAGATTGCAACCAAGTTAGATGAGATTGGGATTGAGGTAATCGAAGCAGGATTTCCTGCCGTCTCACAGAATGAGGCACACTGTGTAAAGACGATTGCAAACCTTGGTCTTGACGCCCGTATATGCGGTTTTTCCCGGGCCCGGGAAGGCGATATCCAGACGGCGATTGACTGCGATGTGGAGATGGTGAGCATCTTCATCCCTACCTCCGAGCTGCATGTCCGGCTCAAGTTCAAAAAATCACGGCATGAGGTGCTTACAGATTCCCTAAAAATGATCGATTACGCCCGGGATCATGGCGTGGCTGTGCGGTTTGCCGCCGAGGATGCTTCCCGGACTGATCTGCCCTTCTTAAAAGAAGTCTATCGCGGAGCAGCAGAGCACGGGGCTGTCCTGCTCAGTTTTGCCGATACGGTTGGCTGCCTGATTCCTACCGAGATGCACCGCATCATGACCGATCTCGTAGCCTCGGTGGACAAGCCGTTCTGCGCCCATTGTCACAATGACATGGGCTGTGCTGTGGCAAACACAATCACCGCTGCCGAAGCCGGAGCCTTCCAGCTCCACACCACGGTCAATGGGATCGGGGAGCGGGCGGGTAATGCCTCATTGGAAGAATTGCTTGTCGCCCTGCGGATGAAAGGAAACATTGACAGGTACGATCTCTCCCACCTAAACAAACTCTCGCATATGGTAGAAAAATTCTCCGGAATAACGCTTCCCCGGAACAAACCGGTAACAGGAGAACTTGCGTTCTCCCACGAGAGCGGCATACACATTGCTGCAATCCTTGAAGACCCATCAAGCTATGAATATTTCCCTCCTGATATGGTAGGCGGAGAGCGGCATTTCATTCTTGGGAAACATACGGGTAAAAAAGCACTTGAGCACGTCATGGCCGGGCTTGGTTGCGAATGTACGGACAAGCAGGTCTGCCGTGTCCTTGACCTTGTCAAGGATCACTCGGAAAACAAATGCAATATCACGCCGGAAATCTTAAGAAAACTGATCACAAAAGCACAACGGGAGAATGCCTGATGGCGACATTATCAGAACGGATTTTAGGCGGAAATGCCGGTGAGTATGTGGACCGGAAGGTGGACCGGGCCTATGTCCATGATGGGACCGGTGTCCTCACCCTCGAGGCCTGGAAACGTATCGGGAGTGAGCGGCTCACGGATACGACCCGGCTCTCGATGCTCTTTGACCATATCGTGCCGGCAAACAACAGCACGACAGCAACACTCCAGCATGAACTGCGCGAATTTGCCCGTGGTTCATTCATGCACTTCTCCGATGTGGGATGTGGGATTTGCCACCAGATCATGAGCGAGGGTGTGGTGCTTCCCGGTGAAGTTGTAGTGGGTGCCGACTCGCACAGCTGCACGCTTGGGGCTTTTGGTGCATTTTCAACCGGTGTCGGGGCAACGGATATGGCGGGAATCTGGCTGACCGGAGAGACATGGTTCCGCGTCCCTGAGACCATCGGGATACACCTGTCAGGAACGTTCTCCGGTGCAGCGGAAGCAAAAGATCTGGCCCTGACGTATGTGAGCCGGCTGGGAATGGATGGCGCTACGTACAAGGCACTTGAGTTTACCGGGGACGGGGTTTTGGGACTCTCCATGGATGACCGGCTCGTCCTTTCCAACCTTTCGGTTGAAACGGGGGCAAAGGCGGGGTTGTTCTATGCCGATGACGTGACTGTGCAGTATCTCGCCCGGGCCGGGCAGATGGTACAACCGCAGGTCACAGAGCCATGCACCTATGTACAGGAACTCACAATTGACCTCTCGGAGATTGTGCCGCTGGTTGCGGTGCCTCACCGGGTTGATACGGTCAAACCCGTGCGGGAAATTGCCGGTCTTCCTCTTGACCAGATCTTTGTCGGTACCTGCACGAACGGGCGGTATTCCGATCTTGCCCGGTTCGCCCGGATTGTCAAAGGAAAGAGTGTAGCGGTGCGGACGATCGTGGTTCCTGCCTCCAAAGCAGTGCTGGCAGAAGCGATCCGGACAGGTGTGCTAACCGATCTGGTGGATGCTGGTTGCACAATCGGAACACCCGGCTGCGGCCCATGTCTTGGAGCCCATAGCGGGGTGCTCGGTGAAGGAGAAGTCTGCCTTTCTACAGCGAACCGGAATTTTAAGAACCGGATGGGTGTCGGTGCTGCGATATACCTTGGCTCGGTTGCTACGGCAGCAGCCAGTGCGCTTGAAGGCGAGATCACCGAACCGGAGGTGAACTGATGCCGGCAAAAGGCCCGGCTGTCTGCGTGGGGCCGGATATCGATACGGACCTTGTTATCGCAGGACGATACCTGCGGACAAAGGACCACAGCGTCTGGGTTGAGCACGTGTTTGAGGATCTTGATCCATCGCTCGCTCCACTTCTTGAAGGGTCGGTGATTGTGGCGGGAAAGAATTTCGGCTGCGGGTCATCGCGGGAACAGGCAGCAGTTGCGATCCGTGAGGCCGGAGTTGTTGCAGTAGTTGCACCCTCCTTTGCCCGGATTTTCTTCCGGAACGCGATCAATGTCGGCCTCCCGCTCATCGAATGTGACCTCACCTGCACGGAAGGATGCCTTGTGACCTTTGATCTTTCCGAAGGGTGGGTTGAAGCGGAGGGAAAGAGACATTCTATCCACCCGCTCTCCCCTCGAATGCAGGCAATTCTCTCTGCCGGGGGACTTGTGGAGTACTGGAGGAACCAGCGTTGATCTTTCCTGAACACTGCAAGCAGGTGGGGTATGCGACGACCAGACCCTGTGGGGATAAGGTCTGGTTCCTGAGTCGCTACCTTGTGAGGGATACCGGTGCTGGGTATGAATTGCTCGCGATTACTCCTGATCCCACCGGAAGCGGTATGATGCGGAAACTCGTATCCTCAAATGTGATCGCAACCGCAAAAGAAACCTATCGCTATCCGCAGAAGGTCCAGATCAATGACCGTGCCCGGCTTGTCGAGCTGGCACTGGAGAGTGGATACAGGTGCACGATCTTTACCGGGCTTGACGAGCACATGACCTTCGTGCTCGATCCCGATCTATCGGTATTTCTGAAGATTCATATCTACGATGTGACGCCACCCCGTCCGAGCCTGTCTGCCTGTCTCCGGGAGCTTTCGGCAGCAGGACTTTTTGGGGAACTTGCGGTCACATTCTGCCATCACACCCGTGATATCACACTGGTGAAGGCGGATGTCTATCCCTGCCGGGCCGCGGGGTATGTAAAAACACTCGATGCAGACCCTATGCAAGGCGGCGAGACAGTGGCCGGCTGCCTGACGGGTTCGCAGTTTTATACCGAATGTTATGGAAAGGATTTCTCGCTTGAGAATATCTGCCCATTGGAGTCTGTACGGGAAGAGCCGTTCATCGCCCGCTGCTGCCGTTCAGAACGCGAGGGGATTGGCATGTATAAGGGGAAGTTTGGGGCAGTAGTGCACTGGGGTGCAAGTCCGTCCCGTATTGCCCATGCAGTGGAAGATTTAACGACACAGTGGAGGGCGAGATGACGCGGATTGCCATTGTTGAAGGGGATGGGATCGGTCACGAAGTGATTCCGGTTGCCCGCAGTGCGCTCGAACTGCTCCATCCCGAGTACGATTATTTCACGGTGGAAGTGGGGTATGGCATGTGGGAGCGGACCGGCTGCCCATGTGCCGACAAGGAGATCCGCGAGATGAAGGATGCGGATGCGATCCTGTTCGGGGCGATCACCACCCCACCTATGAAGGATTACCAGAGTGTGGTGTTACGAATCAGGAAAGCGCTTGACTTGTATGCCAACCTCCGTCCGGTAAAAGACGGCGGGTTCGATATCATGATCGTGCGGGAAAATACCGAGGGGCTCTATTCCGGTATCGAAGAGAGCAGCCCGGACCGTGCGACAACATTGCGGGTGGTGACCCGGACGGGTGCAGAACGGATTGTCCGCATGGCAATCAAGCTTGCCCGGCAGCGGCGGAAAATGCTGACGATCGGTCACAAAGCCAACGTGCTCAAGTCCGATGTGCTCTTCCGTGACATCTGCATTGCTGAGGCAAAGGCTGCCGGGATTTCTTATAACGACAAATTCATCGATGCCCTCTCGCTCGATGTGCTCCAGCACCCCGCATCGTATGATGTGGTAGTTACGACCAACATCTTTGGCGATATTCTCTCGGATGTTGCCTCGTACCTTGTCGGGGGATTGGGGCTGGTGCCGAGCGCAAATATCGGTGAGCGCTACGCTCTCTTCGAGCCGGTGCATGGCAGTGCTCCGGATATTGCAGGAAATAACCTTGCAAATCCTATTGCCGCCCTGCGGAGTGCGGGAATGCTCTTGACCCATGTCGGGGATGCAGGGGGTGAGGTTCACATTGAAGCGGCAATACAGTCAGTGCTTGCACAGGGCATAAAGACCCGGGATCTCGGAGGTTTGGCAGGAACGCGGGAGTTTGGGGAGGCCGTGCTTTGTGTGC
>Ga0194039_1001463_pt1 | contig 12670 bp, 16 predicted proteins | sample JunL228m_MetaG_FD_148679 | JGI IMG/M metagenome (GOLD analysis project Ga0194039, IMG submission 148679) | Anoxic zone freshwater microbial communities from boreal shield lake in IISD Experimental Lakes Area, Ontario, Canada - Jun2016-L227-8m | ecosystem: Environmental > Aquatic > Freshwater >...
CTGGTTGTCAGGTCGGCCGCACGCGCCGTGCGCTCGGTTAGGTGCGTGAATGCGTCCATGCAGCCGGTACGCGCCGCGATCTGCAGTAGGATTTCCGGCAGATCGACACGCGGCATGCGTGCCTTGATATCACTGCGCAGCGCGATCAGCGGGGGGGGGTCATCCAGAGCCTCCAGCGGGCTGAGCACCAATTCGGTCTTGTCGCCAACTGTCTCGAAACGCACCGCATCGTTCTCGGGCAGACGCACGGCGACACGCCGGTAGGTTTCGTCCAGCTCGCATGTCAGCGCCGTCAGGGTAGCTTCGGGTTGCACGCTCAGGCCCAGTGAGCGGCAAACAAGGGGCCGTGCGGTCTCCCACTCAGCTCCGGCCAGCAGACTGGCGCGCGGATCGGCGTAACGCCAACTTGGGGTGATGAAGACGTCGCGGCGGCGGATGGCGATGCGCAGCTTGTCGAGCGTACAAAAGACGTAGGCCGTGGCATTGACCCGGCCATCACCTTGCATGACATGACGCTGCCATGCTTTGCCAACGATGCCTGTTGGCGGATAGTGGTCGGGCTTCTCATGCAACCATGTCAGCGCTTTTATGAGGGACTGCGCCGCAGGGTTGGCATCGAATCGAATGACTCGCAACAGTGTCGGCAGGAACCGTGAAACGGTTGCCTTCCTGGCTTCCAGCTCGGTGTAAAACACGTCGTCGGGTGGGCGAACCAGACCGTTGACCTCATTGAGAGCCTGAGCTAACACATCGCGGCCAATTGCCGCATAGACGCGCTCGCGCAGGTCATCATCCGGCACGCCTCGGCCAGTGTCGCTGCGGCCCGATCCAGATCCTTGATCGTCCGCTGCCTGACCTTACGGTCTTCCTTCTCGGCCTTAGTGAACAGTTCGCGCAACAGCAGGTCGAGCACATCGAGGGCGTCGTCCTGTGCACTTGCTTCAAGGCAGTGAATAAACGCCACCAGTGTGGCGGTGCGGCGCGTCCGGCAGCCTGGAAACGGCGGACACCTTGACGGTGCTGGCAAAGCGCGCCAATGCCGCGATTCGGCTTGGCGGTACATGGCTTACGGGTAACTTGATGCCCAAGCTGCGCACGGTTTCAATACGTTGCAAAGCCAGCACTAGCGCCGGGGCGCTGACACGCACCGGCCCCTTGCGTAGTCGATCCAGCCAGGACTGGCGGCCGCCCTCGGCGGGCCTGAGCAGATCGTTCAGGCGCTGCCGCTGCGTCTCCGTCACGCCGCGCACGAGCATACGCCAGAGGCGAGACTCCATGCGAGAACGAACCTCGGCAACGAAGCGCTCCAGCACAGTGACGCCGGGCAGCAGCACCTTGTGGTCGACCAGCCAGCCGTTGGCATATTCGAACAGAGCACTTGGCCGGTTTGTGCCCGTCCAACACAGGGCGCACAGCCAGCGGCCAAGACGGAACTGCGCGCAGCTGTCGGCGAACTCGCGGTAGCCGTAGCGGGCACGAATCTCGGTCGTGTGCCGCCAGCGCTGCTCGCTCTCACGATAGGCAAACACGCAGGCGGGGTCAGTAATGCCGAGCTGAGACGAAATCGTATGCAACACAGCGCCAGGCACGGCGGCCGGATCTTCCAGGAAGGTGCCGAGAAAGCGCACCGTCGTCAGTTGCAGTGCATAGCCCAGACGGTTGCTGTCGCGCCGCTTGGTGGCGATCCACTCTCGGTCATCGTCGTCCAGATGAAAAAAGCGCGCTAGTTCGTCGATGGAAAGCGCATCTGGATAGCGGCAGTAGAGTTCCCGTTGCGATGGGGATAGGAAACTGACCAGCATAGCATCAAAGTACCTCGGCGCAAAAAACGGCCGGGGTGACGATGCGCACGCGGCCAATGCTGCCGTGTTGCAATAGACCGGCGCGGCGGTCACCTGTCACCAGATAGTCTGCCTCGCCCGCCAGGGCCATCGCCAACAGAAAAGCGTCGTTCTGATCTCTCACCTCAACGCCTTTCGGCAGAGACGGCAGCGTCTTCAATACGATGGCACGCTGCATGTTGTTGACCATCGTGCCAACGCGGTGTGCGGGCAGAATGGTCTTGAGTCTAGGATAGCGGCTCGCGCGCCGCAGTTCGTCGAGCTGTGCTGCAGAGGTCACCAGATCAAAACGAGCCGCGCGCCAGGCGCGATAGATGATATCGGGCGGGCCGTACGGTGAAATCAGCGCAGCAAGCAGCACATTGGTGTCTAGGACGACACGCATTAGTGCTCACGCGCCCATTGCACCGCTTCGTCGATGAGATCGGTCATTTCCGTCTCACTCACGCCGGCAGCAGCGGTCTTGGCCTGATCGACAGCCCGTTCCAAGAGATAGGCACGCACAGCCTCCTCTATGAAGCGCGACAGGTCACCCTTGCGGCCGCCGCCCTGCGCGGCGATGAACATACGCACGGACTGATCCACATCCGGCGACACAGCAATGTTCCAGCGAACGTTATTCATGGCATCCTCCAGTTCGGTGTTTTAGCGCATAGGTGTTTATACACCTATTTGATCGACTTGGCAAATGGTTCGATAAAACGATCGTTTTATTGGCATAGTCCCTTGTGCTCCTCAAAATAAGTTTTTAGGCCGCTTCTGATATATTATCGTATACCATAAAACCGATATATGATATCTAAATGCCATATTCGTGAACGCGAGTTGAGTTTTGTTGTACAAACGTTATCAAAAACAGGAGGCTTATATGCTTGTCGGCTATGCAAGAGTCTCGACCACAGATCAAAACCTTGATTCTCAGAAAGACGCACTCTTGGCCGCTGGGTGTCAGCGCATTTTTACAGACATTGCCAGCGGAGCCAAAGCGCAGCGGCAGGGGTTAGATGAAGCGCTCCAGCACTGTCGGCCTGCCGATACTCTGGTTGTCTGGAAACTCGACCGCTTGGGACGCTCACTCCCGCATCTGGTTGAGACGGTCCGTGCTCTTGTTGCCAGGGGTGTCGGGTTCAAGAGCTTGCAGGAGAACATTGACACCACAACTTCCGGAGGCAAGCTCATCTTCCATATCTTCGCATCTCTGGCTGAGTTCGAACGGGACATAATTCGCGAACGAACCAACGCTGGACTGTCTGCGGCACGAGCACGAGGGAGAAAAGGCGGCAGACCAAAGGGGGTGGATGAAAAAAAGAAGAAAGCCGCTCTTTCACTGAAGAAGGATCTCTATCGGAGCGTTAAGGATATTTGCGAGATCGTGGGTATTTCTCGCAACACCTATTACAAATATACGCGCTCCGAAGAGAAGCCCGAAATGATGGCCAATTCAATGCCAACAACAGCGAAGAAACAGAGCAATCCGGAGCAGAAGGATAACCAGCAGATATCGCAGATCTCTGAACCCCAACCCAAGGTGATGAAGGTAAAACTATGGCTAGTAGTGGAAAACAACAATAAATACGTTCGCGGGAAGAGCAAAGCACGAAAGGAAATAGAGTGGCGTGTGCTTAGTTACTATGGCATGGAAAAGATCGACAGGACTGGAGATGAGTATATCCTTTCGATTCCCTACACCACCGAAGAGGATTTAGAAAAGACCATTTACGAGATCTATGGTGAGGCAGAAGGTATCGCAAATGATCGCCATTGTTTCACTGAAGGTTACCAGTCTCGCTGGACAACCCTGAGAAATGCTGGTAAATATAACAAACATTCGAGTCTAAAGGGTAGCTCTATTCACGAGGCCACTGTCTTATGACCCCAAAATGAACGAATCGTTGTCGTACCCCAGTGAGGCCCGTATGGAAGGCACCGACCGCCTCTGGTGATGTTTAGTGCTTAAGTCGGTTGGCTGTTCCATTGCTCCCCGAACCCCTATCCGGTCCAGAGGAGCGGAGTAACTTGCTGGCGCGTCCGCCTTAAGCGGCGGCTTGTTCCATTCGTATCTTCTCAAGGATGGCATCGCGGATGCTCATACCGGTGTCGGTCATTGCCTTGAGTGCCATGAATTCATCGGCCTTGCTTGTGTAGAGCAACTGGGTGAACCGGTCCACCACCAGCCGGCCAATGGCGATGCCGTCCGGCGTGTAAAGGAATATCTCCGAGTAGTTGCCCGAGTCCGTGTGAACCGACTTGAGCAGATCGTACATCCCCTCCGATAAAGAGACTTTCTGCGACTGTTTTAACGCCTCGATACTCTCTGGCCGCTGCCTTAATAAAAACATGTAATCCGAGTTCTCGATTATGGCTACACCAGCAGGGACTTTGTAAAAATCATTAATGGACTGCGTAATAGAATAGCAGGCTCCCCCTAGTTTTCTGAACCTGCGGTACCCGGTTTCCATGAAGGATGACGTGTTTCCTCCTGTTAGCAAATCCCAGGCTTCGTCTATTATAACTAACTTGTTTTCCCCGCGCTGCATCATGTCCTGCTGGATCTTGTAAACCAGGGTAAGGAGCACTACCTCCTGGAGATCTTTTTTGGACTTGAGCTCTTCCAGTTCGAGTACGACAAAGGAAGCCTTCGGGGAAAATGTGGACGGCCCCTCGAAGAACGAGCCATAGGCGCCATCCGCCGTGTAGGGAAACAACTGCTTCCCCAGGTCCTTGTTGCGGACGTCGTCGCCAGACCCCAGATACCGGGCAATGTCTGATATGGTGGTTTCTCCTCCCCTTGCCGTGTACTGTGTCTTGATAGCTTCTTCCAGGTTTGCCATCTGGAGATCGTCGAGCGGAGTACGGGAAGCCATTTGTGCAATAATGGCCTTGAGCATCGGCATCTCCTCATTGATATCGACGACAGAGGTAAACGGGTTGATGTTGAGGACTGACTGAGTGTCGAATACCAGGAATTCCCCTCCGAGGAAGGACGACAGCTTTTCATAGCTCCTGCCCACGTCGATGACCCACACTTTTGAGCCAATGCCCAGGTAGGAAACGATCAGCTCGTTGACGAAGAACGATTTCCCCGACCCCGTGCTTGCGCATACGACGCCTGAATAACCTCCGCGCCGGTTGGAAAAGACGTCTATAAACTGTAGCTGCCCCCGCCGGCTGACAAGAGAAACGACCGGTCGGCCAGTTCCCTTCCAATCTGCCTGCAGCGGCACAAGCTCGCTTATGTTCGAGGTAGTAAAGGTCCTCTTTCTGCGGAGATCCCTCTGCATGTCCTTCTGGTATGCCATGGGAAGCGAATACAAAAACAAGGGCAGCATAATGAAGGCGTCTTCCTGTAGGATGAACCCGATGCCTCGGTAAAGACTCTGGCAGATGCCGGCCATGGCCATCGATTCCTTTTCGCTGCGAGCGTAAATGAACAGATTCATGTAGCCGAAAAAAGGTGCCTCTCCGTGTTCCAAGGACGCAGTGAATTCGTCGAACGAGTTTTTCCTCATTCCTGCCTTGGGAATCCACTTGGCGAAGTCGCCGAAAGCCTGGTAGCTCGCCGCCAGGGATTTCTTCTGGATCTCCCTCCTCGCAGCAACCTGCTCAGGGAACTCACAGTTGAAGGTGAGGATGAAGGGGCAGCCGATCTGCTTCACGTTCTGGTAAAGATCGCCCGTGTAGTTGATGATGCCCGATACGTCCCAGTCACGGGGGTACTGTTTGACGGTGTAACTTTTGATGTAATGTTCGTCAAAGATAAGATGGTCTTTCCCCACCTCGAACTTACTGTCCGAGTAGATCACCTGGTCCTTGATAGGCAACGTGGGATCGTAGTGGAGCGTATCCTTGGTCGGGTGGTTAGGGTTCAGCATTTCACTTAAAATGTTGATCAGCTCTTCGGCTCCAACCACTTCAGGGAAAAGCCCAGCCGTGTTCAATGCCTGGTATGCCGTTTCCCTTAACGCCGGCAGCGTGTCGGTGATCGTTTTGGTGATGGCTTGCGGGGTGTGCGAACAGGGGATGGTGATGGAAACAAGCAAGCGGAATTCCCTGATCCGGATATCGCATCCCTTAAACAAGGATTCCTCGACGCCTTTTTGCAAAAACTCCGACCGTTGCCTGGCCAGATCCGCGAAGATGGAATTGCCGTGGGTGTTTTCCCGGAACATTACGTATGAGTCGAGATACGGCTGGATTTTCTTGGATGTGTAAAGGGTTACCTGAAGCGACGTGCCGGGCGGAAAATTCGATTCGCACAAGCCCTGGAACGTGGAGACAGCACTGCTGCTCGGATAGGGTAAAGGGCTGCATTCGTAAATGAATCCAACTCCATTGTCGAGAACAAACGCTTTTGCGTCTTCGTCGTAAGCAAGATAGGGGAGGTATTCTGAGAGCGGCTCCCGATCAAGCATTAATTTTGCGGCCTTAAGTGTCTCCATTTTCTCCTTTTGCGGTGAGCTGGATGGTGAAAGGATCTTCGGAGTACGCCATCGCAGTGCCTTTTTCTTTGATATCCTCCCACGCCCAAAAATCGTGGGATTCCAAGACCAACGGCTACGCCGCCAATCTCAGGGTTCCTGTTGCTGCTGGCATTGAATCACCAGTCACTTGGCAGGCGAGCCGGGCATGTCCTGCCCTTAGTATGCTTGTTAGCCGACATCCTTCTTGATCAATCACGATCACTGTATATGCGGATGGGTCAGCCACTTGTCAGACCGGCAGCTCCGGCGAGTCCTACATCAGCAGCGCTGTCACCATCGACTCGATGATGTCGGGCGTATACTGAACGGCCATACCGGCACCAATACCCAGAGCAATCGCCATCAGGGACTGCTGGACGATCCCGATGCCCATGCCGATGATAAAGGAGCCAATGGCAAGAGTCTTGCCGAGGTAGCCCTGCGACCACCCCTGGAGCGTCGTATAGAGATCAGTAAACTCAGTACCTCCCGTACCCGCCCATGCGGCGGACGCCCAAACCAGAAATAATCCGGTGGCCACGAAGAGGCCTTCTTTTATAAGTTCATGTTTTTTCATTTGCACATGTCCCCGTCTTCTACATCAGCAGCGCCGTAACCATCGATTCGATGATGTCGGGCGTGTACTGAACGGCCATGCCTGATCCGATTCCCAGTGCGATTGCCATAAGCGACTGGCGGACGATGCCGATGCCCATGCCGACGATGAACGATCCGATGGCGAGCGTTTTGCCAAGGTAGCCCTGTGACCATCCCTGGAGTGTGGTGTAGAGGTCGGTGAACTCGGTGCCGCCTGTGCCTGCATACGCAGCCGTTGCCCAGACTAAAAACAATCCGGCCAGCACGATGCTGTCCCTCTTTCCGATTTTAACCTTTTTCAAAATCTTTCCCTTCATATTCATTCCTCCTCTGGAATTTTGTTTGGTACGAAGTGGTATTACTTCCGCAGTGGTATTACTTCCGGGGGAAAGGTGGGTTGGCGAGAAAAGATGGGGCTAAAAAAAGGAGACAGTCTCGGAAGGTCTTTGTATTACGGAGGAATTTAGCAGCGCCAGTATTTCGTCGTCCGCCGTCATGTACGCCGGCTCGGCTTCGAATACCTTGACTGTCCGCAAGATGACGGGCTCCGGCGCGGCAACGGGCTCTGGCAAGATGGCTGGCTCCAACATGGAGACCAATTCCACCGCGGGGACCTGCTTGGCTTTTCGGGCGGCCTTCTTTTTTGCCACATAAGCACGGACGGGAAGCACCCTTCCTGTGTCGTTGTAGGACAGGGAGCACCAGAATGTCCTGCCTCCGGTGAATCCAAAATTGGCGGCCTGGTTGTTGGCGTTTTCCGATGTCCAGATCCAGGGGCAGCTCAGTTGGATTTCTTGTGCGACGTGTATCTCGTGATTGTCTGGCGCCAGATAGGATTTCGTCCTGTCGTACAGGCTGGTCAGTTCCTCCGGTGTCGGCATGCGCCAATCCTTGTGCCCTCCGCCCCGAAACTTTTTGCAGTATCGTTCGGCATCCCTCCATGGCATGTCGAGTCCGCTGTCCTGGGAAGCCCACATAAGATTCATGAGCGCATCCACCACCGTTCCGTTGTCCTCGACGACGAACCGTTCGTTGTTAATCACGAGAGGCCTCCTAGTTAAACAGACTTAATTGAGATGGGTATCCCTGGTTGATCGAGTTCGCATCGAATTCGGAAACGGTGAGGCCCTTGTTCTTCAGGTACAGACCGGCAAGGCTCCGATGGCAAAAGGCGAGATCTACGCAAAAACACGAAAGAACTACAGTGAGCCCCTTTTGAGCTAACCGCCAAAGCTCGCGCAATGCTTCTTTTTTTTCCGGCGTCTCCAGCTCTTCGAGAAAGCGCCTTTCGTACTCGGACCACCATCTTTTTTCGGAGGAATGCTTCCAGTCGCGCAAATACTGTGCGAACAGGGCAGGGGACGGGGCGAGTTCCGGTTTCCATGACAAGCCCTCGCAACGGGTGCGGGTGATTTGCCAGGCGTGATCGTATTTAACGTGCTTTAGTAGCGACGTCGGTGCGGTGATGATTTGTCCTGAAGGCGGATTCATGCGGTAGGGGTGGTTTTGTTCCCGGCCATGGCGACCGGGGGCCTCGCTGTTTTAATTGTCCCGCTTTTGAGGGGTGAGGTCTTTGTTGTACTTGAGCCTCCCCGCGTTCTGGGACTTGGAAGATTCTTCCTGTTTGTTTTTGCCTACTGCTTCCATTGTACTGCCTTTCGTTGTTTTATGTTTTGACCCGGACTCGCCGGGTCGATTTGTCTGTTAATTACTTACTGAACTTGAGTACCGGTTGATCTTTCGTGGACTGGGGGAACTCGTCGCCATCTGTCGAACTCTTTTGCTTGATCTGCTCGCGTCCGGTGTACCCCTTTTCGGCTGGAGCGCTTCCGTCGCTGCCGCTGGTTAGCTGTTCGACCTGCTTCAGCATGGGTTGCCCACTTGCGTTTTCCTTTTCGCCAAACAACCACCGGCCACGCTTATCGTTTACTTCAGAGAAGACGAAGCCCGGCTGATTAAGATCACCGTCGGAATCCTCCCACGGGGCAAGCCAGATTCGCACAATCTTCGGAGGAACGCGCACGGGGATGGTGGAAGAATAGGTCATCTGCTTAAGGATTTCCACTCCCTGGTCAACGGCGGGCACATTAGGGACTCTCGTTTTTTTGGACGCCGGTTTCTCCTCGCTTTTCATTGTTGTCCGGTCCTCCATGCCCCGCATCTTCGAATTGTACATCGCGGAAACGGAGCTGCAGAGTGGTTCGCCCGAGTAAATGTCGTCGCTGCATGCGAATTTCGGGCTGCACCCAGAAAGAGACAGGAGCAGGCCGAATATTGTCACCAGGAAAGTGATGACCCTTAGTGTTCTCATTGTTATTTAACCTCTTTCTGATTAATCAAGGCGGTCAGTTCCGCTGCCGACTTGTATCCAACCAAGACCCGTCCGTCTTCAAAAACAACTGTCGGGGAAGAGCTCATGTCGTGAGTCTTGGCAATCTTGATGTTCTCATCTATCGTAGACAAACAGGCTGCCGAAGGCTTTGCCCCAAAGGGAGAGAGGACCTTCTTTTCGGACATTGCCACATCCAGTGCGGCCTGCTTGTTGCTGGAACACCATATGGCCGCAGCCTTAGCCTTTGAATCCGAGTTCGGGTTCAGGGCGTAGAGGTAAACATACACATTTACATCCTTGAGCTGGAGCAGTTCGGCGTGCAACTTCTTGCAGTATCCGCAATTTGGGTCAGTGAATACCGCTATGGATTTTCCCCCGTTCGCCTTGCCGTTGCCGTTGCCATTCCCCAGCTTGATCGCATTCTTCTTGTTCAGGGAGGCGAAGGCGACGCTTCGGAGGCCGTTGATTCTGTCCTGGGTGAGATTGCGCCGAGTCGTAAGATCGACGACGCTGCCCATGATGAAATATTTCATGTCTTTTGTCAGGTAGGCGGCCTGCGTCTTGTTCATGATGACCTCGTACATGTCCAGCCCTTCCATGTACCTTACGGAATCGATGTTAACGCCAGCCAGGGCATTACGGATTTCCTTTTCTTTTTGAGTGTCCGCAATACCGGCAGTCGGCAAAATCAAAACTGCGAGGACTAATAAGGCGGCAATTATTCTGGAACAATTAATCATTGTTACGCTCCTTTTTCTTTTAATCAGCAAAACGGGTGATGGGGCGGGTTGTTACCGCCAGCATGCCTGGGCGAACTTCCGGGCATTATCCCTGTGCTCCACAAGTTCCGTCGCCATACTTGAAATATCGTCCTTTGTTGCGCTATCGGGATTAGCGGTAAGTGCAACGACTTTTTCTTCTGATAAAATCTTGCTCATAAAGCCTCCGTTACTTCTTTCTTGTTGTTGAGGATGACGATGACACCCGCTTCGGGCGGCTGCCGCCTGCCAATTTAAGCTCTTGCCCCTTCAGGAGGACAACTTCGACTACCCGGCCTGCATCGATCTCGATGATCGGGAAGATTCTTTCCGCCATCTTGAGATAATATTGAGCGACCATTTCAAGGGACTTCCCGGCGCCACTCATCGCGGCGATTTGTCCAACCTGCCCCATGGAGGGTTGCTGATATGAAGTTCCGGTGGTGCCGGTATTGTTTCCAGAGTTAAAGTTGAACTGGGGAACGCTGGTCGGGGTGAGCGCGGCAGAGAGTCCGCCAAGCGTACCTGCGAAGATTGCCATAGCAATCTGCTGTCCTTGTTTTGATACTAATCTTCCCCGGATTCCCAGCTTCCCATCTTCGCCCATGACCTGCCCCTTGAGAGCGACTTCGATAACCTTGTTGTCGCTACGGATGCAAGACAGTGTTTCTGTTCGGATATAGGCTCGTTCGTCGGAAATGTTGCCCTGGCCAGCACCGATGATAAAGCATTCTTTCAGGTTCATGCGGTACTGATTAGGCAGGATGGACAGATCCGTTACGCCGAGCAGAACTGGATACGGTTCTGACGTCGATTTCCCTCCCGCTGTCGGAGCGTCGATGCCGGACAGCAAGATCGCTCTCATGAAAGAGCCTGCAGGGAGAAACGTGGTCGGCTCTTCGTCCTTCTTGTCCTTCTTGGTGTCCGGTTTCTTGTCGCCGGACTTGAACATTCTTATGGCGCTGCCAGGAGGGCCCTGGTCCGTGGGTCTCCCCTGAGCTCCCAACGAACCCGGGTGGGGTGGCTTTCCCGAAGGACCACCAGACGATGATCGTGATGCGGCTTGTTGTCCCTGCTGCCCCGTGGCATACTGGGCCGCTCCTCCTTGAGGGTCTTGCGGGTTGGCGCATCCGTCACCGGAACATGCGGTCTTACTGGGAACAGCGGGAGCACCCGGAACGGCAGGGACGGCAAGAACTGCTTCTCTGCCTCCTCGCTTGGGGCCGGGAGGAGGAGTTGCTGGAGCGCCACCTTTTACAACGACCGGTTTTTTAAGCGTTTCCTTTTGTTCCTCGAGATCCTTTTTGAACTTGTCCAGCTGTGAACGCATTTCCTCGTTCGACTTTTCCAGGGCTTTGATGTTCTGCCCTTCGGCAGCAACCCACATTTCCTTTTCCACCTTGTCGGTCATGAGGGTCATCTTCTTGGGGTTGTAGGCTTTCTCCGCAATGGCTTTCTTCTTAGTTTTATCCATGCTGCTGGAGATGGTCATGGTCACCGCGCCAAGCACGGAGATAATGATGCACACCCAAAAGAGCTGTCTCTGTCGTACCGAAAGTTTGGCGAAAGCTTCTTTGATGCCTGTGAATTTCATTGTTTAATTGGTTCCCCGATTATTTCAGCACGCCAGCTCTGCGCAATGCTGAATAAATCTTATTTGCGTACTTCATCCGCTTATTCGGATTCCCGCTGTTGTAGCAGCCCACCGCTTCCCAGTTGTACCCAAGCCTCTCGATGCACTGTGCCAGCACCCAGGCGCCAACATGGACGTTCGTGCAGGGATCAGACAGGCGATTCCACAGCTCCGGCCCCAGACTGCGATACCAGCTCGAGTTGATCTGCATGATTCCGTAGTCGTATGATCCGTTTGTGTTGTAGTTTATCGCCGTGGGATTAAAGGATGACTCTTGTTTGGCTATGCCCCACAGCAGGTCCGGCGAAATGCCGTAAGTTTTCCCTGCGGAGTCGAAGCAAAAAGCAGTGGCGTCAGGCGTCGGAAAACATACTGACGCCACTGCTAAAACGATAATGAGACTCACTATGCGTTTGCGTAAAAAGAGCATTATTAGGCGGCCTTGGCCATGGCGTTAACGGTGGTGTCTCTCGTCGCCGACTCATAACCCTTTGGGGTCGTGACTCCGCCTTTTTTCGTTCTCGTCAACTTTGCGAGTTCCTTGGTGAGGGTGAGCAGATCCTTCGTGACGTTGATGGACTGCTGGAGGAGATGAGCGGCCCTCATAAAATCCTGGCACGTTGCCCTGTACCGGAACATCAGGGGGCCGAGCTTCTTTAAAAACAGCCCGACTTTTCTGCCTTCCTCGGATCTGGGTAGGAAAACATAAGAATTTCGCGACTTAGCCAATTCAATCTTTTCCTCCATGGTTTCGACTCTGGGGGGCAAATAGCTTAACGCCGAGTGCCGGACCTCCTCTTCGATGCTTCTGATCAGGTCCTGCAGATGGTTTTCAAACTGTACGGACTTGTTCATCGCCTCGCTTGCCATTTCCAGCGGTAGCGATACTTTCCCAGCGTTCTTTCGGATTCCGGCCATCGCCTTGTCAAAAGCAAAAAGAACCTTGACGGCTGCATGCCCCTCTTTGTTTGAGGGGAGGATGAGGAAAGCCGCCGGGTCCTGGAGCAACCGTAGCTTCCGCTTCAGCACGGCCTGTCCGATAGCTCTTT
>Ga0194039_1001469_pt1 | contig 12637 bp, 7 predicted proteins | sample JunL228m_MetaG_FD_148679 | JGI IMG/M metagenome (GOLD analysis project Ga0194039, IMG submission 148679) | Anoxic zone freshwater microbial communities from boreal shield lake in IISD Experimental Lakes Area, Ontario, Canada - Jun2016-L227-8m | ecosystem: Environmental > Aquatic > Freshwater >...
TGGTGTTAAGGATGAGGAGCCCATCACTCACACATGGATAAAAACAAACATGGAAAATGTGGTGCGATATTTTTACCTCATTCTCAAGGATGCAGAAAAATATGAGGAAGCAAAGAAATTTACATTGGCACCAATCTGCAGCATCAGAAGTCATTTTGTGACAATAGACAGTTCTGTGTTGTTCTATCTACTTGGTGGTAAAAAAGTGACAAAGTGCGACCTGAAGGAATTCGTAGAAAATGCACACACACATTTTTCCCGCATATTCAAAATAGAAAAACGAAATGACAGAGCGTGTTTTAACAACATGGTACAGACGGATGGTGTGTCTGTATGTTTTCATTATTTGGTTCCAAAATCCGTCGAAGAAATCGACTCCAAAAAGAAGGAGAACAAAATCAAGGCGAAAACAGTAAAAACCTTTAAAACAGGAACTGTGGACAGAAGAAATGACAGAATTGTCGCGGTGGACCCTGGAAGAGTGAACATCGTTTATGCGGTAGAGAAATTACCGAGCGACAACACAATGGCATACAAACTAACACGCGGAGAATATTATGCCTCATCTGGTGTAAATAAATTAAACGCAAAAACAAAAGTGTGGAACAGAAAAATCAAGAATGAGGAAGAAAAGTATGCTGAAGTAAGTCTAAAAACTACAAACGCGGATGACTGGGGTAAATTTCTCACAAACTACGAGGTGGTGTATGACACCCTGTGGAATGCAAAGACACAGAAAAAGATTGGAAGAGAACGTTTTCGGGTTTATTGCCTCAAACAGAAAACAATGGACAGGTTTATGCAAAAAATTAAGAATGGTGATGGTAAAATCAAAGGCAAAAACATCGGAATCAATACCGTTGATGCGAGAAAAAAGGTCGGTGTGGCATTTGGTGCCGCAAAATTTAATCCGTCAGGAAGATCGGAACTTTCTGTTCCGACCACAAGTGTCACCAAGAAATTCTCTCAGAAATTTTCTCTTGAATTTGTGGATGAATTTAATACGACAAAGAAATGTAATGGCTGTGGTTGTTCTCTTGTTCCTCTGTATAAACAAAGCAGGAGGGAGGTGAGAGGGGTGCGTCAGTGCCGTTCCACTGGATGCAGTCGTTTCATCAGTAGAGATCACAACGCAGCATTGAACATTCTTCTGTGCTTTGTTAGCACAGACAGGCCCATACAAATGCAACGGAATGCGGGGACATTTACGGTTGGCAAGAGCATGGCGGAGATGCTTACAGATTGCACCAAATGACAATGCAATGATTTAAAAGAAGATCTGCATTGTATATTTGATGCAATTCATGACATATGTCAAATGTTATGGACGCAATAGTCTGACCGAATACAATAGGGCTCGGGATGACATATTGTCGCGATTTGACGAGGAGACACTTAGAACGTTAAACACCAACAAAATAACGGAAATTTGTCGTGGCAGCAAAAATGGTGTTATCAGAGTGTCATACCTGAGAGCTTTAAAAATAATGGGAATTAATTGTACTGAGACAGAAAAGTCTTACAACGAATATCAGAAATTTTACGACAAACACACAAAAATGTTTAACGCCTCAAATGTGTCCAAATGTTACACCAACTACTATTTGCCAATTGTGGCGAAATTTGGTGAGACATCATTCGAGCGCGATGAAATTTCTCCATTGCGTTTCACCGAATGGTACAGAAATTCCAGAAATGTGTGCAAAAAATCAGGAGTCATTCGCAATGTCCTAAAGTTGTTAAACGCGACAGAAAATTTTCTGTCGCAACTAAGTGGGGTGGTTTGTGATGACGATGACATAGGCAAACACCTCCATTTGTATAGAGAAAACAAGGACAACCATCACATTGAGGCGAGAATGTTTGCCTATTACTACAAACAGCTGAACGAGTTGTCACACAATGATATACCAAACATCGCGCTTGACGACGCTATGAAATTTTGCAATGTCTCAACCAAACACACAACCGGCTATGTGAAATCGAAAGTCGATGTTCTGAGATTTTTTGGATGCAAATGTATCGATGATGTCATTCTGTCAGAGGGAGAAAAAATACGTGTGTGTGAGGCTTATAAAAGTTGCACCTTCTTGAATGGATTTGCCCACATAAAACTTCGCGATTTTTCTGTGGTGGACAAATGTCTCGGAAAAATAGAAAACGCCCTCACTGACGACATCCACTCGGTTGTTGAAAAAATTAGTTCCCTTCACAATGATGGTTTGGCATACAACATCCTTAGGCGATATTTTGAGGTACATGATCCAACAAAGTTGCCATCGTTTGAATCCACCTCAACACACACGATGAGACAAATTCGTCGTGCTGATCAGTTCAAACTTACATCAGAATGGAGGCGAAATCTTCTCAATAACATCGCGGACTATTATAGGTATAAAATTACACAAACTTCCGCTTATCCGCGTGAATACCTGTGTAATATAGAATACAAATGTTGCGTCATTTTGGAGCACATAGAAAAATTTGCACGGACCGTTTACAAAATTCCGCTCGAAAATGACGCAATTAGGTGGTTTCTCTTTAATTGCTCAGGAGAGGATGTCAAGAACGCGATAATAGACTACGGAAGGGGATTGGAGGTGAACCATGAGCGTGTTAAAAACACACACGAGGACCATCACGCGAAAAGATCCATCGTTTTTGCTCTTGGAATGTTTAAAACGGATGCCATGAAAACACTTCTTCAGCCTAAAACTTATACCGAAATTGAAGCTTTGGGAACCGCTTCAATACTAAACCATGTGGAAAATTTGAGAATTATAGGAGAATCGAAACGCCGCGTCTATTTGGACGAGGAAATTGCGTCAATGCTCGATGTCGTTCAGGATGACCCATTATATGCGCTCATTGTTACTATTTTGCGAGAAATAGGACTTCGTGCTGGTGCTGTGTGCAACATGCGATATGGGAATATTGTGGATCAACATGGGACACCGCGCCACATATGTCGTGTTCTCGAGAAGGGAAATAAAATACGTGAATTTGTCACGGGACCAAACCTCAAGAAAAAAATAGTAACCTATGTCGCGACACTTGAAAAGTTTCAACCAATAGAACAAAATACATACCTGTTTAACGTTAAAAAAAATAAACCACTTCCTGCCACCACTCTTTCAAACAAGTTAAAACGTGTGGCGTTGAGCGCTGGTGTCACTGATGTGGTTGTGCATCCTCACGTGTTTAGGCACACCATAGTGGGAAAATTGATGGATGCCGGAAACTCTGCCGAAATAGTGTCAAAATTCATGGGCCATGCAAATGTCGACACGACCCTCAAATGGTATTGGTTAAAAAACATAGAGGACATCACGAGAAGTATAAACAACCCCTTCATCAATGGCAAGGCTAACCCAACGGAATTTCGCGAGGAAATAGAGGAAGAATTGGAACATTCGCGTGTAAAGGTGGAAACATGCTTGCGTATTATACACGCAACATATGAAATGTTAGAGGAGGCCCTCACGGCTGACAAAACAGTGGCGGAATTGAGAGACACTCTGCACACACGTATGCCAATGCTCCAAAATACTCTCAACAAAATCGCGAGCAGTGTTGGGGAAACCGAAGTCGCTCAAAAATCTTATATAGATGAAGCCATTGATATGGAAAGTGTTTAAAACGGGGCATTTAGGTTCAATTTTCATACCGAGATATGAAAATTATTTTTCTTTAATTTCGAAATTTGAAATTGTTGCCAAATTTTTCAGGCGCCTTTTTCTCTCATTTTCAGTCACACCCCTTTTGTCGTCTCTCTGGTTCATCAGGAAATCGGGAATTTTTTTCTCGGGTTTTGCTTTACTCAGCCACGGTATGTTTGCTCTGTTTGCAACCTCAACTGCGCTCTCTTTGAGATAAAAAGATTCCGTTGTGAGACTGTTGCTGTGTCCTATCAATTTGGAAATAATATCAATGGAATTTCCACTCTCGAGCAACATGTGTGCATACGTGTGGCGAAGTGCATGTGGATGCAGATGACTTCCTGATAAACCAACGCGATCACATAATCTCTTAAAAATCGCTCTGATCGTGCAGCGCGATACATATGGCATTGACCCACATTTGCTTGAAAAAAGATATGGTGATGTTGTGTGTCTTTCCTTTATAATCCATTCTTTCACAAGTTCGCGCACACGGTCATTCATGACAAATGTAAACCATTTGTTTCCCTTCTCCAATGTGCGTCCGCATGTTTTGACCTCAACTCCCTTGTCATTTACATCAGCAACATGCTCAAGGCGAATGTTGACTAAACCACCAACGCGCATTCCAGTCGTAAGAAGCATAAGAAATATCAACTCATCACGAAGGTTCTTTTTAGCCTCTCCATAAAGAGTTTCTAATTCAGCTACACTGATGCGATGTGTGTCCCTTGTCTCAGAAAACACACTTTCCGCATCAATAGTTCTTCTGGCAGCTCTTGAAAACAACGTCTGATCGCTTATATTTGCCTTGACGATGTGTAGGCAAAAAATTTTGAGCCACAATTTTTTCTTGTTGTTTGTGTCGCATATATTTGTGATACATTCCGCATCTAATCTTTCCTCAACCGCAGTGCGCGAAATGTCGTCATCCCACTTTGACAGATCCTCCAGACCAAAAACCGGTAAAAGTGAGGTGAAAAAATAGAGCATGTTTTTTATACTGATGGGTGATTTGTTTTTCGTGGTCTCCTTTATGATGTCGATCCATTTCAGCATCAGAATTCTCTCCGGAGAATTAGTATCCAGATGTTTGTAGGCAGACGGAAGTATGTGAAATGGGTGAGAAATTGGGTAGACGGTCGGAAACACCACAGAAATCCTGTTAATAAAAAATGGATCAATGGAGGTACACTTCAAAATTCCCTTCAGAATGCTAAATATAGCCAAATTTGTCTTATTCGCCCATTTCATATCCCTGACAATTTCTCTTGTATGTTTTGAAAAAATATCGCTCTCACTGATGAGGGTGCTTCTCGTGATGAGGGTACTGAAGGATGTCGATTTATACATGCGAAATAATACATGTTTCAAAAGGTCAAAAGCCATGTTTATCTGACCCAATTGTTTTCCGGCACTCATCATTTCTGATGACGCATATTTTCTCAGAGAAACCATGTCTTCCGTTTCCGGAATATATGGAATGTTTGGTGCCACGTTATCCTCATATTGTGTTTCAATTTGTTTTTTCATGTTGTTTTACTATTTATACATTTAATTTAACTTTTAGATTAGTTTTTTAATTTATTTGATTAAAAATTTAACCTTGAATGTGTGAAATTTGGCGCAAAGGGTCAATTTGTTGGAGTTTCGCCACAACTTCGACACTGTCAGACCGAATTAACATACAATCAATGGGATTAATGAACATACAATTATCACCAACAAGACTCATTCTGTGTGATTGGGAGGGACGAGAATTAGACAAAAATGTTGTTGATGTCAACAAGGCAAACATTGACGCCATTGCTGTCGCCTCTTGTTTTGGAAACACCATTCTTGATGCGTGGAGATATTTGTACGTAATTGGTGCTCCAACCATACAATGTATGCCACACGATACAAAATTGGGTTTACTCTCTCAGTATCAAAAAGTGGGAGAATTCACATCCGTTTCAAATCTTCCCCTGTGTTATGCTGTTTCTGGTTCAGAGGGTGACATGTGTTCAGATTTTCAGGAAGATAATAAAACTGGAACTGAAAGCGGAACCCCAATGCGTTTCTATAAAACATACCATTTTTACCTCGTTCCGGGAACCAGTGTGAGTGGAGGGTCAGAGGAGAATATCAGGGCAAATATTTTTCACTGGGGTCCTGTATCAAGCGCGATGAGAGTGTATCCAAATTTTTACACATTTGACGCAAAAACACAGATTTATGATTGGGACAATCAGGGAGAACAATCTGGAGGACATGCATGTTGTCTCACAGGCACCGCTATTTTGACAGACAATGGTTTCGCAAACATTGAGGACATAAAAATTAACGACAATGTTATGACGAGTAAGGGTCTCAGAATGGTTGATGGGACATTGACAAGAAAGGTCAATGAGAAAATATTTGTGATACAAAATTTTCTTTCGTCAAAACCACTGTGTGTCACTGGAAATCATCCCATAATGACAATGTGTGATGACGGTAAATTTAACAATTTCGAATGGACAGATGCGCGAAATTTAACCGATAGTCATTGCCTTATCTCGCGCGTCGATGAAACAATCACGTGCACAGACATTAACAGTGCACATGCTGAAATTTTCGGTTATTACTTGGGTTTTAAACCATGCAAAATTTTTGTTGAGAGAAAATTGGCAGACAGTGTACATTTTGATTTTACGTCTGATAACCACTCTCTCGATGTTTTCAGGGATCTGATGGATCGTCTGAATGACACATCAGATTTCGGATTCTTTCTGATGGTCAAAAATGGTTGTAAAAAATTCATTATATCGGCCGATACATTTGTCGAAAAAATACTGACACATTGTGGGGACCCAGAGGAAAAAATATTGTCAAGAGAGATATTGTGTATGAAACATGAAAATCAACTTTTGTTACTAAAAGCATGGCACAAAATCGCGGGATTTGGCGAATGGCTCACGTCATCAGGAATATATGTATGTGGTAAAAAAATGATCGACTCTCTACTTTTTATACTGAGGAGGAACAAAATTAAATACAGGGTCGAACTTCCTGATGAACTTGGTCCTTACATTTTGTATTTTGGAGAAGAAAATTCGACAATGGTTTACACGAATGGATATGTGTATAGCAAAATTTGTTCTGTAACACAGAGAGAATACATCGGCATGGTTCACAATCTGGAAATTCGCGATGTTAATGACTACCACGCTGAGAATGTGATTGTGCACAACTGCGAAATAACGGGATGGGGAGTAGAAAATGACACCCCATATTGGCAGATAAAAAATTCATGGGGAACACAATGGGGAGATCAGGGATACTTCAGAATGATACGAGGTAAAAATTGTTGCGGAATTGAGGACAATGTTGTAACTGGTATTCCCGATTTTTTCTATGGGGAAAATGTCACACTTGGCTTCGATCCTGATAAATCAAGTAATTTCGCCAAACAGAGAAAAGATCTGATGACAAAATTCGATTCCATTGGGGGAGGAATTGTCAGCGAGTCTGGATACACACGGAGGGTGATGTCGACATTCCCTTGGTTGGACATACGAAGTCCGATAAATCAGACTGATTTACCCAATTGGAAAGATTTTATCGCCGGAAAAAACGCGACATACAATGAGCGCCAAAAATATAGACAATTTCTAAAAATGAGAAACACAGAAATTATGGTGAGCAAAAAAGTTGTGAACATTTATGTCACAATTGTCGCCATATGCATAATTGTGATTGCAATTATTCTGATAAACAGACGGTGAGGAAAGTTTTTTTGAATGTCTTTAAAGCATTATTGCTTTAAAGACCGTCCTCAAAATAATTTATGGGTGGTTTATCAGAAAAAATGAACAATGCACTTGCACCAAATGTGACTCTACACGTCCATCCCTTTTTTTGGATCTCATCGACTATCACAACAATCATTTTTTTCATCATTTCGGTATCATTTTTCAACCTATTTCTGCACCAAACATCGATGTCAAAGTAATCACCTTCGTTGTTGTTCAGCATGTGTTCATAAATATCTCTCCTCAGATAACACAAATTTCTCTGAAAGGATAAATTTGCAAAATTGTGCCTATTTGTGACCAAAATATTGTCAGTAAATTCCTTCATCTGTTAATAAACCCGATAGGTTGTCTATAAATCTATTTATAGACGGCTCTTTTATGTTCTGCGTGCATGTCTGCAATTCTTCGGTCAAAGTTTTTTCGAGGAGGTGATTGAGAACATGATGACCGTTCTTCGCTGTCAGAAGAATTTTTGCTCTGATCTGATTCTGATTCGGAGTCTGATTCTGAGTCAGATTTCGCGTCCATAGTCGCTTGTAATTTCCTAAAATCCAATGGTTTTCTGCTAAAATCCGTGTAACGCATCAATGGTGCGTCCCTATTTCTTTCTGAAGATACACTCACCTGACCATGAAATTTTTGCGATAAATCGCGCCTAACTGGTGATTCATTTTGACGGTCGTGTTGTTTGTGTGGTGAGATATCGCGACGTTTTTCGCGAAATTGTGGTAAATCTTCCTGTTTACGTGGAGGAGAATAATCACGAGAACGCCTAAAACCATCGGATCCATGAAAATTACCAATGGTTCTGCTGTCTATTGCTCTTGATTTTTGTGACACTTCTTTCATGTCACGTAATCTTGGTGGAGAATTTCTCTCACGCATAATTTGTCGCGGTGGTGTGTTTTGAGGCGAACTGGTTTTACCTGTGCCCTTAAATGTCGTTTCGAGCAACTCAAGTATGGTTTGTGATTTTTTCTGTGTATCAGAAAGGATCTCCTCTTCCTCGTCGTGTTGCGCCTTACCACGACCCCTGCCCCTTCCTCTACCACGACCCCTACCACGACCTGTACCTTTACTCTCACAGGTATCATTTTGCGATTGTTTTTTGGATTTTGGTGCATATTTTTCTATCAAATTTAACAGGAGGGATTCATTACTGAGGGGAACCGTCCAGCCATTACCTCCCTTTAGTTTTTTGTTCCATCGACCACCTATGCGTTTCATTTCTTCTGAATATTTGTCCCTGTCTCCTTTGACGGCAAAGGAATGGTCGTTATATTTTTCGTAGGTAATACTTGTCATTTATTATCAGGCTCAACATCTTTCTAAATAGGTTTTTCTCAGCGATAATACAGTTTAAAGCTGTATTTCTTTCTTTTAAGAAAAATGAGGCTCAGATTGGTCAATTTCAGATGTTATGACGACAAAACTTTTGATTTGGGGGATGGAGGTCTGTCCCTTATTTCTGGTCCATCAGGTATTGGAAAAAGTACAATTTTTATGGCAATTTATTTCGCCCTATATGGAACGGGAACAAAAATTATTTCACATGGAAAAACAAACTGTACAGTTGAGTTAGAATTTGACGGAATGCGTATAATCAGAACAAAGAGGCCTAATCGTGTTGTCGTCAATGATACATATGAGGACGATGTTGCGCAAAATATAATTAACGCAAAATTTGGTGATTGTTTTAATGTGACCGGATATATCGCGCAAAATGCCATGGGATCATTTGTTCTGATGTCTCCTATAGAAAAACTTGAATTCTTGGAAAAATTCGCCTTCAAGGATGTAGATTTGGGCAAGATAAAGGGAAAATGCAAATCTGTCATACAAAAAAATCATGACACTCTGATTTCCACATCCTCTCAGTTAGAAATGGCACAAAAAATATTGGCTGAACAGAAAAAACCACAGGAGGTAAAATTTCCCCTAAAATATCCACGAAGTCTCTATGATAAGGCCACAAAGGATCAGGAAATTCGTTTTAAAAACGCGACAACTCATTTTAAGCGCTGCACAAGGCGTGTGAAGACATTGGGTCAGGAATTGAACGCGCTGAATGTACTTTCCGCATCAACACAGGTCAAATGTTACATTGTTCTTTTTCAGAAAGAAAAATTAACCAAATTGCAAAAAACAAGGGATGAAATTTGTACATGCAGCGAAAAAGAAATAGAGGACCATAAGGTGAAGCTAAAATCCCTCATTTCACACAGACGTCTTTCCTCAATGAAAAAATCCTATGCCGACGATATTGTGAAACTTGATGAAATGAAACGCAATGAGGTGAATAGGTTGACAATCGAGATTTCGCGCCTTGAGAAAGAATTGTGGGCTGAATTTACACCCGATGAACATAACCAGACTTTGTGTGAATCAGAGAAATTCGCTCTGGATCTTGAACTTCTCGAAAAATTGCGGACAGATATGAAGAAATATACAAATGTGTCACATGAAGATTTGGAAGAAAAACGGACACTGGTGGAAAAAAACCGTGCTGAATATGACAATCAGAGCAAAACAGTTGATGTGATAAAAATGCGTGGTGAGATTTACAAATGCCCATGTTGTCAGGCAAAATTACATCTCAGAGAAAAAAGTTTGTGTGTTTTTGACAATTTCATTGACACTGATGTGGATCTAAAAAGTGCGTTGAAATTGATGGAACTAAAAAGGGATGAGATACAGAAACTTGAACGGATTATTTCTGAAACAGAGATAAAATTACACAGGCATGACGAAATATCTCAATCCATCAATGAAATCATCGGCAAATATAAAAGTGTTGATGAGAATTTATCAGACGTAAAATCCGACATTAATTTTCTGCGTGAATATAGAAATACTCAGATTGGCAACGAAAAACGACTTTTAGCCTTACGTAGTGAGCTGGCAAACGAAAAATTCTCTGCGTCGTATATATCTTTCAAAAATGGTCTCATTGAAAGAGAGCGAGAATTGAACCTGCTAAGTATAGACGATAATGCAAACGTGACATACACAGAGGACGAACTCCGCGAAAAAATCGCGACAATGGAGGCGAATTTTAACAGACACAGAGAAATTTGCAGTGACATTTCGCGAATTGAGACAGAGATGTCAGACCACGAACATAGCATTGACAAAACACGTCAGGAATACATCACAAAATTTGAGAAAATTCGTGATGTGGCTGAGGTTGAACAGGAAATAAAACAGAAAGAGGCAGAATGTCAGGAACAGGAACAACTTGTGGAAAAATATCAGGATATGCTTGTCCAGATAAAAAGTTTTTTTGAGTATGAGGTGAAGCGAAAAACATATGAGGATTGGTTCAACAAGGTAACCGAACTAAGCGAAAAAGAACAAGAGGAACGAAAGCGATATGAGGCGTCACTCACCCTAAAGGAAAAAATTTTGGAGGCAGAAAGCAGGGCTATTTTGAACATTATAAATTCCATCAATGCTCACACACAGATTTATCTTGATTGTTTTTTTCCAGACAACCCGATATTAATCACACTCATGCCCTTCAAGGAGACAAAAAAGAGTGTCAAACCACAAATAAACCTTTCCATAGACTACAAGGACATGGAATCCTGTGATATCACAACACTATCAGGAGGAGAAAGTGCGAGAGTAATTTTGGCCTTCACCTTGGCGATGGGTGAGATGTTTAACACACCTTTTCTGTTACTGGACGAGGCGACTTCCAGCCTTGATGAGGGATTGTCAAGTGTCGTTTTAGGAGGTATCAGGAAAAATTTTTCAGGAAAATTGGTTATCGCAATAGCGCATCAGGTTTCGACTGGCATTTTCGACAAAACGATATGTTTGTAGTACAATTTTTACTCTGATGAGTAAAAATTTTTGGTTGGATCTCATTGAAGCATCTTTGTGATATGTTTGCCAAGATGATACGCGAATCTACAGGCAACTGCGTTTCCTATCTGTGTGATCACATCTTTTTTTGAACCAACGATGACGTAGTCGTCAGAAAAACTCTGTATTCTTTTCAGCTCAAGTATAGTCAAACGGCGAATTTCTGTGTCGCTATACTTGACAAGAGCATCGTAACCGTCACGCCAAATTCTCGCAGGGATCGTGTATGACGGCTTTTCCGGATCAAGAAATTGCGCTCCAAAACCAACGCCATTTTCTTTCGATCTCTGTTTCTTTGCGATAATGCCATCAATGGCTCTCTGGCTTAGAAAATGAGATTTATCCACTTCCTCTCTGTTTAACAGAATGCTCTTCACAGGAATTCTGTCACAAACATTTTTTATGATTTTTTCTGGTTCAACAGGAGTTATGCCGAGATCTTTTCTTACACCAATTATGATGACACGTCGTCTATTTTGAGGAACTTCAAAATCACTCGCATATAATTTGCTCACATTGCATTTGTAGTTTTGCGTTAAAAGTTCCATCATGATGTCAATGACATTTTTTCCATCATTTGTCTTTTTTGACAGGATTCCGATCACGTTTTCTATCATGAACGCCTTTGGCGTAAAATAGTCCAAATATTTTACAAATTCCATAAATAGGTCATCGCGACAATCACCAATTTCTCGCTTACCAGAGATGCTGAATGACTGACATGGGGCGGAGCACATAATCACGTCAATTCTTCTGTTCTTATTATATTTTTCGTCAAACAGAAATGGCGAGAACTTTGTCAAGTCCTCACAATATGCCGTGTGTTCAAAGTTGCTGTTATAACTTTTGACGGCCGTCTCCCATATGTCTATTCCAGCTGTGACATTTAGCCCTGCATCAACTAATCCTCTGCTTGTGCCACCACAACCGCAAAATAAATCTAAGACGTTCAATTTGTCAGAAAAAATTTCGGAACATTCAACGCTGCTGATATTTTTTATCGCAACACATGGTGTTTTTCGAGAAGAATGACGTTTGAGAGAATATTTTGTGGTAAAATTCTTGCCACACAATTCAGCTTCTTTAATTCACACCAAAAAGGTATGAATTGCATCAAATATACAATGCAGATCTTCTCCTAAATCATTGCATTACCATTGGTGCAAGCTGTAAGCATCTCCGCCATGCTCTTGCCAACCGTAAATGTCCCCACATTCCGTTGCATTTGTATGGGCCTGTCTGTGCTAACAAAGCACAGAAGAATGTTTAATGCTGCGTTATGATCTCTGCTGATGAAACGACTGCATCCAGTGGAACGGCACTGACGCA
>Ga0194039_1001472_pt1 | contig 12608 bp, 17 predicted proteins | sample JunL228m_MetaG_FD_148679 | JGI IMG/M metagenome (GOLD analysis project Ga0194039, IMG submission 148679) | Anoxic zone freshwater microbial communities from boreal shield lake in IISD Experimental Lakes Area, Ontario, Canada - Jun2016-L227-8m | ecosystem: Environmental > Aquatic > Freshwater >...
GATTAGTGGCTGTAATCTTTAGTCCTGCGATAGAACTGCTGATACTCACAGCCGACAGCACAGGTATTGATGCGTTTTTGTTGATGACTTTGGAAAGTGTGGCAATTGCCTCTTTAAGGTCATTTCTGGAAATTGCAATGCTCATGTTTTCTCCTATTTGTTGAAGTTGATTTTGGATAAAAATGAAAAGTCCCTACTTACTCCAAAATGAGTAAGTAAGGATTAAGATTTTGGTGTTGATTTATTTAAGCTGTTTAAATAGCGTTTTTAGGCAATTAATGATTTTTTAGAAAAAGATATGAAAGCAAAATTAGCGAAAAATAGCCAGAGAAACAAAGGAGATTTTTTCTCTAGAAGCACTTCAATATGACCTCGTGTACTACTGTACAGGGGAGCTGTTTTGGGGTGTTCTGAATTACTCTATACCGCTTCTAATGTAATGATATATATCTGAAAATTTTTCATCTACATAGATCAATATTATATTTAAAAACTCTAGAGGCTCAGAATGGCCATTCCGACTTGCGGACAAGGGCATTCTAAAGGGTTTCTGTGAACGAATAACAAATAATCCATGTTTTTTATGATGCCTGTTGTTATTCTGCCCCCCGTTAGAATAGCACTTATAGGATAGGGGAGCTAAAATAGGGATTTTGATGAAATAATTTTGAGCCTCCAAAAAGTAATATATGCTTAAGTTTTTTGGTGAGCCTTAGCTGCAAAGTCGCTTTATTTCTTCAAGCACTATATAATTCAAATATCTAAAAATTATACTTCAACTTTGAAATATGATTTTAGATGGTTGGAGAATAAAATTAATTGGATAAGAAAAGTTAGCATAAAAGGAGAAGCAATGAAAACAAAAGTGGGTTTGTGGATTGACCATAGGGAAGCTATAATCGTAACTATCGCAGATAAAAAGGAAGAGATTAAACAAATAACATCAGAAGTTGAAAAACAGCCTCGCCGCTCGGGGGATTCACCACTTAAGGGATGCTATGACCATCTGCAAGTACCAGCCGACAATAAGAAATTAAAAGCTTTTACAGAACACATCAAAAATTACTACAATGAAGTAATTGCATGTATCCGTTGCGCAGAGTCTATTCTGATATTTGGCCCCGGTGAAGCAAAGCATGAGCTAAAAAGGCAACTTGAGAATGATAAACTTGACGGACATGTTGTAGGCATTGAAACTGTTGATAAAATGACTGAGCATCAAGTTGTCGAAAAGGTACGAAAATACTTTCTGAAATAGCATTCAACCTGATACGGGCAAAGTTGGGCCTATACCGTTTCTCAGCGTACTGCTAGAGCCACAAAATTATAATAGCCGAAAAGCTCAATCAGAAATAAAGGCTAAACTAGAAAAATACTCCAGAAAGATCAGAAACTCCTGCTATCCTTCGCCTGAAGGCAGAAGAACGCCTGAAAAAAACCCTGCCCAAAACAAGCGCTAAACTTTCTGAAAACGATACGCTGAAACTCATTCACGAGCTGCAAGTCCACCAGATTGAACTGTTAATGCAGAATGAAGAACTCATAGTTGCAAGAACAACGGCAGAAGAGGTAGCAGAGAAATACACCCAATTATACGATTTTGCCCCATCGGGTTATTTTACGCTTTCAAGAGACAGCGAAATCATTGAGCTGAACTTATGCGGCGCAAAAATGCTTGGCAAAGACTGTTCGAAGTTAAAAAACAGTTTGCTTGGTTTTTTTGTTTCCGACGATACCAAACCAATCTTCAATCTTTTTCTCGATAAACTATTCAACAGCAAAACCAAAGAATCCTGTGATGTGACATTGTCATCAACTCATGACAGTTCGCCTATGTAATGGTTGCTGAATAATTCTCAAAACATTAAAATTTGCCATTTCCATCCAGTAAAACCCACAACTGGTTTAAGTCTGCCATAAGCGTTTTTACAAAAGCATAGTCTTTCTATGCTTTCCAGGATGCAGTTCATTAACATCCAGGTAAAAGAGAGCAAAGAAAACAGAGCCAAAAATCCACCTAAGGATTTTGTCAAGATTCATCACTAAGATAGTCAGTGAAACTGCTGCCAAGACTGTCAGTGGAAGTTTTTCCATGACAAGCCCCATGCTGTAGCGTCTTTTGGCAAGTCCGAATTTCCGTTAAACTTCCGTTAGTAGAAGACAGGAAGAAAGGTAATCTCATAAAGGATCTTACTAAAAAATATGCTCTTTCAAAAGAATCAATTTTCAGGAACCTTAGAAAACATAAAGAATTTAATTGCTTGTCATAAAGCCATTCTTATTCCTGAATATACTTAAGTTTGATTACTTTGAATTCATTAGTAGTCGGATCTCTCCGAACAACCGCAAGGATCTTCTGAGTGGCAAGAATAAGGTCAACACCCTGAGAATATTGTAAATAACTCGATGTAGAGGCATCTGAATTTAAGGCACCTTTGACATCTTTTATGGCCTGCCCGACTACTATTATATAAAAAACATTTCCTGCCGAGGCTTCGGTCAGGTTTATAAACTTTCCTATGAGCTCTTCTCTTGTGCTGTCAGTAGTTTGAACAGAAGGAAGAATTCCTGATAATCCGTCATCATTAGACAGTTTATTAAGAATTGCCGAATTGGTCAGAATTTCAGCCCTTGTATTAAATGGCGTAGTGTTGTTAGCTTTTAGTAATATATGTAATAGTTACTATCATAATGTTTTTTAGATAAGCTTAACTTTGCGGTCAATAAAATAGTCCAAGATATGAAGAGCATAGAAATGAGGATAAAGAAGCTACTGGACACAATATTGCGATTGTCCAAAAACATTTCAATCATAGCAATAATGGAGTCACTTTGAGATATTTGGGTTTAGAACAGGAACAAGTGGATTCTTATGTGAGTAAGTTGAAATTTCGAATTATCATTATTTCAGCTAATAATATCTAAGAATCATTTCCTAAGTCCTATAATCTTAACAATCAGATATGAAGAGAGAGATAAATAAGTGTTTTCAGTTTGTCTCGCAAGTATCTTTATATTACTAAAGGATGAGAAGCATTCCCTAAGACTGATTAATTTATAAAGTTGAAGCTGTATCTAGCTTAATTGAAGTGCCGAATTTTTTTGAATATCTGGAAAACCACTTAAAAAGCTTTTCATCGTCGTATACAAAATCCCATGCATTGTGGCTTACTCCTATAAGCTCTCCATAATACACTTCCTTATCACCATCTCTAATAAGGGCACTTACTAATTCTCTGGACTCAGAAACTAAAACTCTGGTATCTTTATCTCCATGTACCGCATAAACAGGCATATTTTTAAGCTTATCAATATCAACTGGTGGGCATTTGAATCGACTTCCGTTCTTTCCTGTTCCAAAACCACATACAGGAGCAATAGCTGCAAACATGTCAGGATGTCTGCTCCCAAGGTACCATGTACCAAATCCGCCCATGGAATATCCAGTAAGATAAACTTTGCTTAGGTCAATCTTGTAAATCTTTTCTACTTGAGATATCACCTGAAGAACATCCTGTTCACCATCATTCATGTAAACTGATGCCCCGAAATTCTTTTTGCTGGATTTAAAATCAGGATGATTTCTACCATTTGGAGCAACCATTATAAATTTATATTTATCGCATAACTCTATAAACATTTTATGAGATGGAGAAGATTCGGGAAGAAATGTTTTTTCACCTGAGCCATGAAGAAACACAACCAATGGATAGCTCTTTTCTTTGCTGTAATCTTTAGGAATATAAAGTATATATGAGTCCAATGATTGATCGACAGATGAGATGTAAGCTCTCTCAATTAGACCAGTTACTCCATCCATAGAATCTTTTCCAGAAAGGATATTTGATGTTATTTCATCAATTATATATTTCCGAGATTCGTTGATATAAGCATCTTCGTCATATATAGAAGTAGGTATGGAATGACTTTCTTTATCTTTTTCGACTTGGTAGAATTCATATTTCTCTAAAGTAAGCAATCCATCATTATCATTTTTTATCCCAGAATGTTCCAATAATTCTATATCTTTTTGGATAAAATCATCTTGCGCTAAGATGTATGATAAACCAAACAGCATGAAAAATGAAAAAATTAAACTTGCTTTATTCATAGATGAAATTTTTAAGACAATACAAAGAACACACAGTAAGACTATTTATCACGGCGTGTTCTTTGATCAAAATTAGTTAGTTTTTCTTGATGTATCAGAAGCGGAATTTTTCTTAGTATTCTTTTGTTTTTTATGATTATTGGAGTCTTTTTTAGTATCTTTTTTCTTTGCTTTCTTCGCTTGATCCTGAGAGTTGTCAGTCTGTGGTGCAGAAGTAGTTGCACTTTGAGAAGTAGAGCCTGAGGAAGCTGTGTCTTCAGCATTTATTACTGCTGTTAGCATGAGACAGCACAGTGCTAGTGAGGCGACAAGAAGTTTTTTCATTTTGTTTTCCTTTTTCCTTATATTTCAAAGCTACTTTTTACCTTAAAAAATAGCTATTTCTTTAAGTCAGTGTCAGTAGAAATATTATTAGTTACTGATTGGCTATCGTTAATAGTTAATACAGGATCTTTGAATCCAAGTCTGCACCAAATATTTTTAGTGATTTTACCTGTTGCTGTTACATTCTGTCCAGAATCTTCAGCTATCATTTCCAATTGAAACCTCGGCGCAGCTATTAGAATTTTTCCAGTTGAATCCTGAAGGTAAACTTTCGTTTTTACCACTACAAGCTTTCCAGTAAGTGAAACCTCAGTGTTTGCAGGCGCTTTCAGAGCTAGGGCTACAGTATTAATTTTCTGATCTACTGGTGCTAGCTGGGCTTTGGAAGTTGCCATCAGACAGCTTCCAGCAATAAGGCAACAAACAATCGCTGACAATTTTAGAATTTTGCTCATACTTTTCCTTTTTGGTTAAAAAATACCATATTGACAATAGATTCTTAATGCATCAGTTTTTTATAGAATGTTGAAAGCAACTTATTGTTGCCAGACAATTTGATATTACTTTTGGACTTTGTGAAGATTGCAAAAGTAGGAATCAAATTAATCCATTTACTCATTAGAGGGTAGATAGTTAGTCTTATTATTATAAGGATAACAACAGATATTAGAGCACTGCCCACAATATCAATCGGATGATGCACTCCAGCGGCAACTCTAGACATGCCAACCAAGATTGCCAGCGCCCATGTTATTATGCCAAGTTTTTTATCGTAGAGAAAAAGGACTGATGCTATAGATGAGGAAAGAAGCATGTGATCCGATGGAAATCCATTCCCTGGTGCGTGGATTATAAGAGAATGAACAGGTTCTAGCATAAATGGTCTGGGATCATAATAAAAAAATGAAACGGCAAGAGCTGTAACATAAACTAGAGGGAAATACGATACCGATAATAAAAGCATCCCTCTTTGCTGTTGGCTTTCTTGTAATAGAAAGTAAGCTACGAAAAGAACTATAAGACAAAAAATCAGATACTTAGCCCCAAAAACTACAATACTCATAGCTTACATTTATGAGAGCAATTATTTATCTGAATGGTAGAATATAAGAGAGTGAATAAAAAACAATCAGTAGAATTTAAATAATGTACATTCAAGTCTGAAGTGCAAGACTTAGCTGTAAGAATTTTTTCTACCGATAAAGATTTCTCTATTAGATACCACAACAAAAGAGTAAGTAATAAGAGTATTAAAAGAATAGCAGACCCATATGTGTATCCTAGTCCTAGTGTCTTGTCTATGAAATCTGAAATAACAGTTCCAACTATTGCTGAGGCAGTGAAGACAAACCAATAAGCAGTTGGTCTGTACTTTCTTAAAGATAATTTGATCCAAAGTAAAATGATAAATAGGGCTAGAAAAAAATAGGATTGTAATCCCATAACCCAAATTGAAAGTCATGGAAAACATATCTGATCCTGTTTTCTCCTAAAGTTGTGGATGCTATCTTTATTAGCAAATATGAAAATATAATATATGGAACTCTGTTTGATGCGATTTTGTCCATGGTTAACTTTTATCTTAGACTATTTTTGAATATATATGGATGTAGTTTTGGAACTTATGAAAGTTTGTATTGATCGATAAAAAATATATATGATAATTCTGAATATCCTTCAAGTATTTATGTATTTCAATACTTCTGCATTTTTTCACTGATTTTAACTGTGTAGCTGGGATGAATTCAGAGATGCATTTTTTATTTGCTTTATTTTAATTTTTCAGATACAATTAGAATTATTATTTCTGGTTTTTAATTTAAAAATAAAAGGATAAGTATGATTAAAGTTCTAAAATTACATATAGTCATTTGTTGCTTATTGATAGGAACATACGCTATTGCTAAACCTGGAGTTCTAGAATATCATGAGCATGTTATATCTGTAGCCAAAGCTAAGGAAGTGAAAGATGGCACAGATGTGGAGTTGGCTGGAAAATTAATTATGATTGACAAAAAATATGCACTACAAGATTCAACTGGTGCGATAAATTTAGTTTTTCGCTATGAATCAGATGAGCCACATGAGGACATTGGAAAAAAAGTAACTGTAACTGGTGATGTTGAAATAGATGAAAAAGGAATAGTAGAACCTTTTATCCAAATAGAGGATATCCAAGTTGTTGAAATACTTGACTCTTCTGTGGATACTGGGGTAAAAGAATCCATCTGAAAGAAAATATATCGCCATTTCAAATTGCTATATTAAGCCTAATCCTTTGTAGAAAGTTTGAGTCTTACCTACATAACCTAAAAATAATCTGTTGGCAATATTCTGGCAATGTTTAGCATCTACAGTTACTTTAGTTAAACAAAATAAATAACTAGAATAGCTTTCTATGCTATATCTGTAACCTATACAAAAAGGAAATACTATGAGCAGAAATTCAAAGTCATTGATTGCAGTATGCTGTCTTATTACAGCAACTTGCATTATGGCTGCAAATCAAGATCCAACCAATCAGACTATCAACACTGTAGCTCTCGTAAACCAGGCTGACAGCAAGGAACATGTAGAACTTACAGGAACGCTTACTAAGAAAAGCAGCGCTTATTATCTGAAAGATTCGACTGGAGAAGTAAAACTGGATATTCCAACAGATAAAAATATCACTGTTCCTGCTGAAGGTACCAATGTTAAAATTTATGGAAAAATCAAGACAAATCTTCTCAGAGCAGTAAGTAAGAGCATTGCTCCTGTAGTGAGAGTTCAGAAAATAGAAGTTCTGCAAACTCCAGCAGCAGTAACAACTGAAAAACCAAATTAAATTTAAGGAGATAAACCATGAAAAAACTAACTCTAACATTAGCTACATTAGCTATTACTTTAGGAGCTTATTGCACATATGCTGATTTAGTCATGCCACAGGATAAGCAGTCACCAGCAACAATAACTGTCACAACAATAGCTGATGCTGTTAATATGGCCAATGACAGTCACATTTGGCTTGAAGGCAATCTGATAAAGAAGAATTGCAAAAGCTGCTATACATTCAAAGATTCCACTGGAGAGATTGTAGTTAAAATATGTCCAAAAGTGTGGAATAAACTTGATGTAACTCCAGACCAAAAAGTAAGAATTTATGGTGAAGTTGAAAAGAGCTTCTTCAGATATATTGGGTTCTCACCTAACACCAAAATCGAAGCTAAGAAAATTGAGATTGTGACACCACCTTCCACTATTGATAAGATAAAACAGTCTTTCAATTAATCATTCTCTCAAATAGTTTATTTTAGGCCTTGCACCAGCAAGGCCTTTTTGTTTTTTTAGCCCTAATCACTATTGATTCACATAATCAAATCTTATTGAGTATTCCATTTGTTTTATAATGATACTATGTTAGTATATATAATATTTTAACAGAAATGTTATTGAGTGAAAAGTATGATAAATATAGCAGAAAGTAACTTAACAGATATCGATTGGTCTAATAGAAATCTTAACTCCCTAGAAGGTTGTCCTAAAAATATATCTGGTAACTTTAAGTGTTATGGTAACAACCTCGAATCTCTTCAGAATGGCCCTATATTAGTAAGTGGAGATTTCATTTGCTCTAATAATACTCAGCTTTTTTCATTAAAAGGCAGTCCTAAAATAATAGGTGGTAATTTTGTTTGCAATTGGAACAGTCTTACAACACTTGAAGGTGCCCCAGAAATAAGCTGTGCTGATTTTGACTGTTCATCAGGTAAGAATCTTACTTCACTTGAAAATGGTCCTAAATTAATCAATGGTGATTTCTATTGCCATAATAATAATCTTGTTTCTCTTGAAGGTGGGCCACTGATAGTTGATGGGTACTTTGATTGTTCTGAGAACAAGCTCACTTCACTTGATGGATGTCCAAAAGAAGTTGGTAATGACTTTATCTGCTATGGGAACTCTAAGAAGTTTACAATTGAAGAAGTTAGGGCTGTATGTAATGTAAAAGGTAAAGTCGTTGTTTATAACTAATAGATGTATAAAATATCTGCTGTTTCTATCATAATTGATTCGAATCAGATTTCTTTAGATGCTTATAAACTATTCTGCTCACTATAAAAAGAACTATCAGTACAATGATAATAAAATCTGCTTCGCTGGATAACTCTTCCATAACTTTAAGAGCACCACCAGAATAATAACCAAATAAAACATTACTAAGAGCCCATAGTATCGCACTAGTTACATTCCAGAATAGAAACTGCAACTTATCCATTTTGAAAAATCCAGCTACAAAAGGAATTACTGGTCTGATTGGTCCTACAAATCTTCCAATGAACACACTCTTTCCACCATGCTTCTTGAAGAAATCTTCTCCTTTTATAAAGATATCCTTTTTGAAAAACTTACTTTTTGTGAAAAATCCTGTTCCTTTAGTGCCAAGCCAATAACTTATATAATCTCCAAGAAATGCACCAACACTCACAAATGGTATTAGATATTTTAACTCAAGATAACCTTGAGATGCAAGAAAACCTGCTATAACAACAAAAGTTGTTCCTGGAAAGATAATTCCAACAAAAGCTAGGGATTCAGTAAAGGAAATAAGTAGCAGTAACCAATAGCTAAATATGCTATGTTGTTTTATTAATAAAGAAAATTCATTCAGATATTCCATTAGCTCCTTTCAGATTCTTCGATGCTATCATCAGAGTCAACTAACTCATTTGAAAACAATTTTTTCTTGTTTACATCTTCGATATAGATAGAAGGTGAGCCAATTATTCCTTTATCTTCAGAATCTTGTTTAGCTAGTTCTAGGACATCTAAATATTCTTCAACATCTTTGAAGTTGTTGCTTTTGCACATCTTTTTCAATTTTGGAATATCTGCTAAATCTTCTTCTGTGACTATGTATTCTGATGTGTACTTGAAGGTTCTGTTTTCAGTAACGATTACTTTCAGTGGAAGCTTCATTATCACTCCTATGATAGTTTCCTTTTTTTTGCATTTTTAACATTCTAATAAATGCTGATTATTTTATCAATAATAGGACTGTGAATTTATTCTATAATAATCTCATCATAAAGTAAATAAATAATTAGCAATTACGCTTTCCTGTTGATTCTGGAGCGATAATTCAACTCAACTACACTCATTATGAATTTATCGAGTTGATGAAGGTTCAATAGAGTATGGTCTTTCAAAAAGCTAAGAATTGGCATTTTGTGACTTCTTTCTTTTTTTACTAATAAACAAACGAACTGAAAATAGCTCAAAATCACTCGAGCCATATCGAGACTTTTCCTTCTAAAACCATCAAAAAGAGACATCGTGTACTATCCTACAGGAGACCATTTTTACATATTAAAATTAGCTGATAATTTTGACCCGTGTATTAAATGAAAAACTGAATAATAAAAGACCTCCTATTACAAACATTAAAACTCTCTTGGAATAAACGATTATAATGAGCTAGAATTATTCCTAGATTGCATGGAAATCTTAATGAGGCTAACAAAACAAATCATAAGGAAAATCTCTACAATTCTCTAAGTCAAAGAGCATTCAAAGGCGAACTGGATTTGAGCCTAGTAACAACTATGTAATAAGGCAATAATGGAAGAAAAATAAAAGTACTGATTAATTTTGAAGAATCCAAACTCGGTAAATGATTTATGATGGCCAGAACCGTTAAATTTAAATTAGCAAAGGTATAGAAATTATGACAAAAGCAAAGGTTTATTTTACGGATTTTAGAACAAAAGCTTTCGGAGATGGATTGCCTGCAAAACTTAAAAAGCTCATTGAAAGAGCTGGGATAGGACAGATTGATATGGACGGAAAATTTGTTGCTATCAAGCTGCACTTTGGTGAATTGGGTAACATTAGTTATCTTCGCCCCAATTATGCAAAAGCAGTGGCAGACACAGTAAAGAAATTAGGCGGCAAACCTTTTTTGACCGACTGCAACACCATGTACCCAGGCAGCAGAAAAAATGCTCTTGAGCATCTTGAATGTGCATGGGAAAACGGATTTACTCCACTGACAGTAGGCTGCCCGATTCTGATCGGAGACGGACTGAAAGGTACTGACGATATTGATGTACCTGTGACTGGAGGAGAATATGTAAAATTTGCTAAGATAGGCAGAGCTATAATGGACGCAGATGTATTCATCAGCCTAACACATTTTAAGGGACACGAGATGACTGGTTTTGGCGGTGTCATTAAAAATATCGGGATGGGTTGTGGTTCCAGAGCTGGCAAGACTGAGCAGCACAGCAGTGGAAAAGCCACAATCGATGAAACCAAATGCCGCGGATGTCTTATGTGTTTTAAGGAATGTGCCAATAAAGGACTCAGCTTTAACCCTGAAATCAGGAAGATGCATGTAAACGATGAAAACTGTGTTGGTTGCGGCCGTTGCCTTGGTGCATGTAATTTCGATGCCATTGCCTTTGCTAATTTTGCCGCTGCTGGGCTCTTAAACCGCCGTATGGCAGAGTATTCGAAGGCAGTAATAGATAATCGGCCATGCTTTCATATTTCCTTGGTTGTTGATGTATCACCGAATTGTGACTGTCACGGAGAAAATGATGTTCCAATTCTGCCTAATCTTGGTATGTTTGCATCATTTGACCCTCTGGCACTTGATCAGGCCTGTGTAGATGCCTGTCTAAAAGCCATACCGTTACCTGGCAGTCAGCTATTTGAAAACTTATCAAAACCTGGTTTTATCGACCATAAAGACCACTTTATCAATTCTACACCTGAATCTGAATGGCGAACATGCTTGGAGCATGCTGAGAAGATAGGTCTGGGCACACGAGATTATGATATTATACTCATCGGTTAATATCGTTTTACTTGAATGAACTAAAAACCTTTACATTGCAACTGTGATATTCGATGATGCAAGAGCTAGCTATTACTAAAGGTAAGGATTTTTGTAATGATTAAAGTTAAACAGATTTTTGTTGACGGGTTCGATTCTAATTTTTCATATCTTGTTTATGATGTTAATACATTTGATGCAGCAATAGTTGACCCATGCGGATATGTAGAACTCATAAAAGAAGAATGTCAAAAACTACCTTTTATCAGACCAAAATATATTCTTCTCACTCATGGACATGAAGACCATGTTTCTGGAATTGACGAGCTACTTGAGTTTTTCAAAGCTCCGATACTAGCATATCCTAAGAATCTGATAAAACATGATATTAGTATCGCTCACAAGCAGAAGCTTAAATTAGGAAACTCATTCATTGAATGCCTTTATTCGCCAGGACATACAAAAGACAGCGTTATTTATCATCTCTGCGATGATTCTGCCATATTTACAGGAGATACTCTTTTTATTGACTGCTGCGGATACTGTGAGCCAGAATCTATGTTCGCTACTATGAAAGAAATAATTTTCCCGCTTGCAGATTCAAATATAGTATATTCTGGTCATGATTACGGTAGTACCCCATTTGCTACGCTTGGAGAAGAAAAGGTAACAAATCCATTTCTATCTGCAAAAACACTAAGCGACTTCAAGAAACTACTTAATAATCTCTAATCGGTACTGCGAATATTCTCACATTCATTGTCCACAACTTATGTTATGTCTGATCTGTTCACGATTGAAGCGTACAATGTTCCTAATTGAAATTTTACACAGATTTCAAATTCAATGGTTTGTCTTATTATTTGAGCGTATATGAGCGATAAACTAGCTCTGTAAAATTCAGTTATTTCAGTCTGTGGGCAACTATGCTTGGAGCTAATTTTAAGACAATTTACGCTCATATAGTTTTGCCCCAAATCATTCATAGTCAGAGGCTCTTATAAAGGAGTTTAATCCTAAGTTCCTTGCTATTACAGCTTCAGACTGTATCTTATAAAGCGTTATATCCAACTAAGTTAATTTACAGCAAGACGCGGTATCAGAGTTTGGATAACGATTAATTATTCAGGAGAATAATATGACAAGTACACTTTATGTAGGGAACCTTCCTTACTCAGCAGATGGGGATGTATTGAACAAGATGTTCACAGCATTCGGAACAGTCGAATCAGCTAAAGTAATAACAGATTCCATGAGCGGAAGATCAAAGGGCTTTGGTTTTGTTGACATGGCTAATGCCGAAGATGCTCAAAAGGCAATAACAGCACTAGACCAGACAGAAAATGATGGCAG
>Ga0194039_1001481_pt1 | contig 12556 bp, 10 predicted proteins | sample JunL228m_MetaG_FD_148679 | JGI IMG/M metagenome (GOLD analysis project Ga0194039, IMG submission 148679) | Anoxic zone freshwater microbial communities from boreal shield lake in IISD Experimental Lakes Area, Ontario, Canada - Jun2016-L227-8m | ecosystem: Environmental > Aquatic > Freshwater >...
CTACATTCAAAGATCCATCAAGATATTGATCAATATCAAAAATGAGCGCTATTTAAATAAGGATTAATTAGCCCGCAACCAGCCCTATATTTTTATTGGGGTTGCAATAGAAGATGTGTGAAGATTACATACTCACTTTGTGGCACAAAGAGAAAAACGGCTGATTTGAGACATCTGGGGCCGCTCACCCCATTGGGCAGTTTCCGACCCAAAGCAGTCGTCCGCATGCAAAGGAAGCTCACCCGAAAGTGGTTCTAGTGGCCCATAAGGCCTATTCGTAACTTTAGGTGAAATTGACTAAGACTACGGATGCTTAGTCCTAGCTATAGACCGTCCTCTTAAAAGGTATTTTGGATTCTCATATCTCCACCTTGGCCCCTAACTCAACAACTCTATTGGTTGGTATTGAAAAGAAGTCTGATGGCTTAGCGGCATTTTGATACATCCAGGCAAATAATTTTTCTCTCCACAAGGCCATACCTGGAATTGCTGAAGGAACCACTGTATCGCGAGCCAAGAAAAAAGAAGTTTCCATGGGCTCACATTTAATGTCATATTGAGTCGCCAGCAATCCCATAATCTGATTGATGTCTGGCGTTTCTTTAAACCCGTATATTGCCCTGACTAAATAGACTCCGCCACCCATCTCTTTCAGATTGATGCGATCCTTGTCTTCAATGTAAGGAACATCCCAAATGCTCATTTTGAGAAAAATTACCCTCTTGTGGAGAACTTGATTGTGCTTAAGGTTGTGAAGCATTGCGACAGGCACATAGTCAACATGCGCCGTCAGAAATACTGCTGTGCCATTAACTCGGATTGGCTCACTAACTAATAAAGACTTGATAAATGCCTCAAGTGGAATGCCCCCATCGATTGCCTTTTGACGCAAAAGCATTCTGCCCTTGTACCAAGTAATTAATAAAAGGAAGCACAACGCGCCGAGCAATAATGGGAACCAACCACCCTCAGCTATTTTGAGCGCATTAGCGGCAAAGAAGGCAATATCCACTAAAAGAAAGGCGCCAATAACGGTTGCTACTAATATTGAATTCCATTTCCATACAGCCTTCATTACAACGGCTGCCAGCAATGTGGTGATTACCATAGTAGTTGTTACGGCAATTCCATAAGCAGCGGCTAAATTACTGGATTGTTTAAAGGCCAACACCACAGCAATGACCAAGGCCAACAACATCCAATTAATTGTGGGCATATAAATTTGTCCAACTTCTTTGTCGGAAGTGTAGGCAATCTTCATGCGGGGGACAAATCCCAACAAGATAGCCTGACTAGTCATGGAATACGCTCCAGAAATAACTGCCTGTGAAGCAATCACGGTAGCCATTGTCGCGAGGATCACTAAACCGAGCGTATAGGCCTCTGGAACCATCAGAAAGAATGGGTTTGATATGGCCTCTGGATTAGATAAGAGCATGGCTCCTTGCCCAAAATAATTTATTAGTAAGCAAGGCATCGTTAATAAAAACCATGCGTATTGAATGGGTCTAATACCAAAATGTCCCATATCAGCGTAAAGCGCTTCTGCGCCTGTTAATACCAGAAATACGGCCCCCAAAACTATAAAAGCCTGTATGGAATGCTCAACTAAAAAGCGAACAGCAAACATCGGATTAGCCGCAAGCAAAATATTGGGGTTATCGATAATGTTGTATGCGCCCATTAGGCCAAGAACCAAGAACCAAGCCACCATAATTGGTCCGAATAAAAAACCAACTAAAGCAGTTCCTTTTTTCTGAATTAAAAATAAGGCAATAAGGATGACGAGCGTAATGGGAATGACATATTTTGTAAATTGTGGGGAAACGATCTCCAAACCCTCTACAGCCGATAGGACTGAAATAGCAGGGGTAATTACGGCGTCCCCATAAAACATACAGGCGCCAAATACTCCCAGCATCATGATCGTTAATGCTCTCTTGGAGTTCGCTGGGGCAGTTCTGAGTGCCAGCGCCATTAAAGCTAGGATGCCACCCTCTCCATGATTGTTTGCCCGCATCACAAACAGTACATATTTAAGAGATACCACGATTAAAAATGCCCAAAAGACCATCGATATGACCCCAAACACTGCATCAGGCGAGAATGGAATGCCATGCTCAGGGCTAAAACATTCTTTTAGCGCATACAGGGGGCTGGTACCAATATCTCCGAAAACTACCCCAATAGCCGCAAGAGTTAGAGCTGGAAGACTACCTTTGTTGTGATGGTCGCCCTTAATCTCTATTGGGCGAAGAATATTTGACTGTGAATACTCAGGATTGCTAATGGACATGGGCTTACTCAGTGATTTGAATACCCCATCAGATCATGTGCGATGTATCAATCGCATAAACAACTATGAAATAGCTAAGCGGTAGCCTATACCTAGCTCAGTTAATAGGTACTCGGGGTCAGACGATACTTTTTCTATCTTGGCTCTTAATCTACCCATATGAATTCTGAGGTAATGGGTGTCATCCACATATTCAGAACCCCAAATTTCTGAAAGCAATTGACGCTGAGTAAAGATTTTTCCTGGCCTTGTAGCTAAAAACATCAGCAATTTATGTTCTATAGGGCTTAGATGAATTTCATTACCCTCGAGCTTCACAAGCCCGGCAGAGACATCAATTAGCAAATCTTTGTATTGATAGCACTGATCACGCATAGACATCTTTTGAGTCCGCCTTAGGCAAACATTGATTCTTGCTAATAACTCTTCAACATTAAAAGGTTTGGACAAATAATCATCTGCGCCTTCATTCAGGGCAACAATCTTTTCCTGCTCCTCTTGCCTTGCTGACAGGACAATAATCGGAAAATCATATTGCTTTCTTACTTGCCGAATTAAATCTTTTCCATCGCCATCAGGCAATCCTAAATCGAGAATCATTAACTTTGGCGTATTTTCTGCCAAGCATTTATTTGTCTCTTCAAGGGTTTTAGCTAACCTAGGCTGATGCTTTGCGGCACTCAGACTCGCTATTAAAAAATGGGCAATTTGCTCATCATCCTCAACCACTAATATGTAATCCGAGATCATGAGCTCGCCTTATATGGAAAGGCCATGCCCACATATGTCTTCTTGTCACTTCCCAGTGAGGACTCGACGATTAAGCGCCCTTTGTGCTTATCCATCACTGCCCTAACTATAGACAAGCCCAATCCAAAACCTTTTTTATTGCGCTGATACGACTGTTGCTGTCCAGCCAACCCCTTATCAAAATCTTTAGGAAACCCAGCGCCCTCATCCATTACGCCAATCCGAATTTCGTCATCAACCCTATCTACCAATATCTGTATTGGTTTGCTGCCTAAGTGTGCTTTTACTGCGTTCTCAATTAAATTAGTTAATGCCAATACGATTAAGGCTTGATCGCCATGGATGAGCTCATCTTTTGCCTCCATTACCAATGCCAATGAGGGCTTTACCTCTCTATTGTTATATCTCGATATGACTGCCCCAATGATTTCTTCAGGCGACTGCCAATCCATCCTAATCTGGTTGCTATCAGACATGCCAAGCTTAACTAAAGAAAGTATGTTTTCTGTCGAATCATTCAGGTATACAGATTCGGAATGAATGAGCTCCAACAGCTTTTTGGACTCCGCCGCACCCAGTTGATCGCTTTGCTTCAAAAGTGATGAGCTAGCACCAATAATGGTTGTTAATGGAGTTCTCATATCGTGCGATATAGATGATAGAAAGGTATTTTGAATGGACTCGCGATGCGCCAATTCTCCAGCATCTTTAGCTTTAATTTCTGCCATTCTTTTTTGATAATGGACAGATAGTTGATCAACTATCGCCCTTATCAGGCTTACCTCAATATTTTCCTCATGAGCCCTTTCAATTACTAATGCTGGAAGCTCATGACTTTTGTAATACCTTCCGAATGGAATACACCAATAATCTAAGGATTCTAAAGTCCCCGTATGTGGTCCCAGCATAGCCCCATACTCAATTGCGTGGGAGATATACCAGGAGTCGAGCTTTACCCCACCAGACTTAGAGCTTGCTAATTCAATGCTCTCTTTGGTGGTCGAATCTAACTTCAAGATCGCAACATCGCAACCCAACTCACTCTTTAATAAAAGACAAGACTTTTTTAAGGAAACTACGGAGTCAGCTTCTACCGAAAATATTTCAATGATCGATCGCAATAGATTGGCTTTAAAGGTTTCTTTTTCGGCAATGTCTTTTTGTCTTCTTAGCTGATGCACTAAAGATGTGATTGCAATGGATACCAGCAGAAATCCTAGCAATGCGCTCCACGACTCAATGCTCCCGATAACAAATGTGTATCTCGGCTCTACATAAAAGAAGTTAATGAGGAGGAAGGAGCCTATTGCTACAAAGATAGAGGCTACCAATTGACTCTTATAGGAAACCCATATGACGAGTATCAAATATAGAAATGAAACCCCCGCCAAACCAAGATACTCATCAACCACATGAGATAGAGCCGTTATGGCAATCATTCCCAAAAAAATACTCATTGCCTCGAGCAAGATTGGGCTTTTCGAAGATTTTCTATGCGTCATGTGATTAATATACATTCACCAATGTATCAATCGCATATACATTGTGAACTGCAAGATTTGTCGTGTTAAATGACGCCACAGATACAGAGAATGACAATCTACCACTCTAATGACCGCATATGGCCGGACTCGGCCGGTCAAATCTCTGAAAATCACATCTATTGAAGGTCTGAAGTTAGCCTGGAAGCTGTCGATGTGCAATGGAAACAGCTTTCTTATATTTAAGCGCTGATGCGATCGCAGACTTGGTGAGTGGTAATCGCTCTAATTTAGCCAGTTTTGCCTTCAAGTCAGGCAGTCGTTGATAAATCATCCACAGCAATATTCTTTTATAGGGATTCTCCTCAAATAGCTGGAGCGCTGCTTCTTTGACTTGCTGCGCCAGAGCTTCGTCCCGCGCATCCCAGTCAACATTCGAATGATTTTGTCGCGGAGCTTTGCTTAATTTGACTGATTCCTCTGTAAGCCATGTACGGTTGTGGCGATACAGCCACATAAAGGCAGCAGGCTCTAAAACTCTCACCGCTTTCACCCCAAGATTTGGGTTATTGGTGATGACAGCTTGCCAAGCTTGACGATGACTGTCTTGGGCTTTTCTAAATCGCGCCTGATGCCATGCTTCCGATAGGCCAACTTCAGTGCTTAGTAATTTAGTAACAGTTGTAATCGAAAGACTATGGGTTGTGGCGATGACTTCTTTATCGTCCCCATTATTTAACGCCCTGATCATTTGGCCTCTAATCTCAGGAGTCATTTTCCTTGGCCGCGCGGGTACTTTGATTCCTGCTTTGGTTGCCCATGCGGCCGCCGTGCCGAAGTCTATTTCCAAACGCTTGGCGGCCCCAGTAATAGTAAGCCCTTCGTTTGTCAAAAGGCGAATCAACTCAGTTTTCTTGGGATTAGCTGCTGCGATCTCTGGCGGCAATAAATCGGGTTTGCTAGAAATGATTTCTGGGGAGTTTCCGTATGCCCCGAAGAATTTATCCCAGCCCTCGAAAAGCCAATTTATCCAAACCAGGTGTCGCAGGGGGTGAGTCCCACCTCTGGGCGCAATCATCTTTCTGGCGAAAGTAATTGCCTCATCTGCGGTATTCGGTAATGCCATGAGTTCTGGAGTAACCCGCAGCGCCTGTGAATACTGTGAAAATTGAACCCCCAACTCCTTTGGCTTGATTTGTAACCCAGACTCTTTAATAAGTCCGCGATCTCTTAGTTGAGCCAAATAACATTGCTGTAGCCGAGTTGGGTCAAATAAGAAGGACTCCGAAAGGCTTGCCATAGAAATTGATGACTGGGTTAATTTCAAAAGCGCTGCATTACTCTTGGCTTGGCTTGGCTCGACTGGGGCAAATGGCGATTCAAGTTCATTTAGGTTTGGTAGGCACCAGAAAAATCTCTCAACACCGGTGGATTTGATGCTCGCAGTAAGTAACCGCTCACTGTGTATTGGACAAATCCATGCTCCTGGCAGTTGATGACTTCTATGCCAATACGCCACACGATGATTTTGTACATCCTCGCCTAAGCATTTAGGGCATGCTTTAAGAGGGTGATTGGCTCTAAATCGACTAGTGAGTATTCCTAGATTCCACTTTAAATGCCCTATGCCCTCACCCCGCATTGCTGCAATCGCCGAAGTTTTTATGCGTTCTTGAGCGAGTGGTAAATAGAAAGGGAGGATGGAATGGCGATAAATAATTTCATCTGGACTGCCCAATACACCATCTGCGGCAGCAGCTAAATAGTCAATGCGAGAAGGAAAATCATGGGCTAGCCCTTGGTTTTTGTGACCAAAAAGTTGCTGGCAGGTAGTGGAGGATTTGTAATTTTTAGAGAGAAGGTGGTGCCTAGAGCAAATGCTAAAGAGGGTTTCGTCTGGGAGCCAGCGTAATTCGATAGCACCAGAATCATCAAAATGATTCATAGGTTAAATCATTTCTTTTTTGATGGCTCCCCATCTTTTGGAACCAAATGCAGTCCCTCCATTTTTTTATCGGCGGGTATTTTATGGGGGCCCAGCACTACCTTAATTGGGTTAATACCCGATCTATCCATGCACACACAGGCGCACAAAAATAACCCCATTCCACCAAGAATTAATATCCCCTTTAGCACCACATCTGTTGAGCCATCTTGTTTTACTAGCGGCAACCAAAATGCGGTTGCTATGAAGATAGCGGACAGGATGAAACAACCAATACTCCTTTTGAAATGAAGATCAAAATTAGGTCTTGGCTGCTTAATGGGAACATCATCAAGAATGGCGGCAATTTGATCTTCGATCGAAGGCTTATTGGGCATAGTCTTTGTGGGTTAGGCTGCAATAGCTAAAATTTCGTAGACGCGTTGTTTTTCTAATACCTTCTCGCTGGCAACGTGTAGGTATATGACTTTCAAAAGCTTCATTTGTTTTTCTGGCGATAGGATTAAGTCATTAAGAGCGGCCCAGTCTGCAACCATGACATGAATAATTTCTAGAAGACTCCAGTCTAAAAGTTTTCCACCAGTTACTGCGTCGATGTCGCCGGTAATGACATAGGAAATATCAAAGCCAAAATGGCTTTCTAAGGCAAGCAGGTTTTCCACGGTCATCTTGGAGATGCCCCGTTCGTACATTCCATAGGCGGAGTTGCTAATCCCAAGAGCATTAGCAACTTCAAATTGCTTAAGCCCAAGACGTTTTCGCTCTGCAGCTAGTCGATTTTTAAACATAATGAACCCATTTTTACATGATAAACTTTTAAAAAGAAGTATAACTTGGATAATATTCGAACATGCAGGCACAAATACGAACAAGTGAGGAAGTCAGGGACTGGTTTTACCGTCACGGCGTTTCAGTGGCGGACTGGGCTAGAGCTCATGGATACTCCGCTACCATTGTGGCCGCTGTTCTGGCCGGAAGATCAAAAGGCAGTCGTGGGCAAGGTCATCGTGTCTCCGTAGCCTTGGGCCTAAAGCCTGCCGTCGAATCTATTGAACCCTCCCCCTTGGATGCTCGGGTTTCCAAATCAGAATCAAGGGATCAAATAATCAAGCCGGAACCTCAGCGTTCTGAGCAGTCAAAAGGGGCATATCTATGAAATAGCACCCATAGAAGCACAAAAACCCAAACTCCTCGGCAAAGGAATAAGGGTTCGTTATTGATAGTGCGAGTCAAGATTGAGCTGACTTAACTCCACTATCTCCAAAAACAGAGCGGTTGTCAAGCGGTTGGATAACTGCATTCAATTTTAGGCAAATGTACTGCGAAATACCCCTTTGGGTAAGCAACTAGTGGAGTAAAAATGGGATACAGCACCAGGCCAAGCGAAGCGCGCTTGCACACAATTTTAGATCGTCAAAGTTCCCCGGGGTTTGGGAAGAACTACATTCCATCAATTTTGGCGAATACAGCAGAAGCGCCAAAAATTAGTCGGCCAGTTCAAGTAAGGTGGAAGAAGATCGGTCGGCACGTGCATTTACTATCAAACGCCGAAATGAAGGCATTTTTATTGGGCATATATCACCCTGATGTGTGGGAGATACATGAGCAAAGAATGTTGCCATGTGCACCAGCGCCCCATCCACTCTCTTTACATGAACGGGGCAAAGGTAAAAATCTTCCGCCGCTACAAGGTACATTGCATGTTGCCAATCAAATGGGGCTATTGAAATTTCATCCGAGGATTCATTATGGTTACCAGCCTGACGGCTCGTCTCAAACAGCCGCATTTCCATTTATTGGTGATTTGCTTTTTTTCAGAGATGAGAAAGGTGGCCCCACCTGCCTTAATTGGAGCATTAAATCTACTGCCAATGAATTTTCCCATGCATTAAACGATATCCGTCGAAAAGGAAGGGCGCTGGGAGAGGCGAGTCAAAAGGTGCTAGCTCGGCAAGCAATTGAAGAGCGCCTGTATGCGGATGCGGGAATTAAAACCGTGCAGGTTGCGGCTAATTTGATTGATGATGTATTGGTGGCAAATCTAGCGCGTCTGCATCTATGGCATGACTTGGAGATCCCACTTCAATTAAATGAAATACAAGAAATTGAGGGTGAATTTACAGCTGCGATCACTTTGAGGCGCCCGGCAAACGAGTGCATATTTTCCTTGATGAGTGAGTATCGATGTAGTGATGAGGTAATCAAGGCAATTTTGTGTCAGATGATTTGGAATAGAAGACTGCGGGTAGATCTATTCAAGCCAATTTTGCTTGAAAGACCCTTAAATCCTGAAACAAAAGATGTCTTGATTGAGTACCGTCATTGGTATGCCGGAGATGTGAAATGAGCGCCGCCATTTCCATTGGGACCCAACTTGTCGCACCCTCAGGTTTTATGCACTTGGAAACTGAAATTACATATTACTTTTTTAGAAGTCTTCAAATTCAAGGTTGTAAGGTGCTTACCTATTTAATATATTTTGATGAAAATAAATCTCGTACCCAAAAAAATTCGCAAAATAAAAATAATCATTTTTCAATTAAGCCTCGGTTAATTAAGCTTCTAAGAGAGGATTTTGAGCGGGGCATTGATCTACAAAAAATAGTTAAAAAAGAAACTCAAAGCCACCTCCCATATTGGTTAAACGGGGTGGAGGATAGGCGCCCATCTTCTAGGCCTGGTGCAAATAAAATTTCACATGAAGATAGGATTGATCAGAAACTCAAGATAATTGGCCCATTGTTAGAGCAATTAGATGAGTTATTAAAATCGCCAAATATTGAGCAAAAGATTAATCAGTATGCTCGAAGCTGCAAGCCAGCACAAAATGAAACACGTGTGCGTTTATGGTTTTTCACCTATTTATTGTTTAATCAAAATCGATATGCATTGCATTACTCGATTGGCAAACAAGGAATATGGGATAGACAAGTCCATGCCTCCAAGATCAAAAGAGGGAGGCCCTCTTGGAGAGGTAAGGATGCCGGATTTAATGCAGATACCAAAATGGTTGAAAAAATTATTAGCTCATATTCTCGTATATCGAAATTAGGAGTCAACCTTCGAGAAATTTATCAAATTGCCATGATTGAGGATTTCAATTGTTCCGTGACTAATAAAGTTAGTAGTCCAATGCGATTTATGAGTAAAAGCGAAGAGCCTTATCCCACTTTTGATATGTATAGCTATTATGTCCACCAAAATTTTGGGCAGTCGCAAATTTATCATGATAAATATGGTGAAAAATTATCTCGGGATAAATTTGATGTAGATAAGGGATCATTCTCAAGCTTGCTGATCAATATTTTGGAGAGGGCTGAGGGTGATGCATATCACGTAAAAGCGCTTCCAAGGGGATTGATGGAGGGGAGCACGCTCCCCGCGTTAGTGGTTGCAACGATTATTGACGTCACTACTTTTGTGGAAGTTGGGATTGGTTTTTCCTTTGGCTCGGAAACTGCGGCTGCTTATCGTATGGCTCTGTTTTGCGCGGCAATTTCTAAATCAGAATTTTTTCGAATATGGGGCATGGATGAGGATCCTGCCGAATGGCCAACCAAAGGATTGCCAAAATATTTAACGAAGGATCGCGGCCCCGGATCTGCAAAAGAGGCATACGGAAAAACCCATGATTTAGAGCCTATTTTCAAAGAAATTACGCCTTCAGGTTCACCAAGATCAAAACCCAGCATTGAAACTTCCAATCCAAAAACACCCAAAAACCGCGAGTCTCCCAGTTTCATTCAATCTGATCTTTCCCCTGGTGAGCTTTGTATTCGGGAAATCTATCGAGTATTAAAAAATAACAATAGCGTGAATATTTCTGACCGCATTCCAAGTGATCTACTCGAGTACGTTGAAATACCGACGCCCATTGCGTTGTATATAGAGTTGGCAAGGCGGGGAAGAAATGATTCGAGGGATATGAGTTTTGCCGATGCTGTACGCGAGTACCTTAGCAAATCAAAGGCCACATTGAAAAATGATGGAATTCATTTTCATGGACTGATCTATAACTCAGAAGAATTCAGGGCCTCGGGTTTACTTAATCGGAATGGCCATCTAAGTCATAAAGAGGTGGAGATCTATGTCTATGACATGGCGCTTCGATATGTGTGGGTCGATGTTCGAGGAAAACTCATCGAGCTTGCCATCATGACAAAGCTCACCACAGCTGAGGGTGACCTTTATCTATCTCTTGAGGAGCTTCTTCAACGAGAGAGCGTTATTAAGAAAATGAATTTAGAGGCTCAAGAGCATAGGCATGCCGTTGCAGCTCACTATAAATTGCAATTTAGTAAGACTACTGGAAAGAAATGGGATGCTCAAAAGAGAGTTACTGGTCGACCCAAGCGAGGAACTGCTGTTGCAAAAAGAGAGGCAAATGAAGCTGCAGTGCTGGCAAATGTGAAGGGCCGGCAATGAATGCAAAAAATCCTTGGGTAACTAGATACGAGCAAATCAATTCAATCGACATCATACGTACATTAACGTTTCAGCCTGCTGCTCCCCTGTCCGGTCTAGATGATGACTCGATTGAGGGGGCATCAATCAGAATCGGTGATGCTTGGCGGAAAATTTTTGTTCCAACTGGTCAATCTTGTGAAATTATGCTCACCTTTATTCAGGCGGCTAAGTCACATGCCGAAAGATATTATCCAGACGCCAAAACCTTCTTAGCAAATGTCTATGATCCCAATAGAAATATTGAACCATTTGCCCCATTCTTTTTGACGGGTCCGGCTGGTGTCGGTAAATCAAAAATACGAAATGCCCTTGAAAAATTATTGGATAAGGAGGAGTTTGTAGTGCCCAATCCATATCATGGAAAACTTCCGCTTATTGGCATTAGGTCTGTAGTGGTTCGTGAGAAGGTTGGAAAAAATGATTTTCTCAGGGCCCTGGCAAAACCTGAGTTGATGGATGAGAGCATTAGGGTAACTGGAAATCGCATCATCCGCGAAAGTGCCAGATGGCTATATCAGTCCGGATGTTGCTTAGTCATTGCGGATGAATTGCAATTTATTACCCAAAGTGCATCTGCCAATACACAGGCAACTAATTCGGTTAAATACATTAGTCACTTGGGCATGCCATCTGCCATCTTTGCCAATTACAGCTTAGTACATCGTTTAATGAAGCGGCCCCAAGAAGATCGACAGCGATTATTAACCAGGCCGCTCATTTTATTGCCTGATGCACCAGACTCCCCAGATTGGATTGCTGTACTTACAGAGATGCAAAAGGCAGTTCCACATGTTTATGAATTCTCATTTGAGGTTAAAGCCTTCGAGTTATGGGGATATTGCGCCGGAATAATGCGGGTCCTCACCAACTTATTGTTAATTGCTTATCGATTGGCGAGAAAAATGGGTCGGTCATTTGTCATGTGGGCCGATATAGAAAGCGCTTACTTAAGCAATGATTTTTTTACGGATCGCCAAGATGTAAGTCAGCTAATTCTTCATGGTGATCTAGGGGGTGATTTAAGGGGTGACTTAAGGTGCCCCTTTGAAATCCCTGAGAGTCAGCTGTTTGTATATCGTGAAAGCATCAAGAAAATTCGCCAAGAAGCATTTTCAAATAAAGCCGCAATTTCAGCTCTGAATGCTGTTGAAAAAAGAGCCCTTAGCACCATTCAAGCTGATTTGAATGGTAAATCTGAGATAGCTGCTACTCAAAAAAAGAAAAGTAATAAAGCTGCCCGAAATAATTTTGAGGATCTTATTAGAGGGACGGACGGCTTTAAGAATTGGAAAAATTAGTATTTTAGCGCACAGAGATAGGACTTGGTATAGCCCCCACATTTGTTTTGTGAGTCAAATTAACCCACTGTCCAATGGGGGTTTCTATGGAGTCATACAAAATTAAAAGCAAAAATATTAATAGGTATGGAGTCTCTGAGTTGCACTTGATGTTAGTAAAAAAATCCATTAGTGGGTATTTGAAATCATCGCAGTTATACATAAAAGTTGAGATCATTTCATCCAAGAATTGTGATGGATAGCGCTCAAGTAATATCTCGCTCAGTGGAATCCACTCCGTTTTACTAATTAATTTTTCAAATTCCGGAAGTTTTAATCT